>Ga0255753_1000074_pt1 | contig 110054 bp, 72 predicted proteins | sample 041ome_10_FD_179953 | JGI IMG/M metagenome (GOLD analysis project Ga0255753, IMG submission 179953) | Coastal salt marsh microbial communities from the Groves Creek Marsh, Skidaway Island, Georgia - 041412US metaG (version 2) | ecosystem: Environmental > Aquatic > Marine > Intertidal zone >...
ACACCCTAAAAGTGAAAGGGAATATACACCGTCCATCAAATTCGAATGTGCGCGGTTTTCGATCGAATCAAAGCATAAGTAACATCAATAACATCCATACGGATCTAGTCACAACGTTGTTTGATCGAAGAAATCAAAAAATCGATAAAAGAACGAAGAGTGTAAATTTGTATTAGGTGTTCAGTTTGTGAGCAGAAAGACGAGCAGACGCGTAGGAAAAACGCGCTGTATGACGGTGACGAAATACGCAAACGATGAACAAAACTATCGCTTTCTATCAAATATGGCTAAAGTTTCTAAACAGTGCAGAGAACCAGGATAGTACATGTACCCTTTAGCTTTCCGTAACTTCCATTTCCCTTCGCTATTTCCCATGGCGCCTTTATCACCAGACTCGCCGTGGACGAGAGTTTTATAGTCTTCTGCAAAAGTTTTAAAGTTGCACGAAACATACACGAGAACTGAAGGACCTAATTCAACGCTACTATCGCTCGTGAGCGCTTCTAAAACCTCCTTCCCGCACCCTTTTCGCGGCGGATTCACGATGACGACGTCGCAATTCTTCTTTTGAATAAACGTTTTGGCATCCGCCCCGGCTGAAGCGATTGTCAAATGTAAGTCTGGCGCCGATGGCAGTGAATCTACGATTCTGTTCTTCGTAAATTCCCAATTCCTCTGCACATCCGGAGAAATCTCAACGAATTCGATGGATTCAACTCGAGATTTCAATTCTTTCGCCAAATAAAATCCAATGGCGCCGCTGCCCGAAAATAAATCGACAATGTGCAAAGTTTTTTCCTCGCGCGCATCGAGCTCCGTCGAGATATCCCGAAGCGTTTCGAGATGCATTTCTAAGTTTGATTGCATGAACGAACCCGGACCGTATGCGATATCGTTGGCTAATATGAATTCATCTTTCCCAGCTACAAGTTCGAACGCGTTTCGTTGAAATATAGTGTTGTTACGAGAGACGTTAAAATTAACGAAAACGCTCGGTGCAGGGTGATCCGTAAAAAGAGATTTGCACGTAGCGTGAAATTTCTCGCACACGTTCGAGCACAATTTTGTCAGCTTTGACTCGTTCCAAACGAGCGTCACTTGCACCTTTGATATATTCTTAGAAAAATTCGGTGCGACAAACTGCACGTAGCGTAAATCTCCTCTGAACGTTACCTCATCGTACGGTTCTACCTTCAAGTCTCTCAAAACGGCGATCAAGACCTTCGAATATAAATTAATCGAAGGATGATGGATGGCGCAATTAGGAATTGGGAGCATATCATGCGTGTTCTTCTTGAACAGACCGAGATCGATTTCTCCGGTTTCTTTGTTTCTTCTGCACACGAGTTTTGCCTTGTTTCGATAGTTCTCGGTTTTTCCTAACGACACGCGAAACTCTCCTTCCTCTTCCTCGTTGTTCAGCTGTCGTTCCTTCCTAAAAAACTCCCTCGCCTGACCAACGACTGGGTCATTTTCGAGCAAATGATCGATGTGGGTACATCCAGAGCACTCTGGAAAGTGCTCGCAATTAATCGTTGCTTCTTTGAATGCCGCTGTAACTAACTTCTTATTGTTTTTCTTCTCGACAGTTAACTTTCTCCGAACACGTGAATAACGGGAGAGTAACTTGGTGCCCATCGTTAACGATGACGGTGACTTCGATATCATGGCGGTCTTTGTTGTTGTTGCTGTTGTCGTCGGCATCGTCGCGTTCATCGGGGCAAAAGCGTAATCTAAATGCTAAAACTTCATGCGCGAAGGAACGAGCCCAAACGTGAGCGAGAGTCCGGGAAAAAATGTGTCTTGTGGTGTACTTATTTCATGTCGCAAATTGAAAACTTCAAAAAATTACGCGCGCGCTTCATCATCACATTATAGCTTTTACACGCTCTCATGCAAACAGCCTCGGCAACGACAGGGGTGGTTTACACTTCTAGATTTGCCGCTAGACAGAAAGCAAAGCCACGGTCATCAATCCGATCTTCGTCGTCGTTGCACCCAAGCAACAACAGAGTTACAGTTAAGACGAGTAAGACAAAGAACGACGGGATAAACAGCCTCGTCAAGAGCGCTTCCGTCTCGTCGCGCATGGTCGCGACGAGATCAGCGATGTTTCGCGGACACACCATGATTTCGCGCGCTAGCGATGGTATTCACGACTCCGCGTCTCCTCTCGAAGGAAGAGCTTTATTCGACAACGTGCTACCTGCCGTTCTAGTTGCGTGCATCGGCTCGTTTCTCTTTGGCTATCATCTTGGAATAGTCAACCCAGCTTTGAATTCGATATCTTCCTCGCTTAATATCGCAACGAACGCACCACTCAAGAGCGCCATCGTGAGTATAATTTTAGCGTTCGCTGCGGTTGGTTCTTTACTCACCGGGCCTTTAGCAGATACGCTCGGACGCAGATCTTCGCTGACGTTTTGCGCAGCGCCGTTACTCGTCGGCGCTGCCATGTGCGCGCAAGCGAACAGTATAACGGAAATGCTCGTAGGTCGTGCAATCTCAGGACTTGGTGTTGGCATAGCGAGTAACTTGGTGCCTTTATATGTTACGGAAATATCTCCAGAAAAGTTTCGAGGAACTCTCGGTTCGCTCGTTCAGCTATCGATTTGCGTTGGAATTCTGGTGGCTGTACTTCTCGGCATTCCGTACGATCCGAGTTTCCCAGGTTTGCAAGAGTCCGTGTCGTTTTTGAAGTTTAATTTTGATACGTGGTGGAGATCGATGTTTTACGTTGCCGGTATGCCTGCGTTACTCATGGGATTCGCCGCGAAAGTCATTCCGGAATCCCCAAAATGGCTGAGAAGTCGAGGAAGGATCGAGGAGGCTGTAAAGGCTGAAAATCTTCTTTGGGGTGGTAGCGAGAGTAGTTCTGCGAGCGATGGCACAGTTGGGAGTGCCGAAAGTGAAACGCTTTTGAAATCGGAAAGTTCGACGGCAAATTGGATTGAGGCGCTCTTCGATCCGCGATACCGCAAAGGCGTTTGGACTGGGGGGTTACTATTTTTTGCGCAGCAGTTTGCAGGCATCAACGCGGTGATTTACTTTTCTACTCCTTTGTTCGCCGCGGCAGGATTAAGAAACGCGGTGCTCGGATCAGTTGCAGTGTCTGCGGTAAATATTTGCGGTACTTTGGTTAGCACCAAAGTTCTGGATAAATCTGGGAGAAAACCATTGTTGAAGAAGTCTTTTCTCGGCATGGGCACGTGCTGTGTCTTTCTGTCTCTCGCTGCTTTGAATCCAACATTGACGATATCCTCGTACGTATCTTTGCTTGGAACGTTGCTCTACATTTTCGCTTTTGGAGTTGGCGTGGGCCCAATTCCCGGACTTCTTGCGGGCGAGTTAAATTCAGAAAGAGTTCGAGGCAAAGCGATGTCGTTCGCGTTTTTGTCTCACTGGTGCTTCAACTTCTGCATCGGTCAAGGCTTCCTTCCCGTGGTCGAGAAAGTTGGTATTTCTTTGGTGTGGTCATTCTTTGCTGCCGTGTGTTTTATTTCTTCCGCATTTACGCACAAATACATCATCGAAACGAAAGGAAAAAGTTTTGCCGAGATTGAAAAAGAAATGAGAGCAATTTAAAATACTAAAAGGTACAGCAGCGAAATATGTTTTGTATACAATCCTACTAGCTTTGACTAGTGCATCTATTCTATAGTCTATTATTTCTTCTTCGAGACTTCTGGTCTGAGCATATCTTTCAACGAATCGATATCGTCATCGTGAAGTTTTATGATTACGTCTCGTTTAAACTTTCTTTCTTTGTCCTTCTTGGAGTCAAACGCGTATTTCGTTCTTGTGCTCCAACTTACTGTTCCCGCCTTTGCGCCTTCATCTCCCTCGGCATCCGCCGTGAGGCGTTTGTATCGCAATTTCAAACGCTTTGCAAAGTTCATGTACGTATCTTTTGCATATCCTTTTGGCATAATTTCAACGACGAGGGAATCTTTCGGCATGTAAAGCATGTTTGTAAGTCCCGCACCATGTAGCGAAACAAGCACATCAACGTTGTTAAAAATCTCCGCCTGCTTGACCATCGGATTCTGCTTTAATATTGAAGAGTTTATCTTCAAGTACTCTAAATTTGGTATCACGTTTTTCAAAGAGTCATAAACATACTTTTCGTTCGATATTGCTCTTCGCTGATTTTTACCTCTCGAGAGCCACACGAGTCTTTTCTTCTTCTCGCCGCCAGTCGTGGTGGTAATGTTATTGAAAGCATCACCGAATCGAAAATCGAGCGGGGTACACGTTGTGTCGTCTTCGAAAAAGCTTCCACACACCGAATGCAACAACTTGCTCCAAGAAAACAACTCGTTATTCGGAGCTCTCACGACTTCAAATCGCATGCCCGCGCGTTCTAAATGCTTGAAATATTCCGGTTCCTTATCAATCATCCATTGTTCTAACCGCACCGGTCTCTCTTTGAAGTCACCCCAATCTCTAACAACACTTCTCCATATGAGATCTCGGACGAAGTGCGAATAGTTGTTCCGAGTGACGTACAGCATTTGTCGATAATCGCTTGAAGTCTGTGCGAGTAAGAGCGGATTAACTTGACCGTACGCCATGTGCGAGATGAAGAATACCAACGACGATTTCGCGAGAAACAAAAACACCAGAGCGACACATAATCTCGCGAGTCTTCGCGTTCTCGATGGGACGGTAGATGAGGAAGAGGAAGGGGAGGAAGAGGGAGAGGCGTAGAATGAAGGAAGGAGAGCCATCGGCTCTTTTGAGTGCGTATCAGAAGAAGAGGGAGGAAGGAGAGAAGGTGAGAGATGAGAGCGCGTATGTATCTTTTTGAAGAATGAAAACACGAAAAAAGTTTTGAAACACACGTTTTGAAAAATGAATTCGTAAAACATTACTCCAAAACTTTATCGAACTTCGGAACGTCTCCTATTATCACGCGGCGATACACGCAATACGCTCGCGCGAGTGCATTTTTTGATATATAAGAATAGAAAAGAAAGGAGTTGCAATACGAGAGGAGAATTCGACAGGAAAATGAGCGGTGATGGAGAAGATTTAACCACGGCAACGTCGAACTGGTTCTCCGACATGGGAGGTAAAATATACGGAGCCGCATCGAAATTTGCCGACGACTTGGATAAACTCGACGACCAGCTCGGAGAACAGATGGAAAACGCCGCGAAAGCTGTTGCGGAGAAAGCGGCGGAAGCAAAATCTAAAATCGAGGAAGCTGGTGGCGTCTCAAACCTCATCGGAGTTTCTGGTTTGATTTCGCCGAGAGATTCTACGAACGAGAGCACTAAAACTGGCGATACAACTGGTGGGAGTGGTTTTAAAGACGAACGCGTAGAGTCTTTGAAAGATGCGCTGCGCGTGGCGAGAAATGAAATAGCGAGACAAGAGGATGTCATGCGTACCATGGAAAACGAGCTGGAAGATGCGAGAGCGGCTACGGCGCGAGCCGCTTCATCAGCGGCTAAAAACTCGAATAAAGAACGGGAGGACGAAGAAAGGCTGCAAGCAAACAAAGAGAAAGAGATGTTGGAAACGGAACTTAGCAGTTTGAAAGAAAAGTTGCGGAATTCAGTCAAGAAAGGAAAAAGCTACGAAAGCGACGTTGAGCGTTTAACACGTGAACTGGCGGCGGCAAAAACAGCGACGCAACAAAGCGCGACAACGACGACGACGACGACAACAACAACAAAAGGAAAGAAGGGAAAGAAAGGAAATGCCGGTGTCATCCCGCCTCCTGCAACACAAGGTCCTTCCGAAAAAGAAATGGAGACGATGAAAAAAGAAAACGAGGAATTGCATCGTAAACTTCAAAGCGCGACAAAAGAATTGGAAGATTTGAAGAACAAGAACTCCGCGGCTGTGCTCGATGCAGAAGGATTAACACAAGAGCTTACGAGTGCCCGGGAGGACAAGGTAAAGAGCGAATCGCAGGCGACGAAGTTAAAGAAGCAAATGGATGATATCACAAAAGAATTAAACACCACTCGCGAGGCTCTGAATTCAGTCAAGAAAGAATCAACGCAGTTGAAATCTGAGTCGAAACAGTTGATGCTGTCAAAACGCGATATGGAAGATCGTGCGATGAGCGCGGAATCGCAGTTAGAAGCTCTGAAAGCGAACGCAATGAGCGCGATTGAAGAGAAGCGCGATTTTGGACGATCCAACGAAGAAATGCAATCAAAGCTCAAAGATATGGAAGCTGAAGTTTCAAAATATAAAGACTTGTGCGAAGAGGCGAAAGCAATGGCCAGTGATATGGAAGCTGCCGTGGCGAGAGGCGCTGCCGCAGCCGCGGCGTCAAACGCAAAGGCTTCCGCTGCAGAAAAGGCGAAAGTTTTAGCTGAGAGTCAGCTTGAAGAGCTCCGCGCGCAACTTAATCTCATGGATGCAACCGGCAGAGAGGCTGCCGCTTCGATTGCACATCGTGATCGAGCGCGTCAAGCGCAAGAGCGCGCAGAATCGAGAGCTGCTGAAGCAGAGCAAAATGCTGAGGAAGCGAACCAACGCGCCGAGAATGCGATTCGAGAAGGTGAAGAACGCAAGCGCAAGTTTGCGCACGTACAAGTTCAGTTTAAAGAAACGGAAGAAAAACTCACGAAAGAGATCGACGACTTAAAAGAAGAGATGCACGCGTTGAAGCAATCGTTGTCGACAGCTTCGTCGGCGAAGACTGCTGCCGAGAATCGCGCCGAGGAAGTGCAAAATCGAGCGGATGAAGTTGAAAAAGAACTCGAAAGCGTGAAGAAAGGGGAGCAAGAGCTGATATCAGCGCTTGCTCAAGCGCAAGCCGAGTGCATCGAAATGAGAACGAAAGCGAGTGTGTTGGAAGAGATGGCAACTTTGCGAAAGAATAATTTTGAAGCCGCAACGACGGTGCACGTACCTTCTTCTACTCCGGTGCCTGATCCGACGACGGCGACAGACATGAAAAATCCAGAAAGTAATCAACAAGACGAGGAATCGAAGGTGGAAGAGATTCGAACTCGCATATTTGCAATTCTTGGTAAATTAAAAGGACAAGTTGATAAAGACGGCAAGCCTTTACTGGGCGTGAAAGAAGCAGATCAATCGATTTGGGGATGGTTAGGATCGAATACGAACGGAGACGAAGAAGCGAAAACATCTCCGCCCCCGGAACACGAAGGCACGAACGTAGATGATTTACTATTGCACTTAGAGAACTGGGCGAGTGACCAAGGCGAGTCTTGGTCTGCAGAGCTCAACGCGCAGTCCCGCAAAGCAGCGACTGACGCCATGCGTAAACTGAAAGAGTGCGAGAAAGAGCTCGAAGAACTTCGTTTGGAGTCGTCTCGATTCAAACAGCAAGACGCGGAGCGTTCGAGCGCGACTGTAAACGCCGCTGCGAAACGCGCGACAGAAGCTGAAGAAAAATTGAATGCACTGAAGAAAAAACTCGAGACATTAGAACAGCGAAACAAAGAGTTAACTTGGCAAATCAGCATGTACGCAGACACTGGTATGATTGCTCAAGAGGGCGGGTCGTCAAACAACGCAGCTCCCGTTGGGATGTTTAAGCAACTAATGCTTCAGTGCACCGCCCCTCGGCGGCAACAATAACAACAACAACAAAAATGAGTAGTTAAATAGTCTTGTAATAAGCAATACGCACAATGTCGTAGTTTCGCGCATAACAGCCACCTTCCTGTAAAATGCGCATTGAAAACGTCGTCCATCTGCTCACTCTGCTCGTCTAAAAACACGCTAACTCTTCCTTCGTTGAAAGTGCTCCTGTTGCTGAAGTTTTTGTTGCGCCTTCTTGTTCGCTTTAAATTCGTACGTCATGAGCAAAGTAGCCAGAGTGGACGATGCACAAAATGTGAGTATTAGCAACGCGCTGCGGTCTCCAAACTTCATGTCACCGACTCACGATTGAGGGGAATTTCGACTACTGCTCCGTTCGTTCGATCTTTCGTTCGAAATGCCTCCCCCAACAACTTTTTAAATACAGCGGGGCTTAATACGATCTCGTTCGCATAGTTGTCACGTAAATGCATTCGAAGCGCATCATCATCGCCTCGTTATCATTTTTAGATGAAAGTGTTCGAGTGGTGTGCGTGTGCGACGCTTGGTTTCCGAGTGTGGCGTCTTGCGGGGAAAAACTGAAAAACGTACGTACTCGAGTAAATATTTCAGAAGCGGCACAAAAAAAAACACGCAGATACTATATACCAGAATTACATTACAGTAATAGATACAACACGACATCACACGCACGTGATGGCCGCGAAGAGCAAAGAAGGTTGCGATACGCCGGCGTGTTCATCCAAGGACGACATGATGCGAATGATGCGCGCAGTCGTACGCGAGCGTGCTAAATTAGGGGAAAATCAGGCTGCTGCTGCTGCTTCGTCAACAGAAAAAGCGCGCGATGAGAAGAACGACGGTGCAGGTGCAAGAATTCAAGAGGCCATGGACGAAAGTGAAGAGCGACGCATTCTCGATGCAACCATCGCGACGTGTCCTTTGAGCAGAGAAGATTTAGGAATCGGGACGTGGGGACTTTTGCACACGATAGCAGCTAATTTCCCGGAAAAGCCTACAACTGTACAAAAAGTGCAAGCGCGAAGGTTTTTCGACGCGCTAGGCGATTTGTATCCATGCGCCGTATGCAAAGAAGATTTCAGGCGAGATATAGACGAGCATCCACCAGACGTTTCTTCGAGAGAAGCACTGAGCTTTTGGGTTTGCGAGAGACACAACGAGGTGAACGCAAAACTCGGAAAGCCGACGCTTGACTGTGCGCTGAAAACGTTAGACAAACGCTGGAAGAACGGTGGCGAGAGGTGCGGAGGAGCAACGCCGAGCGAGTGACGTTTTTTGGAAAGGAAACGCAGAACAATTGACTTCGGTGGTAGATTAGATAGTAACGGTAGATTGTAGCGCAAATGTAGCATGACGCGATAAATAGCAACGCACTTTCTTTATTCTTTGCCTTAATATTACAAATAATATTCTTCGATGACGATGAAATTGTCCGCGATGTTTTTATTTTTCTATTCAATGTGCCACATCTTTGCTTTTTGTGCCAAAGTAGTCTTCGCGTGGCCGTCTTTTCCACCTTCTTCTTTCGCTTGCTCCCACGAGATCTTTACTTCCATCAACCGCTTGTTCGTTTTCTTTCGAACCATTTGCAATGTACCGCGCACGATGTTTCCGTTGCTTGACGAAATTTCTGGATGCACGTAAAATGCTTGCTGCCCCCAGTGCGTGGAACCGTTTGCGTTAGGTGCTGTCGTTAAATGAACGATATTTTCGGCTGGATTTTCTTTGGAACCTGCAAACTTCACGTCAAACCAACCCGCAAATGCCGCGGCATCTTGCTGTTGCATTGCCCCTCCTAACATTTTTAATTTGAATTCGCACGATAGCTTCTCTATATCCTTTAAAGTTGCGGTGTTTAAATCAAACTCTTTCAAGACAAACGGCGCGCACAACTCTTGCGATGGATGGATATCCACCCACGCTGACGTGTTCATGAAGAAATCTTCTTGCTCTGCTTCGTATTCGGAAGTGAGAGCAGACATATCCACTCCGTAATTCTCCTTTGTCGTCTCAACGAATTCGTCCCACACTTGTAAAGACTGTTGCATCTCTTGTACTTTTTGGAGCGCTTTGTGCGACTTTATGAGCGAGAGCGACATAGTAGCGTGCGATGGATACATCGCTCCTCCTGGTTTCATCCATTTATCTCTAGCTACAATGACAGAATCAAACATGGATTCACGCAAAAGAAAGTAACCCATCCACTCCGATATGATCACATCAACCTTTTCCGGAAGTTCCACGTCTTCGATGGACGATTGTATTACCGTTATTTTGTCCTTCAAACCGTTCGCTTCGATGAGTGTTCTCGCGTGCGTTGCCATGAATGTCGCTTCTACCGCGTACACGTGCTTCGCACCCGCTTGTGCAGCCCAAATGGCTAATATACCAGAGCCAGTACCGACGTCGAGAACAACTTTGTTCTCAAACTGCGACGGATTCATTTTCACGGCGTTGTAATACGCCGTCATGCGGTCCTGGTCTTCAAGCATGTCTTTCTGATGATATAAGTACCCATACGTGCAGAAGTAGTTTGCAAAATCAGCCTCGGATATATCTTCTGGCTTCGCTAAAACCATCTCAGAGGCGATTGATTGTCCATTATTCTCATTCATCGTTCTTCTCTTTTCTTTTCCTTCTTCTTCTCCTTTGTTTTCAAAAGTTGTCGGCGGCGGGGACCTTTTCTTATTAATACTCTTTGCAATTACGCTCTTTCTTCGTCTTTGAAACGCCGTCGATGATGCGGACGTAATATATAACGGTTTGGCGGGAAATACGAGCAAGTCTTTGATCATATAACGCAGACAAGCACGCAGACGCACACACTCACTTACTTACTTTGTGCAAACGCAAACTTTTTTTGAACGCAAACAACAGAACAACCTTTCCTCGGCGGGGAGTTTCCCTGCGTGTGTGCTCTCTCTCTTGTTCATTTTTATTTTTCGATTTTTGTGAGAGAAGAGGAGAGAGAGGGTTGTTGTTGTTTTTGTTTCCACAAACGTTTTGCCGTGTTGAAAATTACCCGCATCAACAACAACAACAACAACAACAACGATAAAGAGTAAAGAGCACGGCAATGAAGCGAGGGAGAGAGGATGAGACCAACAACGGCCTCCTCTCGGCGCGAAAAAATGATGCGCTCGCCGCGATGACCAATACGAATACCAAAGGAGAAGAAGGCGATGAGAGAAGACGTTTCGAGTTTGAAAGCAAGATGAAAGAGTTGAACGAAAAGTTTCTCGAGGCGTTCACGCGATCGGTGAGAGAGCACCCGCGCGCGATAAAAAACAATCTCATGCGACAGTACTTGCAATACGTGAAGAAGCTCGCGGATGAATACGCCGACGTTATCGCGATTCCTGCAGAAGGAGGTAGAAAAGAAGAGAAAGGAGGTGGACTTTGGATTTTTGGTTCCAACGGGGACTCCGGTCAGTTTGGGTTTGGCTCGAACGAGAGCACGGGAGAACTCATCGACGAACTCCTTCGACCACGATTGCTACAAAAAGGTAGCATTCTAGGTAGCCCTGCAAATACTAAGGTGATTAAAATCGCTTGCGGTGGTCAGCAAACATTTGCCATTCTAGAAACTGGACGAGTTTTGTCGTGGGGCGCGAACGACTCTGGTGCTCTGGGACGACCGACGTCAGCGCCAGATAACGAAGATGAAGACGATGAGTCTTGGTTACCAGGGTACATCAATCTTAAGCCGGGAATACGAGCTGTGTCTGTCTGTGCGGGAGATACGCACGCTTTAGTCATTGCGAGTGATGGGGCTGTGTACGGATGGGGTCAGTGGCGGCATCAAAACGGTCAGTGGCGAGGGCTGAACAAACAAAGAGTTTCGGACACGAAGACGTTTTACACCCCGGTGGAAATTTTGAGCAACAAATACAGGGCAAAATGTATTCAAAGCGGCGAAAATCACGCGTGCATTTTGACCGAAAATGGTGAGGTTTACACGATGGGATGTTCGGAAAAAGGCCGTCTCGGACGAATTGAGAAGAAGGGCGCCGGAGCGGCGTACGCGGACGACAACCAGAAAGCAGACAGAGAGAACAACGAGGCGTACGTGAACAACCTCTTGACTCCTGGGCGTGTTTTGATAAACAATAGAAAAGATTTGAAGGTCAAGGCTATAGCCACTGGTGAATTGCACGGACATTTAATCCTGGAAAACGGCGACGTGTATAGCATCGGTTTATCCTCTTTCGGACAGGGTGGTTTTTTTGACGACGGGGTGATAGAAAGCGAACAAGTCGCGTGGTTACCTCGCAAAATCCCATCGCTTTCGGGTAAAAACATTATCGCTGGAGCAGGTGGTGGTTTTCATTCTTTATTTCTCACGAAAACGGGGAAAATATACGCCGTAGGGAAACGACACGACGGTCGTTTAGGCGCTCTGGAGAAAAGGCAATGCAACGACGACCCGCATCCAAATCCTTTGGAAGTTTCCTCTTCCTTTTTCGGTAAAGATTCTGTAAAAATGGTATATGCCGGTTCAAACTCGTCTGGAGCTATCACTAATTCCGGAGAAGTGTACACGTGGGGTTCAAACTTAGGCGCGCTCGGTCAAGGTCCCGCGAACGAGGACGTCTACCATCCGACGAAAGTGCCGAGAGTGAAAAGCGCTCCGGCAGGCATTTCGTTTACAGATATGTCGATTGGCGCAAGTCACGCTGCAGTGATTGGTGTCGATAATGCAGCGGCGGAGAACACCACGCCTTCCGCGAGGATTGCGAAGAAACGCAGACATTAGAGTACAAATGAAATTATTATTACAGAAAAAAAAAAAATACCGCACACAGAAAGAAAGCGTTGATTTTCTTTTTGTCGCAATACTTTTTCACGCAAACATCGAATCAAAGGTTCTGTGCGCGTATCGCGTGAACGCGTGCGCCAGCACACCCAGAGGACCAAACATGCAGCACAATAGTATCGAGTGTCTGCAGGGGGTACCCCACTCCATGGCGTCTAAAAACACTCCTCTCGCTAGAAAGACGTCCAAAGAAATCAAGTGGAGCCATGACGCGCACGCCGTCTCCGGGGTCGACATGAAATTTGAAAAGAGCGTCAAACACCGCGAGATGAAAGGCTCTGTGGCGGCGGCGGCGGCGGCGGCGGTAGCAGCACCCGAGGCGCCAGTACTCCCAACGTGCTGTTGTTGAGTGAACGTATTGAGTATGGCTCGAACGACGTCTTCGCTATTCAAACTCAAATACGCCGCGACAAGGTATAAAATACCTAAAATCAACCAGAGGAGTTTACTTTCCATCAAGTTTCGAGTCACTCGACTGTTTGGCTTTGCAATCATGAGCGCGTAAAACGGCATCACCATGACCGTGCCAGTCGTGAACAAAACGTCCGTTAGCGCTAACGACGCTCTGCATTTTACCACTCGCCTTCTCTCTTCGCACGTTTTCGCTCTCGTTCTCTTTTCGCTGTTGCTAATCCTTATGAAACTACCGCGACTACTACTACATCTATTTACACCCAACCCAGCGTGGTGCACATCCCCTAATGAAATGTTTTCCCCACCAATAAAAGAAGCGCGAGGAGCGCACTTTTCTCTCGGTTGCGTTCTTTTGTGACTACGCGCAGCAGCCGTAAATGAAATGGGCAATGTTACCGATGAAGTCTTTAATGTTGTTCTTGTTTTCGACGACGTCGCGGCGCTCGCGTGAGAAAGCATCGATCGCAAAAAAGAAGAATACGTGCGTCTCGTTGTAACGAAAACGAAAAGTATCGCGATGCCCTTCGTCATACATTTTACTGTCACAACACACTCGCAAAGATGAGTGGAGGTAAAAGAAAACTCGTCGTGTTATTCGGCGCGAATGGATACGTCGGTCAAGCCATCGCGAAAGAATTTGTGAAAAGAGGCACGGTTGACCTCACCGCGATATCACGTTCAGGCGTACCACCACCTCTTTTCGACGGAGAAAGAAATACAAATGGAAAATCGTCGTCGTCTCCCTCCTGGACAGATAAAATCACGTGGGTCGCTGCGGATAGCACGAAGCCAGACTCGTACGCCGCGCACTTGAAAGGCGCGAGCTGTGTGGTCACATCCATTGGCGTGTTACCTTTTGGGATATCTCAGGAGGAGTGTTATAAAGGAAACGCAGACACGAACATCATTCCCGCAAAAACGGCTCAAGAAGTGCACGGGATTAACCGGTTCGTTGCGGTAGGTGCCTCGTTAGGGGTTGCCGGCTCGCTCGTTCCGGGAGTGAAGCCATACGTCGAAGGCAAGATTGCGGTGGAAAAATACGCAAAGAACGAGTTTGTGCGCGGTAAAAGAAGTGCAGTAGGTGATCATAGCAATGCGAGTAGTAGTAGTAGTAGTAACAGCGATAGTAAAGATGGTAATAGTAATAGTGCGTCGCCGCCGCCGCCGCCGCTGGCGGTGGTTGTGAAACCCGGAGGCGTTTCGGGAACGAAAAGAGTTGGTAGGAATACGAACTTACCGCTTTGGATGTTGATGGATCCGGTAACGATGGTGATGAAACGTCTCGGGAAATTTGGGATGGAAAACTCGCCGGTGCGGGTGGAGCGTGTTGCCAAAGCCGTTGTAAACGCGGCGCTTTCGGATGAAGAAGAGCGCTTTTCGAGCGGAGGTTACGTCGAAATTTCAAACGAAGAGTTACTCACAAATCCAAAATACGATTTTTAATATCGGCAACATTAATTGCACCACATCACTACTAATTTCTCTCTAACTTCCCACTTTAAATGCGTCGATGAACAGTCCGTAAAAGACGCCAATTTTGAACGCGTTTAGGAGTATAGGTACTGATTCTCCGTACTTTGCCCAACGTAAAAAGCCGCCTTGATTCTTTTCGCTGTATAAAATAGAACTCAAAAACTCTCCCAACGTAACTATCGTGAACGTGATGAAAGCGTCTCCTGGCGATTCAGGATGTGGAAAGAACGCCGTCAAGGCGACGCCGACTAAAAGCGCAATGAGCGCAATAGGTATTCTTTTGAAGTTTCGTTTCACCCTTTTTGACGCTGCTTTAAATATACCACCGAGGGCTCTGCCTAACCGCGTCGCCGTCGACGATAGCGACGGAGTACCTTGATCTGCATCCATTCCTCCCGCGTTGTCGTTGTTAAAAACCCGAACTTTTATCCTTTCAAACTTTGTTGACTTTTCTCTTCCGTTCTTGGTGCCGAACGGAACGAACCCCTGCCGTTGGATTCTTCCTTTTCTACTACTTGTTCTTCGTAGGTTTCTCACCAACGAAGTTGTTGTTATTGACGCTGATGTTGACGCTGTATTTCTCCTTTCGGAAGCGATGATATTTATTACTTCTGCTCTCGCTTCTTTTCTTCCAACTTCTTCTCCGCCAACTAAAGACGACGATACTATTGATTTTGTCGTTGTTCTGTTACCGCGATGACATGCTCTCCCGTTCTTCTTCGTTACCTTTCTTTGATGTTGAATCGCGTTCGACGCGCGAGCGAGAGGAAAATGAGGAAGACGACGACAACAACAACAACAACAAAAACAACAGCGCGCGACTAAACGAGAAGAAGAAGAAGAAGAAGTAAATGAGTGTCGTGGCATCAGTGCGTTCGCGTCGCGCATCGCGTGGAGTTTCGCGACAGAGTGCATGATTGGTTCGTGTCGTGTGTGTGTGTTGTTATAAAGTAAACGTGCGCGTGTGGAAATGCAATGTTGTCTGTCGTATGCAGAGAGAGGTTTTTTTACTCTCTTCTCTTCTTCGTCTCTTCCTTACAAAAAAAAAAATCTCCTCTCACGACGCGTAGTCAGTCGGTCGGTCTTTTTGGTCGGTCGGTCGGTTTGGTCTTCCGAACCATGGACGGGTTCGGAACCACGGACCGTCTTCAGCGAGCCATGCGTCTCGTGGTTTCATCATCATCATCTTTAGAAGAAAGGGAAAAAGAAGAACGAGAAGAACGTGAACTCGCTGAGAAGTGTAAACTGTACGAACGCGCAACGGTAATTCCTTACGAGTTTATCAAAGCTTTGAGCTCGAAATGCGTTCAGATAACCGCTGCTTCTGGTGCTGGTAAGAAAGAAGAGTACATGATGCACAATTTACTGCGCGGGTCTGAGCTTATATTGAAAGCGCCGAAGCGACGGACGCCGAAAACGCCAGAGTTTGCGAGAAAGTTGGAACGGCTTCGCGAAAGACTGGAGGAAGAAAAATACGAAGCGATGGTTGCAGATGTGACAAAAGCGACGGGTGGTGATTTTTCAGAAAAGAGCGCGCGCGAACGAAGAACGTCTTCGATAGGATATTTGATTAGAAATGATTTAGGATTAGCGGTGCACGTGATGACGCTCATGGCGGCGTGTTTTGTAGGTGGTTTCATCGTCGGCGCTCGCGTCTTCCCAGATTTTGGATGGGAGATACACTTCGCGTGCGGGACGGTGGGCGCGATTTGCTGTTTGTTCATGGAGGCGGCGCTCTTCATAGTGCGCGGCGTTCGAGAAGATGAAAGAGACAGCGCGATGAAGAAGGAAAATTAGAAATAGATACAACTTTAGGTTTAGCGACATCAACCGCACGGTTATGGTCGGCACCGGCGTCGGTGCGACACTTGGCATTTTGATATAGTAGCATCATTCATTCATAAAACTTGGGATCCAGTACAGCGCAATCAAGCACGTCGCGATGATCTTTGTCGTTATCCCTACACCGCCAGACACCCATTCTGGCACGTTTGCTGATTTCTTGAGTTGCGCGCCGAGAATCACAAACAGCGTCGGCAACAAGATACCAATCGTATCCGCCGACATGGCAGGATCTAAAACCCACGTGATGAGATCTTCCTTATTCCCCGGAATCAAAATGATACCATCGGAGCGAATGACAGAACCGTTGATTGTGGACGTCGTGCTCGGTTTCATCCGTAACGGTGATTGATAATCATCTTGACATTTTTTCAATTCCGGGTGTGCCGAGCACAGCTTCGAAAACCGTTCCGTTTGTTCCGCCTTGGACATGTACACGTCCTTATCGAAACCATTCGCGTTTTGTTCTCTCTTCACTTTTGCTTTTTCAATCACAGATGGAAAGTATCCGTACTGATTCGGAACTTCAAACTCGATGTTTGCGCTGGCGGTCTTCTTCGCGCTCGAAGTCGTCGCCTTTGTCGTCGTCTTCGTCGTGGCGGACATCTTCTTCGCAGACTGCGCAGTAGAAGTTTTCGAAGACGCAGTAGCTGCACTTTCTTTTCTCTCTTTGAACGACGCCTTCGACGTCGTCTTTTTAGCCGTCTTCGCCGTCTCCACAGCGGCGGCGCTTTCTTTTCTTTCCTTGAAAGCAGTCGCGGTCGTTGTTACGCTTGTGCGACGAAGAGGGGCAGTCGCCCTCTTCTTGTTTTGAAGCGACGACGCAACGCTCTGGCTCCTGTGTGTGTGTGTTTATTCATTTTAGCGCGTGTCATTAGAGTAGTTAGTTCACGGTTTATAATAATCGTCGTTGTCGATGTAAAGTCGTCGTATTCGTCGCGCGTTCAGGAACACGCACTCACACGGAAGAAAAAGATATCCACTCGCGGGGACGAGATGACGTACGAAATTTTACAGCAAAATAGAAACGAAGCAAAGAAAACTCTCTTGCCATACTCTCGCAAAATAGACGAGGATGAAAGAATGAACGAAAGTGAGCAATCGTTACGGAGCAAGAAGAAGAAGAAGAAGAAGAAGAAGAAACGCACCAGGACGCGGCGAGGGAGAGAGACATTCTCGATTGCTTTTTCTTTCTTTTCTCTTTTGACGCCAAAGAGTGGGGAGACAGATGTGGACGAGATGGAAAATCCAAAAAAATCTCACCGGCATCTCGACACTTCTCCACCACGAGAACAAGAAAAAGACCGGCAACAGCAGCAGCAGCAGCAGCAGAGCAGCGACTCACAACAACGACAAAAACAACAACAAAAACAGCGTGAGAAAGCACGACTGAAAAGGGAAAGAGTGTAAATTTATTTTGTTATTATCGCAATCATCATGTCGCAACAACTCATTTCGGCGAGAAACTTTTCGTCGACAACATCTTCCTCTTGGTCGAGTTGTCATGGAGTTAAGGGAAGACAAACACACTTTGCAAAAACGAAGACGGCGAGGACGTGCAGAGGGCGAAAGGGAGCGTGTGTTACCACCGCCAGCATAGACACGAAAAGAGACGTGATTTTAGTTTTAGGATGTTTAGACCGCACGGCGCAGTGCAGCGCCGAACAGTTGTCCATGAATGAAAAGTCTCAAGGCGCTCGCGTTGTTTCCGTGTTCCCGGCGAAAGCGTTTGAAGGCATCAAAAACCCACTCGATGCCATGGCGAAAGAGTTGGTATATCCGAATCAAAAAGTCATCGACGCTATGAATGAAATCGAATACGTGGAAGTTGTGAGCGACGAATCAAAAGAGTTTCAGAATGTGCTTCCGAACGTGACGGCGATTATCATCGCGGATGAGTTTGCGCCGAACATGTTAAAATCGACGGAAAACGTCACGGCGTTGATAAAGGAAAATAAGCTTCCAAAATTGAAACGCGTGGTTGCCTTGTCGCACATTGGCATCGATCGACGAGATCAAGATCCGTACAAGATGATGAACAGAAAAGTATTTCGAGGAGGCGCTATTTTAGATAGATGGTCGGATGCCGAGGAATTGATAAAAGCGACCTCACCGAAAGGTAACCCGTTGGAGGTTAAATGGACATACACTATTATTCGTGTCGGCGACTTACGTGGAAATGGACCATGCTCGGTCGTTTATGGAGATGCCATGTTGACTTTAGTCGATAATGCTTTCGATGTTCGCATGCAAGACGTGGACATGGAGCCTGGCGACAAGTTTGACGGTTTCACGAAACGATTGTCCGCGGCGTGCGTAATGAACAGAATGTTGACGAGTTCTAAAGTGTCCGTGTTGAATCAAACTTTTAGTTTAATCAGCGTTGGTCCCGTGCCAAGAGATCGACGAAAAGGCTACGATGTCGCAAAGGGCAGATCGCCGCCGCCTATTCGGGACGAGGAAATAGACGAAGCGGTTCAACCGAAAGGAGAGGAGGAGGAACAAGGGAGCGTCGAGGGAGCTCCTGTACCGACGTAAACAAATTCTGTGATTTACGTATCGTTTGATGATATGTGTGTAAATGTGTGTGAGTGTATTTTTACTAAACAGGAAAAACTATTGGAAAAAACAGCGACTCGATCGTTTCGTGCAGGCTTCATTTCTTTTGCTTCTTGCTCTTCCTCTCGTCTTGGTCGCCGTCATCGCTCTTCACAACTTTCGGCAACACGTCATCCCTTCCGATCTCCCACGCTCCGGGATTAGACTTGTACGAAACTTCATTCTTCTGAACTGCTTCGACGAGCGCATTGACTCTTTTGATATATTCGGGGATTTTAAATTTCTTTTCGCAGCCACTGTATGCCATGTACCGAATTTTCCCGAAAATCTCGCGCTCTTTCCACCCTTGATCGTGAACGCCGACGATGGACCACATGCAACCAACGTAACCGCTCGGATCTCTTCCGTCGAGCGACCAACGATCATTCAAGGCGATGGCATATTTCAAAGCGTTTTCGGGAGTATCGGACCATTCTAGTATTTTCTTTGCCCAGTACATGCGCATGAATCCATGCATTTTGCCACCGTACACGAGCTCGCGTTGCGCGGCATTCCATAAATCGTCGTGTGTTTTAGCTTGCTCAAATTCTTCGTACGTGTACGTGTATTCCCGTTTATCTCCCGCGTGCGCTCGTAAAGTATCTTTCGCCCAATCGTATTGTTGTCCTTCAATGGTGTCGTACTTGGGGGAATAATAGCAAAAGTTATCCGCAAGTTCGCGTCGAACAACGAGCTCTTCAAAGAAAACGTCCACCGCTTTTCCATTCGATCCTTTCTTTGCCTCGAGCGCTTTCATCGCGCATCGTTGTCCGGAAATTTGTCCAAAGTGTAGGTAAGGCGAAAGCCCAGAAAGTGCTTGAGGCTTTGCCGGATCATTTCTCAAACCGTACAAATTCATGCGCTTGGTTAAAAAGTTATCCAGAACAGCCATCGCGGCTTTTTCTCCGGGTACTGCCCACGTCACTTCAGGAACATCTTTCCCGCGTTCCAACGCTTGTCCTAAAACGCCGTCCCAATCTGTTTTCACGCTTTTAATTTTTTCGTGCAACGCGGCATCTTTGTTTTCAACGTTCGGAAGAGTATCGGGAAATGGAACCATAAACTCTCCGTACAGCTTCGCCAGCTTGCCGCGTAAAGTTCGAGCGCCGACTTCAAGCTTCGGGGAGGCTACCCAGCACGGCACGATGTTGTGCGCATCCACAACTCTCACGGAACGCTTCGTTTCTTTTGCAAAATCGTCGCGCCACTTCAAACCTAAACGCAAAGGAGAAAAGTCCGTCACCACCGCGCTCGCGCTGACTTCGTTGCAAAATTTTTCAATCTCTACGTTTGGCTCGTCTCCTCCGTGTAACAACTTGAACGGAATATCCCGTTCTTCCAACGCGCTTTCAACTTCGCGCAAACCTCTGAGCATAAACCCAAACTGTCGAGCACCGGCGCCGAGAAATTTCGTAACCACGTTGAAGACAACAACAAGCGGTTTCTTCTCCTTATTCGCTAACTCGATGGCGTATAACATTGCCCAGTTATCGTTCACGCGTTGGTCTCGACTCATCCAGTAGACGATGGGCCCATTTCCATCCCGGAGAATCGGCTGGTCGTTGATGAGCTTTACGCGGTCTGGATGCACCATCGTTACTATATTTTCGCTATTGGTACTGTTGTTTTCGTTAATATTGATCGCACTCTCGCTTTTGTTGGAAGCTGCAAAGACGACCAACGCGCTTGTTGATATCGCAGCCGTCTGTCTTTTTCCTCGGTCTACCGATTTCGTGATAAATCGGCCGGCTCCGTTCGGTGACTGCAATAGCGTTACTGAGAGCGGTTGATTACTATTCGCTCTGTATGTTGATGCTGCTGTTGCTGAGTGATGGAATCCGGAAGAAGAAGAAGAAAAAGTACACGTCGTCGTCGTCAGCGCACTTTTTTGTGTTCTGAAAAGCGCGAATCGATTATTCAAGAAGAGCGAAGATAAACGCGTCGTCGTCTTCAACGTCGTCGTCTTCAACGTCGGGCTTTTCGAGGATGATGATGTTAGGGATGTAGTAAATACAGTCGCTCGTATCGTCGCCGTCGTAGTCCGCAAAAGCATGCACTGTGAACACGACCGCGAATAGTTGTTGTGACGACTTAAAAAAACGGAGTCGACCGACGCTTCGCTTGTGGTCGTCATCTCAATAAATTATCCAGCAGAGAGCACTTTTTTTTTGCAACGCGAACACAAGAGGAGAGAGAGAGAGAGAGAGAGAGAGAGAAAGTCCGCGGTGATACAATAAAGAATCATCAGAAAAAGAAGGATAGTAGTTTATAGGACGCAGAGAATAGTATCACTGCGCGATGATGATGGCATCGACGGCATCGACGACGGCGACGACAAGGAGGAGGCTTATTAGTAGAAGAGAAACAAATGCAGTAACGCTCAACTCTCCAATGGAAGAAAGAGCCACTTTGGAGAAAGAAGAACACAGAACGATGTGTTACTCGTGCTTTAGGAAGGAGAATCTGTGCATATGCCGGATGTGCGAGAGACTTTTATTGGAAAAAACGAATTCGAAAGAGAAGGTGGTTCTTAAAGACGGTCTGCACGTTTCTATCTTGCAAGACAGAGACGAATTTAGAAGAAAGCTCGGGTCCGCCCACATAGCGAGGAACATCTTAGAAAACTGCGACGTCGTTTGGCGCGATTGCTCGTGGCCAAACGCGTTAAATGTTCAAAAACTAGAAGTTCCTACGACAGAGAGCGACAGCGAAGACGAGTACGAAATGGTCGTGTTGTGGCCGAGCGAAGACGCGATGTCGATTGAAGAGTATAAGAAGCAAAACGCAAACAGCAAGAAGAAAACGCACATGATAGTTCTCGATAGCACGTGGTACAAAGCGAAGCGAATGTATAACCGAATCCCTTGGTTGAAAGATTTACCTTCCATCTCTCTACAGAACATCGAGAAGGAGAGCATGTACGAACCGATTCGGAAGCAACCGTTTCGAGACGCGCTCTCTACCGCAGAATCGATTGCGTCGGCTTTAAAGGAGTTTGGTAATGAGGACGCGGAACTCGTAAACGTAGCATTTAGTGAGATGATTCGAGAACAATTAGAAGAGGAGAAACGGCACGAACGCGCCGTTCGCGCGCGCGAACGGCGGAATACGTAAACAAAATTCATGGTACTTTTAAATGCAATATAGTAAGAAGAAAACTTTGCGACATGTTGTAAAACATCAATTGATATCTAATCTGCTAATCTCCGCCCTCTCCCGACGAACCGCCGAGCCTCGTTCGGTTGTGCTACGTTACTCGCCGCGCGAATGACTGAATTCCCGAACACGCTCCCCACCATAGCTTCCACCCACTGCGGCGTCTTCACCAAGTGAACGCCGCTTTGACGGGGATACAACACGGAGAAAAAATAATACACGTGACCGGAGAGAACGCCGAGAAAATCCGGCACTGGGTCGCCTCCCATTAACACGGTCAAACCAATCATTCCCCACGGTAAGTAAAACGCGGGCATACGAATCATACCCATGATGGACGTGTTTTGCGTCGGATTTTCTCTGGACCACAAGTACAGCATGGCGAATATCAGCGACGAAGAATAAAATGGTTGCGCCACCGAAGGCACGATGAATTTCAAAGGCAACAAAATCATCATGTTTATCATTAACATCCACACAAAATCGGCAGTTCTGTTTTCAAACGTCTTTTGCTCCAAATGAACGCCGTATCTTGCAATCATTAACGTTCGAAAGACGAACGGGAAGCCAAACCCGCCGATAAAACAGAAGTTTCCAATCAGTCTCCAAATTTGGAACTTTTCCCAAATCAATTTGTAATCTAAATACAGAAAGAACGGCAACGGAAAGCCAAACTGAGTACCGAACGTGATCAACACGCAGGCTGTGCCCCACGCTTTAGAGATGGGAGGTAAAGAGGCGTACCATTCTCCGGGAGAGCTGGACATTTTTTTCGTTTTTCTTGACTGTGTTTGTTGTTTGTCGCGGTGACGCGTGCGACTACAAATTATTATTTTATGAAGGTTGTGAGTGAAGGCTTTTGAAAGGAAGAGTAGTAAAATCAAGAAAAGACCATTTATTTCATCACACGACTATAAAAAAAAGAAGAGCGAGCGCGTCAGAAATTTATATACTGTTATGCGAGCACAATAAAGTAATAATAACCAACTACAGAAACAACAACACGCGTGCGCGCGCGATTGTAACTTCACCTTCATCGTCGTCGTTGTCATTGTTGTTAGCGTCATGCGGTTGAAACAAGCGCAGATTGAAGAGTGCGCGCGCGTCGCGCACGAGAAGTGCTGCGCTTGTTTTTCAAAAAAAAACGACGAATACGAAGATGAAAACGGAGAAAACGACAACAACAACAACATGGGGAAAACGAACGAGGAGAGAGAGGCTGAGTTTTACCTCTCTTTGCCGGCGCACAGACGACCAAAGTGCGAGGGAAACGTAAAACTGTATTACTTTTTCGGAGAGTTGCGAGAGCAGACGATGAAGATTAACACGAACAGTAACAATAACAACAACAATAATTCGCACCAGCACTCGGTCGTGGGGAAGGTGCAGGAATCCATTCGCAAGTGCGAAATACAAATAAAAGATTGCGACACCGCGAACGGTTTAACCGGCGTTGGTCCGAAAATGTTGAAGTATTTCGAAACGTTTTTCCGCTTATATCCTCCCTTGCAAAGTAAGGAGAAAGAGTTGGAGAAGGAACGCCTGTTGCAGCTGGTTAAACAGCGCGAGAAAATAAAAAGGAAACAGGAGAGAGCGAAGAAAAATATGGGCACGACGACTTCAACGATGAACGCGAATGAGAATAATAGTAATAACAACAACAACAACAACAATAAACGCGGACGAGATGAAGACGGAGGAGAATTGGATAAAAGAGACATCGACAGACAAATAGAGTTGAGAAGGGCTTCCAGCAGTCAGGAGCCAGCGAGTCAATCCATGCTACAACAGAAACCGAGAAAGACTTCGACGAAAAAGTGGCACCCGAAATACAAGACAGCTCCTTTCGCGCTTTTGGCAACCTTGCATAAGCTAATGCTCCAAGGCAAAAAGCAATGCACGAAAGATGAACTCATCAACGCTGCCGATGCTTCTGGTCTATCGAACATGTCGATACGACCAAGGGTAGAAGCTTTCTCGAGAGACCAAGCATCTTTTCAAGGAAGGGATATGTCCAGTCAATATTCGGGATGGAGTTGCTTCAACAAGTATTTGAAAAACGCACCGACCGGTCACGAAGCGCCTATGGTTTTTACTTGGAGTAACCCGATGATTATTCGATTAACGGATGAAGGCACGCTTGTCGCAGAAAAATGTCACCGCGAAGCCGAAATCCACGGCGATTGTACGTGTGGTCTCATCGACACGGTAAACACGAACAATCCATCAACGAGTTTAGCGGCAAAACAATCTCAAGAGCAAGGAAATCGAAAAAACAACGTAGTGTCGCTACTTTCGGATAGCGATGAGGACTGCTTCAATGGCGATGCGTCGCATGAACGACAGTTCGATGCAAATGTTAACAAGTACAGCAACAAAAAAAAGGAAACTACGACGTTGATGAAGCAGAAGATTAATAGTAAAAATGTTGTTCGAAATTGGCACGGCACGGCTGCTGAGGAGAACGACTGGAATAGCGCAGCTGAGCTCGAGGTGCGCTTGCCGCCTTTGCAACCTGGCGAGAAATTTCAAGACGTGTACGACGTAGTTTTCTTATTCGATAACCGCGAGCAGTACGACAAAGGTTTTAGACCAGAGCATTTGGTGAAGTATTTTGAAAACGTGAATCTTCGCGCCGAGCAATGTTTCATAACGATTGGAGATGCACTTTGGGTAGCCGAAGATAGAAACACCAAAGAGCGCTTCTGCCTCGATTATATTTTGGAAAGAAAATCCGTGGCAGATTTAAGTGGTTCAATCACATCAGGACGATATATCCGTCAAAAATACCGCTTAGATAAGTGTGGATTAGAGAAGGTGATGTATTTAGTCGAAGGAAATATCGAGCGCGACTTTCACTTGGAAGAGCGCCAGAAATTAGCAGTCAAATCGGCGTTGATTGAAACAGACATCCACGACGATATATACATGCTTCGTACGGAATCGTTGGAGAAAACGAAGAAGTTGTACGTCGACCTCACGAGATCTATACAAGATCTGTACAACCCGAGAGTAGGAAAAGAGAAAGCGGCGCGGCGAGCTTTGCTCTCCAGCTCTCTTCCCACGTTTGATGAGTTTCACGAAAATATGAAAAATTTTGTGACGAGCGAAAATACAGTACAAAACACGTGGGGAGTAATGCTCGCACAAGTGAAAGGACTGGGTCCAGACTCAGCCGAAGCGATTGCGAACCTCTATCCGACGCCAATCTCCTTGTACGAAACGTTCAGTCGATTGAATTGGGACGAGAATCGATGCGTCGATTTAATTGCACAAATCCAACCGAAAGAGAGGAAAATTGGAAGTTCAGCGGCGAAAAACTTCTACGAGGCCTTCTTCAAATAGACTAGTCATTCGATGGGAGACGCTTTCTCCCTGTTTGTATTCCTAAGCGCAGCAAACGCGTATTTTTAATAATAATATACTACTACTTAGACTCTTGCGAACTTGATTGAGAGCTCGTTTGTATTTTAATAATTTTTTCGATTTTCTTTTTCCTCTCCTCTTTCTTGCTAACGTCAGAAACTCTCGCTCACACACACGCGCACGCCTCCTGAAGAGAAGAAGAAGAAGAAGAAGAAGAAGCACAGGCAGGATGAGCGGGTCTCCCGGAGTGGGAGGCAGTGGTGCTAGTGGTAGTAAACGCAACGGTGGTAGTTTCATGGACGATCTTCTGTCCACGGACAATTTACTCGCGCAGACGAAGAAGCAACCGAGCATGAGAGATATGAAATTTTCTTCCACTTCTTCGTCCGCTGCAGCTGGCGCAGGAGGAACAGGAGGAGGGAAAACAGGAGGCGAATTTAACAAGTACCAAAGTAACAACAACATCAGCGGTCTCGATAGTTTTGCCTCTTCGCCTTCGACGATGCATGCGGACGATCTCGACGCGTTCTTTTCGACAAAGACACAAGCTCAAACACAAACAACGACTTCTTCGAGAATACAAATTACGAAAAATATTGGTGTTCATCAAAACGATAGTTTTCTGGATGAGCTCGCCGCTTTTGCGAGCACTCCGGCACCTCCCACTACATCCTCATCCCATGCATTCGATCAGCGCGCGAACGCTTCGGAAGTGAAAGCGTCTTCAACGTCGGCAACTACGAATAGCTCAATAGATGATTTGTTCGGCTTGAGCAGCGATGCGCAAAGTTCTTCTTCGCCGTCCATAGCAGAGAGAACGAAGACGCACATGACGAAAGAGAGTCAACCTGCACAATATCAACGCGCAAACGAGGAAGTAGGAGCGCAGGAGAGTGAGAATGAGCCGCAGCGAAGTAAAATGAAGGAAAATAGTAATGGTATCACCACCGAGAGTAGTAGAAAAGCGGCGAGGAATAACAGCGAGGACGGGGAGGACAGAAGGGCAAACTTTGGAAAAAGTGCCGCGACGTTTTCTTCATCGCCGGTGTCTCGCGTGCAACCGCACCAACACGCGCAAAAATTGGCATCCTCGGTAAAATTGGAATCTTTAAAAACAGGGATTGACTCCGTGGCTGGATTTTTCAAGGCTGGAATCCGCCGCGCGGTGGGACCACAGGTTGTTCATTTTCCGCGGGCGCCTCTGGAAGACTCCGCGCCAGAGTTGAAACAGGCACCACCGAAGGATAATCGAAGCGAAACAAGAGAAGCGGGGAAACAAAATGATACAATAGCTACGACGAAGAGGTTCAACGAAGAGGTTGTACTCGCAGAAAAGTTCAAGTCTACGGTGCAAGTAACTTCGGAGGAAACGAGAACAAAAACAAGGAACGGCAACGACGAGAACAAGAAAGATAAAAACAATCAGAAGGAGGAGGAGAAGAAGAAAGTTCAAGATGACCCTTCTTATTCAGATATGGATGCGTTTTTTGGCTCAGTGGGAGCACGTAGCGTTGATAGTAGCGCCTCAAATAGTCACATCGACTTAGAGTCGATGTTCAATAGTAGTAGTAACGCACCTAAATCAAAGGGAGCTCCTCCTCCCGTGGCGGATGACTTTTTCGGAACGTCAGTTGATGGCGGATGCCCAAGCGGTAGCTCAGCGATAAAAACTGAAGGCGCATTTGAGTATAAACCGGAATCAGACGACGAACAAGACGGTGACACGGAGGAGCGCACGCGACTGCGAAAGCAGAGACACGAACGCAATCGTGCTCGGATTGAGCAAGCGCTCGAAGAAAAACGCGCTCGCGAACGACAAGCCATAGAAGAAAGAGCAGAGCGACAGACGTTACAAGATCTCATAGGATCTGATATCGACGAGTGGGGTAAAAAGTACGGCGGCAACGTCCGCACTATGCTTGCAAATCTCAGCGAAGTTCTTTGGGAAGGACACGCGTACAAAGTCCCTTCGATGATGGATTTAATGGAACCGATAAAGGTGAAAAAGTCGTATCACAGAGCTTTAGTTATCATCCACCCAGATAAAGTCGCGCAGAAAGGAGGCGGCGCCTCCCAGCGTTTCATCGCGGATAAAGTTTTTGACTTGATGAAAGACGCTTACAGAGATTTCGAGCGAAAAGAGCTGTCGTGAAGTAGAAAAGGAGTGCAAAGTGTAAAAAAAATCTAGGAATATAATGTATAAAAACAACTTCGGCTACAAGACGCGCGTCCTCCTTTTGAACGTTATCGTCATATCTATAAATAAATCCTCTCCTCTATGTATTTCTCAATCGAAGATTTATGAAAAGTTCACGCCATCAGAATTATTTCTTCTTGCCAGCAACGGTCTTCACTTTACCCTTTCTCGTTCTCGCGTTCGTCTTTGATCGTTGACCTCTGCACGGCAAGTTGTTGATGTGTCTCTTCCCACGATAGCACTGAATCTCTTTTAACCTCTTGATGTTCAAGGAAATCATCGATCTCAACTGTCCTTCGTTTTTGTACTTGTCAACTTCTTCACGCAAAATGGTCAATTCTTCTTCGGATAACTCGCGCACTCTCTTGTTCTCTAATCCAGTCGCTGCCATGACAGCCTTCGCCGTCGTCGGTCCTATGCCGAAGATGTACGTCAACGCCGTCTCGGCTCTTTTGTTGTTTGGGATTTCAACTCCAGCTACACGCGCGGCGCGGATTTGCAACGCACCACGCTGCGGTTGTTGCGGTTGCTGTTGTCGGCCTGTGTTTTGGTGTGTGAAGAGTAAGAGGTGAGCGACGGCGAAAAAGAAGAAGGAGATATGCACGCAAAGAGAGAGGTTGAGAGAAAGAGAGAAGAAATCTTTTTTTGTGTGTTCTTCTCTTCTTCCGCGTGTTTTTTTTGTTGTTGTTGTTGGGAAGTGGATAATAGACAGACGAAGAGGTTTTTATCCCTCTCGTAGGTTTTTTTGCCTTTGAGCAAAAATCCTTCCTTTCGCGCGCTCTCACCACGCGTGCTCGAAGGGGGCGTCGCGGAAACCTCCAGAGACTAGCGGAGCGAAATTCGAACGCAACACGTATTCACGTTCGAAATCGCATCGTTTCTATCGTCCCTCGATGTTCGCGAGTGAGGAAAACGGCGCGCGTGGGTGCACCTCAAAATGCAGGCACGCGAACTTTTTCCTCCCCGCCCCCGCGACGACCACGCTTTGCTTCCCAAAATTTAAGCGCACAGAAAACAAAAAAAAAAAGCGAAAATCGCAGCGCTCGGAATAGCCTTCTCGAGCGCCGCTCGCGACAAACGCATCGCGCGTACCTTTAAACGAAGCCGACACTGAAGTTCCAACGAAGGAGGATGCGGAGAGAGAAAACATGTTCGTGTGTTTCTTTTCACGCTCTCTGAATGTTTCCGTGTACGTAGTGACGACTGCTCCCTCAAATTTTTGGATATTGTGATTTGTTTTTTTGGAGTGGAATGGCCACCACGCAAAACACCAAACAGAGAGAAGAGGAAAACGAGAAAATTACAATCAAAATGCGCGCGTGCACGAATAACCTCGCGTTCGTTTGTGCGGCGAGGAGAGCGTCTACTTCGTACGCTACCACTACCACCACATCCGCGCGGAGATCATCTTCGAGGACGCCTTCTTCTTCTTCCTCCTCCTCCTCCTCCTCCTCCTCCTCTTGTGGTCGAGGGAGATGTAAGACGTCGGTGCGTACACTCGCACTCTCTTCGTCGACATCGGCGTCAGCAAAAGCAACTTCTTCTTCTTCTTCTACTACTACTACTACTACTACTCTCGTGAACAAGAATATCAATCAGAACAACAACAACAACAATAATAATGGTAAGAGATCATCGAAAGTTGTCGCAAATGCTCGAAAAGGCATGCTCTTTAACAGCGAGATGGACGACATTCGGAGAGACGCGAAACCAGCGGAACCGGTGAAGTTTACTTTGCCACTTTCGATCAAGCTCTACCCTTCAAAGTGTTTACGAGCCGAGAACGAACCGGTGACGGTATTCGACGACAATTTGAAAGAGCTCTCGAAGGAAATGTTTAAAATCATGTACGAAACCGTCGGGTGTGGGTTAGCCGCGCCGCAAGTGGGGGTGAATTATCGTCTCATGGTATACAACGAAGCCGGAGCGCCAGGCGAAGGAAAAGAAGTCGTGTTGGTGAACCCAAAGATTAGTAAATTCAGTAAACAGAAAGATTTCTTCGAGGAAGGATGCTTATCATTTCCAAAGATTTACGCGGAAGTTGAGGTGCGTGCGATGGTGGTTTCGTCTTTTCTCTTTTCTTACATGTAACATTTCCTTTCTTTCTTTTCTCGTTCTTGCGTGTGAGTATGGAAAACGGCCGATGAGCGATCAAAACATAAATATACGCTAATCCGAGTTTCTTTTAATCGAGAAGCTGTGCGGAGAAGTTTGATTCAACACGCGAGGCTTTTTCTTTCCATTCTTTAGTATGCGTCTGTTCATTTATGTGTATTTCGTCACAACTCACCGCGTTCGTCATTTTTTCTTATTGTACTTTACTACAGAGACCGATGGGCGTTAAGATAGAAGCGCAGGATGTCGAAGGGAAAAAGTTCAAAATGACTCTGGAAGGTTTCGAAGCTCGCGTCTTTCAGCACGAGTACGACCATTTAGACGGCGTTTTGTTTCATGATCGAATGTCGAGCTCGGTGGTGGGCAAAATTCGAAGCGATTTGGATAAGTTGATTGAAGATTTTAGCGACGGGGAAAAAGCAATTTAATGAAAATGTAGATAAACGGATTCTTAATGATCGTGTATGTTTGTGTTTCTTGTTTAAAATGATTTTTTCAATGTTGCAGTTTGTAAAGGTCTTCCCTCGTGATCATGCCTTTGATGTTGTTCTTGGAATCGACGACGCACAAGTGTCGCAATCCCAAATGACGAAATATCTCCCAAACTCTCTCGACGCTCTTTTGCTCTGTCACGCTGATGGGCGCTAACATCATGAAATCGCTCAAAATCACGTTCGACTTTTTCTCATTGTCAGTTAAGCCGATGGATTCGATATATTTAACGCCTAGCGCAGAACGCTCGGTGAACAATTTCCTTTGATGAAATGTTCGCATGGCAATTTCGAGGTTCTCAAAAGCTTCGCGCTGCTGCGATGATCGGAATCTTAGCTCCGATGGAAGGTCGCTCGAAGTAGAGACATCAAGAAGGAACGACTTTGACGAATTCGAGCGCAGAGATGACGACGATATCGCGCTTTCTTGATTATTTTCACCTTCTTGTTCGTAAAAGATTATGTTTTCAATAAAGGCGCGACGCGAAAGTAAAGTCAACAACTGCGATCTGAGGATGAGGCCAATTAGACGCTTCTCGCCATACCCGACATTTTTCACGATTGGAAAGCCGTTGTGAGTCGTCGTTTTCAAAATTTCTTCGATATTACTGACTCTCTCGATCTCTTGAAACACAACGGCTGGTGCAGCGCATATGTCTCCCGCCGTTAATGTTGCTTCGGTTTCAGATACACACGCCTCTTTCGGTGGCAGTGCGCGCAGATATGGAATATTTCTTCTCTTCAGCTGACTTTCATAGAACGACGATGCGATGAAAGAAGCAAACTTATTCGCCACGAAGACGCAAAGAAGCAACGGAAGTAAGAAATTTAATTGGCTCGTTCCCTCTAAGATAATGACCACGAGCGATATCGAACCTCGAAAGACTCCAGCCAAAGCGGCAGTGGCGCCAACGAGCGCGTAAGCGCCACCAGAGAGATTCCTTTTCAAAAGTATTTCTCCTACTTTGCAAAAAATATTGCCGAGCATCGCGCCCCACGTAAGAGTCGGCAAAAACAATCCAGCTGGTAAGGCGCACTCTGCTGAGAAGACGATAGCGACGAGCTGAAAAAGGAATGAATAAATCAAAATCCATATTGACGTAGCGTCTTTCGCTCTTCCCGAAAGTAAGTACTTTAAGTTGTTATCCCGTGATCCGAGTAGAAGACTCGCCAAATCATTATACGAGCTTCCTTCTTTTTCAATGTTGCAACTCAGCGCGACTCCGATGGACGTAGGAAATGTTTTTCGAGTATCCGTGGTGTTATATTGAATACATCGACCGAGAAATATCGATAAGAGTAGTTGCGTTACGCAGATCATGAATGCAACTAACGTCGCTTCACCAACGCGCCCAATCTTAGAATTGGGACGACAACGCGCAGTTTTAGAAACTGCCACGATGATCATTGCGCCAAGTATTCCCGAGAAGATTGCGAGAAGAAGGAAAGCTCCGAGCTCAAAAAGCTCCCAGTGTTTCTCCTCCTCTGTGAAATCGAGCTGAAGGAGTCCAAATGGTTTTCCGATAGAACCGTTCAAAGCCGATAGCACAAAAACGGCTAATGTTGAACAAAGGAGCGCTTTTCTCGTCGTTTCGTGAGACCAGAAGGAGCTCGCTTCTTCAGAGGAAAAAAGAACTCCGCCTATTGGAGAACCAAATGCGCTCGCAAGTCCTGCTGCGGAGCCGGCAGACACGATGTCTCTGAAGTCTGAGTCGCCTAGCGCTCGCCACTGTCGTCTGCCTGAACCAAATCTTGCAAAAGCTGCACCGATGATTGCTCCGATATGCACGAGCGGGCCTTCTGGTCCAACTGCTAACCCACTCGATACGGAAAATATTGTTCCTATTATCTTGACAATCCCACTTTTCAAAGATATGGCTTTGGGAGAAGAGACGCCATTAAGCTCCGCAACAACGTACGAAACACCCGCTCCAGCTGCTGTTGGTTCGATCAACGTTAAAGAAGCGCTCGTTAAAGCGAACAAAGCGCTCGCAAGACAAAAGAAAACGGCGCGAACAACGAAAGGAAAATTCAATTTCGTGAGTACCGTATCGACGCGCCATGTGTACAACATGTCGATCAATCTCATCATCGCAAATGCCACAGATCCGACGATGACGCCGATGAAAGTCGAATTCGACCATCTCTCTAAAAGCAGCACATTAGAAGAGGTTGTCTTAAATTTTAGTCGACTCCACATGGAATCAACCTTCGCGTAATCTAAACTCTCCCACGTTTCTCTTCTTCTTTGTCGTCGTCGCTGTTCCTCTTCTTGCTCTTCTTGTTCTTCTACTTCTCTTCGCTGATCATCGACGTGCGTTGGGCCGAGAAAGAGCGACTGCTTTCGAGGAATCAGTCGACGATATTGCCCTTTGATGAGCGGCGAGGAAATCAGTGACGCCGTTGTTTCTCTCTCCTCTCCTTCTTCTTCTTCTTCTTCTTCTTCTTCTTCTTGGAGTATCGCTCCTGCTTTTCTCTCCTTCCTGTCTTTTGCTTCTTCTTCTTCTCCTTCTCCTCGGAGAAGCAGACGCTCTAAATCACTCTCAAAACTCACCGCGCGACGGGCACTATGACCACCAGGTGGTGACGCGGCCATCTCCGCTCTATCAGTAGTTGTTTGAATGTTTTTTATAAAGGAAGAAGAGTCGGCTTGCGCGAAAGAGTGAATATTTTTTTGCAGAGAGAAAGATACAAATAAACACCCCCACACGCTAGAAGACACACACACACAGCGGTTACTTTAGAAACGTCGTTTACAAAAAATGCGAGTAGCGAACGTGCTAATTTCATTACAAACAGAATGTGTTATCATCTAAAGAGAGAGAAAGTGAAAGATAGAGAGTTGTGAGACAGATTGGACGTCTGTCGCTTTCGCGCGTTAACTGTCTCTCTTTAACTCACACTTGCAAGATCTCTCGCTCACACTTCTTCTTCTCAAACACCGTTCTTTTATATACACACACGCGCGTATCGTCGCCCTAGTTACAAAATTAGTTCGATTTCGTCATGCTCGAGTTCAACCCTGGCATAATTTCCGGTCTCATTCCCGAAACCGTGCGACGGAGGAAATGGTTTCTAAACTTTTCACCCTCTTTAACGTCTTGCGCGGTTTCCGGAATCGCCGTCGCTCTCTTCGCTTTGCTCGCGGTAAAGCCCGGAGAAGTGGTCAACTGTCTGGTGCAGAAAAAGGTGCACAAACCGACGGCAGAACCTAACGCGGCGAAGATTGGGTAGACCTGTTTTATCGCGCATCACGCGGAAAGAGAGAGAAGGAGAGAGAGAGAGAGAGAAATCAGTCACCATCGGAAGAGAGAGAGATAAAAGAGAGAGAGGGCAAACACACAAACGTTCTTAAAAAAATTGGAAGAAGAAAATTTGGCGAAAGATATGAGTAACCCGTCATTACTCGGTGCTGTTCGGCGGACGTACCTCTGGTCTGAGCCATCGTTGCGACCAAGAGACGGATGCTGCCATCTTTACTCTCTCGTTTTTCTAAAAGTCAAGTGTCAAAAGTCTGGAGTTTGCGCGCAAAAAATTGAACCGAATATAATAAATGTTTTTCTCTCCGATCTCTCACCTTCTTCTTTTTTTGGCTTTTGTCCCGCTCTTGTGCGCTTGGGCGGAAAAAAAAATTCGTAAGAAAGAAGAGAAAGCTTTGTTGCGTGTATTATATTCTAGTTATTTATAAAAAACATGTTTCTCCGACGATCGGCGCGCCGCATCGCCACGTCGTGCTCATCTTCTTCTGGATATCCCTCTCATTATCCTTTCTCATCTTCCTTGCTCTCTTCTTTTAGCGCGAGCACGTCGTCGACATCGTCAGTAGCAGCGTCAAGAAAATCATCATTTTCAACTTCTTCGTCGTCGCAAAATCCACCACCGAAAGTCTTCGTGAATAAAGACACCAAAGTCGTTTGTCAAGGCTTTACGGGGAAAAATGGAACGTTTCACTCGGAACAGGCTATTAAATACGGAACAAAATTAGTTGGAGGCGTGACGCCAAAGAAAGGTGGGACCATGCACTTGAATTTGCCGGTGTTTAACACGGTGAGAGAGGCGAAGGAGCAAACAGGCGCGAACGCGACGAGCATATATGTCCCACCACCGTTTGCCGCGAGTGCGATTTTGGAAGCCTTAGAGGCTGAGTTGGACTTGATTGTGTGCATTACGGAAGGTGTGCCTCAACACGATATGATCCGAGTAAAAGATGCGTTGATGTCGCAGAGTAAATCGCGATTGATCGGTCCAAATTGTCCTGGGATCATCAAACCGGGAGAGTGTAAGATTGGTATCATGCCGGGATATATTCACAAGCCGGGGAAAATCGGCATCGTCTCGCGCTCCGGGACGCTTACATACGAAGCGGTATTTCAAACCACAGAGTATGGATTAGGTCAATCAACTGTCGTTGGAATTGGCGGTGACCCTTTTAATGGGACAAACTTCGTGGACTGCTTGGAGCGATTCGTTGAAGATGATGAAACGGAAGGGATCATCATGATTGGAGAAATCGGCGGTACGGCGGAGGAAGAAGCTGCAGAGTTTATCAAAGCTTCGGGAACGAAGAAACCTGTGGTTGGATTTATCGCCGGTTTGACTGCTCCTCCGGGTCGACGCATGGGCCACGCGGGCGCAATTACTCAAGGTAAGGCTGGGACGGCGATTGGGAAGATTGAAGCTTTGGAGCAGGCTTCCGTTAATGTGGTCCGGAGTCCGGCGAAAATGGGCGAGGCGATGCATAGAATGATGGTCGAACTGGGTAAGGCCTGAGAGAATAAAGACAAACGTGGGTGTATTTAATTACTACTAACGCATGACGAGAGCGAGAGAGAGAAAGTAAAGAATATTGTAAGTTTAACGTGAGCATTTTATTACAGCGCAAAGAAACTTCTTTACGTTCTCGTTGTCGTTCATATTTTGTTCAACATCCGCATCGAAATCACTGACCAATCTAACGCCAGTCGTTCGAGTACGGATCCGGAGCTATAAAATTCCAAATCGAACCGTGAGACGAACCTTGGCGCGCTAAACTCATCGAACTACCACGTCTACCCATCCCTCTACTACCACGCGCGCTCTGCCTCTCCAACTCATCCTCTAACTGCATTCGCATCGACCTCTCATCTTCGAGCTCAACTCGGAGTTGTTCTTCTACTCGTTTCGCTCTTTGCAGCTGTCTCCTCAACGCCGCGAGTTCCTCGTTCATGACTGAATTACTACTGTTTTCTCTCGTTTGCATTTGACTCGAATCATTTTGTTGATTGAAGCGCTGCATGGAAGCTGCGTGTTGCATGTTGCTATTTGAATTGTTATTAGTATTGTTGTTGTTCGACGCGTTCCGTGAAGGCGCCATCGGCGGTTTACCGGCGCCCAACAAGTGGTCTTTTGATCCGCTTCGTTCAATCAGAAACTGTGGATGTCTCGAAATGCTGCAGTCTCCGCGGTCTCGCACGCCATCGTACCCTCCAAACGATACTAAAGCCGCAATTTCAGGAATAGCTATGCACGTGCCGCTCTCGGAAGCCACCGCCGAAGCCGGTGCCGCTCTACACGTCTCCGCCCACGCCGGCTCTGCTGAAAGAGGATCTCTCAGAGTTAAAGCCACAGTATCTACGCACCCCCCTTCGCTATTACCACCACCAACAACGTACCACGTATCGCCCAAACGCGCAGACGCCGCACCAGATCGAGGTTGCGGCATAAATCCACCCTCAGGATTGGCCTTTCGCCATCGGCAGGCTTTCACATCTAGTGCGTACACTTCCGAATTTACGCATCCCGACGAAGTGCTTCCGCCAAAGACATAAACAAAATGCGCGCCCGCGCTATTTATGTACGCCGTCGCGCAGTGACCTCGTCGAGGCGACGGATAAGTCCATCCTTTGCATCGAAGTTCAGTCCACGTCCGCGAGCTAACGTGATATAACCAACAATCTCCCAAACACTGACCGCTCGGCGTTTCGCCTCCAAAAATGACTATGTTTTCGCCGCATCGCGATGCCGTGTGTCCGCCTCTCGCGCACGGACCTTTTCCATTCGTGGTTATTTTCGTCCATTTTCCTAAGTTTGAATTTTGGCTTTGCGAAATGCCCGTTTGAAACGAGTTGGATAAGTCTAATATCCACATTTCAAACTCTGCGGGTTTTACAGTTCCATTTTTCCTGGCAGCTTTCGACGATACATCTTTCGTGAAGCCCCCACAAACGAGTAACTCAGTTTGACTCTCTCCTCGTTCATCTGTAGCGCACACGGCGTGACCGTGCCGAGGCGTAAAGCTCGCACCCGGCTGCACGCAAATACACTCAACCTGCTCCCATTGCAAGGTTTTGCAGTCTAAAGCTATGACGTCGGAACGTACCGTTCCTGCGGTATTGCCACCGATAACAATCATCTTATTTCCAACCGCACAGGCCGCGTGGCCGTGTCTCGCGTGAGATCTCGACGACCGCGGTGTTAGCGCCGAGCCTAAAGTCGAAGTTCCTAAAGACGTCCAATTCCCATCCTCTCGAGCGGTTGCTATGCTCTCGTGCGCCTCTTTCGTTTGCAAATACCACGGACAAGTATCCCCATCGCTTCCTGCTACTACTAAACCTCCACCTCCACCATACATTTGCAACTGTTGCTTATTCTCTTGCATACTGTTCAAACCGCTACTCCCTCCGTTGCTACTTCTTCCACCGTCGCGCTGTTGCTGCTGATGAAACACCTGAGAAGTCGACGCGGAGAGCATCGCGTTTTCATTATTGTTGTGCATATCCCTATTATCGTTCGTGTTCATATTGTTCATGTTGTTATTTGTTCCAGTGTATCCGTTTCTACCACCCATAACGCGTCCCGGCATCGGAGGAGATAAGGGCGGCGTTATATCCGCGCCATTTCCTCCCATTCCAACTCCCCCTCCTCCGCGTTGGCTCGACATCGACGCTGGACTCAACAAACTCCGATCGGCACCCCAACCCATTTCCATCGTCCATCTTCTCGCGTTTTCTATAGCAACTTGCGTATCTTCGGGATCTCCGTCGTTTGTGGAAAGTTGCCACCAGTTTTCATTCTCTTCCTCCATCGTGTGCACATACAGCGTCATCGCCTCCTTCGCGTCCATTTCCCCTAAACTGGACCACGCGTTCCATTTTGCCAGCTCTAAACTCGACCACCCCCACGGTTTCGGTTCGTAATTCGGACCAACCATCACTTGTTGATACAAAGCATACAACAATAATCTGGTCTCATCGGAGACTTGACGCGAGGATGGTGGCGGATCGGTCGCAAAAGCGATAGCCGCGTAGAAGCGCTCTGGGAACGGCAACGGGCACTGCATCGAGTCATCCGAGTTCCCCATAGCGTTATTTCCGTTGAGCTGAGAGGAAGACATTATTATTGATTGATTCTTCTTCTCTGTTTACTCTTCCTATTCTAATCTTCTCCCTCTCTCTGATCGAAAGACAACTTCACCCACACAAGAACCGAGAGAGTAAAAATTCCTCTTTTCTCACGTCTCTCTCTCACGTCTCTCTCTCGCGTCTCTCTTCTCCCTCTCTCTCTCTCTCTCTTTTTCTCTCTCTTTCCTCTCCTTCTCCTTATAACTCTCTCTCTCTCTCTCGCACACACACACCGCAGACGTAACGAGCACTAAGAAGGGGATAGAGGGAGCCTTGAGAGCGCGCTCAAGCACCACTATTTTCTAATATGGCGTCGTGAAAAGAAATCCAAAAAAAACAATCAATCTTTTTTTTTGTTTCTTCAGCTCATCCACTCACTCGTCGGTGCTTCTTCCCTTCCCAAAAAAGCGGCCCCCCACACACTGACAAAGCAAGCAAGCAAAAGCGAGCGAATAGCAATTAGCAAAAAAGAGCACGTCTGCTTGGGGCAACAACACTCGCACTCACTTCAAAACACGACTCGGGTTCTGCTTTCTCTTTTCAATACACATATACATACCAAAAGAAGAAGATGTCGGGAAGAACGACGATGAGACATTTGATGGCATCCACGCGCTCAGTAGCGGTCGCTTCTTCCTCTTGTTCTGTTTTCAGAGGCGCTCAACGCACCGTTTTCAGCGCGTCGTCTGTGTTTTCCCCGTCAACTTCTTCGCACTTTTTTTCGGCGCAAGAGGATGCGCGAAATGCGACGAGGTTGCGCGCCGGTAATAGGAACGGAAATAAAGAGGGGGAGGTGTACTACAACAGCGCGGTCAGAAGAAGATTAAAGTCGACGACTTCGACGCGTGGCTTCGCGGCGAAGTCTTCCGGCGAAGAAGAAGAAGAAAAAGAAGAAGAAGAAGAAGAAGAAACGACAACAACTTCAACTTTGAAAAGAGAAGAACGAGAAGAAGAAACGACGACAGATTTTGCAAAAATAGATGGCGATTCGGTTGGGAAATACGTCAAAGTGAACAAATCAGAACTTCCATTAGATCAGTGTAAAGCAATCGAGAGAGAATTTGCGTTTACCGGTACGAACTGTTTGCTGTATAGAAAGTGCGATGAAGCGCTAAGAGAAGTGGTAGCTCGTCACGAGCGAGTGCACTTGAGAGGATACCGAGGAAGTGGTAAATCCGTATCTCTCGCGATACTCGTACTGCGCGAACGCGCTTTAGGTTCTTTAGTCGTTTATTTGCCTCGCACGTCGTACATGGTGACGAGAACTTCCTACCATAAACACGGAGAAGGGGAGGATCTTTGGGATACGCCAGACGCCGCTAGAGTGTTTCTCCACGCTGTCGCGGCTAAACCAAACGAAGCGCTCTTGGGAAAAATGAAAGCGAGCGATGGTAAACAAACTTTACTCGAAGTAGTAAAATCTGGGTTAGAGAAGGCCGATCAGTACGTCACGCAGAATGCAATAGACGTCGTTGATGAGCTAGTGAAGCAAAAAGACTTCCGAGTTATTTTCGCTTTTGACGAACACAACGCGTTGTACGGACCTTCGGATATGCACGAGGTGAAAGGCCCGCGATCGAGAAAAAACATACACAGCGACAGGTTGCGCTTAGCGTTGAAGTTGCGTTCGTGCTTTCCAACGGCGAATGGTGGCAGATATGTAGCGTGCGAGAGCACCACGGATGTTGGAAGTTCGAATCCAGTTTTCAAGAGCGAGGATGAAAACGTTTTCGATTTTGAGATTCCAAAGTTCAGCGTAGCTGAAACGTACGCTGTATTGAAACACTACGAGGAAGTTGGTAAATGCTCTCGAGGGATAAACAAGGAAGTTGCGCGCGAGTTTAAAGCTCTCACAAATGGGAAGGTGAAAGAAATACAAGAGTATCTCATGTTTCAAAGCATTTAATTGTATAAATATTTGACAAAAATTTTAAACGTACGGTACTACTATAAAACATTTAGGACTTTTTACCATTGCTCGCCTACCGAAAGTATACCTTTCTTTCGGCCACGTCCTCCGGAGGCTGGTCTCGCGAACCTCCCCGGGCTAAAGTGTTCGAGATTACAACTTGATTTGCCATCCATGATCAATTCGGAAACGATCTGACCAGTGATCGGCGCCCACAAAATTCCCCAACAGTTGTGCGCGCTCGCCACGATGGCGTTTTCGACATTTGGCAATTTCCCGAGAAGAGGCAACGCGTCTGGAGCGCACGGGCGCATACACGCTTGCGTTAAAATTGGAGGCGACGAACCAACGGATGGGGACATTGATTTGAACGAATCCCAAGCCGCTTGCACACGGCTGGGATCTGCCTCGATGAGATCCGCAGATTCGCAATCGCCCCCTGGCGCTAATCTTTCCTCGTCCACATAATCGCTTCCACCAATCCCGCATAAATACACCGATCCGTCGACTCTAGGATACACTTCCAAGTGCGTTTGAAAGCGCGGGTCTTCAGCGCAAAACAGTGCCGCGGGATTGCTTTTAACTGCCTCTGAAGCTTCAAAAACTATTGAAGTTGATTTAATACCAGTCATAGGAAAGTCAGCATTCGGAAACCAGCCCGACGCTCTCGTCGTCCATGGACCCATAGCAACGACGACGACGTCGCATTCGAGAGTTGACGATTTTGAGTCGTCGCTTTTACCCTTCACGTGCACACCGTTCACAACGCTCTGCGCTTCGTCTTCAAAAGAAATACCCGTACACTCCGTGCTGTATAAAGTTTTCAATCCACTTTTCGTCGCGTATTCATGCAACTTACTCGAAAGCTCTGCCGGCGTCACTTGCGCAGTGTTCTCGTCCAAAACAGAATTTTGCGCGATATCACCGTCTAACCATTCTACCAACGGGTCCGCTAAACCGCTCGCTCCTGCTTGAACCGATAAAGTTCGTATTTTGCGAAATGACTTCACGTCCAATTTTTCAGCCAACTGTTCGTGCAGTTGAAAGCTCTTCGTGTGCAACTCTCTCGTTCTTTGGTCTCCCCAGCCTCCGGCGAGAAAACCTCCGGCTTTGGAAGACGCCGCCGGAGCAACTTTATCGCATCGTTCTATCAACGTAACGTTAGTGCATCCTCTCTCGCAGCATAAAAAGTAAGCCGAAGCTAAGCCTTGCAGACCAGCGCCGAGAATCACTATCTTTTTGTCTTTCTGTGTTTCTTCCGATGACGCTTCACAATGCGCCCCTGCTTTCTTCGTGTGCTTGTTCCTACAAGCGCGCATTTTCTTTGAGAGAAGAGTACAATCAGCGGAATAGTACGATGTCGTCGCAAAAGTGCTCGTTGCAGCTCTCATTGCTTCTCGTTGCCGCGCACGTGCGTGAGTTTTTGATGAGATTTTTTCACACACGGCACACATCCTTATTTCAAACAGGAAAATGAAAAATTTGACTGTGAGCAGGTGAGACGTGTGGGACGTGATATCTCTGCTTCAAAAAAAAATGACTGGAGATAGGGGAAGAGGACATCCCTCATCGCACGACGAAGAGGAAGATGAGACGACGACCACCGTCGCCGCTCTCCCGCGCGATGTTCTCGTGGTGCGTTTTTTCTTTCTTCGCTCAAAAAGTGAATCGTCCCATTTCTTTCTTCTCTTTTTGCAACATAAGAGACGTATAAATCGCGCATCTCTCGCATGTGATTCTCTCTCGCTCGCACGTTTGCGCAAAAAAAAAAAGTTTGACTCTGCGTTCATATTAAAAAACGCGGTCGACAACGAAACTCTCGCTTTTGCATGCGCGCTTTGATGCATTCTCGACACCGACACCTTTTTTTCTATTTTCTGTCCCTTTCCTATGAAATCCGCAAAACAGAAACGAATGTGCGAGAAGATCGCACAGCTTACGAAAGTAGTCTCCAATTTACACTCCGAAACCGAAGACGCTAGAGAGAGAGAAAAAGAAATGGAAGAAGAACATTCAAACGCTATCGAACTTTGTCGAGCAGATGCGGCGAGGAAGATTTTAGAGACACATTCGAAATGGCGCGGAGAGATAAAGGAAAAAGAACGATTCGAAAGAATTGCAAAAGAGTTGGAAGAGAAGACGTGTAAAATGCAAAGTGTCATGGATGAATCGTTGCGCGAGATCATACGAGACGCAGAAGCGAAATCAGACGCTTTGAACGAAAAAGTTGAAGAACTCGAAACTTTGTTTAAACATAGCGAACAAAATGAACGGGAGCGGAAGCAAACGACGGAACAAAACTTGAGTGAGACGAAAGAAAAGTTAGTAAAAGAGATGGAACTTCGTCAATCATTGGAGGAAGAGAAAAGCAGAATTGAAAGAGAACTGCAATCCTGGAAGATTAAGGCTGACAAGCTCGAAGAACTCATCGAGGCGCGTCGCGTAGAACTTGCAATTAAAGTCGAAGAATTGAAATCGTATGAGAAAAAATACGAAGAAATGGCAGAGGAGTACAAAATTCTGGAGACTAAAGAAAAAGAAAGCCTGCGAATGCTCGTCGAAGAGCATGAAAGTCAAACCGCTCTGAACGCCGAAGAGTTTAAGCGCGGGTGTGAAAGTTTAGAGAGGAATTTTCAAAAGGAAAGCTTGATGTACCGAGAAGAATGTAAAAGAGAAGTTGATTCAGTTCGCGAAGCCTTAGAAACGCGTATACGTCGTCAAGTAGACGCGTGTGACGTTTTATCTCGAGAGGTTGAAGCTCTGAAGGAAACCGTTCAAAAAGAACGGTTTCTGAGCGAAGACCTTCAGTCAAAACTTCAAAACGAAATAAATGCGAGTGTAAAGTTACGCGATATAAACGAAGATCTTGTAAAACAACTCGATATTGTTCGTGCCTCACGCGAAGATTGTATGAAAACGAGTGCGGAGCAGTCAAGTATTATTGAAACTCTCGAACGACAGCTCGAAACGGCATTGAGCAATAAAAGAGGAGTCGATGAAAAACTACGTGAACAGATAGATGCGATGCACGCTACACGTATTGCGCTAGAAAAGCAAGAAAAGCGTGCGCGTGACTTAGAAATTGTGAACGCAGACTTTGAACGAAGACACGTTCAGACGCTCGAAAACTCAAAGGCTATTTCGGAACAACACAAGAAGGAGCTTCTTGAACTCAACTCAAAACTCTGCGGAGAGCACGAATCAGAAATTGAGATTTTAAAAAAGCAACACAAGTGCGCAATCGAGGATGCGTTAGCAACTCAAGATAAACATTTTCAAGCACAACAAAGAGATTTTGAGCGAAAGTGTGCATTCGTTAACGAAGAAATGAAAGAGAAAGTGCGTCAGGCAAACGAGGAAAATAAAACGCTCACGCGACGGCTCCAAGAGCACGAGGCTCAAGCTTCGAATTTTGAATACACGATGCAAGAGCTTGAGAAATCACGCGTCGCCGAATCTACTAGGCGTGATGCCGAACGAAGGGCAATGTCTCTGGAAGCTGAAGATTCTCGGACGCGAGAAACGTGTTTGAGGGAAGAAATTCTAAGCTTACGTAAAGAAAATGAAAGAGCGAATGAAGCGGTGCAGAATGCGAAGGAAGAAATGACAACTCGACTTCGCGAAGTTCGAGACATGTTCACCGAAGAAAAAAGAGCTCTGTGTAATTCTTTTGAGCGATCTCACAAGAACGCTCTCATGGATGCAGAAAAAGTCCTCGATTCGGAAAAGAGAAAAGCGGATCTTGCATTTGAAAACAAGGCGCGTGCAATGAATGAAGATTTCACAAGAAGACTATCGCGAGAAATAAACGAAGCAATTGAAACGGCGAAAACTATCCATGATGCAGAAATGCAAGATACTATTGATGCATATAAGAGAAAGTTGTTGGATGTGAACGTGGAAAAGGAGAGAGATATTCGTGAAATTGTATCTGAGAGAGAGGAAACTATCGCGCAGTTGAATAGCTCCCACGAAGAAACAGTTCGCACCTTACGGAAAGAGATTGAAGAAAGAGCCCGAGCCAGTGAAACTAAGATTTCTGGCATGGAAGCCTATTTTCAAAGTCAAACGAAACAAATCGAGACGAGCTATCAGCATAATCTCGAAGAATCGTTGCGTTCACTCGAAAGCTGGCTTGAAAACGTTCGCAAATCTGAGAATGAAGCGTGGGCAAAATCATTAGAAGATGTAAAATTAGCACATCAATCGGACGTTGACGAAAGTAATGCTCGCGAAGCAGCGCTCTTAAGCAAAATTCAAGCCTTGAACGATCAAATAAGCGCCGATCGATCGGCTAGTGTACTCGAGAAGGAAAAACTAAATGAAAATCACCGAGACTTCATTTCAAATATGCGAAACGAACACAGAAAATACGTGGAGAATATGAAAGTGATTCACCGCGATACCATCGAAGAGGAACGCTTGAGCACGGCGTCCGCAAACGCGAGCTCCGAAAAATGGAAACGTAAATACAACGCGCGAGAATCAAGAGAGAGCGACGTGCGCAAGATTCGCGAGCTCGAGACGCAGCTGTCAAAAGCGACAGCGGACTACCACGAGTCCGAGAAAAAGCGAAAAGCTATTCAGGAAGAAGTACTAAAGCGCGAGATTAGCAGCGCAAAAGGCATAGGTTTTGACATTCCGACACTTCGTACAAAAGAAGGCATCGTTACGATCGATAGATCGAAGATGAGAGTAAAATTTTAATAATCATACACTGATGCGACAAGAGGCACGCTCTCTCTCTCCTCCGTCTCAACCTCAACTCCTCTCTCCTGAAAAATTTTCCTCTCTTCTCTTACGCGAGTGGACAAATTCGTTAAAATCCCTTCCTCACAAACTCTTTTCGGAGCGCGCTCGCGCTCTGTCTTTCAACACGCAACATGCCTCCGATATTCCATGAAAAAAAGATCGTTGTTCGTTAACATAATGATAAATATATCACGACTAATCAAGTGATATGAGCGCGCGTGACGCCAACGATACTCAATTGCAAAATTGTCCCCAAAATATCGAACAAGAAAATTGAACGCACGCAAAGCGCGGAATGAATTACATCGTTGCGCCGATATTGGAACGGGTGCTCCGTGACTATATCGTCGGTTTGAACAGAACGACTGTCTCGACTTCGGTGTGGTCTGGGAATGTCAACTTGGAAAATATCTGCCTAAACGCTCCAAATTTGAACAACGACTCTTCGTTACAACTACCGTTCTCCATCACGAAAGGAACAATTGGAAGCTTATCGCTATCTCTAGATTGGAAAACATGGTACGTGCGGAAACACCCGATAAGTATTCGAGTGAGTGATGTTTTAATACAGTGCTCTCCGCGGGAAGAGGATGATTGGTTCCAAGCGTTTGGTGCGGCGTCATCTTCCTCGGAAGCAGAAGATATCGCAAGAGAAAAGCTTCAGAAGAGTATAGAGGACATTGCATCAATTAAGGAAGATCCCGCATTGATGGCTATTTGGGCACCTCTGTTTTCAAGCATTCACGTGGAATTGAAGAATGTGACCATCGCGTTCAAAGATATATCTCCAAAACCAGAGAAAGAACGGACAGAAGACCATGACGAAGTCAAAAGGAAACATCTTTCGGAAATTTCAGTGCACCTCGAATCCCTACGAATCACAAATCCGGACGATGATGATGCGGGTAGCAGATCTTCGGAAATCGCGAGCACGCTCTACAATCAAGCAGCAAGTGGTGGTTTTATGGAAACACGAGTTAAATCGATAGACATCACTGGATTCCGAGTCGCTCTGGATTGTGATTGTCTTACGCCGAGGGGTTGGTTCCCAGAACACCCTTTCAGTATGATCACATCAACTGCTCGAGATTGTTTGTCTGAAGGATCACCGACGTCGAACTTGGTGCGTGTTGATAACACGAGTTTGCTGCTCAGAATTTCTCGACGTAAGAGGAATCGTGGTTTTGCTGCTGCAATTGTAGCATTGAACGATGACGGGATACACCTAGCCTTAACACCCGCTCAGCTGATCTCGATTGCCCATCTAGAATCTGCTCTAAAGGTTTGGAAGAAAAGAATAGAATATGCATTTGCACGAAGGCCATTGATCAAGGATGGAAAAAATTGGAAAGAATGGTGGCAGTACGCAAAACGTGCAGTGTTGAGAGGACGAAGAGAGTCGAAAAAGTCAACAACACCTAATCGAAACCGCCAGTCAAGAAAGATGACGGAGGCCAAATCCAAGGAAACTTCTCAAAGATTATCGCAAATAGTTCAAGATGCCATCAGTGCTTCTTCGTCATCCAATACGAGTGATATTGAAGAATATGATGATGATGATGGCAGTAGCGACGATACAGATGATGACGAAGAATACGCCGAGGAGGAAGAAATCTTTGCTAGTCTTGGTTTCAAGTCATCTAGTACGCTGACGGGCCTTCATCTGCGGCGAAGACTGAAGCGAGGTTTGGAAGCTACCGCTGCTGTGGCGACAAAATTGTCATTCACAACCATCGAACATATGCATCAACGAGGACAAAGACGGCGACGACATAAACGAGCGAAGTTCAGTAAAACTATCCAAGCTGCTCGCATCAAGCTGCACCAACAAATTTTTGAGGACACGGATTGTGATTTCCAAGTGGCATTACCAAAAATTTCTGTTCGTCTGAAAGATAACTTTAGTGCCGATACGCAAATAGAATTGGTGTACAATAAAGTTTATGTTCGAATGAATGAATCAGGTTTTCTCGATGGACCTACGGAAGATAACTTATCTGATCTCAAAGTAGTTTTGCAAAGCTTCTCTGCATACGTAGTATCGGGCGATAAGATGACAGAAATTCTCCGAGGGAATGACAACCATAAACAGGCATCGATCACTCTCGAAACGACTGAAGGTCAAACGAAAACTTCTCTCGTAGTCGCTCCGTTAAAAGTTGCGATTGATCTGGTATCTCTGGAATTAATATTACAGTTTGCGGTGAATAAAGTCCCGAAGAGCTCGCTTTTCGCGAATAGGTTGAGTGCTACTCTGTTCCCGCTTTGTGAAGCTTTGAAATTGAATATGAATTCTCGTTTGGCAACGGTAGAAGCGTTGTTAGAGACAAGAGAATACGCTAAAGAAATGAAGATTAGTCTAGAAGGGCTATCGGTGTGTTTAGTGCATGATGAAACGAGAGAACCTATACTTTGTGCTGGATTTGATAGATTAACGTCGACTTCTGGAGGTGCCCTTGATGGCGGGAACGATGAAATTGACGTTCTCGTAGTAAGAGACACATACATGAAGGAATTATTAGAAGCTGCGAAAGAAGTTGGGGATATTGATTCGTTGAATGAATTAGAGAAGTTAGTGGGGACTATGAGAAGCTCGATTTCTGTTGACAACCTGTACATCGGGACAAACGTATCAGGTGACGAGACGTCCATCTTGAACGATTGGAGCGCAGCAATTATTTCCGAGGAAAACAGTGTTAATCGTACTCGGCGACTTGCAGTTCAGCGCTTTGATCCCCTCTCTTTAGTTATTTCACCTTCTGATGTCAAGAGTCTTGCAATGGTGGCTGATGTTCTCTCACGCATGCAGATGAAGAAAATGGACGTGTCCAACTGGTGTTCGGACAAACTGTTCAAGGTTTCTGCAATGATTGCACCTCCGAATATATTGGACGCCAGGGTCTCTCTGCCTGACATTGACGTTACACTTCTTGATTTAAATCGCAATTGTAAAAGTAATGATGATGAGCTCGACTTTTGGTTACGGGCCAAAGTGAAGGGCCTCGCTTTTGACTCGGCTTCCACGGTTGTTACCGAAGAGCTGATAGCTTGGTCCATCCTGAAAATCGATTCAGTTTCGGTACTTTGTGAAAGTAACACAATTGCAGCTGTTTCAGATCTTTCACTATCCAGAGCAGAACGGAAAGACGAAAATGTGTGTATTCACGCAGGTATTGTTGGGTTCGAAGTTGATGCATCTTTTCATGACTTGGTTGCTAAAATACAAAAATTCACGTCACCAACGACAGAATCTCATTCGAATCAGGGTAGTTTTTCGTTGCGATCACAGCACGCTCCATCATCACATGCGCTAAACGCATATGTCATACGATGGGACGATTTGCCAGATCGTCGCATAGTAGGCATCAACGAAGTTCTTCCATGTGTAGACTGTGCTGCACGAGCAGTGCTGGAGGTTACGGGTTCGAAGACAATTCTCACGGGCAAACTCGAACGACTTTCGGTGATATGTTCGCTTTTTGAACGCAAAAATGCCGGTTCTATACATATGAATATTCCAGGAGGTTTTGAACTGGGCACTGTTTCGGAATCGAGTACGGGCGAAGCTCAATTGAAGATGAACGAAATCAATTTGGCTTTCGCAACAGAGAATGGATACCATCAGGCAGCATCTATTTCCAGCGTAAATATCATTTTCTCCGCTGACTTTAAAATATTTTCAGGAAAATGTGCTATGGCTGTGCCATGGCAAGTAGACTTAGGGAGTAACGTAATAACTGCTCACTTTGGTGCGTCATTGGACCTTTCGAATGGAGTTGATGTTGTCTTGGATGAAGTGTACATTTGTGCGGGTAGAAGTAATTATGGTGCGCAAGAAGCTATTCGAATATCGAGAACATCGAGTCGAATATTGGACATAAAATCAATTCTTATTGAGAAACGAGAGGATTTCGATGAGTTCGAAGTCGATATTGCGCGTATTGACGTTCGCTTGACATCAACCCACATCAGTATCATAGATTCGTTCTCAAAGAACGTCATCTCGGAGCTTGATAGGGTTTGTAAGTGCGCAGCAACACTCCCTTCCTCAAACAAAGAAGTCGATCGTCTACTCTCATCTCTCTCATTTGTGTCTTCACCATCGTTGATACAGGAGCGCAATGTGGAAGAAAGTCAGAGCAGAACCGAATATGGGGACGGAGTCGATATGAACTTTGTGAAAAGACTGCCCAATTCTGCTAAATTTGGTATCCGTCGTATTAGTGTGCGTGTCGATGATGATCGATACAGTGTGGAGCATCCAGTTCCGGTTTCTTCTATGTCTCTAATGAAATTACACGCGATTTTCATGAAAAGAGTGGGAAAATCCCTTGAATCACAGCACGTTCACCATAAAATGAAAGAGATGAAAGTCAGTCCGCTTTCTTTATCAGTATCGTTCCAGGTCTGCGGGGGCACATATGACACCTTGAAACGCAGGTGGGAATTCGCCTTGGAACCAGTTGAATTGAAAAGTTCTGTTGAAACCGGGAGTAAATCCTGCATTCTGACGACTTCTCCCATTGATTTTGTAGTCCGGAAAGAAATGCTTGAGTCATTAGCACTCTCCATTGCCATAGTAAATCGTAGAACTTTGAGATCTGCTTCCAGAAAGCAAGATTCCCGCCTGGTTGAACCCTTTCAGTGCTTCTGGCTGAAGAATTCTTCCGGTGTAGATCTCAGCTACGAAATGCTGACGAACAACGACACCTCGCTCGGCGGAACATGCATCTCAAACGGAGAGGTTGCGGTTCGCTACGGAGATTCATGGAAAGATGATGCATATGAATACCTAGAGAGACTGGCTGAAGGTGACGTTCTACCTTTGCCAGAATCTTTACTAGAAGTTAGCAGTGAATACGGGAATGGACGTTCTGGAACATCGCTTTTTCGGCATCCCACTGTTACTGGCCTTAAAATTCGTCTAACTAATGCCCCAGAATCACGGCATCATCTATCATTGGATGATTTGGAATCTAAAGCCCGGAAATGCGAAGCGTTGCCCAAATCAGTCTGGGGCGGCGCGGAGGGCGACTTATGTTCATTAGTAGCGGAGATTCGATTTCGCGAAAACGCAGTGGAGCAAAGAGAGATTGTGTTGCGCTCAAATGTTGTCGTTCGTAATTCAACATTAAAGCCTGTGATGTTGTCTTTCGCCGGTAAATCTACTTTTGGTCCTATTGAAGCTGGAGAGTTTGAGTACCTTCCATTATCGCTTGCCAGCTTAGATTCGTTCGTTTGGAAATTCGAGGGTGATGGACCTTTTTCTACATCGCCAGATGATAAAATCTCTCTGCATTCCGTCGATTCATTCATTCCAGTAAATGCGAGGCGTTGTGCAATTGTTATATCTTCTGATGAAGAATCTGTCACACGTACGATTGCTTTTGTGGCACCCTTAGAGCTGAGAAATCATCTACCGGTACCGGTAAAGGCTAGTTTTTTATCTGGAAACCGGAAGTTTTCTTCCTTTGTCGTTGCTCCTCGATCAACAGCAATCATAGAAGAGTCTGAAGATGTCTTGGATGCAGCTACTTTGTCGTTCGTTCCGTTAGGATATGTCTGTGCGAGAAGTTCCATATACATTCCCACGTTTTCAAACTTGTCACGACGACAAAGTCCGCTCAAAGTATTCAGACATGTGTCACCTACGATTCGTAGAAATGTCGGAGATAGGAACGACGAAGATGTAGCGACTTTGGAATGCTCCGTGTATTTGGACAAATACACGAGCTCACGAGTTCTATCAATCACATGCGCGATGACATTGACGAATTTGACAACGCATTCGCTCACTCTTAAATATGCGGACTTGAAAAGCAATACGAGCGGCAAATACAGCGATAAGTTGGATTCACTCGATGAATCAAGTGCAAGTACTATCGTTTGTCCTCCAACCCCACCATCGAAAAGTGTGAATGATGTGGGGACTACGGGAACCACGGAAAAGGCTTTCGAACATACGTCTGCATCTGATTTATCTTCGAAAGCAGTGCTCTTTACTCGAATGCATTCTACGTCGTTTTCTTCTTCCGATTTAGAATCTTCATTTACATCGACTCCAGTTCGGGCTAACCTGAGCTCTAGGTTCCAATCGCCTTCTCCGAATGCTTTTGGCGTGTCCTCCGCGGGAGTTTCCTCCCATTTATCACGATTTTCGTCTGATTCTTCACCTTATGCCTTGCCTTCTTCGTCATCCGGAGGGAAGATTTTGGCGATGAAGAACAGCACGCAATACCCGAGAATACTAGGTGATTTGCGACGGCATCGGCAAGATAGCGGCTTTGCTCTATTCACGCTAGGATGTGAGGAGTATGCGTCAGACCCGTTTAAGCTTGCGCCGACGTCAGGGAAATTCATATCAGTGCACGTAAAACCTCATTATTGCTTCGTGATTACGACAATATATGACGATTCAGACGGAGGATGTGCACACATTTTTGTGCGTCCGAAAGGGACAATAACAAATTCCACGCAAGAGATAATAGCATTTAAGGAATCTGATTTTGAAGAGTCGGACGGGATTATTCTTCTGCCGGGACAGACAGCACACGTGCGAAGTAAGAAATCTGGTAACAGTGTGACGGGAAACAACGCCCGTGGAGGTGAGAAGATCGACGAAGGTATAGAAGAGAGTGAGAATATTCCGCGCGTTCGCATACGTCCGGCATCATCTGCTGAGGAGAGGTGGAATTGGTCCGATGATATTACGGCTTCAACGGCATGGTGTCGTTGTTCGAGAGCTCTCAGTTTAGACAGGTCGAAAGATGATGTGCATTTTTCGGTGCATTTTAACGAGTCTGAGGAAGATGGATGCTTTAACATCGATGTCATCGCAGGTGAGCTCTTCGGAAATCAAGAAGACGACGATATCAACAACGAGAGAGCAGAACTATCAGGCGTGACGGACACGTTTCAGACGTCACCTCCCCCCATATTCGTGGTTTCTCCTTTAACGAAGGATTCGCCGTCGTCTATGATACCAGTCTCTTCATCGCTGTCGTCGCCAGCTTCAATATCGTCAGCGACAGCTGTATCCTCGTCATATGGGAGAACAACACCTTTCTCTGTGGAGAACTTCGAAATCAAAGTTGCATCAATCGGGCTATCTGCTCTATATGAAAATACAGAGTTGGTGAACGGCAGGATATGCGGCATCTCGGTGATGCTGTCCGAAAACTGTAAGGATGAAGAGCAACCTGTCCCGCTCGTCCAGGGGTATCTTGATGTGGAAAGAATCGAAATTAGCGCACCGAGCGCGAGCATACAAAATGAATCATCTATTCTTCTCTCCGTACCGAATGCTGAGATGAGGATGGCGACCATCGGGGCAAGTTATTATACCTCGGCAAGTAGCGCAATTACGCTCAAACTTAGTGGCAGTGTATTTTCACGTCACGTTGAGCACTCGCGCACTCGCGTGGATATTGCCATTGCACCCGTGCGTATTGATTTGCAGGAGAGTTTGCTGAAAAAAGTTCCAGGCTTCGTCGCCGGGTGTGTTCAGTCGCTGGATGTATCCGAAAATCCAGAACTGGAGACGAGACTCAAGATGGAGAGAAATAGGAAGGTGAAGAGTAGAAGCTCGAAAGGCATAGGGGATTCTGCGATGTTTCGAATCGATGATCTCTGTATTTCTGACGTGCCAATCGTTCTATCTTTCACGGAGTTGCCATTTGTCCCATTTTTGTTCTCAAAGCTTGCAGCAGTTGAACGGGCTAAAATTACTTTGAGCGGTTTTAAGAATCAGAAAGCGCTCGCATTTCCAGATGAAGTTTTGAAAGCCTTAGAGAGACACGTGAAAAATCAAGCGGCTGGAAGAGTTCGTGATTTGATAAAGCACAATGCGCTTTTAGGTGATCCTGCGCGTTTAGTGGAGTCTACTCGACACGCTGTACGTGAGTTGGGTGAAGGGAATGGTTTCAAGGCGTTCGCTCGTGTTACTTCTGCTTTTGGCAGGTCTGGTTTGACGACTATAAATCGTATCAAATCTATCGCTGACGGTTGGGTAGAAGAGTTTGATTCTTTAGAAAATGAACGACGTAGAGCTGTGCGTGACCGTCACATCTTGTCTTTACCGTCATCATCATCATCTGCAAACGTCATCGACGACGACGTTCTTCCCTTGCGCTATTCCGAGCGAGTGATCGACTCTGTTTGTAAAGCAATCATGGATATGATTCAAAATCCTATCACTGGACTAGAATGCAGAGGTTTGGTTGGCATGGCTGAGGGAAGCATATTTGGAGCGGTATCTGGTATCTCCCGAATTCTTGCGGCGTCCATTGAAGGTCCTTTGTCCTTGGTGAATACGTTTCTGGGCGAATAAGATCAAAGTCAGTTAGAAAATAGCGCGTTAGTAAATAATTACATGGATAACAATACTACTAGATAGATGCTAAGCTTCTTCCGCCTCTTTCGCCCGCGCGGCGGCTTTTTTCGCGGCCAATTCAATCATCCAAGCCGGTTTTGCCGCCACCGCTGGCTTTTGCGTCGCCTCGTTTCCCTCTCCGTGTTCTTCCTCCTCTCCTGTTTTCTTCGCATTCTTCAACTTTAAGTTTTGCAGAAACTCTTTCCCTAACGCCCCTCCGGCTTCCATGCCGGGGATTCTTATCGCACCTTTCGGCGGTTTGAATGTTTTCTCTTCCGTTCCTTCTTCTTCTTTGTCTTTTTCTTCTTCGTCGTGTTCGAGTTCGCGAACCAACCGTTTCAAAATCGAAAAGGAAGGCATTGAGGCTGTTGGAGAAGACGCGGTAATGTGCGCTTCTATGTCGTCCAACTCTGCTCTGCTCTGCGCGATCAGCTTCGAAAGAAGGGCATTTTTAGTATCGGTGGTAGTAGAAGTAGTAGCATTAGTGGTAGCATCAGTCGTCGTTTCCATTCTTACGTCTTTAGTGCGTTTGTTCTCGTGTAAAGAGCGTGAGCTATTGTGTAGTGTCTTGATGGTTATTCAAAAAATTTAGGTGTGTTCACACGCTCAGACGCGCTCACTCCCAAATCTCTCTCTCTCTCTCTCTCTCTCTCTCACACACACACACACGCACACTCCTCACTAGTGGCGATTGATGGATCAAATTCATGTTTTCAATACGCGTAATCGCTCTCTCGCGTATAATCTCTCTCTTTCTTTCTTTCTCTCTCTCTCTCGTCCTTTATTCTGATTTTTATTTCGTCGTTTTCGCTCTCTTGTGCAACCTAATGCACTCTTCGCAATACCACTCCGAATCGCTGTTTTTCAAGTTCTTATCCAGTTCCTCTCTCGTTGTTCCAATGCACTCGGGATGGAACCACTCCTTACACTCGCCACACTCAACCATAAAAAGATCTGGGTTATATGGCATCGAGCATTTACAAAACACTTGCACGTGGTCCGGTTTGAACTCGCTCGTCGCCGCTTTATACGAAAATCTACTGAAGAAAGATTTCTCGTTGACCGATTGCAACTCTTGATAATCCGCTAAAGTGTACACGTGTATTTTACTCTCAATTGTGCTCGCCTTCACCCAATCGGTGTGATCGCTCGCAAATACCTCGTGTTCGCCGTGGAACGCCTTCCGTCCCGAAGCCGATTCTTCAGGTCGGTAATACCACGACACGTGCACGTTAATTTTATCTGCTCTGTTCTCTATTTCTTGTTCCGTTTCTTTCCCATTTTTGTTGTTCTTCTCCGCGTTCTTCTTATCCTTATCGTCTTCTTGCACGTCGAATCGTAAGATTTTTGCAATGTACGGCTTCTCTCCATCCGGCGCTTTCATGGAGACGACATCGTGCACGTTGTACGTTTCGTCTCCTAACTCTATGTATTTGATGACTTTATTATTATTATTATTATTCGTTGTTGTTGCGTTGTTTTTTTCAAGCGCCGGTGTTGGTGCGACCATCTCGTTGTTCTCTGCTCCCATTATTGTTGTTGTTGTTGTTGTTATTCAGATCCGCGTTGCTTGCGACGTGCGCGTGTATCTCCGTCGCGTTTTGACGAAGAAGAAGAGAGTTCGTTTCGATTTTTTTTTGAATTGAATTTTTCATTTTTCTCTGCCGCTGGCTTTTTCGTGCTCTCCGTTGAGTGAGACGTGTTGTCGATCGAGTGTGGCAATCCGACGTTTGACGGGTTTTGAGTTGAGTGGTGGTGAGAACTTCACTCTCTCTCGCCGTCTATACGTTCGCAAAAAGGAACGATGATGTTGTTATTAACGACAACAACACGAACGAGCAGCGGCGGAGAAATAAGAAGAAAAAGAGAAAGAACAATGGGGAAGACTATCTCCTTCTCGTCTCGGAGGTGTCGTTGTTTCGCATCGTCGTCTTCGTCGTCGTCGTCGTCGTTCTCGAGCGTACGACGACGACAACAACAAAAATCCAATCGCGTCGACAGTAGAAAAGAGAAAGACGACGAAGAAGATAACTTTTATCGGCACGGAAAAGAAGAACAGAATGAGAACGACGGCGAGGAGGAAAGTCGTCGTCTTTTTCATCTCGATTTCGTGGTCGGGGCCATGATGTCATCGATTCTGCTGTCGTCGAGCGGGAGTTGTTTTTCTCCTGAACCAGCGAACGCTTCGGTGTACTTTCCATCGAGTAATAATAGTACCACTAATCCGTTCGAGTTGAGGATGGAGAAGAAGACGTACATGAGAACAGAAACCCCGAAGAAACTCTCCGAGACGAATCGAATGGATAGGACAACGAATAAAAAGAGCGCCACGCCGCTACCGTTACGATTGAGCGCGGATACGGAGGAAGACTATGAATTAGATGAACGATACGACACCGGCGTTCCATCTTCTTCTTCTTCTCCTCGAATTCCTTCGTTTCGCAAAGAAGACGTCTTCTCCACGCGAACGCTTTCGGCTCTGTTCCAATGGTCTTTTATTTTCTACGTCGCGTACGCGGCCAGAGATGGGAGGACGAAAGGTTTGAAGGTTACAAAGAAGCTTGGATTAGATGGCAAAGCGCAGAAAGAGTTGATAAATAAAACTTTCTTGATAACTTTAGATTTTGGACGCGAAGTCGGCACGTGGATGCCGCCGAACTGGGCGGCGAGTGGAAGGCGAGTGATTTTACCCATTCGAGTAAAGTTTTTGGAAAACAACGCAATTAGCATCGAAAGTGTTGGAGCGTTTTGTCCCGTGAAAATCTTGCCCGGAAAAAGAAAATGGAGCGTTGATGGAGACACACTCAGGTTTTCAATCATTCTAGGGGACGGACAGAACGAACGATTGGAAAAAGGCGACGTCGTATTCGACGCTGAGGAAGAAATCACGTGTAAATGCATGGCATGGGGAGGGAAAGTTAGTCGCAGGGGTAAGTTATTGGTGAGAAAAACGAGATTTGGCATACGAAAAGAGTGGAGATCGGTGGGTATATTCTCGTGCGAGGAGAATACGGAAACAACCTCGCTCGGAACGATGAGAGTTCGAGAGAGATTTACCAGTGCAGAGATGATTGATTCTTCGTCCTCGTCATCTTTATGAGTGTTTGTATTTCCGCGCGTGCACGTATTCATAGTCTAGCAGCAGCAGCAGCAGCAGCAGCAGCAGCAGTAGTAGTAGTTTTAGCGATAGCGCATGATGATTTAATAGAGAAAAAAAATAGGGATAGCAGTGTAAGATAAAAAATCTTGTTGTCACACTAATAGCTCTTCCGCTATGAACTTGACCGTCGCTTCCATCTCCTCCTCCGTCTCGTTCGAGCGCACGTGTACCACCCCTTCCCCGGTGTACGCCTCCTTAGCCTCTTCCACGCACTCCCCGAATATCTCGCACTCCACGTTTTGCCTGATTTTCTCTTTCGTGTACCCATCTCTCTTCTCTAATCGTTCGTATAAAATTTTCGTATCCTCTCTCCCGCACGTCAAGACAATCACGTGCGAGAAAAACCGTTCGGGGAAAAACTCCGACGAGTGATAGTCTACAATCATCCCTCCTTTTTCTATTAAAGGTTCTAAATGGTCCAGAATTTTATCCTCGTCGATGACGTACGAGTTTAATCGTTCGTCGAAAGAGTGATAGTATTTCTCTCGTTTGCACACGTCCCCGACGTTGACGTATTCGTACTCCGAGAGGGGTTCGCCGTTTTTGGCGGCGTTGTCGTTCAACGAATTGGCTTTTTCCAAAACCAATTTTGCCAGCGTGCTCTTCCCGGTCCCGGGCGTCCCGCAGATTAAGATGTTTTTCTTCTTCTTCTTCTTCTCATCGTCGTTGCTCGTCTTCGTTTTCTTACTCTTCTTTCGTCCTCTCTGATCCTCCTCCTCGTCGTCTTTACTCTTCTTTTTCTTCTTCTTCGTCGCTTCCGCTGTTGCCATTTTTTTTTGTGACTTGTGGTGTACTTTTGAGGACCCCTAAACATCAAACCACAATCAAAACAAACCTTCATACCATACCTTTTTCGGTCAGAAAAACACACCTACATACGTACGCGTTTATATGGTAAGAACAGAGGTAGAGAGAGATAGAGAAATAGACAGAAGTAAACACGAGAGGAACGCGATGACGACAAAAAATCGGTGTTGTTGGTGGTGACTTGTGGTGTCTTTTGTTGTGAAGCGGATGGGACGAGAACGATGACGGAACGAGAACCAGAACAACAGCCTCCTCCTTCTTCTTCTTTTCCTGCAAAACAAAAAGAAAAAGAAAACTTTGTGCGCGTGGACATTTCTAAAATCAGGCCCAAAGTGAAAAGGGAGAGTTTTGTGGACGAGAGATTTCACGGATGTTTATCGTCGTCATCGGCGGCAGCAGCGCGTGGAGAAGAGCATCGGGAAATCACCTGCAGAAGATGCTTCGTGACCGGTGCTGCTCAGATGGAAAACAAAAAAGAACTGCCAAAAGCAATCGTGCTGAAAAACGTGCTCTCGAGCGAGGAGTGTCGAGAGTTGATCGAAGGCGTCGAAGAGAGAACAGATCGCGGGTATTCGTTTTGGAGTAGCGATGATGTATCTACTACTACTACTACTACTACTGACAACAGTAATCCGAGCTCGTCGTCTATGTTTAGGAACTCGGACACCGTGGAAGTTCGATCGAAAGAGATTGCGGAAAATTTATGGAAGCGCGTGAGAAAATTCATCTTGGACGAGGAGCTCGTAATCGATGAAGGACATCCGCTGCATGAGAGCGGTTTAGAGGGTACATGGAAAGCCAACGGGATCAACGACCATTTATTGTTCAATAAGTACGTAGGAAAAGGACATTTCAGCCCGCACACGGATGGCGCTACGGTGGAGAGTTTCAACCGTCGGTCGTTTTATAGCGTGTTGGTTTATTTGAACACGTGTGAAGAAGGCGGAGAGACGAGTTTGTTTTGTAACCAGCCGGAGGAGAGTTCGTTGTCGCACTTTGATGTGGACGAGCAATCGCGCTATCGTTGGCCAAAAGATTGGATAGGAGATACGGCTAAATGCGAGCGAGGAAGCGTGTTAATATTTAGGCAAGAGATTGTGCACGAAGGCGCTCCGGTGGGTGAAAACGCGATGAAAATAATCATCAGAACGGACGTGATGTACGAAAGAGTGGAGAAGAAGTGCGACGATGAAAACGGACGGCGGGCGTACGAGTTACACAAGCAAGCACAAAACGAAGAAAGCGAAGGGAATTGGGAAAAGGCTATCGAATTGTTGAAGCTGTGTAGGAAAGTATCTCCAGAATACGCCCGCGTAGTTAGAATTTAGGAGTTTACAGTAGTTAGGAACTCTTTTTGTAATTTTTACGTTAGTTAGCCTTTTCCTTGGAATAATATTGTTTAGACAGGCTACTTTTCTATGACTACCCGCTATCACTAATGCTATATTGTTTGTAATCATCACTTTTTACTCGAACGTTTTCTTTTTACCTTCGAAAGGCACCGCGCCACCGCCCCACGCCTCTTGATCTTGCTTCAATTTTGCTGTCCACGAAGGGTGCAACGGCTTATCGTCGCCACCCGGTGTTGTCGATTGCACTTTGACTTTATACTTTGTATTTTGGGAGCCTATTCCCGAGTGCTTTTTACGTTCGCTGCCGTCATCATCAAATACAACTTTCTTAGCTTTCGTATTACCGTTCAGAGGGATAATCATCGGCTTTTTCGCATCCATTCGTTTAGCTTTCCACGACGGGTGCATTGATTTGAGTTCCTCTTCAGCTTTCCTTTGCTCTTCCGCGGCTCTTTGTTGTTCCGCAATGACGTGATTTGCGTTTCTACCGTATTGTTGCTCGGCGAGTAATCGACGTTGTCTTTGTCCCATTCTCGCTTTTTGCTTCTTCTTCTTTGGTGGCGGTAGCGGCGCCGATTTCAACTGGTCATCTACGTAACCATCATCGTCATCGTTATCCCCGTCGACATTCTTCTTTCGTTTTTTCTTCTTCTGTTTCGCTTCTTCTCTCGCTTCGCGCATGGCTTCTCTCGTTTCTTCCGAAAGCGAGAGGCTATCGTCGCTCTCTTCGCCGTCGCTGGAAGAAAATTCTTCATCTTCATCTTCATCCTCAGACTCTGATCTCGACGGCTCCGAATCGCCTCTGCTTTTACTGTTGCCGGCATTTCCATTCTTCTTCTTCTCCTCCTCTTCCTCCGCTCGTCTCTTCGCGGCATCTTCTTTCTTTTTCTTCTTCTTCTCCAACCTCTCTTCGCTTCGTTTTTGCGCCTCTTCGATTTGTGTCGCTCGCGTTTGCACCAACAGTATCCTCGCTTTCAAACTCTCCATCTCTTCTTTCACGCAGTTGGCGTGCGCGATGCGTCGAGCGACGACTTCTCTCGCTTCTCGCATATCATCACACTCCTCTTTTTTTGAGGACGAGGATGGCAGCGGCGGCGGCGGTAAGATATTCCTTCCTCCTCCTTTTTCTCCCTTTCCTTCTTCTTCTGCTCTTCCTTTGGCTTCTCGAAAGCAATCGTTGGCTAATTTTTTGGCGACGAACTCCAAGTCTTCCATCGAGAGCAACTTTGCCGCCTGTAACTGCTTTTCCGTCGCTTTCTTTTCCGACGACGAATTTTTATCAATCTTACTATTCTTATCATCCTTACTCTCATCGCTGCCTTTGTTGTTCTTGTTGTTGTTGTTGTTATTATCCGTCGCATTCACTCGTCGTTTCAGTTTCCCGACTTCAAAGTTGAGCGCTTTCTTCAGTTGTTTCTTCAAGCATTTCGCGCCGTGGAAAACTTTCTTTTCCTGTTCTTTTTCAATCTCCTCCTCCTGGTTGTTTTTGTTCTCGCGAGCGTTAGCGCTGTTCTTCCTCTTTTTCCATTTCGGCCAGGAAGAAGGCGGCGGCATCTTTTAAGGAAGGCGTCTTCTTCTCGAGCGCGTGCACTTCTTTCTTCTTCTTCTTCTTCTTTGCGCGCGCGCGCGCGGGTAAAGAGTAAAGAGCTCTTCTCTTTTTTTCTGTTTGTGACGGCGCGTGTACTCGTAAGTGTGTGTGAAGCCGGTTGTTGATGTGAAAAATTTTGGGAGGAGCTGCTCGTAACGCTTTTCCAGAGAAAAAAAAACTATTAAATCGACATTAAAAAAAAAGGCAGCAACGCGTAAAACTTTATTATAAGCGCTTGGACACAGCGCGCGCGATTAATCCGCGACGAGAAAGCTCGTGACTAAGAGTTACACGCACACACGCGCGCACACGCACGCGAGGAGGTGTGGTTTCTTTTTGGCTTCGAACACTTTTCAAAACGTTTCTTTTTTTTTTATGATGATGATTATGATGATGATGATGAAATCCCGCATGTGGACGACGAATTATTCCTTGCGCGCGCGTTACAAGTTTCTCTTCTTCTGTTTTGATCTCTTCTCGTTCTCACAAAACGAATTCGCACGCACAGACTTAAACGCAGGGAACGCCGGCAGCAAAGAAACAACCAAGCATGGCTAAAATCACCGACTTGGACAAGTCATCGAACGAGAAAAAGAAGAAGTCGTCTTCTTCCTCGTCGAAGAAAAAATCGCTCAAAGAGACCATCGAGAACGAGGACGAGGAGAAAATCGACACGACGCACCTCTACGCCGATAATTTAAAGGGTGACGTCTACACGGAGACGAACGCGAACCCAAAGGCGAAAGTACACTCCACGGAGTGGATGAAAATCTTGCGAGGTGATCCGGTGGAGATTAATCCGTCGTTAGGTCAGGGGATGAAAATCATGACCGTCTCCGAGTGGACTTCGAGGTGGAAACAAAACGACCGGTTTCCGGATTGTCTCGCGTGCGGAAGCACGAACACGAAAGAGCACCACTTCACGCAAACGTGGTGCAGAACTAAGAAGAAGTTTGAGTCGGAAACAATCTGTTTGGATTGTCACATGTGGAGTTGGAGATCGTACGTAGATCCAGATTTCTTGACGCCGGAAGAGTTCGATAAGATTCGCTGGGAAAAGATGGTGAAAGAAAACGAGGAAGCCAGGAAACTGGCGAGAGCGAAGAAGAATTGAAAAAGAAAAGACGAGTGCTGAAAGAGGGAGTTCGTATTGCTCGAATTTCATGACGGTTTTCATATTTTACAACCCCGCACAACGCCGCGGTACTAATAAAAAGATCTATATTTCTACGATTCGCGTGTTCTACTTTCTCGCTCTCATCGCGTTATTCTTCTTAATCTTCGCTCTTCTCACCAATTTTCTCCATTTCCTCATCTCCTCCCACGTGAACGCATCTTCCCAATTCGAATCTTCACCGTGCGCGCTGATGTACTCCTCTTTTCGTTTTTCGTAATCCGATATTTTCAACGGCGGCTTTAGCAGGTCCCACAACCAATCCGGGTACTCTTCGTCCGGTAAAAGTTTCGGGTCTTCGCCGTTCTTGAAATAGTTTGCCCCCGTGCAGTGCGTTAAAGACATCCCGCCTTCTCCACTCTTCGCCTTGTTTTTATCCTCGTTCGTTTCCGCGGACGATTGCGCGGCCGCTTTCCCTTTCCCTTTCGCGAACCGCAAAGGGTTCGTTCCCGAGTTGAAAAACTGCCTCTGAATTGTATTCACGTTGCGCATACTATTTTTACTCGTATCATTACTAGTATTCATGGTTGTTGTTGTTGTTGTTGTTGTTGTTGTTGTTGTTATCGTCGTCGTCGTCGCGTTGCCACGAGACGAAGCGCATCCGCGCAGTAAAGAGCTCAGCAGTCGCCCTCCTCTTCGCGCGTTCATTTTTATTTAGTATGTTCAGAGTAGAAAAATGAAGAATTACAGGCAGCAAAAACAGAAAAAGAAACTTCCTCAAAACTGCAAAAAAGAAAGAAAAAATCTCTCTCTCTCTCTCTCTCTCTCTCTCTCTCCACAAAACACACACATACATATAAAACAAAACGGCGAAAAGCAGAGATAAGAAGAAAAAGAAGAAGAAGAAGAAGAAGCCCGAGCTTGATATAATAATATCCCGATTCGAGATCGACTTTTTGACTTCCTTTCTCGTTTTTTCTCGTTCGTGTGTGTGTAGATGTCGATTGAGACGTCGTTGGAAATCGCACCAACGAGAACGACGCGAGACATCGAGACTGGCAACACCGTGAACGGTGAGAATACGATGACACCGGCGACAAAATCAGCGTCACCGTCCGATAACGCGGCGTCTCCTTCGAATAAAACAAAGTCACGATTAGAACGGACGGACACGACGCACATGAACATGACGCACGTGAGATACGAGAAAAATCCTTTCCTCACGTGGAAATCGATGGTGTTCAACTTGATTTCTAGCCTATTTGGGGTTCTGTTTTTAGCGATCACGTGCGCGGTGTACCCGATATATGCGTTTGCCATTCCCAGACAAGTGTGGGCGTATCTCGGAGAGAAAGGTTTCGGGATTATTTATTACATCTTTGCAAACTCGAACATTTTACGGTACATCCATTTGCGTTCGATTGCGAAGAAACACGAGAACGACAACGGAGACGTGTTAAGAAGCATACACTCGTTCACGCAAACTGAAATGCTTTCGTCCGCCGCGGTGATTCCGATTCCGTTTTTGTCCGATAATTATTCGTATTTGATTGTAGATAGGCAGTCGAAGACGGCAGCGGTAGTGGATCCGTCAGATCCGATTAGCGCGTTGGGGGTAGCGCAAAGAGTCGGTGTAGAGTTGAAGATGATTTTGTGTACGCACAAACATCACGATCACGCGGGAGGGAATGTTCGACTGAAAGAGTTGATGAAGAATGAGAATTTACCGGTGTATGCGCACAAAATGGATAATTGCCACGGGGCCACGCATTTTGTCGAGCACGGCGACGTTATTCGACTAGGCGAGGACGTCGCGTTGAGCGTGATACATTTGCCGTGTCACACGAAAGGACACATAGCCTTCGCGTTGCATAAAAAAGGAAGTACAAACGTGGAGTCGTCGGACGAGAGTACCGTAGAGGCTTTGTTTTGCGGAGATGTCATTTTGAATGGGGGCGTTGGTGCATTTTTTGAAGGTCGTGCGAAAGAGTGTGCGTTGAATTTGCACAAGACTTTACAAAACGTTCCAGATTCATGTCTCGTATTTTCCGGGCATGAGTACATGACGATGAATTTGCGATTTGCAACATATTTAGACGACGACGACGATTTTACTCGATTAGTTTTGAACACGATAGTGCTTGCGAGGAACAGGTCTTTAGCCACGCAACCAAGTTCAATGAAAGTCGAGCGGTTTGCGAATCCGTTTTTCCGCATTCGAGAAAGAGCCTACGCCGTGCGCCTTTTGTTGTTGAGACAAAAGTTGCAAAGAGAAGCCAAACGGCCGTGGTGGCGACGATACGTGCCGGAAAATAGGAACAGAATTGGGTATTACAAAGAGTTGAAGAGCGAAACGATTTTATTGGACAAAATTCAAAGAGAAGAAAACGCGTACAAGGCCTCTGGCGGTATGGGACACGCGCCGACGCTGTCTAAATTCATCGAAGACGAGGAAGATTTGACCATGCTCACAGAAGTATTAAAACACGTGCTCACGAGCGGAAGGAACGAATACGATTTCAGCGAACCAACGGATTCGGAGAACATACATTTTAACAATTTTATGAACGCTTTGAAAGCAGAAAACGATCCGAAATCGATGAACAGAAGGGTGCACCAGCTTTAACGCGATTACATATGTGTTTGTGTAAGAACAAGAAGGAAAAATAAACAGATACCGCGGCGCGCGTCGTAGATATACTAATAGGGCTTTTTTAAAACAACGTTGTGTAGTAGATTGTGAGTAAAATATAATATTATAAAGTTATACCGGTAGTTTCATTCTGCAACATTTACTTCTTCACAACCAAATCGTTGAATCGGGCGACTTCGTTGGCGGAACCAATCGCCAACGCCGTTCTTTGATCGACTTCGTTGATTTGAACGTCCAAGATACTGCCGCCAGTAACACCATCGGAAGTCTTACCGCCAGCCTTTTCGACCAAGGCACCAAACGGCGCGGCTTCAAATGCCAAACGTAACTTCGCCGGGGAAGTCTTGGAAGTCGGGTTCGTGAAGACGCCCATGTTCTTCGTGAACTGCTGGTACACATCCGGCACCAAACCGCCAGAGTAACGCAAAGTATATCTGTTATCCATGTAGTAATCCAACAAAGCCTTGTAGCCCGGGGTGTCTTGGGCGGCTCTCATGTTCGCCGGCGCAAAGATCTTCGAGTCTTCGTTGATTTTGATGTTCATTCTGGAGCAAATCCACGGTTCGAAGGAACCGTCCGGCAATTGGCAGCCTTCCGGCGTGCAACCGTAGGAGAATTCGTAGACCCCGTCGTCCAAAGTGACGATGACAGTCGTTCTCGGGCCGTACAACGCGACCATGGAGCACACTTGGTCTCTGCCAGTCGCGCCCAACATGCCATCGTCGCCGGTGCCGGTGTTCTTCGGCCACACGCCGACGATGGTACCAACCGCCCAGTTGTTGTCGACGATACTCGAACCATCTAACGGATCCCAGCACACGGTGTAATCGGAGCCACTGCACTTGACCATCACCGGTTCTTCCTCGGAAGCGCCGTACGCAATCGTCGGGGAAGATTTAACCAAATCCCACATGATGTTATCCGCGATGACATCGACGGACAACTGTTTGTCGCCGAACGCGTTGTCCGTGCCTTCAACCGTCACCAAAGCCGATCTCAACGCTTCCGTGATGTCCGCGCAGCCATCCAAGAGCTCCTTGATGCACGCTTTCAAAGTAGCGTCCGCGCAGTGCTTGTCCAAGATGTTCTCCAAAGACGGGTACGAGTCTTGTTTCTCCGTCGTCGTGTAAAAAGACGTCCCAGAGGCCCCGTATTCGCTCCGGGTGACGGTGCGAATTCTTTGCACTTGTTGTTTCTTCGCGGAGCGGACCGCAGAAGAGCGAACGGCGGCGCGCATGGAAATTTGTTGCATCTGTTATGGAAAAAAGAGTCACGACAGAGAGTCAGTTTCTGTTCAAACGCGCTTTTGTTCGTGTGCGCTCATAAAACGATAAATCAACAAAATATGAAAGGAGAGAGAGAGAGACGCGATTGAAGATAAAATCCAGGTGGGATCAAAATTCTCCATCGCGCACGCAGAAAGAGAGAGCGAGAAGAAAAAAAGCTTCCGCGGACGATGCGAAACGAAAGGAAAGAGAAGACGTCTTCTCTCTCTCTCTCTCTCTCGGTATTTCTATGGATTAGTACTCACAGCAGATGACATGATGATGATGTGAATGAGGTGTGTGTGTAAGTGTGTGGAAAAGTGAAGGCGAGGGAGGAGATTAGTAGTCCTCTCTTTCTCTCTCTCTCACTCTCTCTCTCTCTGGACTCAAAAGATTGGTTTTGGACCGCAAAAAAATCCAAAAAAGCAAAAACAAAAACAAAACAAAAAAGAAAATCTCCCCTCGTCGGCTCTCTCTGCTCTGCGGTGTCACAAAGAACAACTCTACACACGTATCAACGCGTCGTATTATTATTAGTACATATTTTTGTATCCTTGACGATGATGACGACGACGACGACGACTGCGAGCCTGTCGTTTACTCGAGCGTTGGCGGCGCAGAACAATAGCAACGCAATCTCGATGCGAGCGTCTTCCTCGTCCTCTTCGTCCTCTGGGCAACGCGCGCACGCGGGGGCGCGCGCGTTTCGTTGTTCGAAGATGACGACGAACAAAGCAACATCATCATCTTCGTCGACGACGTCGAAGACATCCACCCCGAACAGAGCGGAGAAGAAAAGAGGAAAAAACGTTTCATTCAGATTGAGAGCCACGGAGGATGGAGATGACGAAGGAGAACAAGTAAAGAGCGATGGAAAATTCAAGCGCGCACCGGGAGAAGACGAGGAAAAATTTCAGAAATCCGTCGCCGATTCGCCTTTTTCGAGAAAGAGAATACAACCTTTACCGAGTAAGTTTGGCGTGTCCGATCGAGCCGCCGGGGCGAAACAGAATTTACCGTTCAACCAAACCACAGATAGAGCAGGGAAGGATGTGCCGTCGTCGTCATCTTCATCATCGGCAGGGGACAGTAGTAGTTTTGCGGCTGCGGCTGCGGCGAGGAGTCCTTTCGACAACGTGTCGCCGCCGAAAGCGACGAAATCTCCATTCGCTTCTTCTTCTTCTTCTTCTTCTTCTAGCACGCCATCTTCGCCGTTTGCGAAAGCTTCCGCTACAAGCAACGCGAGTCCTTCTCCGATGGCACCGATGAAGCCGGCTACGAAGGTGAAAAACCCATTCAACGAACCGGATGCCGCGACGTACGGTGTCAAGCCGATGAAGGTTGATAAACCGAAAGAAGTAAAATTCGAAATCCCAAAAGTGACATTTGGACAAATTTTCATCGTGTTATCGTTCACAACGATTATCGGGTTGATGATTGGAACGTTTTGGGTCGTGTGGAACTCTGGAGGTATTCGTTTCAACGAGACGTAAAGAAGAGAGAGAAGAGAAGATTTGCGTTTGATAGTATAAGTATACAACATTTCATTACAGACTGAATTACAGCGGATGATGTATGCGTTTCTCTCAAACAACTCTTCTTTTTCTGGGTTTCTTTATGTGTTTTTCGCACTAGTATATCCTATCTCTTTCCGATCGCCTTCTTCGTCTTCTTTCTCTTCGCGGCCAACTCTTTCCAGTATTTCGCAGTCGAACTCTCTATCGAATCCAACACGCCGTCTTCTCTGAGCATTCGAAGAATTTTTTCCGATTGAAGTTCCTTCTTCTCCACTTCGTTTCCTTCTTCTCCTTCTTCTCCTTCGTCTTCGTCATCTTCTCTCTTTTCTTTCGAGACAATCTCTTCGCCGGTGTACGAAATCTCAGCGCCGTACAACGAAGACGACTTCGCGGACTCGATTCTCGCGACGACGCTGCTGTTGTTATCGTCTTTACCGTTTTTCTCTTCTCCTTTTTTTCCTCTCGCGTCATCGTTGTCGGCGTCGTCGTCCTTCTCTCCTTCCTCCTGGCGAGCAGAACGTAACGTTGTCTTCGGAGGAAGAGCAAACCCCACCTCTCCTTGTCCTTCGTCTCGATCTTCTTGATATTCTTCTTCTTCTTCTTCTCTCTGTTCTTCTCTCAGCTGCCTCCTTCTCTCTGCCATCTCCAACGTCGTTTTCTTCCTCAACATCGGCCTCGCCATTCCTATTCCATTATCTTCGCTCGGCCGACCATCCGTGCAAGCCGTGAACGCCGATAGATTCGAGTGCATCGATTCTTCTTCTTCTTCCTCCTCCTCAAAGTTTCTCATCGCTCCTCTTTTATTTTGCTTTCCTCCACCGCTCGCTTTTGTTTTCGTCGTCGTTGTTGTTGTTGTTGTTCCTCTTCTTCCTCTTCCTCTCGTCGTGTTCCTGTTCTTCTTCGAAAAAGAAAGAGGCGCGAACCAGAGGGAAGGTAGACACCATCCGAAGCACATCGATTCGCGTCGTCTTCTTCTTCTTCTTCTTCTTCTTCTTCTTCTTCTCCTCTTTCCCGTGTCTTTCTTTTTTTCCTGCTTACTGTGTGCAGGCCGCGCATATTTTTTTTCTTTTTTTGAAAAGTGTGTTGTGTGTTGTTGTGTTGTGTTGTTCTTTTCCTCGCGTCATTATTCTATATTATGTATCATTAACCACTACCCACCACCACCACCACCACCAAAGAGGAAGAAGAAGAAAAAGATCAAAAGTGGACGTTCGTAAAAGTGACGAAAAGAGAGAGAGAGAGAGAGAGAGAGAGAGAGAGAGAGAAGAACGATGGCGTCGTCTTCCCCCGCGTCGACGAGGGTGCGCAAATATCTAAAAATGTATCAAGACGCTTTGCAAAGGCACGAAATGCAAGCGGAACAATTCGCGATGGAAGTTGAACTCTTGTCGTCGTCGACGGCGGCGGCGGTGGCGGCCAAAACTGTCGTCGCGAATCCAGGAGAAGATGGCAGTGAAGAAGAAGAAGAAGAAGGGGAAGGTAAAGGGTTCGTCTCGCCTAGGTCGAGGAAGCTTTTGCGCGTCGGTCGTGGTGTCGATGGAGTTGGGAGACGAAAAAGATACGCAAAAGGTATTTCCCCTCCTGATGAGGAACAAGAACAAGAAGAAAACGAAGAAGAAGAGGAGAACGAGAGAAGGATGAGGAGTAGAAGGAAACGAACGATGTCTTCGTCTTCGTTATCGCTGCTCGGCTTGGCAGACTTTACGTATTTTACCCGCTCGGCGCTTCTCGTCGCTGCAGCTAAGTTTTACGACTTGGGCAACTACTCAGAATTGACGGAAACGACGACAGCAGAGGATAGTAGTAATAGCATCAGTAGTAGTGATAGAAAAAAAGAATTTGAGAGCATAATCGCTGTCGCGAGTGTGCATGCACTATTCGTGCTTGTTTCAGACGTCTTGGCGCAGAAGAATTACGTCGAAAACGCCTTCGATGCGATTGTGAGCGTGGTGTTGCGCGTATTCGCGCTTTTATTGGGTACGGCGGCGTGGTTTGGTCTCGCCTTTCTATTTGCGAGTATCTCAACAGTGACGAGCGAGACGCAGAGAGCGACGCTTGCGTTTGCGTATTTCATGTCCTCGTTAACTGTACTGCCAGGAACCCACGCGGCGTCGGCGCAAGCCTTGGTGCGAACGATAAACACAAGGAAACAACAACGGCAACAAGACCGGAGGAGAAGAGCTGCTACATCTGCGACGACGGTTGAAGCGATATTCATGCCAGCGTTACGTGTCATCGCGTTCGTAAAGCTCGTGGAAAGAAATTTCCATCGAGTTATCATAGAAAGAAGATTTAGAAGCGATTTTGATGCGTTCTTTCGTGCGACATTAATTGGCTCGGTTGTGTTTGCATGGGTGGGAGGATTATTAGCACCTTTAGATTGGAGCACTGAATGGCACAAATATCCCACACTTTCCGTGCGTCTGGCGATTATTGGGCACATTCTGGGAACCGTGTTGACGGCTGTGTTTGCCTGGCTCGATCGAACTCTACCCGAGAAGATGAAGTAACATCAGAAATGAAATTTGAATGAATATGTATCATTGAGCAAGGCACAATACTTGCACATCTTCCAACTTTGAAAACGTACAATTTCTTTTATAAATTGACAATGTTCTCTACATCCTCTAGGAAGGTCTGAAACCATAGTTATCCATCGCGCCACCTTTATCCCCGGCTTCTTCTAGCTTTTTCCTCAGCTTCTCCGCTTTTGCGACGTCGCCGATGTTCAACGCATAATTCAACTCTTCCTTCAACATCTGTTGCTCTTTGTACGCTTGCAAATCCCCGGAAACTTTCATCTTGTTCAAAAGCGCCTTCCGCTGTTGCTCTTTCAGGTTTTGCCTCTCAATTTCCAATTCACGTTTACGTCGCTCCTCGTCGTTTTCAAACGTAAACGTACCCGCGTCCACGTCGTCGATGATATCGTCGTCTTTCTTGTCTTTCTTTCGTTTCTTCCTCTCTTTCTCTTTCTTCTTCTTCTTTTCTTTCTTCTTCTTCTTCTCTTTGCGCTTCTTCTTCTTCTCTTTTTTGCGTTTCCGTTTCTTTCCACCGCTACTGCTGCTGCTGCTGCTGCTGCCGCTGCTACTGCTACTACTACTACTACTTTCACTGCTGCTGCTCTCGCTCTCGCTGCTCGACCCCGAGGAAGCGTCACCATCGTCTTCACCTTCTGCTACTTTTTCTCCTTCTTCTGAGAGTAAAAACCGCTCCAAAATCGCTTTAGACTTCTCTACGTCCCACCCCGTCTTTTCCAACGCAATCGCCATCGTTTCTCGTCTCAAAGTCGTCACTATTTTACTCGAAGTCTTCTTTGTTCTGCTCTTCTTCATCTTCTTCTTCATCGTCAAAACTATTTTCCGTCTCCGATTTAGAAACCAACTTGCCAAGGCGGTTAAACATTCGCTTTCTTTCTTATTCTTCGTCTCTTGGACGTGCTTTTCCATCATGGACATGGCGTTAGCGTTCGTCTGCGTGAGAGAAGTCCCATCCGATCGACTGAAGAGAGCAGTAGTTGTATTGTTACCATCAGGTGGCTGATGAGACATGTTTGGATGTTTTATTATTGATGTCCTCCTGCGCAAACAGAGAGAGGCAAAGAATGAGGCAGAGCAGTCGAATGAGAAGGAAAATGGAAAAAGCACAGATCGACTCGATCGACAAACAAACGCTACCTAACACTACTACTGATACTACAAGTCTAAATATTGAGAGCATCGGATCAATCAACCCCTACGGCTAATTTAAAACTCTCGTAGCAGTAATACCCCAACGCGGCGCTGGGTAAGACCTGTAACACGGATGGCGCTAAACCCGCATATAAACCTGCAAAACCGTTCTCTCGCAACACTTTTTGAGTGACTTCTAACATCATTTTGAGCTCTTTCGATCCGAGTATATCTTTGGCGACAACGCGACCGGTGTTCATTTGAATGCGACGCCTGGCGACTTCTAGCGGAAAGGTAAAAGATTCGGAGGCTATACCGGCAGCCATGCCAAAGAGCATCATGTATTGCGGTTCGATGGTTTTCTTGTTATTGAGTTCTCCCGCGGCGTTGTTACCTTTCTCACAACGTCCTCTGTTGTTCTTCCTTCTATTATTTGCTTTTTCCTCTTCTTCGTGTTTCATTTGCGTCAAGCGATACTGTTTTAAACTGTTATACACGGAATAGTACACGGCGGCATTGGGTGTCATTTGTGCCATGGCTGGTAATATTCCTCTATAAAAACTCGCCAACCCTTCTTCCTTGTACAAAATGCGAATGCACGAAAGGATATTTTTATACTTTTGCGTCCCGCCTCGGACGACCAATCTCGTCCGGACGACGTCCATCGGGTAACAAATAGTCACCGCGGTACCGCACGCAAATGCGCCAGATAAAAACAAAGAAACTTCATCCGCCACGGTATTTTCCTTCACGTCGAACGTCTTCGTGATTGCCGTTCGAACCGTATCGAACGCGCTAAAATTAATTGCCTTGAACGGCGCCGTTCTCACGATGTTCACCAAGTTCCCCTTCCAAAACCCAATGACTCCTTCATTTTTAAACACAATCTTAGAGGTCACGAACAAAGCCTCTTTGGAATTGTTGAAAAGATACTCCGTTTTCAATCTTTCCAGCGGCGCTAATAGCGTTCGCACGCAAATCGTTGACATCGTCCCGGCGAATAAGCGTCGGTTGATCTCTTCTCTCTGCGTGAGTTCTTTGTTACTGCTATTACTATTTCTGTTGCTACGTTCGCTACTCTTACTGTCTGCTCCCCCTTCTCGTCCTCTTCCTCCTAAACCCCTCATCGAACGCCACGACTTTCGTAAAGCTTCCCTTCCTCCTTCTCTGCTGGCGACAGACGCCGCCGCTAAGAAAGGCGCGCTGTTTCTGTTCCGATTTGTGTTCTTCTTCTTACTAATAATTCCGTCGCCATCACCGATGGTAGCAACGGTAGTATCAGCATCAAATCTTCTCTTTGACTCTTGCTCTTTGTTTTGTGCTCGTCTCCTCGGAGAAGGACCGCGATTTTGTTTTCCGTGTTCGGGTAAATTCCACCGTCGAGGCGTTTTCAACGCATTCGTTTTCGTTTTTGTCGTCTCCTGTTTGGGTTCGCCTCCTCCGAATAACATCAAGAACGGTGAAGGAATGACGACGTTCTTCTTCTTCTTCTTTCTCTCGTTCTTTGTGGCATTCGCGCGAGAAGAAGAAGAAGAAGAAGAAGAAGAAGAAGAAGAAGAAGAAGAAGCCATTTTGCTTGATGTACCTCTCTCTCTCTCTCTCTCTCTCTCTCTCTCTCTCTCTCTCTCTCTCTCTCTCTCTCTCTCTCTCTCGAAAACTGCTTTTCTCTCTCGCTCACAGAAGAAAAATGAGGGATCACACGCACTCACTCACAGCAGAAGAGTCCATTCACCCAGAACACATTTTTTTTTTTTGCTTTTTTTCCGCACATCATTTTGCCCAATCGCCGTGCATTTTCCAGCCACAAACAACCGAAAACCTTTTTTTGCTGACGCCATTTAAAAAAAAACGAGCGCAGCTCCGCCCGCACAAAAGAGAGGGAGAGAGAGAGAGAACGGGAGCGCGCGCGAAAGAGATCGGACGTAAACTAGACAGGTCTAATCGTCATGCGCTCTGTGGCGACTGCCTCGGTCGCTGGTTTCGCGGGAACTTCTTCTTCTCCTTCTTCTGTTTCGGTTGCGTCGAGAAAACATTTTGGCGGTGGTGGTGCTTTCGGGAACAGAAAAGCTCGTCGTCGTTTCTTTGAAAACGACAACAAGAACAACGACGACGAGAACACCTCCGGAGGATTTCAAAGAGGAAGGGCGACGATCATGAGGGCATCATTCGGTCCGACGAGCAACGTCAACATCATCACCACCACCACCACCTATGATAGCTTTTCGTCGTCGTTTTCTCCTTTTGGAGGAGGAGGAGGAGGAAGAGGTGGAATAAAAAAACGAAGCACGAAGACGAGAATGAAAATAAAAGCACGAGCGGGACGAAATTTCAAACGCCACGAATTCGAAATAGAACGACAAATAGGGGAAGGATCGTTTGGGATCGTATACCAAGCAATCTGGAGGGGAAAAGAAAGGGTGGTGTTGAAAAGACCAAAACTAAACGTAGAAGGCGCGGCAGAGCTTCAAGAGATTGAGAACTGGATGAATGATCGCGTTTCGCGAGACGCGAAAGGCGCTTGCGCGGAGTTTTTAGGCAGCTATCGGGTGACGTATGACGAGTGGCAAAAGTTGATGGACACTAATCAAATGAATGACTTGACCGTGAAGGAAGGGTTATGGTTGGTGTGGAAGTACCAAGGTGATCGGACGTTGGCACAGTTTATGGCTCAGTCGGATTATCCATCTGGCTTGGCGAAGAACCTTTTGAAGAGAAAAGGGGTGCGCAAAGGTGACGCGGCGTGTGAACTGGAGATTGCACAGAAAGTTATGAAACAATTACTCACGAATCTAGCTACCATGCACAGCGCTGGTTTAGTCCATCGAGACATCAAGCCGCACAATCTCGTGTTGGCAGATTGCGAAGCGTACGACGAGAAAAACAGAGGGAAGAACGTTTTGGAAGGCACCGGGAAATTTCTTAGCGAAAGTTTATCCTCGATCAGAAGAGGCGGGAATAAGGGCGCAGGAGGAGACGGAGATGGAGAAAGTGGTGGTGGCGCTATGTACGAGAGAAAAGTGAAGGATTACGTCTTGATGGAAGAACCGGAATTCAAGCTCATCGATTTAGGCGCATGCGCATGCTTTCGCACGGGAACGAACTTTGCCCCGGATGAAACCATCATGGATCCAAAGTACGCGCCGCCGGAAGAGTTTTTGATTCCGACTGAAGACGCTCCAGATTTACGTAAGCTACTCGGTCCTCTGGCGTACGCTGCGGGTAGTGCAGCGTGGGTAAAGCACTTACCCGATCGATTTGATTCGTACTCAGCGGGTGTCATCCTCATGCAGTTGGCGTTGCCAAGTTTACGAACCAATCGAGGCTTGTCGAGCTTCAACCGCGGACTGAAAAAATGCAACTACGATTTGAATTTATGGAGAACGCAAAACAAGGGACAGCTCGGGCGTTCTAAAACAGCTCTTTTAGATGCGGGAGGCGATGCCGGCTGGAAATTAGCCGCCGAACTTTTGAAGGGGCGTCCGTATTGGTTGGAAAAGAAAGCCGCTAAAAGCGGAGAGCAGCTGAGCGGCAACAACACAGATCGACCATCGGCTTTAGAGTGTTTGAAGCACGAATTCTTCAGCGTAGATCCAGCTGAATTAGAAGTCGAACAAGGTGGAGCCGCTAAGATTGGTCAGAGCATCGGTCAATCGTTGGACAAATCGAGAGCGATTCTTTCGGACATGTTTGGTTTGCAGAAACGCATCGAGAGACAACAAACGAGCATTAAGAAACAGTTGGGGACCGTGCAAAGATTGAAAGCACAAGGTGCACCTCTCGATCAAATTGAAAAAGAAGAAGCCGTCCTCGAAAAGATGCAAGCTGGTTTGCAAAGCATGTTCAGATCGCTGCAGTTCAAAGACACGCAAGTTCGAACAGAAATCATCCTCGCGGCAAGCTCCTTCAAACAGCAAGCCAAGAAAGAAAACGTGGACACGACAGAATCTTTCGATCGATCCATGATTAGTCTCAAAACAAGAGAAGTGCTTGAGAAGGATCTTTCAACGTTTGCTCAGAATTTGAGTAAACAAGCGGGAAGGATAGGGGACGCCGCGACTGGAGCCGTTTTGAAAATACTCAAATCGCGAGACGAAAGCGATGAAGCGTCATCGTCGGACGAAGGAGATTCTGCCGAGAATGCAGATGGTGCTACGGCCGATGTCTCCGTTGTAAACGAAGATGAAGTAACAGACGAGAGTAAAAAGACGAATAAAGGTGTAGGTGTGCTCTCCTCTTTGCTCGGAGGCGTCGGAAAGAATATGAAGAAACCGAATGTGAAGAAAGAAAAAGAAACCGTCGTCTTTAAACCGGATAGCTCGATCGTAAAGATCGTTGATGAAAGGAATGACAGTGTCGATGAAAATGACGACGATAAAGCGGTCGGTGACAGCACCGACTTCGTGGTTTCCGATACAAAAACTATCCGCGCAAACATGGAAGCCATCGAAGCGGAAATGAACGCCGTCATGCAAGAGCTCGCCAAGCTGGATACGCAGCTCGGCGTTCAAGAGCTTGAAGAAGACAGCGAAAGGGGAAATTTCGGGATCGTTGAGGAAGGAGAAGAAGGAGAAGACGGTATGGAGGAAGACGAGCAAAACTTCAAGCGGATGCGATGATGGGATGCCGCCTTTGATACCATTATACTCTCGTACATTAAAACGAAAACTGCTGTAAAATATTACTATACTATATATACTATCATTGGTATCATTGAACTTGTCATCGCGCTCTCTTCTGCTTTAAATAGTTGGTGTGTGTGTCCCGTGTGACGCTGAAAACGCACGAGAATGAAAGTTGAGAATTTGAGACCCTAAACAGAAAACCAAGCTCGCACGAGAGGAAATCTTTTTTTAATTTTTTACGTACGCTCGTAACGCGATATTTTTTTTTCTCGACCTTTGAGTCCCCCCCTTCGTCGCGCGCGAGAGAGGAACGCGCGCGTGAAGCTAAAGATGGCAAAAAAGAAGAAGAACACAACGACGCTCGATGAGGATGATGCCACCGACGCGTCGATCGGCGCTGCCGACGATTCTTTCGATAACGCCGACAAGAAGACGAGCAAGAGCGGGAAAAGCTCCGTTAAAAACAAATTATCGAAACTGAAAGAAAAGTTGAACACCATCTCAGCAGACGACTTCAACGAACTCAACGCTTTGAAGAACTTTGAAGAAATAGAAGAACTCTCGGACGACGACGACGACGACGACGAGGATGACCGTAGAAACGATGCGAGTAAAAACGGCAACGCGAAGAAGTCCTCGTCGTTCGGCGCGGGGGTTTTGATCGAGCAGATGAGCCAAAAAGCAGCCTCAATCAATCCATCCTCGGTGTCCAGAGATTTAGAGGTGAAGATATTTGAGTGCGAGAAACTGTATAAAAAATACAACGTGAAACGGTTATCACGATCGAGAGCGAAGAAAGCCGGGCGAGGTACCGTCGATCCAGTCGTATCTGTGCACGTGAGAAAGAAGGACGGAAGCGAGTATGTTGGAGTGACGAGACCTATTTTGAATACAGTGGATCCGGTGTGGAACGCCGGAGAGGGCGAGTCTTTTTCATTTCCGATATTCAGCGAACAAGTAGAGGAGGAAAAAGAGAGGAGACGAATGTTTGCGTCCTTGTCGCCGAAGACAAAAAAGAAGACGTCAAAGAAAGAAAACGAAGACAATGCTCCCCAGGAGGAGAGAAAAAGCGATGATGATGATGAAGGTTCTTGGTGTTCGAAGGAAATCGTCTTCAAGATTTGGGATTTGAAAGGTCCGTCTGAAATTGATTCTAAGAAATCGCTCATCGGGACGTGCTCGGTACCCATTGAGCTGTGTCCACTCGATGGACATTGGCGAGAAATTACTTTGGATGTGGAGCCAGCCGGTTCGCCCGAATCTTTACGAACACTCGAAGGTTTGAACCAAAACGCGAAGAAAAAAGAGGTAAAAAAACTGATGTCTAAAAAGCGGATGGAGAAGAACAAAGAAGGCGGTGGCGAAGGTACGTTGAAAATGGCGTTTAGACGTCCGCCGAAACTGCTACCAGCGCTCGGCGTGAATGGAAATTGGCACGCTTTGCAAGTGGGCGAAGGTAGCGAAGATCCGTTGGAGCCTTGGATTGCGGGTTCGTTTGCGGCGAAGCACAGCGCAACATCCTCTACGTACGACGAGAGAAGACGAGATCAGAATATCAGTTTCTCGGCGAAAGAAAGAGCAATTGACGAGCGATTGAAGCAAAGTTTTAAATCTTTCACACCGGCAAAACGAAGCGCGATGCAGAACGAGAGACGCGGTCGATACTATGTTCATGTTATGGAAGCTTCAAACATTACGCCGATGGATGGATGGTCGGGATCTGACGCGTACGTAAAAATCGGAGGTGATTCTATGCCAGCTAAAGAGAGATACAGGACAAAAGTTAAAAATGACACGTGTTTCCCGCATTGGAACGAAAGGTATCTTGTTGATCTCACGAACAACGATTCTGCACTCGTGTTTACCGTGTTTGATCGTGATTTTGGAAACGCAGATGATTTCTGTGGCGCATGCGGTATTCCATTAGAGTGTTTACCGCAAGACGGCTCCTACAGGACGTTTAATTTACCGCTCGGAACGAGAATTAGTTCAAGAAGTGCCGGTGAAGAGGTTGTTTTTGAAGATCATGAACGGCGACTAGACGTTGGATATTTAAAAGTTTCTGTGGCGAAAATGATGGAACCTTTGGAAATACAAAATAAAATTTTAAATGCGTGCGGAGGATTCGGTTCTATAACGTTGGAAGATTCCGGGAATTTAACAAAGTATGCGCGGAGATGTCACGTCAGGGTGTTGGCAGCGAGATATTTGTTACCAGTTGGAAATACGAGTAAAGATTTGTGCGATCCCAGCGTCACGGTCCAAGTCGATAATGCGCCAAAATTTGAGCGCTTTGCAACATCTGTGGTATACGATACCTCCACGCCTGTGTGGAATGAAAGTCTAGGAGAGACGTTTACTCTTCTAGTCAGACCTGGGGCGAAAGAATTGATTGTGTGTTGCGTCGATAGAAACTTTTCAGGCCAAGTTGAAATGGGGAGAGGATGCGTCAATTTATTAAATGTCGAGGCAAATGGAGATTGGACGAGCTCGGAAGTTGCGATATATCGACGAGATCCAAAAGATAAAGAAACTATGATTCCGTCAGGTCTAGTATCTGTTGAGATATCCTTCTCTCGTCCTCCATTTGCGGAAATTATGGAACCACCCATCATTGACGCGGATAAAAAGATGCTCAACGTTCACGATCCCTCGTTGTATCTCTACGTTCAAATTTTACGGGTTCGTAACATAGCACTTCCGGTGTACCGTAAAACCACGGACATGCGCATCAACTTGACGACAAACACAAACTTAATACCGGTCAAGGGTAAAGTGCAGGAAGATGTCAAGCCTACTGCTACATTCGATACAGAAGTTTTCTCGTTACCGATGAATCCAATGACCACGAGTTTTCGGGTTCGCCTACTCGCTGAGCTTAAGAGCGTATACTTTGGCATCGCGCTCGTAAAAGCTTGGAAGCAGTTTCGAAAATATCTCTACGGAAAAGATGGAGCTGATGATGGCGGTATGAGTTTTATCGATGAGGACGGGGATGGAGAACTCGACGATCCAGACGAAGCGCTCACGATAAAAGCGGAAGATTTCTTGGCCCTGAAGAAATTCTACGTCGGCGGCACTACAATAGGTGAATTTACGGTAGACACCTCTGGTTTAGCTATCGGAGAGATGAGAAAGACGTGGACAAAGTTGGTACCATTGAAAAACACCGCAGTTTATGGCTTTTTGAATAAAGCTGGAAAACGACTCGGTCACGTTGAAGTTGCGTATTCCATCGGTCGTCGCTCGCTTCCGCCCGCAGATTTAGAGAATACGTTTGGAGCGGCTCGACCAAGAATTGGAAATTTGAGCGTTCAAATCAAATCTGTAATCGGTGGTGTGTTGAATTCAGGGAACCCAGTCAAGGATATACACTACAAACAGAATGTACTTAAGAATGCGATTGAGAAAGATGAAGGCTTACTTGGAACGCACATCTCATGCGCAGTCATCTTAGAAAGCTTCGAAGAAAATTTTCGCACGGCTTTCGAGTCTGCCACATTTCCCGTTACCGAAATCATGGGTGAAATTCGCATCGTTTTGTTCGCGAGAGATCCGGTGACGACTGCATTTACCAAGCCGGTTGGCGTCGCATGTGTTCCGATTTCAAATATTTTGAAAAGCGAAAATTACGAACTCGACGTGTGGGCTAATGTCATTCCAACGGACGAAGATGGCCTCTCTGCGCAAGATTTAGTCGATGCGGAGCGTGAAATGTTCATGCGTGAAAGGAATAAGAACACGGTGACAAAGAAATGGCAAGGATATTGCCGAATCGTGTTCAAATTTACTCCGGTAATAAAAAAGAGTTCCTGGTATTTGCGTCAAGCTCCGCTGGAAAGACCGAAAGAAAAACCAGAGGATACAGTAATCGGCATCATACATGCCATATCTCGAGTAGTGATTGCCATTCTTGGATTTCCACACATTATCATGCAATCTTTCGCGTGGTTATCTCTTTGGCCGTTGAGTGAAACCTTCGCATTGAGGATGTATTTTGCAATTTTTCATACGGCGTTGTGCTTTTATCTCAGAGGCGATATTTTGGGTGCATTCTTACCCCTCATGTGTGTTTTGGGTCTCTTATTCGTCGGATATACGTCGCGAATTGTAGAAGATAAAGACGACGCGCCGGTATCGTGCTTTGGAGTTAATGAGGATGGTTCGGAGAAGGAAATTTTAAGAGTGCGGGTGATAGACGAGTTTGCGAAGACCAAAGCGATTGAAAAAGATATCGACGAAGAGATAGAAGATTTGTACGAATATTCGAGATTGATAAAGATGGGGAAATCACACAAAGAATCGTCGAAAATTGTTGGAAACAGAGCCGCGAAAAGAATCAAGGCTGACCGTGAAAACGCCGAGCTCTCGGGTAACAATCCTGTGCAGAAGTTGATGAACGTGATTAAATCGCTTTCGTCGAAATCTAATCCAATGGACGCCGTGCTGAAAATAGTCAAAAAACTGTTGGCATTTTGCTTAAACGTAGTGAAGACAATCACTAAAACGGCAATATCGCTCGATCAAGTTCAAGCGCCGAAAATTTTATCCGGACCATGTTTAGCGATCATTGTGCCCTTGAACTTGATTTCGCAGCCTTTGGAGAGAATTATTGGTGTTTTCGATTGGAGAGATGATAATTTATCGCACTATTCGGCGATATTGATGATATTCATCGCGATAGTATCCAGTATTGCGTTGAAAATTGCATTTGAGATTCAATACTACATAGATTTGTATTCTCCAGTGCGATTGTGGTTCTTCGTCTGGCTCCTTGGCGTCGTACTCTTAATCCCGCACGTCTCTAAAGCGTGTTTGTTCCCAATCGTCGTTATGTACGAGAATGCAATTCAGTACAACATCTCTGCGAGCGGCATTCACGTCCCCGCGGTGTGTTTGCGTTCAATTCAAGAGGTTGATAGAATGACGAAAGGCAGAGTCGCGAAATTATTCGAAGGGACCGCGGAAGAACGCCAGAAAGCTCGAGACGAACTTTTCCAAGAGAGGAAGAAAAAATACTTGGTGGCGAAAGCGGCGGAACTCAAAAAGAGAAAGATGAAAGCTACTAGCGCGCTCAGAGGATTTTCTTCGAATCCGGCGCAATTTTTAGGCATCCTGATTGGTCGTTCGCTCACGGCGAGACAGGAATTGCATCGGTCGAGGCTTGAAAAGTTTTTCATCAAGAATCCCAATCAAAATACGCTGGACTCATCGGCGAAAAAGAATGCGAAAGTGGTAGGAATGGAAGAAGAGTTCATAGAGAAGCCAGACTTTATGAAGATAGCGGACATCAAGGTCAAATCAAAGGCGTCGAAAGGTGCGACAATCCTATTATCTTTGCCGAAGTTGATCGTATCAAACGCTGTGGCTATTCCGCGCCGAATAATCTTGTCGCCGATGCGAATATACGCATCTTTAGAAAAGATTGTTCCGTCGAAGCAGCAAGTGAAGGCGAAGCTAAAAAAGATGTTTGCTCCCATGTCTAAAGATGAGAAGAATGTTAAGGGTGTCGGCAAGGTGAATAACCCGCGCGTTTTAAAAAATGGCGAGGTGATTACCCAGGAGGTTTTGAGGAAACAAGTTGCCGAACGCAAAGCAAAGAGAAAGCGAATGAAAGCTCAAGCACAAAAGAAATAATTTGTAGTAGTAAAACAGCTGTAATAATACACGCAAGCGAGCGCACAAGATGTAATAAATATCTCTCATTCATATTTCTTTCTACCCCTCTACCGATCTTCATCGAACGACGAAAACCAGGCGCCAACGCCCGATTTGTGCCTGCGCCACATTCCGACCACGTCCCCTGGGCAACTCGTCTCATACTCCTTACTATTCGTTTTCGCATCGGCCAGGACGTCTCTTTCGTCTTGACTCACTCTAAATCTTCGCGCGGAATCCCAAATTAAAGCCGCGTCTGCATTTTCCAATAACTTCAATCGCCCAATGGGTCGCTTCTGTGCCGCCAATCGAACCGTGTCCAAGTACGCATCCCAACTTATTTGATTAAGCGAGTCTTTTTGTCTTCCTCTTCCTCCTCCTCCTAAACGTCTGAACGAGGTCTTCTTCTTCTTTGAAGACGATGAGACTAAACTCTTGATCTTTTTTGACGAGTTGTCAACAAAGTTGCCAATCAATACCACGCAAACGTCCATCGAAATGGCATAATCTAGCGGTAACTTCAAATCCCGATCGTTCGTGACGACAATAGCTACGTGTTTTCTATTCTTTACAATCTGCCGCAGTTTCGTTTCGTCTGGTGAACATTTTTCCTTCAAACACGCAGCGTGTATCTTTTCCCCTTCTAGTTTTAATAATTCTTGCTTCGCCATGGCCAAGTTTCTGTATTCTCTTCTCGTTTGCTCGCAAAAGGAAACGTTTTTAAGTTCTGGGTTACAAGCAACGGTACCAGTCGCATTGTTGTCATCATCATCTCCGTCATCGTTATTGTTCCTGTTGATCCTCAAATCGTTACGAATAACATCATCATGATCATCATAATTGGCGTCGTCGTCGTCGTCGTCGTCGTCGTCGTTGTCGTCTTCATCGCGAGTGTCATCGTCTTCATCGTCGGAAAGAAAACACGCCTCCTCTGCCCGCCGCGTGATGAACGCGGGAACGTCTTCCCTCTCCTTCCCTTGACACTCGTTGGCGAACTCCATCAAACGTCGACCTAACCTCAAATCCGCGGCGTCTGGACCATCTAAATAAAACTCCGTTTTCAAGTTTAACCTCTTGAACGTTTCTTTGAATCCTTTTTCATCCTTAGTATTATTATTATCATTGTTGCAACATTCGCTCAAATCTCGAGACGTTTGCATACCGGCAAACGCGTTGAAAGAAACGATGCTGCCAAACTTTTTCGACGCTTTTTTGATTCTTTGCGCGTTTATCGCGAAACGTTCGCACGTCGTCCCCGGGTTCACGTTGTCCAAATCCCAGAGGATTATCACTTCCCTATCGTTCTCTTTTTGTCCTTGGTCTTCTTCTTCTTCTCGTTCGTCTGCACTTTCCCTGCTGCCTTTGATCGTCGGCGACGACGACGATGAAGCCGCAAGACCGTTAGAGCGTTTTTGTTGCTCGTGACGTCTTTTTCGATTTCTGGCGGCCGCTGCTCTCGTCGTCGTCGTCGTCGTCGTCGTCGTCGTTCTCGTCCTTCTCCTTCTCTCCCCGCGCCGAAAGGACGCCGAAAGGAAAGAGGAAGAAGAGAACGACGAGAGAAGCTGCGGCGGCGCGATCCCGCGCATTTTGTTTTATGTGCGTTTGAATATGAAGAGATTTCACGCGCCGGGCGCGCGTGCGTGAATTTTTTTTTGCTCTTTTTTTAACTCGCGCGTGGTGTTCCCCCACAATCGTGACAATGAATCCACATCGCAACAAGATATTTATGAGATACTACAACGCGTCTTTTTGATATCGATTTTACATTAAAAAAATACTAATACATCTCGTCCTCTACAAAACAAACAAACGATTGCTATTCTCATCGCGCGCACGCGCGATTTCTGCTGCTGCTTCTGCTCACCGGCAGCAACGCTGCTTCTTTTATTTTTTCTACTCCTCGAGTTCTTCAAAGCCGGCAGCTTCGAGTTGTTTCTCGAGCGCTTTCACTCTCAACTCGGCCAAGTCCATCTTCTCTTCCGCCTCGGTGCACCTCAAAACGGCATCGTCGACGATTTCTTTCGCCACGAGAGCTTCTTTCATTAGTTTGTCGTTGAATAATTCCTCGTTCTTTTCTATGGTAAGTTCTTTTTGGATTAAGATTTCGTCTTGCACCTCGATGTCTTTTTTCAAACCTTCTATTACTTTTTCCTTGTCCTCGAGTTCGTCTTTCAACTCTCTCGAAGACCTTTCGAGGAGAAGAAGTTTCGAGGTGCACTCGTTCAGTTCTCGGCGCAGAGATTCAACTTTCTTTTCTTCGGTGCGCAAGCGGTCTTCCACGACTTGCTTTTCGCGTTCGGAGCTTTTGAGATTTTCGAGATGTTGAGTGGCTTCGTTTTCGGCTTGCGCCGTGGCGGAAAAAAGTTGCTCTTCCGCTTCTATCGCTCTTTTTTGGTACTCTTTGAGAACGAGAACGTGTTGCTGCTGTCGTTCTTCCAGTGCCTTTCCATCTTCCACTCCTCCTCCTGCCGCTGCTACCGTTGCCGCCGCGCTTTCTATAAAATATTCCTCCTGTTGTAGTAAAAGCGTTTCCGCTTCTTCCAGTCGTTGCTCAATTTTCTCGCGTTCTCTGTGCGCGTTTGCAAAAGCCACCATAGCGCTCGCGCCGCGCTCTCGCGTGAACTTTTCCAATAGCTCATACTCTCTTTTCATTTGCATTAAATCTTCGTGAATATATTTCTTTTCGTTTTCAGAATAATTAAACTTGCCCTCCATATCTTTTGCAAAAGATTCCACGGATTGAATAGCCTCGTCCGCTTCTTTCAACTTTTTCGTGAGATCTTCAATCTCTTTCGCTTTCTTTTCCATCATTTCTATATGAAACGGATTGTTTCGCACGTCGTCGTCGTCGTCGTCGTTATCGCCGCCGCCGTCTTTGTTGTCGCCATTTTCTGCTTTTGTTTTCTCTCCTTCTCCTTCCATCGTTGTGTTCTTTCCGTTGCTATCATTGCTACTGTTGTTCTCCTCGTTGTCGCGCTCGTCGCGCTTCTCCTCCTCTTCCCTCTTCTCCTTCAATTTCCTCGCCTCTTCTTTCCACTCTTCCATCTCTTTCTTCCATTTTTCGTTCTCCTTCTCCAACGCCTCCGCGCGTTTTCTTAAACTTTCCTTCTCCTCCTCCTCTTTCGCTTTCACCGATACACACGCGCTCTCGATTTCCTCTCGTTTCTCCCGTCGCGCGCCCTCGAGTTCGTTCCGTAACTTTTCTCTCTCCATTTTCATCTCCTCGATTTGTTTTTCGTTCTTCTCGTTCAGCGCCGTCGCCGTTTTCGTCGCTTCTTCTTTAAACAGTCGCAGCCGTGCGATCTCCTCGACGAGTTCCTCTTTTATTTCAGATTGCGCTTCTCGTTCGACGGCGAGTAGTCTTCGATGCAGCGCTGATTCTTCCTTCTCTCGCTGTAGCAGCAGTAGTGATTCCATTCGGTGCTCCTCTTTTTCGCCGATGACATTCTCTTTCCCATTCGTCGCGATAGTGGTATTCTTCTTCTGCGTTGTTGTTGTTGTTGTTGTAACACCATGCATCAAATTCTCTTTTTCCGCTGCTCGCATCGTCCTCATCGCCGCGTCGCTCTCGTCGTCGTCGTCGTTGGTTTCTGCTCCAACTACCCGCGTTCCGTTTTCTTCTTTATCTTCTTCTTCTCTTCCTAATTTATTGCTGCTGTTGCTGATATCGTCGTCGTACTCAAAGTCGTAGTTGTTGCTGTTCTTGGTGCTGGTGTCGTTCGTGGCGGTAGCAGCGGGAGCACCCCCCGCGCTCTTCCCTGACTTCGACTTCTTCGACCGACGGAAGCCCACCATTACGTATATCTTTTTCCTTTTTTTTGTGCGGTTTCTCTTGTGTTTTGTTGTTTTCTGTAGTCTTTGCTTTTATTAGTTCTGCCACGACCTCTTCTGCTTTGTGCCACATTTGGACTCTCTGTTCTCCTCATAAAAAAAAGCAAAAGGTGAGCACGAATTTACTGTCTCCTTCTTCCTCTTCCGTTCGTTGATGCGAAATTCACGGAGCGTTTCTCTCGAACTGAACGGCCCGTTCGATATCGCTCGCGTTTCGTTCCGCGTCGTCCGTCGCGCTTTCGTTTTTCGTTTTTCTCTCGCGGGGCAGAAGCGCGCGCGCGCGTGGAAAACGTTCGCGAGGGAAATTTTGTTTTAGGACTTCGCGCGTAAATGAGTGCGCTTTCGTTGGCCGACGCGAACGCATGAGTGGATAGTTAGGGCTAGAAACGCGCTCAAGGAATACATTTACGCGTGATTCTGAAGGATGGTTTCGGTTTCGTGGATGTCACTGATGAAAAAACGCGTTTTCTCCCCTTCAAAAGTCTCCCGTTTTTCGTGAAAGACCTCTCATTCTGACCTCTCTTGCTCTTTCTCATTTATTATCGCACAAACAGATCAAAAGCACATAAACTATGCCGCCAAAATTTGATCCTAACGCCGTTATCGAAGTCTTTCTTCGTGCCACCGGTGGTGAAGTCGGTGCCGCCTCGTCTTTGGCGCCGAAAATCGGTCCTTTGGGTCTCTCCCCGAAGAAAGTCGGGGAAGACATCGCCAAGGAAACTGGCAAGGAGTGGAAAGGTTTGCGCGTTACTGTGAAACTTTCCGTTGCGAACAGACAAGCGAAAGTGTCCGTAGTCCCGACCGCGTCTGCGTTAGTCATCAGAGCGTTGAAGGAACCGTTCCGTGATCGTAAGAAGGAGAAGGATGTGCCGCACGATGGTAACGTCGCGTTGGATGAAATCATTGAAATTGCGAGACAGATGCGACCGAAATCGAGAGCGAAGACTTTGTCTGGCACGGTGAAGGAGATTTTAGGTACGGCGAAGAGTGTTGGTTGCACGGTCGAGGGTGAAGATCCGCAAGACGTGCAACAATCCATCGATGATGGAGACATTGTCATTCCGGAAAAGTAAGAACAACGACAGCTATGAACGTAAAAGTTTCTTCGATAAGGTCGGCTAAATTCTCTGGAAAAAATGAAAGAGAGTCCACCCTAAAATGTTCCTTATTATTAGACGCGTCTATATCTATGTCGTTTGAACTATATACTTTTCTATCTGTGATGGTAGTAGAGAGAAGTAGATTTAAACATTTAGAAATGCATCAATAATAATAGAATTTTGCCTTAGCTGTTTTTGGGGGAGAGTGAGTGAGTGACGTTGTGATTCAAATACTTACATGAAACAAATAATGAACAACACTTCTTTTGTATTCTTGTTATTATAAAAATAAACGATTGAGACCTTTTGATTTTAGATCTTTACGGTGACTTTGTTCGATTAACTCTTCTCTTTCTCCTCCGTTTTCTAATTCTCTGCGACGACTTCCTCTTCCTTTGCTTCTCCGTCCTCTTTGTCTTCTTCTTCACCTACGTCCTTCGACGTGGCGGCACCTTTTTCCTTTTTCTCTGGCGTCGCCGCTGACGCTGACATAACCGGACGCTCTTGCTTCGGGCGCTCTTCCTTTTGTTGTTGTTGTTGTTGTTGTTTGAGAACGTACGGTTCTAACTTCTCGTTATCACTTTCCTCCGTCCCAGTTTCATCCGAGGGATAGTTCGGGTCGTGATGTCCGTCGTCGTCGTCACTTTCTTCGTCATCCTCCGAATCTATCTCGTCCTCGCTTGCGACGATTCCTTCCTCTTTTTTACCGCTTTGCTCCTTCTTCGATGTATCTCCTTCACCAGCAGTCGCCGCTTCCGATGTTGCGGCTGCAGTCGCTGCAGGAGGTAACGACGCCCCTTTACTCTTGCTCGGGGCGGCTCCTTTCTTCTTCTTGTTGCCCGACGTCGAATCTCTCTCCTTCTCCGCCTCGGGAGTTCGTTTGCTCACTTTAAATTTTGCGTTTTGTTTCCTATCGACACCGATCCAGTAATCAGAAACCAAGGCAAAAGTGACGGAATACAGCGCTGCAGGTGGAGCCATAAATTTGACGGCAATTTTCGTCGGCTCGTCGCCAGTTTCCGCTGCCAATTTCTCTGCCTTGCTCAATTTCTTCATCGCCAAAGTTAAGTTTGCTAACGGATCACAAACGAGTAAATACCACGACTCTGGTTTTTTTATGCCTCGACCAAACGGAACGGGCGGTAAGTCAGCGTCGCCTATTGGTCCCCCTCCGCGAGAAATCTGAACCGAAGCTCGCGCCGTGATGATATCGTCTTCCAAAATAAGCGGTTGTTTTTGTTGTTGTTGTTGTTTTATTCCACCGGCGACGACGCCGTCGTTTCCGGCTTGTACACCGCTCGCAGACGAGGAGGAAGGAGACTCACCTTCCACGAAAATCTCGCACTCAAACTTGACTACTTTCGGGACGATGTTCATGATCGTCTCCACGTCCGCTCTTTTGTTTTCGTCGAATTCAGCAAACTTTTCCAAGACCGCCGCTCTTTCCTCTTTCGCCATCTCTCTCAACTCTGCCAACGATTTTGCCTTCTTACGAATCTTCGCGCATTCCTTTTCGGTAAAGTGCGGCAACTGCAACAGACCAGCCGCGCCGCCGTCATCGCTGTTTGCGATCGATCCTACTCTCCCCGACGACGCATTAGTACTGCTGCTCGACTTCTTCAACGTGATCGGAACTGCTTGCGTGAAGAGTTGAGAATATTCCAACACCGCCTGCGTCGGCTTCACCGCGGTAAAACCAGCCCTCGGGTTACCACTCGTTTGCAACAACATGAGCAAAATTTGGTCGATGAATCTCGGCACGTTTTTCACCACAAAATCGAAATCCTTCATCAACTCCCTGGGTACCTCCTCACCTTTTCGCAGCAAGTGCATCAACTGCAACGCGTGCGTCCGCACTACGTTTGGATGCCTTCTCACAAACTTTTGCGCCAGCTCTCCGCCGCCAATTTCGTTCCTACACTGCTTCAAAACTTCGCTCAAACTTTCGTTCAACTTCTCTCCTTTGTACTCCATCTCCATGAACTCTTGCGCGACTGAAACCAACTGAGGCACTTCAGTCAATTTAATCATCGGTTTCAGCATCTGCCCAAAATTACTCTGCGTTTGCCTGAGCACTTTCTTCCCATCCACGCCGGTGTGCGCGTACTTATCTCCCTTCATTAGAATCCTCACGATGACAATCAGCGGCAACAAAATTGTCACCAAAACCATCCCGAGCAAGACAAACGGAGCCAATCCTTCGAATCGTCCTCTCCCGAACAACTCCTCCGGCAACGCCACGCCCAACTTTGTCGACTGTCGGCCGTCTGGATGTCCGTACTTCTCGAAGTTTTCTCTCGCGATGTCGTTCGTTAATGTCTTGTACGCCGGCGCGACTGATTCTGTAAAAAACTTAATCGCCTCTGGATCTGAGTTTTTATCAGGGTGGTACTTCAAACTCATCTTTCTGTACGCTCTTTTGATCTCCGACGGCGTCGCCCCGATGGAAAGCTCCAAAATCTCGTACGGATCGAACCTCTTCTCTTCCATCTGCATGGCTTTCGCCCAGAACAGTAACAGGAAAAAAAGTATCCACCCGCACACGATCGCTAAATTCCACCCGCTGAAAAACATTTGTCGCTTCATCGATTGCTTCGATTGTCGCACCGATTGCTCGAACGATTTCGCCCACAAAGACCCGTCTTTCGCTTTGATTTGAATGTTTTGTTGTTGTTTTTGTTTTTGCTCCGCGCTGGTGGTGGTGCCTTCACTCTTCTTGTTCTTCTTGTTTATGTTCAACAGCGATATTTCGCCACCTTTACTACTCTCTCCGTCTTCTCCGCTTAAAAAGCTCGAGAAAAGTCCAAATCGACGGCCGATTCTGTACAGCGTGATTGGAAAGAGAAAACAGGAGAGAACGGCGACGAGGAAGATGGGAAACAACGCGGCCACGGTTTCCGACGGCGTTTCTTCGGACGAGGAATCCGCGGCCATGTTTTCTCGAGACTCGATCGATCGTACCTCGTTCTACCTCTCTCTCTCTTTTCTTTGTGTTTGTGTTTGGTGTGTGCGCGTGTGTGTGCGCGCGTTACTAAAACTGAAGAATATTATGGAGCGTAGGCCGCTCGAAAAAAGAGAAAACAGTCAGAGGGGGGACACTCGACCAAAAAATATAAAAAAAACTACAGGTACCTTGTACTATAATGTGAGTCTCTATTATGACGCGCCATATGTGGCACGCGCTCTACTTCCCTATGCAAAACTCGGAAAACAGAAAATCGAGAACGTTTTCTGTGACATCCAAACGACCAACTACGCGAGAACAATTGCGCAAGGCCTCTCGTAAATCTTCGGCGACGAGTTCAGTTCTCGGATGATCCGGAGAATGCTCCAACGAGCGTTTGCTTCCTTCGTCGTCGTCGCTATCGGATTTCTGGTTGAGCTCAAAGAGACACGCCCCAAGGGAATTGGATATTGCGCGAGCGTGCGCACGATGACGCGTTCGGGCGATGGCAGCTGTCGCACCGTCGTTGGAGCGAGAGGAAAATGATGATGCTGTTATTGTGCACTCGTGGACGGCATCGGAGACAGCTTTCGTTAACGCATCCAGTCCCAGTCCAGTTCGTAAACTAAGACGAAGAAGGGAGGAGTCAAACCTTGAATACGCTTCTTCTTCTTCTTCTTCTTCATCTAAAAAATATAACGCGTCGGATTTGTTTACGACTGAAATGATCTTGACGCCATTCTCCCGTTTTATGTTCATATTCTCAAAATCGATTCTCTTTGGATTTGTGGCGTCGATCATTTCAATGATGATATCCGCGTTTTTTGCCACATTTTTACCTCTTTCGATGCCTTCTCTTTCAATTTCATCGATTAATTCTTTCGCGTCGTCGGAGAGTTTACCGACCCTTCTTTCGTACTCGTCATCGAAGAGTGGCTCGTCCTCAATCTCAACCTCGTAGGGGTTTTCCATTTTTTCCGACGGCGATGAAGATTTTTGCATTATTGGCAAAAACCGATGCCCAGCGGTATCAAAAATTACTACTTTTCTCCCATTCAACTCTAAACTCACCTCTACGACGTCTCTTGTCGTTCCAGGAACTTTCGAAACGATCGCTACATCTCTTTTTGCAAAGTAATTTAACAATGTCGATTTCCCCGCATTCGTGGCACCCACTATGCAGACGCGAACACCGGTTCGGACTAACTCTCTCGCCTTGGCATCTTTTAACGCCGCGTCAATTTCACCTTTCACGTGACGAATCGCCGGTAAGACATCTCGGTAAACTAAGGACGTTTCTAGCTTTGGGTCTTCGCCGGGAAAATCTAAAATCGCTTCGCAAACGGCTAAAGCTTTCGTCAACTCGTTCGTCCACTCCTCCACTTTCTTCGACAACGATGAAGCCGTCGGAGCACGACGATAACGAATATCGTCATCAACAACACCGAGTTCTATTTCACTCACGGCCAACGCTCTCTGCGCTTCCGTCTCTGCCTCTATTAAATCTGCCAAAGATTCCGCTTGAACTAAATTCATCTTCTTATTCAGAAATGCGCGTTTGCTGAACTCTCCCGGTTCTGCCGGTCTCAAGTTTTGAAATGATGACTCACTCCTTTCGCAGCCACCACTCATCGTAGAAAGTACTTCCAATATCTTCTTACACACGGCTATGGAACCATGCATGTGCAACTCGCACACGTCTTCTCCTGTGAACGAGCGTGGCGCTTTGAAATACGCAATCAACCCTTCGTCGATAACCCCTATGGAATTTTTCTTGCTCCTTCTTCTTCTTCTCACGTGACCTCTAGCTCTTTCAACTCGGTCGAATTCATCATCGTCTTCTTCATTTTCTTCTTCAAGTTCTCGTTCTAGTGCTTCCGACGAACCCTCTTCCTTTTCAAAAACAAACTGAGCGCGCCGCAGCGCGCCCGGTTTTACTCTCCACCTCTGGGTCGAAATATCCTCGTCGGTATCTTTCAACCTTTCCCTTCTTCCTTCGAGAAGTCCAGATAACGTCAGCTTCCTCCCAACTTCCCAACTCCTCGGACCGGATATTCGCAGAATGGCTACGCCACCTCTTCCCGGCGGTGTAGATATCGCGTAAATCGTCGATCCTTCTTCTTCTTCTTCTATTTCTTTCGCAGCGCTCGCGCTGTGCCTTCGACGAAAAAGGTGATTAGCGTGATTTTGTTGCTCGTCGCGAGGAGAACGAAAAAGTGCAGCACAACAACGACGACGATTAAAAGTCTCTTCGCTGCCACCACCGTCGCGGAGAAAAAGGAGACGACGGATGAGAAGAGAGGACGACGTCGCTCTTCTTTTCATCTTTGGCGTCGGCGCGCCCTCGGTTTTTTTATGTTTTATGTGTTTGACGTGTAACTAACTTACTCTTCAGAATCTCGCGTGGTATTTAGGGTTGTACCATCGATGTTTTTCTTTTGTGGAGACGGCGGCTGCACGCATCACGGAGCACCGTCACTCTCTCACCACACGCACGCACGGAATACGCACACACGCACGCACACACACACACACACACACAGAGAGAGAGAGAGAGAGAGACAGAAAGAGAGAGAGAGAGAGAGAGAGAACACGGGGGTGAAGAAGAAACAGCAAAAGTAAAAGGGGAGTAAAAACAAAAAGCAAAAATGGCGGCAAAGAAAAGCAAGACGCAAAAGATGAAGAAGAAGTGGGCGGAAATGGAGGAGGAGATGTTTCAACAGAGAGACTCTCGCAACAAGACTTTAGCGATGGAGACGAAGAAAGACGAGCAATTGTTCGTGGTAGATGCCACCGCGACAAAGGCGACGACGACTTCACCTTCTTCGTCCGGTGGTGGTGGTGGTGGTGGTGCATTCTTAACCAAAAAGCAACGCGCTCGGATGAAAACTTTACGAGTGGATTCGATATTGAGCAAGGAAAAAGTCGAAAAGTCGTATCCAAAACCGACGAAACATCGAGCGGTGGACGGACACGTGGCGGTCATGAAGAAGATTGAAAAACAGAACAACATCAGCAACAGCACGGAGAAGAACAAGAATGACGAGGAGACGACAGAAGATCGAAGCGAAGGAGTGAGCTTGTGGGAAAAGCACTTTCCGAGAGCCACTGGAATCGCTCGACAGGCGTTGAAGATTTTACGACCGACAGTAGATCGAAAGCACGCAAAACCGGTGCAAGTGGACGAGGCTGGGTGTTCATACAATCCACCGGAAAATTTACGAAACGAAGTAATCATGAAAGCGGCGGCGAAAGAAATGGCGAAAGAGTATAAAGAACAATTGAATCCGGTTCGGCCACCGCTGTTAGGGCAGGAAGCGGACGCGATGCGGATAAAAGAGTTGTATTACGAAACTGGGTTTGGGGATGAAGACGATGAAGACGAAGACGACGATGAGGAAGGAAAATTAAATGCGAAGAGGAGTAAAAGTGCCTCGAACACCTCGGAAAAGCTCAACAAAGCTGCACGGAATAAACGGGCCCGACATCAACAGTTGCAAAAAGAAATCGAAGAGAGAAAGCAATTGAAGAAACAACGACGGGATTTGAGCGAATTGAAATCAATAACAAAAGATATCGCGGAAAAAGAAAAAAGAGACGTAATGAAACGACACAGGCTTCATTTGACGCGGAAGGAGCGCGAGGAAACGCAGCCGCGGCGGTTAGGAAAGCACAGATACGAGGAAAATTTACCGGAGGTGTTATTTACAGAACAAGTCAATGGTAAATTACGAACGTTGCAAGGTGCGCACGCGTTGTTAACAGACCGCCTGAAATCATATCAAAGAAGAGAATTGATCGAACCGAGGAAGAGACAGATCAAGAAGAAATCAAAGATGATGATGAAATATGAACCGGGCGCGAGAGGAGAGCGAGAGAGCGAGAATCAAAAAGAAATCGATGCGCTGAATGCGCGAATCAAGGAGAAGAGAAAAGTATCTTCCATTTAGTATGATTTAGTTTGTTTATTTTGAACAGTAATCGCGCGCTTGCGTATCTTAGGAATCCTTGTACATGCATAACGGCACACGGAACGTAAAAAAAACGCCTGAAAACGTCTCCTTTTCCAGAATGAAGAAAAAAAAAACTTATTCAATTTGTCACAAAGTACGAGTATTATGCGGGGGCGGTATAGAATCGAGGTCACTCGATGTGAGGAGGAGCAAATATTTGCTCCAGAACGTGATGATCTTCAACTACCCGATATCCCGTTCGCGCCGATCGATCAGCATCCCGCGATATCTACTTTGAAACTGTGTTGGTCCTTCTTTTTTACTTCTCCAGTTGTACCGCCGGAGAGTTGCGTTTTGAAGCGTTCACTGAGCGAAACTTTGCGGTATTTCCCATTGTCGCGGAAAGTTGTCGATTGGCCGCTCTTTCCGAGTCTTTCCGGTCGGAAAAGCGATGACCTCGGCGTGTATTGGAAAGAAGTCGATGTTTTGTATCGTCGCGAGAAAGAGGAGGAGGAGAAGGAACGAAACAAAGAGATCGAAAAGATGATGGAAAGAGTTGAACGAGAAACGAAACCTTTGACAATTCCTCGACGATCTTGCATGGCCGTAAAGAAAACAAACATTCGTTCGTTCACTCGCGGTAAAGAAGAGAAATGGGTAGTACTGACATTCTTTGTGAAGCATTACGCTTGCGACGGGGATTCGATGAAGACGTTTCTTTCTTTCTTTTGTCGCATCATACAAGAGCAGATGGAACAACGGCAACGACTGCAACACGGAGAACACCTTTCATTCAGTAAGCAACGCGTACGTGAGATTCAGTTACCGACGAATACGAGATTGGAATACTTTCAGCTTTCAAAGAGAGAAAAAGTCAAAGTTAAAGAGCACGGTGAATTTATCGCCTATCCCCAACTCATTGAACACGGGTGCGTGAAGATAAAGCCATGGCGAGCACTTTGCGGTGTTCTCGTCGGTGGTTTCAAATGTATGTTAGAAAGAACCGCGAGAATTCAAATAAAACTGAGTGACGATTTCATCCGCATAATGAAAGCGAGAACTGCACGATTGGCGCCAGTTGAAGATTACATCGTCGAAGATGATTACGTAAGTTCCAACGACGTCGCCACTGCCTTTTGTTGGAGATTTCTATCATTATTGAACGAGAGGAAGGATAGGAAGAGGAGCACGAAGAAGAAATTTTCTTACGCCAATATCGCAATTAATTATAGAAACTACGGCATTCTTCCGAAAAATTATTTTGGCAACGCTTCGTTTGCACATGTTGTTGCCGTCGATGATGTCCACGCATCTATGGAGAAACGAGCAAGAGAAATCAGGAGATCGTTGCAGAAATATCGCGAAGGGGATCCACGCGCGAATGATTCACGTGCAAAAGTTAGACTCGCTCTCGGATCTTTGGACAATATATCATTTCGCGAACATGTAATTTCATTACATTGCATATTGAATTCGCTCGATTTAAGCGCTACGAATTGGACGACGTTTGATTTTTATAATTTGGAGTTTGGAAGAGGCGTGAAAGCTACACACTTTGATGGATACGTCACGCCACGCGTGCCGAATTCGTGCGCCATCCTCCCTGCTCGCGACGGAAATGGATGCATGCTCGTGGTGGAAATTAAAAAGAGCAAACTTAAAAAAGCAGCGAGGATTGTTCGGGAAATGCTCACTCGCGACGATGCTGATAATCGAATGACAATGTAAGGAAAAAGTATGTGCCACTGTTCTTTCTATTGTAATATCTAGGCGCAGATGCGTTGTTCGTTTCCAAGCGCTCTCAGTTCGTTCATTTTGGCCTCTATGCGTTCCTCGACTCTGTTCCGAGCATGCATTTTCGCCTCCGTTTTAAGTTTTGCAAACTCGCGCAATTCCTGCGTCTCTCTTTTCGCAAGGAAACCTCTCGCTCGCGCTTGCAAAAGAATAGCGGCACGCACTTTCTTTTCATTTTCAGCCTCTCTTTTTTCGAGTGCTGCCAGTAATACTCTCGCTTTGCGTTCGTTCGCTAAGCATTCTCTCGTTTTAGCACCTCGGTAACGACTTTGGATGCGCGAGGCTGCGTAATGTCGCGCTTTATTAGCTTTGATTTCGCCGTAAAGTTTTCGTTGCTGCATACCTTTGAATGATTTTTGAATAATAATTGCGCTTTGACGCTCGATACGCTCGCGCTCTCGCTTAGCTTCAAGTGCGGCGCGGTCTTCTTCCTTTCGCCGGATTTCTTCGCGAAGTTCTGCCGTGTTCACTCGAGCTTTACTTCCACGGAATCTCGATTGAATCTTAATCGCCGCCTTCGTTTCTACTTCCTTTCGCCGGATTTCTTCGCGAAGTTCTGCCGTGTTCACTCGAGCTTTACTTCCACGGAATCTCGATTGAATCTTAATCGCCGCCTTCGTTTCTACTTCCTTTCGCCGGATTTCTTTGCGAAGTTCTGCCGTGTTCACTCGAGCTTTACTTCCACGGAATCTCGATTGAATCTTAATCGCTGCGTGTTTTTGCTTCAAAAATGTTTTGCGTTCGTTCGATCCTCTCCAGTGTTTCTGCATCGTCGTGGCGGCATCGTTTCGAATTTTGACAAATCTCACCGAGCGAGGTGATGAGGCTAACCGCGACGAGCCACCGCTCCAAGTAGTTATATCAGGCTTTTCGTCCTCATCATCCGTGCTTCCGCACCTCATTTCCTCCTCTCTAGAAGGCGACGGTGTTTTCAGAAGGGGCAGCTGCGATGGCTCTCGCTCTTTAACAGTCGCCGTGGTTTCATCGTCAACTTCTTCCTTTTCTCCCTCCGAGTTGTCGTCATCATCGACTTCGGCGACAATTTTGTCTATTTCGTTGAGAAGCTCATCGCTATCGCTATTACTACTATCACTGCTAGTGTTGGTCAGTTTATTTCTATCATTATTGTCTGCGCCCGCTGGTAATATTTCGGCGGTGGTGGTGGTGGTAGCAGCAGCAGCAGCAGCAGCTTCTGCAATAGTTTCAATTTCATCCAGTAAATCTTCCTCCTTTCCGGTTCTTTCCTCCGCCTCTCCCTCCTCCTTCTCCCTTTTCTCGTCATTATCGCTATCATTTTCTTTATCGCTGTTGCTATCGGTGAGACTCGTGCTCTCGCTACTTTTTTTAGTTGCCGTCGTTGTCATGCTTTGCACCCACGTTCCAATTTTATTCAAGCCAGTCGTATCGATAGACTTTAACAAACTCTTCGGACTGGAAAACAGCGACGACGATGTCGTCGTCGTCGTCGTCAGCGCCTCCTTTGATTCGTTATCCGGCGTTCTCGGTTCATCTTCATGATCACCCTTATCGTGTCTACCAATATTTTTTTCTTTTTCGTTTCCTTCACTATTTTCTTCTCGCTGTTCTTGTTGTCGCTGTCGTTCCTCATCCTCTTCTCTTCTCTTTTCCTCCATCAACTCTTTATCGATGTTTGTCAAAGCTGAACCTAAACTGTCCGATATTTTTCTAACTTTCCTTTTCATCGCGCTACCGTTCTTGTCATTTATGCTACTATCGTCGTCACTATTACTTCGAGACGCCGAGTGATAGTCATCGAGAAACTCTTTAAACTCCTCTCTCAACGCGTGCATTCGCATCGAACTCGCCATCGCGAGTTCTACTCTATACGCTCGCAGTTCTCGACATTCTTTGTAAAATTTCACGCGATCTTTCGCGTTCAAGTTGCCGACAATGATACCGTGTTCGTTTTTTAGGAACGAAGACAACGCGCGGTTACCCCCGGCGCTCAGCGTGGCCAGTTCCAGCTCTGTTAAAATCGGATCTCGTTCTTCTTCGCTCGCGTCGGTTTCGTCGTCTTCCTCTTCTTCTTCCAACGCGGATATCATCGATGACAGCGAACACTCCTCTGACTCGTTCTCATCGTCATCGTCGTCATTCGCTGACGACGACGTCGTCGTCGTCGTTGCACGCAGAGAACGACGACTACCTTGAAAAAAAATGCTCTTCACGTGCTTCCCGCTTTCTGTTTTCAACTGCCCATCCGTCTTGTGTTCCTCCGCGCACGCGTGGCACAAAAGCGTCCCAAACTTACAGTGCAAATACACGCCCAGTTTCTTTTTGCAATCGAAGCAGAATTTGTTTTCCGACGACGACGACGACGAGGAAGAAGAAGAAGAGGAAGAAGAAGGCGCGAACACGGACTCGTGTATCGTTTGGAGGATGAACAAGTTTCGCGGTCCGACTTTTCTTCTTCGTCCTCTCCCTCTTCGTCCATTTGTTTTCCCCATCGTCGTTATCGTCGTTTCACCCACCACACTCGCGTGGGTCATTTTTCTCTTTTTTCTCGCCTTTCAATGCGGCAGAAACGGAGAGGCGCGCCGCCAGGTTATCGAGTTATTGTTGATCGCGAGCGATGGCGCGTCTCGCGAGAGTGGGTGCGGTGCAAAAAGTAACGCGAGGTGGTTTCTTAAAATGGAAAATGGATTTTAGTGTTGGGTAAATATTGATTAGGGTGTCGAGGTTTTTGCTCGTAAGCGAACACCTTATTCGTTTTCGCGCGCGCTCCCGGCACTCACTCGCTCCCTGAAAGAAACAAGAAGAAGAAGAAGAAGAAGAGGAGGAAGAAGATTCTCTCTTCATCTCTATCCATCTCTGTTCCTCCCCTCTTGCGTCCTGTGTGCGCGTGTGTTTTCCGAGACGAAGAAACAGACAGATAAAAAAGACAACAAACCGAAGAAGAAAGAAGAAGAAGTAATCCTCTCGGGACAACCAAAGAGCCTTACGAACACCCAACAACAACGAGGAGGAGGCAAAAGAAGAAGAAGAAGAAGAAGAAGAAAAGGAAAGACGACGCGAAGACGAGAAGATGCGCGTTAAAAAAGAAACTCCCGAGCAAAAGAGAGAGGTAAAAAGCAGAGCGGGAGGCTCAGCGACGACGATTTCTGATTTCCCAGGGTGTTACACGAAAGCGGAGCTGTCGCAACGGCAACGGAAGAGGCTGGAGATGATGATACCGACGCCAGAGCCCCAAAAGGTGACGCGACGGATGCAACCGCGTCCTCCTGCCTCCTCGGGGATCTCTCGACCGGCGAATAACCAACTCTTGTACCGCGCAAAGTTCGATTGGTCGCATTATCCCTGCAACGCGTTGGACGAAGATTTTTTACAAACAGAATTACCCCAGGAAACAAAAGCGTGCGCGAGCGTTAGTTCGGCGTTTTTACAAACCATGAGGGCGATACAAACGGCGGAGAAGAACCGCGTAGACGGGCGCAAAAGAAACGCGTTGAAGTTGTTATCGGCGAATACGAGAAAGACGAAAGTAGTCGCGCTGTCTTCCTTGTCGAGTTCATCTGGCGTCGACGGTAGCGCTCACACTATTAATGACAATGAGAATAAGAATAAGAAAGGTGAAAGTAATGAAGGAGGTGGGAAAGGAGGGGGAGGACAGAGAGAAACTGTGCTGACGACGCATCGAGTGCCCGAGGATTTGAAAAAACACCATCTGTACGAGAGCGAAGATGGGGTAGAATACGGCACAAATCTAGATCGAAACAGGTACGGTACCGATACGGATTATTTGCACACGTGCATAAGATACAACGTGAAATCTCTCAAATTGTGCGAGAAATTAGTGAACATAGAAATAGTAGATTCGAAGGGAAGTATCACGGCCGCGACTGCAGTGGAGGGTACCAATGCGAGCGATAGTAATCGTAGTAGAAGGAAAAAATCCTCAGCATCAGCGCTACCTTTTTCACCATCGTCGACGTGCGTTCGTATCGTTCGCGAGGGCGAGAGCAAGTGTCAATGTGAGGAAATTAATAAGGAGATTCAATCAATGACGGAAAGGAAAGAAATTTTCGATCCGACTGGGGAGCTCGTTTGGCCTGAAGTTGGAAAGAAACACGGCAATTTAGGTAATAGGAATCGCACGAAGAACAAAAGGAGCACCACCACCACCAACAACAACAATAAGGACGCATTCGGTGCTACACCAACACCAACGACTACGACTAATACGACAACTACAACAACTACAACAACTGTAACGACTACTGGTGCGATGTGTGCATCGTACAAGGATCCTCGCTCGAGAAAGGAGAATCGCGTTGAGTGCGGTCGCAATGGTAGCGAAACCAACAACGAACACAAATTAGAAGTACTTCTGGACGCACTGACGCAAGTAGGAGGGATACAAATTACTCCAAACGGTACGCCTTCGCGACCTACAAAGGAGCGGAAGGGGTCGAAAATGGAAGATTCAATTCTTGCCGAGTGCGAAACTCAACGCGCTGCGTCTCCGGCTGCAATACCCCCGGCCAAAGACAAGGCGTTTGGTGGAACGCTTTCTCTAGCCGTTGACCGAGCGTTCGCATCGACGCCTCCACCAGATAAGGTAGTAGTAGAAGCAGCAGAAAAAAAGGTAGGGGTAACAGTAGCAACGACAAATAATATTGAGAACACTGAAAATACGGAAGCGATTCGGGCAGCTATCATTGCCGCTACGAAAGAATCAATCGATGCTATACCGCAGGAAAATCTCCGCAACGATTTGCGCAACGCTGTTGTTTGCGCCTACGAACGTCACATAGAAGCAATCGTTGCCGAGAATAACAGACGATACGCGGAGATCAACGTCGACTTGCTTGGTAAAGAAATCTTGTCCTTGCGAGAAGAACTGAGATCGCTGGCAATGACCAACGCTTCTCTGAGATTGAAGCGAGCAGCCACCGAAACCGCTACCAGAGAGGCAAAGACAAAGATACAAAAGCAAAAAAAGAACGTAACCAACGCTTTATCCCTGAAAGTAGTTGATAAAGGTGAATCGAGCGAAGAAGAAGTTACGACGCCAAGAAACGACACTACTAACGACAACGTTCTCGCCGTGTGTTCTTCCTTAAAGAACGACATCGCTCAAGTCAAACGTCGATTAGAGCGAGCGCTGAAAAGTGACGCCGAGCCAGCCGCTAGGAATTTGTTCTTTCAAGAAGCGCACGACCACTTGACGACTTTGTTGAGGTTGGTTCATTGCGAGGTGCTTCTGAATGCCTCTGGAGGAAAAGAGTGATGAGATGAAATTTTCAACGAGGTTCCTCGGAATTTCGCTTCATATAACAAAAGTTGTTGAACATTTTTTGTAATCCTCACTTTGAAGCCACTCTGAAAGCCAACAGACAAACAAACAGACAAACCAAACGAATCAAGCAAATGCTCTCTAACATTGCCACCGTTCTCAACCGCCGTCGTTTTCGCTTCGTCTTCGCCGCTCTGTCGTTGTTCTTTTTCATCTTTTCGAGAAAGGCGGACGCGTTTTACCAAGAAAACAATAACCTCGGACGTTCCTTACTTCAGGACCATCATCACTCTTCTGCGCACGCTGAATGGCAAGGGATGAAGATGGACGAGAAGGGCGAGTTTTGGGATCGCGTTGGCGGGCATTTCGATCATCGCAGTCGTCGTCGCGAGGAGGAAGAAGGCCCGTTGCGGTGAGCTGATTCTTTCTCTTTTTTCTCTTGTTTTACCTCGTGTATTTTTTGAAAACTCACCACATTTCTCTCTCCCTCTTTCTCTCTCTCTCTGCAAACCACGATCCGCAGATGCTTACTGAACAAGTGTGGTGAGGAAACTCGTGCATGCATTCATTCGAAAGCATGCAGAGATTTCATGAGGTGTCAAATAAATTGCGGTAGAGAGAACCGCCGAACCGAGAGAAAAGATATCGACGGCCTTACTTTCAATCCAACGAAGTGCGCGTTTGTGTGCATCCGAGAACAAAGTGAATCAGACGCAGTGAAGAAGTTTTCATTGTGTACGATCACGAGCGGTTGCTCTTTACCGCTTCAATAGAACAGAAGCGTTTCAATTACTACTACCTAACATTACTACTACAATTATTGCACCATCTATAGCTTTACATTTCTACACGAGAGCGTCCGGTGCGTCGCCTTTAAACAAATCTTTCATGTGCACGTTCGTCAATTTCATTCTTTCAAAGTTCGGCGCTCGTTTCTTCTTCTTCATCAATTTCTTCTCTGCCTCAAGCTCTTCTCGCGAGACTTTTCGAAAAGACCGTTTCGCCGCCGGTTCCATGTTCACCTTTCGTAACTCTTTATCAAATTCAGCATCCTCGTCAGGAATCTTCACCTCGGTGTACATCTTCACAAACTCCTCGTCGATTAACTCTTTGTTGATGTTTTCATCTTCCTCTTCGACACCTTCCTTGTCATTATCTGCACCATCGTCTTCCATAACGTTCACTCTCGGATACGTCACCCACTTCCTCGTCTCTGAATTCTGCACCCGCCAAACCTTCCCACTTTCCTCCAACTTCATTGCATCCACCAACACGCCATCGTAACTATCGCCTAAATCTTCCTCCAACACTCCATCCATGTGCTTTAAAATTAATCCTAGAAGCTCGTTCTTATTCCGTATGTCAAATTTCGGCTTGTATTTCAGCGTATCCTTCTTCTCGTCGTAAAAAATTTTCTCGTTCGCTTTCAAAGTCAAAAACAACTCCGACTGTTTATCGAGGTGCGTGTCAAAACCAAGCAACGCTTTCAACTCGCTGTTCGTCATTTGCTCTCTAGTTCTTTTCAAGCAATCAATCGTGGCTTTTTGTCGCGCCAGCAGAGACGTCGGAACGTGTATAACTTGTTGCTGTTGATGCCCTCCCGCCTGCGACGCAGCCAACGCCGCCTCTCTCTCTTTCAATAACTTTGCGTTTGCTTTCTTCAATTTCTCTTCCTGTCGTTGCCTTTCCTGTTCCGCTTGTCTACGCACTCGCTCTTGTTGCGCTTCCGATCGCGCATCTAACGCGGCTCGATCGCGGGCGACTTCAATCATGATTTTGGCCGCCGCTTTCTCTCCTTTCCGGTACTTTTTTAAAGTTTCCTCCAGGGTAGATTTTCCTCCGCCTTTCTTTTTCTTCGCCGATTTGTCCGACATGATGATTGATTCGATTCGCCAGAGAAGATTCTTCTTCTTATTATTATTATTACTATTATTATTATTGTTCTCTCCCTTTAAAGGCAAGACCTGGAGCGTGCTGGTGCCGTTCCTTTCTCTCTCTCTCTCTCTCTCTGCGTTTGCTCGTGAGTGCGTTTTGCGCTATCGAAACGCTTTTCTCTGTCAGTAGTGCACTTGCGAGCAAATTTTGACGAATAGTTGAAAAAGGAAAAAGTCAAAGTGCTCGTGGCTATTCAAATTCTCTCTCTCGCGCGCGCGAACGCGCGGGGTCTCGCACGCGCACCCACGTGAACACGAATTACAAGGCAGTACCTTTGGTCATTTTATACTTTTTAATACGTGAATGTTATGTTTAAAAACTACTTGTTACAAAAATGATATCCATCTTCTCTCTTTCTCTCTCTCTCTCTCTGTTTATTAGTATTCCTTCTTCTTCTTCTCCAGATCCTTCTTTTAAGCGACGGTGTACTCTTCTACAATTAATTTAGTCTCCCCGCCGTATTTAACCGGCGTATCGTCGGTTGTTCGACTAACGCCGACGATTTTCACGTCACACAAGGTTGATCGGGCGGAAAAGTTGACTTGAACTGGGAAGAAAAGTTCGCCATCGCACGCCGGCGTGACAAATTCCATGCTTCCATTTCGGTTCGAATCGTCAATTAAATCGATGGTCCATACAAGTTCGTTTCGTCTAGAGTCAACCGCGAATTCGCCATCGCAGCTATTAATGGTCGGTGGTTCTCGGGAGGAAGGCAGAGGGATGATGATGGAGACGTTTTCGTACTCCATGACGTCCGAGGCTTCGTATTCAATAGAGACAAAGGATTCGCCGCCGGACACGGAAGGCCAGCAGTTGATAGCAATCGGTACTTTGCTCTCGTCTCTGGTTTGGAAGCGCCATTTCAAAATACCAAGCGCGCTACCGCACGGGAACGGTCTGTTTGGATCTTTTAATCCCAAAATACCTTCGTTTGCGTGTAATTGCTTGTCAATGTTTGGATGCGTTTTGAATTGGAAACCTTCGTTCGCACCGGTGTCAATCTTCACCTTTACGAACGCGTCGTCTTCGTTTTGAATTTCCATCATCATCGTACCTTGCACTTCCATGCTTTCTAAACCGCCGTCTTTGGATAAGTGGACGTTCAACTTCTCCTCGACGATGATGCTGACGGATTCTTGCGGCACTTGAGGGACTTGCGCGCTCGCCTCGTTCCCTTTGATGTACTCCGCCTCCACGGATTCGCCTTCTTGTCGCAAAGCGTCCATGAACCGGTTCGTCTTTTGTTTTGACCCCAAAACCATCCCTTTCTTCGGACCAGCTTTTGCGGCGAGGCCTTTTGGACCTCTCGGTTCGCCGTAGCCGTCCGAGGCGCCTCTCGAGCTGCCTCCGTACCCGCCCATGTTGTCCATATCGTCGCCAAAACCACCACCTCCGCTGCCTGATCGGCCGCTCATGCCCCCAGACGACGCGAACGGATCGGAATCTCTCTCTTGAAACCCAGAGATGCCGCCACCACCAAAACCACCGCTTCCTCCTCCGCCTCTCTCCATCTTCTTCTCCACTTTAATCTTATCGATCTCCATCGCCTTCCTCTTCATCACATCCTTCGTATCGTTGATCTTAGATTGAATGATCATCTTGTGTAACTTCTCCTCGTGCGACTCCATCTCCATAAAAGTTCTAATTTGACTCATGGTCACGTTTTCTTTATGTCCAGCTGAGATGACTTCGTCAAAGGCGAAAATCAACTCAAACGCCGCTTTGCTCACGCCTTCTTCGTCCACTTGTTGATAGCAGTACTCCGGTAGCGTCTTTGCCAGCATTCTCAAAACGTCAAGATCCTCCAAAATATTCGATGCTTTATTCGTCACTAACAGTAAATACATGGTCCCGTTTTCCAACGGTTGGTACACGTATCGCACGTTTTCCGTTTCCACGTAAGTGTGTTGTTTCCCTTGATTGGCGGTCCCTCCGACCAACTTTGGAAACGCGGCTAATAAACCTTCGATTCGAATTCGAGTCATCGGGACAAACTGGCGAGAGACCAAGGCTTTGCCCGATTTCGTCACCACCGAGGCGGCGAGGACAACCTGTTCCGTCGTTTAAAGCGAAGTTTTTCGAGAGGAGAGAGAATAAAAATGAGTGAGTTCAAAGTTGATTGGGTTCGAGATGAGATCGCGTTCGTTCGTTTTTTTCTCTCCGCTCTCTCTCTCTCTCTCCCACTCCTCCCGTCGAATCTCTCTTTAACTCTCTCTCACACACACCATCATCCATCGTCGCGCGTGACATCATCATCACCGTCATCAACGACAAACAGACGAGACCGGAAGAAGACAAGGGAAGAGAGAGAGAAAGAAAGAGAAAAGAAAAATTCCAAACGAGAGAGTTGAACGAATTTTTGTGTCCGCCTAAAAAAAATGCGCATCTTCGCGCGCGAGATGACACTTCTCGCGACATTATTCGAACGATTTCGCGCGTACCATCGTATCCTTTCGCTATTTTTATCCGCCGCCAGAGTAGTTTTTCTAACGTTTCTCGTTTCGCGGAAACCACCCGTTTCCCTCTTTTTTTTTGCTCTCTATACGTACGGCGTCGAGTAAAATTCGAGAAAAGATGCGCGACTTTAACTTTTTTTTTGTTGTTTCTCCGAGCCGAGCAGCCGAGCAGGCCAGAGGGAGAGAGAGAGAGAAACACCTAGAGAGAGAGAGAGAGAGAGAAGCACAGAGAACGCAGAGAAACAGAGAGAGATTTCAAGGGAGTCGATTGAGGCTGTGACACGCCACCCACAAACGAGCGCGCGCGCGCAAAATAAAAGACAGAAAAAAAATCCGCACCCCCCGCAAAGAGAAATCAAACGACGCGCGCGCGCGCAACGCACAACGCTGCAAAATCAAGAGCACACCTTTGATTGAGATGATGATCGCAGGAGCATCATCACCGCTAACGATGATACCCGTTGTTGTTGCTGCCAATAATCGTCCGTTGCGTCGCCTCACTTCTTCGGGAAGAAGAAGCAGAAGCGGTGTTTTCGGTGGCCCCCACGTCGCTTCGAGAGGGGTGCGCGATGGCAAATTTTCTTCTCCTCGTCTTCGTCGGGATGATGATGACGATCATCACGAGGAGCGATGGTGCCGCATCCAAACGCGCGCGTTGTTCGAGAAGACGCCCGCCGTGGATGATAGCGCTGACAAAATGCCACGCGAAGAACAGAGAGAAGAGGACGACGAGGAGAAGAAGAGAAGGGCGACGACGGGGAGCGGAACGTCGTCGTCGTCGTCGTCGTCGTCTTCCTCGTCCTCGTCCGGCAAAAGCAACGGTAAAAATAACAACAACAACGGCGGCAGTAGCGGCGGCGGAATAAGTTTCTCATCGATTTCCTCCCCGGCGTCTGCGTTCGTCAGTTCAGTGTTATCTGGTAGCGCGAATAAGAAGGAAACGAAGAAAACGAAAACTGACTGGGAGACGTCCTCGTCTTTGTCCTCTTCTACGCGAAGGAGGAGGAGGAGGAGAAGGTGGAGAGAAGGCGACGACATCGACGAAGACGACGATATTAATCCTCTGCCGATTGATTGGGAAGATGCGGTAGAAGTGACCATCGATGATGGCGAAGAGGAGGAAGAGGAAGAGGAGGAAAATGAACAGGACTTCGAGAGCGGAGCGCGAGGAGTTGCCGAGGGAGTTGCAAGCGTGGAAAGAGACGGCAGCAGCAGCAGCAGCAGCAGCAGCAGCAGTAGCAGTAGCAGCAGTGGCGGCGACGGCGGTGGCGGCGGTGGCGGCGGTGGCGGCGAGAGAACTACGTCTTCATCCGCGACGCCAATAACGCAGCAAGAGCAGACCTCGACGATGTCAGAGAAAACGAAAGCGGCAAATAGCAGTGAGGTAACCGGCAGTAAGAGCAAAAAGTCTAGCAGTATGAAAGACGGATCTGCTTGGTCGTCGAAAAAGGAAGAGATGAAATCTTTGAGCGCATATCCATACCAAAACGTTGCCGAGCAAAGTGTCGAAGCAAGAAGAGAGCAATTGTTGAACGCTATTGATTGGGGTGTCGTTGAAAACGGAGAGGAAGCGTTGAGAATTTTCGACGAACAGGTGGCCAAATCGCAATTGCAAGAAAAATCAAAGATTGAGATGTTCTTCGACGAGACACCAAACGCTCGGATATTCTTGAAATTTGTCGTGTTCCCAGTCTTGTTCTCGCAAACGATGAATTACTCATTCATAGAACCGTACTTTGACGCCGAGTTTGCTTCAATGGGTGAAAACGTTGCCTCAGAGATGCTCCCGATGCACTTGCGCCAGAACATTTTGCAGAACGTCGAACGGAACGAGCAAATGCGAGAGTACGAGATCCAAATGGGTCGAGCTCCGCAGCTCACCGACAAACAAAAGATGCAAGCGCGAATTAAAGATGCGAAGGCGATTGAAGAAAAAACGATAGAAGAACGGAAGAAAGAGTTATCGAATAGATGGAAGGATGTAGCCTTCATCTCTGCCTTCTTCATGTCTTTCTTTGGCAGAAGGTCGGCAGCAAAAGATTGGATCGACCAAACGAAGAAGTGGTTTTTTGATTTAGGTCCCGCCAATCAAGCATTCATCTTACTTCTATCTAGCGACGTTTTAGTCGGATATCACAGTGCAGATGGTTGGAATACGGTTTTGGAGTCTTTGGGTGATAAGTATGGCATTGCGGACAACCACGCAGCGATTTCGATATTTACCGCGTTAGTTCCAGTCGGTATGGACGTCCTGTTCAAATTTTGGGTGTTCAAGTATTTACGAAAGTTAGCGCCGTCGACGCAGATTATTTTGGACGATATCGATCGACATTAGGGATTAGGGACAGGCAAAAAAGACAGAGAGACAGAGAGAAAGAGAGAGAGAGAGAGAGAGAGAGAGAGAGAGAGAAAAGGAGAGAGTATGCTAATTTGAGTTGTAGTGTGCGATTACGAATTTTTATATCGTAATATATAATATTGAAAGCATTTGCGACTATCTCACTGCAGTGTTATAAAGAAGAATAATACTGCCCATTTCGATGTTGTACAATTCTCATATAATCATATAATCAGGTATAGTACATTTCTGCCATGAGTCAGCTGGTATTAATTGCTGTATTTTTTTTCTTCGCGAAAAGAATAGTGCAAGGAGCCATCTTACGTTTGATTAAATCAAACGCAATTGCTCAATAATCTTCTGTCTATACACCCCACCATCTAGGGGTTTACTTATATCTTCGTTTGGGATTAAAATCTTGACGGTATTTGCGAAAAACTCACGTGCATCAAGATAATCTCTCTGAATTTGGTGATCGTTGCGAATCCCGTCGAAAAGAGGATGAGAAAGCGCCTCTGTAGCGCTTATGCGAGTTTCTGGATTGAATTCGAGCATTTTCTCAAGTAAATCAATGATGAGCGGATCAGCATACGGAAATACCATCGCGAATGGTGTTTTCCGAATCGGTACGCCGCCTTTCAAAGACTTGATAAATTTTCGAGCTTTCAAAGACTCTATCTCTGCCATATCTTTTTCACACGGTGTGCCGAGAGTATCCACAATCAATTTCAGTTGGTTGATGTAATCGGAACCTGGGAAGAGAGGTTTCCTCTTTAATATCTCCCCTAGAATGCACCCAACGGACCAAATATCGATTTTCTCCGAGTAGGTGGAGTTTGAAACGAGTAACTCTGGCGCTCGATACCATCTAGTCACTACGTATTCCGTCATTCCTCCATCGGTGCGTTCCTTACCAGCTCCTTGTGATCTTCCTTCTTCGTCGCTTTGGGCAAATTTACTAACGTCTTCCTGGAGATTGTCAACTGCCATAAACGAAGAACAAGAAGATGTGCGCTGTACCGAGTACATTGCGGTTTCCATTCGTTCATCATCATCTCCCTCCCTCGGGCGTTGGTGTTGTTCATGTTGTCGTTGCTGCTGCTGGAGTCGCTCGGAGACCGAGCCGTCACGCGAGCCTGAAGGATTACTTATCAACACATCGATGGAACATTTAGTATCACTGCCGTTATGCGCTATATTGAAGCGATCGCTTTCCATCTCTTCATCGTCCTCGGCGATTTTTGCCTGTCGCGACAATCCAAAGTCACAAATTTTCAAGTCGCAGTTTGCATTGACCAATAAATTTGACGGTTTCAAATCTCGATGTAAAATACCGCAGTCGTGAATATGTTTCAAACCTGAAAGAGTTTGATACAAGAAATAAATCACGTGTTCGCGTAGGAGTGTCTGCTTGGACTTGATTACTTGATTCAAGTCCGTGTCCATGAGCTCCATGATCAAATAAACGTCCGAAAAAGTTCCTTCCTTTTCTTCTTCTTCCTCTTTTCTCTGAAGAAAAGCCGAGCACGCGCTGCTGTCCTCTTCCACCTCGTTGCCACCACTGCCCTCTCTCTTCCTCCTCATCCTACTCCTTTCTCTCGTCGTCATCGTAGGTGCTTCCAACCCAACCAAACCGATGACGTTTTTGTGATTCGTCCTCCTCATAAACTCTATCTCCAAAAACGCCCTTCTCGCCTCGTGCCTCGTCTGAAAAATATCCGATAACTTTTTTATGGCCACTCTTCTTCCTCCTTCTCTTTCGTTCTTCTCCGTCGCACCATCTTTGCCTTCCTCGCCGAGATGCTGCTCGTGCTGATCTAACGCTTCGCACACGCACCCGTACGCGCCTTTTCCTATGCTCTTCTTCAGCGCATATCGCTCGTTGAGGTAAAAATCTGTGTGCGGCAACGACCAGCGAACCACGGGGGCGGAAGCAGCACCACCACTACCCTCACCCGTCGTCGTTTTCTTTTTTTGCTTTTTTTCAATTTCTTCTTCGGTGCGCGGGTTCAAAAAAGTCGTCGTCGTCGTCGTCGTCGCGGGCGGGCTCGCTCCTGCCAAATTTTTGTTTTTATCTCGTCGTCGTTTTTCTGTGGCCGGCAACTTTTCCTGTTGGTTGTGTCGAAGTTTTATAAGTTCTCGTGGGATCGTAAAACCATCATCGCGTACTTCTTCTTTCTTGAATCGCTTCCTCTCCGCAGTCGTCGTCGTCTCCGATGGGAACGCCTTCGTCTTCAATCTCATCTCTTTTGCCTCTTCGTCCTCTCCGTCTCCCGTCTTTCGAATTGGATAAAAAAATGTCGACTTTTTTTAATTTGTTCACGGTGTGGCGTCTATTCGTTTTCTCGAAGAAAAATTAAAAATTAACCCGAAGCGCGCGTTTAGCGCCAAGCACCACTTCGCGCGCGCTGCTCGTTGCACCTTTTATTCCTCTCCGTCGATGCGACGCTTTGATTCAAAAGCGCGCGACGCGAGCGATAAAAGTGCGCTCGCACTTCCGATGAAGAAGAAGCGTGTTGCACTTTATTGACTTTTTAGTGTGAGAAAAAGAGAAAAAGAAAGTTTGACGACTATATGTACGTGGACGTGGAGGTGCGAAAAAGAATGAAAAAAATGAGCACAAAACAAATATTAAAAATCCCCTGGCCACAAACAGTCGACAGTCTCCGGAAGTGAAGATATATCTTCCTTCCTATTTCAATTAAGTTCTCACAAAGAAAAGAAAACAGCGCAAATCGCTCTTCACGCTTCATTCATTCATTCCCCGCTCAATGATGAGCTCTTCTATCAACTGTAAGCACATCACGTGAAAGCTCTGACCTTGAAAAGTTTCTAGATGTGTATGTAACTCTTCGAATATCATCCGTTAACATATATTTTGATACCGTAATGTGTGACATTTAGGTGCCCGCATTTCGAGAAAGGTTGAACAAAAGGTATCAAGGAGCGCATCAAACCACCGGCGGCGTTACGGACACTTGGGCAAAATCTCCAGGGCGACTTCTTTTAAGCTTTCCGGCCTGGTCGAACTAGACCAGACGCACTCGACGACGTCGTTCCGGCGGCGGCGAAACACTCTCCAATCGTCCGGGTAACATCGAAACAAAACTGCCGGGGTCGTGCCTTTGAAGTTGTGAATGAAATAAATCCCCTCGAACGACTGAGCGAATTCCCGCAATGGTTCCATTTCATTTTTATTCCAAAACCACGGGTAATAGTTTGATCGAGTTCGATCGAGCTCGCCGTTGACGACGACGAGAGATTTTTTTTTCGTCGTGGACACGTTTTCTTCTCGAACGTTTTCGTATAACAAACGCGTTTGCGTCAGTTCAGCAATATTTCCCGAAGGATACGCACACACGAATAAGTTACTCCCGTTGATATCTACTCTGTCGTTTACCGTGGCGCTTTTACCGAAAATCTTGTCCAAACCAGAGACCGAAAGCGCGTTCGGGTCGTCCAAATAGTTCATCTTCCCTCGCCAATCCTCAAAGAGAGGATCTGTTTGGTAAACCTCCGGCGGCGCGACGCCATCTGGAGCGCACATGCCAGTTTGCCCTCTCTTCGCTAACTTTAACTCCGTCGGATCTGGGAACAACACGGTAATTTTTTCTTCTTCTTTCATTCCGCGCAAAATCTTTCGCAACACCGTCGCCGTGAGCGTGCACTCTACGTTCCCTTCCAAATCGCCGGGCGCTAAATCGAGACCGCCGGGAGGGAACTGAATTTCTCCTAAATCTACGCCATCTTCTATCGCTTTTTGTAACGCTTGTCGAGCTTGTTGAACCATCACGTCGTAATCTGCCGGGAACGGATACTGTCTGCTACTTTTCTTCTTGTTCGTCGTCGTCGTCGTCGTCGTCTTCCCGCTGCTGCTGCTGCCGTTATTCTCAACGTTACCACCACCAAAGAACCCGTGCGCTCGAACTTTTAATCCCCTGCTCGAAAAATGTGTCTCTCGTCGTCTTCCATCTCCTCTGCCTCTCTTTGAGATCGTCGTCATCGTCGTCGTCGTCGTCATCGTCGTCGTCGCCGAAGAAGAAGAACAAGACGACGTTGAACTTTCTCCTCGCCTCCTCGCGCTTCTTCGTCTTCTTCGCTCGTCGCGATTGATGCGATAAATTTCGGGACGAGCCAACGAAGAAGAAGAAGAAGAAGAAGAAGAAGAACGAGACGACGAAAAAAACATCATCGTCGTTCCCCGGCGCTTCTCACAACCAACGTCTCTCTTTATGAAGAGTGTTTTCGTTGTTTTGTCGTTTCGTGTGCGCGCGTGAATGTAGCAGCAGCAGCACCGAAAGAGTGCGGGTCGTCGCGTTAAAACCGAAAAAAGAACGCTCACAGAGGCGTGCGCTTTTTTCTGGTTGTGTGGGATTCGAAAAAATAAAGAGAGAGAGAAGAGAGAGGAAAAGAGGCAAAAGAAGCAAAAAGATATCCCAAAAACAACTCTTCTCTCTCTCAATCTCCTCCTTCATCGCGCTTTTTTTTTTCCGCACACACACACACCCCCTTTGTCGTTTGTTTTGGAATTTTACTTTTCTTTTTATTACGTGATATTCCCGCCGCGCACGCAAAAGCACAAAACGCGCGCACAAACGAACGCGCC
>Ga0255753_1000075_pt1 | contig 109340 bp, 61 predicted proteins | sample 041ome_10_FD_179953 | JGI IMG/M metagenome (GOLD analysis project Ga0255753, IMG submission 179953) | Coastal salt marsh microbial communities from the Groves Creek Marsh, Skidaway Island, Georgia - 041412US metaG (version 2) | ecosystem: Environmental > Aquatic > Marine > Intertidal zone >...
ACGCACTGAAAAAGGAGAACTTATAACGCTCTCCTTTCTCTCGGTCTTTTTGTAGTGCTATTTAGGGTTGTGCAGCGTTACAAAACCACACGCGTTTTTGTTACTTTTTCGTCTCTCTCTTCTCTTCCAGCAGGCCTCACGGTCCCCACAAAATACACGGAAACGTGGAAAAAAAGCTGACACTCTCGCGACCATGAACAACGCGCGCGTTTCCAAAAGTTAAAAAATGAGGATTGTGAGAAAAATTAATACTTTCGTAAAAAAAAGTCGTCGTGTCGTCTGGCGTATTATATCGTATTGTATATCGTCATTTTCGCGCGCGCGAGTGTTAATGCTAAAATACATAATATCAAACGTTCATGGTTTGCGCGGGATCTCTATACTTTCTATATATTCTCTCGATTTCTTTGTTCACGTCTTCGCCGAGAGGCGGTTGGGTGTACGCTTCCAAATTTTCCTTCAATTGAGGCATGGTCGTCGCGCCGATGATGCTCGAACAGACGAAATCGCGGTCGCGAACGAAACGCAAGGATAAATCGGTCAACGTCGTGCCACTTTCGCGCGCTAAGGTTTGGTATTCCGTCAAGCAGTCTTTCAATCGCGGTTCGTTGAATCTCGCCATGTATCCAGGGAAGAGCGTAAATCGACTGTTTTTCGGCGGTTCTTTGGCGTTTAAATATTTCCCGGTTAACGCGCCGCCGGCTAACGGAGAATAGGCTAAGAAGCTGACGTTGTGATTCTTCGGCGAGCATGCTTCGTTTAAATCGGTTTCGAACGCGATTCGCTGGAGTAAATTGTACCCGTTTTGTATCGTTTGCATCTTCGGGCAGGATTCGTGTTTATATTTCGCCAACGCTCCAAACTCGCACACGCCAAACGCGGTTTCATTCGACGTTCCGAAGTATCTGACCTTCCCGCTTTTAATCAGTCTATACATGCACTCAGCTTGTTCTTCGAACGAAACGTCGTCGTCGCGTTCGCTCGTTCGTTCGTACGGCACGCCTCCGAATAGCGAAACGTATCTGTCCGGCCAATGTAACTGAAGGACGTCGATGAAATCCGTCTTCAGCCTCTCCAACGAACACTCGACCGACCTCTCCATCTGCTTCGCGGTTAATCTGTTCTCTTCGTTTGGGTTTCTTCCTTTCAAAGTCATTTGACTCCTCCCGGCCACTTTCGTCATCAAAACAATCTCCTCTCGCTTTTGATGTTTCAACCACGACCCGATGTACTCGTCTGTTTTGCCTTGCGTTTTCGGATCTGCTGGGACCGCGTACATTTCCGCCGTGTCTATAGAATTCACTCCGAATTCCTTCACCGCAAAATTGAGTTGCTCGTGCGCTTCATTCTCCGTGTTTTGATTCCCGAACGTCATCGTCCCGAGCGTGACGTCACATATCGAAACGTCGGTATCGCCTACTCGCTGATTTCTTTCCAATGCAGAGATGGTATCGGTTTTGCAACGTCTTTTGCTCCCTATTTTTCTCCTTCTTCTTTTGTCGGCGAAAGAAGAAGAAGAAGAGAACGAAGAGTAGCAGCACTGGTGACTTCTGGATGGCGTCGTCGTCGTCGACATGCGGCGATGTACTGTTTTTTATGTAGGATATTACATCGAGTACAGGAAGAAGAAACGAGAGGAAAAGAGGAAGTGTAGGGTTTTAAATGCACGTATTGCCAGGTTTTAGGGTGTAGACACGCGCTCCCGCCCCCACGAAGGGGTGGATGAAATCAATGCCTTTTATAAAGGCTTTAAATCTAAAAGGCAAGGGGGGTAATAGTAAGGCGGGAGGGGGGAGACTGCTTTTATTTTTTTGCGACATGGATCGATCGGGATCTGTGTTTTTTCTCGAGGAGTGTGATCCTTCCCTTTGTGTGTGTTAGTGTGTATTGATTTTATTACAGTTTTTCCCCACAACTCTCCTCTCGAGTTTTGTACTCCCCACACTTTCAAGCTCGAGCCGCGCGGTAAATGTCTAAAACCAAACTCATCCGCGCGGACTGGTCCTTCTCCGTCACCAGCGCCGCATCCGCGAACGCGATCGACCACTCGAAAGCGTTCAACCAAGAGGGCGCGTCGAGAGTCAACCTCAAGTTGGTGGTGTTGAAAAACAACGACGACTCATCATCATTTGTCGCCGACGAAAATGTCAGCGAAAATAATAACGGAAGAAAAAAAGAAGAAGCACATAAAAAAGAGATCATCGCGATGGAGCTGACGCTGCCGCAGTTTTACGAGTTCGCGAGAGATTTAGAGATCGCCAGGAAGAGTTTAGAGGAAAAAATGTAGCTAGCGCGCGATCGGATAGATTTAGTACACATAGTGTGATATAGCTTTTTGTTTTGTATATTATGTACCACGCACGTGAATTTATATTTTTTGGTGTTGTTGTTAGTTTTTCGAGCGCAACGAACGACAAACGCAAAGAAAAAGAAAACAAAAACAAAAATTTCCACAAAACGTACTTCAGAGATATCAAACGCTTTACGCTTTACGTAATATAAGCTCATACATAAATATCACTACTCACAAAGAGTGGAACCCCGCGAGATAAGTGAGAGAAACCAAGAGCCTTCGTTGGCTTTTTATTAAACAGGAAGAAGAAAGCGGCGCTTTTTTTATACGCAAACGCGCGGTAAAAATGTCGACGACGGCGGCGCTCACCGGTTTCGCCTTGGACGACCCGATACACGTTCTCTACGACAAACACAGCCGGTCGCAGCAACCGGAGAGCAAACGCGTGATTTCCGTGCTGCTGGCGATATGTTCGGTGATAAACGAGAAGAAGTTGAACCCGTCTCCGGTGAGCGTGTACGCGGCGACGATGGCGTCGTTGACGAGCGTGGCGAATGCCGGCGGCGTTTCTTCGGTGGCGGGCGAAGGCGAGAAGCAAACGACGCACGCCATGCTGACGATATTGGCGGTAGCGCTGGAACATTCCACTCCTACGGCGATTAAGAGTAAATTGGTTGAAACCGTGGACGTGTTGGTGAAAGTTGGGAGGGAGAATCAGGAGCATTCGGCGGCGTTGAGAGCGGTGATTAAATGTCTCGGATTCGCGTTGAGCGCGACGGCGAAGGCCAACGGGAAGGAAGAGTGGGAGAAGATGTTTGGGAAGCAAGGAGGAGAAGACGAGGAAAACAACAACAACAACAACAGCAATCAGTTAGGGAAAGCGTTTTCGGCGCTGTGTCACTTTTGCGTGGATTCGAGGCCGAAAGTGAGAAAATCGGCGCACGAAGCCGTGCAGGAAGTGCTCTCCGCGACGAAAGGCGCCAGAGTCGGGAAGGTATTTTTTCAAAAGACGTTCGGAGCGTTCGCGGTACAAAAATTGAAAGCACCCGGAGATGCCGCGGAGAAAGCGGCAAACATGAAAGGTGCGAAAGGCGCGAAGAAAGAGAAAGATGTCGCGATTGCAACCGCGACGGAGGCTCTCTACGTTTTAGGCGCTCTGAAAAACGCTCTGGCGAGCGTGGAGGAGCCGACGGCTTCGAAGATTGTCGATGCGACGATTGAGATGACGTCGTTGGGAGAACCGATGCTCGAAACTCAGGCGACGGAGACGCTCTTGGCGCTGTCTGTCTCTCCGAATCCAGGGTGCGATGCGAAGACGTTCATGAAGATTCTCGAGCCCGCCGCGAGGTTAGCGAGAGAAGCGTCGCAAACGCAACCGACAAAGTGCGTCACGTTAGCGCGGTTAATTGCTAACATTGCGACTCAAATGTACAGAAAAGATCCTGAAGAAGCCAGAAAAGCGTTACCATTTACGTTCGAAAGTTTGTTGAAGTTATTAAACGCCCCTCACGAAGGCGTCGCGATTGAGACGTGCGAAGCAATGAAGATGTTGATTCGAGAAACAGTAGATAGCGAAATGGCGAGGGACGGCGTGAAATACGTCGCGACGTTACGAGTGCAACAAAAAACAGGAGGGAGCAAGAAAAATAGCAGTTTAAAACCGCCACCAATGATTGGTGTCGCAAAATCGATAGAGTCTGCTTTAGGCATGCGTTACCGGGCGGCTTGGCCGTTCACCATACCGGTCGCAACGCAATGTTTCCAAAGACTAGGCGTCGCCGGCGGCGCTTTGTTGACTGGTTCCTTAGCGGCGCTCGGGGAAATGGGCGCTAATGCCGACGGATTACGGTGTAAAACACAAATAGAAACGTGCATTTCCACAGCGGCGGAATACATCGGAGCCGAAGCGTTGCTCGAACAACTCCCGTTGCGATTGGAGGAGTCCATTGATAAATCTTTAGAACGAAGAGGCGATGACGACGACGTCCAAGACGAAGAGGATATGGATATCGACGATGAATCCGATGGGTCCCGGCTATGGCTAGTACCGCTGTTGCGTAGATCTCTTACCGGTGCGAGAATGTCTTACTTTGGCGAGTTTGTGTTACCAGAAGCGTGTCGATTAGGCGGACGAGCTGCCAAGGCTCAACGCGAAAACAGACTATTCGAAGCGCAAAGGTGTCGCGCCGCAGAGTTGGCGTTGTGGTCGCTCTTGCCAGGCTTTGCAAACTTCCCAATCGACGCCGGGGAGAGTTTTCCAACGTTTGCGAAAGAATTAGGCCAGGCCCTGAGCGCAAGAGAAGATTTACGAGCGCCAATTTGTGAATGTTTGAGAAGATTATGTCGCCAGGCGTTAGCAGCCACAGGTGCAGACGATGAAGAAGGAGACGACGACATAAACTCTGATTTGAATGTTTCCGATCTCGACACGGAAAAAGAGGATAACGATAGTGAAGGAGAAGGTAAAGAGAAAGTCCCTGCGCATTTTACCGTGCAAATCGCCGAGGCGCAGTTGGAAACCGTCTCGAAATTTTCTAAGAATTACATGCCGATTCTCTTCAATTTGTTCGTTACATCGGAACCGCATGCGAGAGGAGAAATTTCATCCACCATCGGTGGCTTCGCGAAAATCGCAAGCAAGGAAACCGTGAACACCTTCTTCAAACAAGTGTTGAAAAAGTTGGTCGAAGCGGCTTCTTCGTCGTTGGTCGAAGAAGACGAGGGGGAGGACGAAGGAGGAGCTACCAAAAAGAAGAAGAAGAAAGCGTTTTCCAAGGAAGAACAGGAAGCAAGAGTGTTGAAAAAGTGCAGTTTCATCGATCTCGCGCACGCTTTAGTTCCTGGATTAGATATGGACGCGTTAGACGCGGCGTTCAAAATCGCCTCTTCAGCCGCGAACGAAAAAGAAGCGGCAAGTCAAAAGCGAGCGTATAAATTGCTCTCGGCGATTTGTGCGGCAAAGAAAGGCGCCTGGTTGGCAAAAAACAGCAAAGACGTAGAAACGTGCCTGATGGATGCGGGTGATGTGTGCGCGACTGCGGCGAGACGCCGTCGGTTAGAGGTTATCGGGTTCGTATTGCCGCACTTACAAAGCCACGCCGGAAACGAAGACGACGAAGATGATAACGACGACGCCATGAAGACGTTACTAGCGGAACTCATCCTCGCGACGAAAGAGCAAAATGCAAAGACACGCTTATTGGCATACCAGCTCTTAGTTGACATTCCAAGACGCATGGAGAAAGAAGCGAGCGAACGACAGGGTGCTATCGCTGATGGACAAGTTGGTAACCGCGCTGGCGTCGCGGCGTGGCTCGCGCAAAGCGACGATGGCGATAAAATCAAAAAGAAAAAGAACAAAAATAAGAATAGAAGCGGTGATGACGGCATGTCAGACGATGATGATGATGATGACCGCGATGTAATTTTGAGTGACGACGACGACGACGACGACGACGACGATGATGATAACGGCAATAACACCAACAACATGGCGATTGAAAAGTTGGAGCCCGTTCCAGATCTTATCGACGAAAGTTCACGCGCCATTCGAGGATTCTTCCTCACCGTGCTCGCCGGCGTCGTCGGTGCGACACCACAAATGCAGTCTGCATCAGTCGTCGCCTTGGCTCGTTTGCTTTATGAATTTTCCGCGAAACTGGTTGAAATCGTTCCCGAACTTCTCCCGGCGATTTACAAGTTGCTTAAAGGTCGCAACAGAGAAGTCGTGAAAGCCTCGCTGGGTTTCATCAAAGTCGTCGCCGTGCGTTTACCACAAAACGAACTCGCTTCGCACCTGCCAGAACTCCTTCCAGCTGTTTTGAAATGGTCCTCAGATTCTAAGAACAGGTTCAAGTTGAAAACGAAAGTTATTGTCGAAAGATGCGCAAAGCGATGCGGTTGGCGCGCAGTGGAAGACGCCATGCCGAAAGAGCACTTAGCATTGGCGTTACACATGAAAAAAGAAGAGACCAAATTAGAAACGAAGAAGAAAAAAGCTCGAGCAGAGGAAACGGCGAGTCGCGCGAGTGGTAAAACTGGTCGTAAAAGTCGCTGGAACGAGGAGGAAATCTTTGGGGACGAAAACGACGACAACAACAACCAACGCTCCGAGTTTGGTGGTTTCGGTCCTAAATCCCACCGCGGCAACAGTGGCGGTTCTGAAGGTGCATTTCGCAACGCGCGCGACGCGCACGCTTCGAGAGCGAGTGCCGGTGCACGACTTCCCGTCGGTGCCGAATTCGATTTACTCGATGATTCGAAAATGCGCAAACACCTACTCGCGCAAGGCGCGAAAACCGCGCAATACCGACGAAACGAGTTTGGCGATGCCGACGACGATGGCACGAAATACAGAACCGATAGGTCTACTGGGAAGCTCAAAATCGTCGAAGAAAACGATCGCAAGCGCGCGCGCGACGACGACGACGACGACGACGACGGCGCCACGCGACGCACCTTCGGCACTCGCAAATCCGGCAAAACCAAACGCACGATGGGGACGAACAAGTCCACCAAAACGAACAAAACCGCCAAAACCTCCGCCACGCACACCGGCGATCGATACAAAGCCAAAGGAGGTGGTGATGTTCGCAGAAAAGGCGAAAAGTTGCAGCCGTACGCGTACTGGCCTTTGGACGCTAAACTGCTCAATCGACGCAACTCCAAACGCGGCGAGGCGAGAGACACGCTCTCCGGCGTCGTTAAATCGAGCAAAGACAGCGGGATATTTCGAGGGAAGAAAGCTAGGAGAACAGAGTGATAAAAGAAAAGATCGTTTATTCATAGCATTGGAAATTGCACGTTTTTGTAACCGTAAAATTCACATTAGAACGATACAAGTAAAGCAAACGTAACGAGCGCTCTTTCGCGACATCCTCTCGCGTATCTTATGAACCTCCGATGCGAAGAACTCAATTCGCCACTTTTTAAAAAATCTTCCGCGCCTACTTCAAAGACGGAAAAGAAGAAACAGAAGACGCCAACGCGACGAGAGGAAAGATGCCTTCGTTCTCTCCGAGGACAGAACGCGCGCTCTCTCTCCTGCTCTTTCTGTGCTTCTCTCTTTTCTCTTCATCCGCGAACGCGCAAAATTCGCTCAGCGCGTCCCCCAGAAGAAGTAATCAACGCGCTTCTTCTTCTTCTTCTTCTTCTTCTTCCAGATCTTCCTCGTCTTCGTTAAACTACAATTCGAACGCGAATCCAACGCTCCAATACGAACCCAGATCTGGAATCATCACGTCGTCCCAGAACGATTTCGCAACCAGACCTGGCGAAGGGAGGCACCGATTGAATTCCAACTACAACCCCGACGGGATACGCACGAGAGGGGTGTGGGATGCAAAATCGAAAAAATTTTACGCGCAAGAAACGCTACCGGGACCGAAGAAGTTTAAAGAGGAGATTGAAACGTTGAAGATTGATAGAAAACCGAAAGATGTATTAGCACATCCGCAAGTGGAGAGGAAGTTTTGGCCGAAAGTTGTGCTCGGGAGGAGCGAGAGCGGCGCAACGAAACCCGTCGGGAAAGGGACGCCGAAAGGCGGCGGCAGAGGAGGAGGAGCAGGAGCTATAGGGGAAGATGGAGGATACGGAGAAGAAGAAGAACAGAATAGTCAGAGAAGAGAGAGGAGACAAATGGTGAGACCAAAAGAGCCAGAAAGAGGTGACGACAAAGCGATCCGCGCCGATCACACTTTCTACGCGGCGACGAATCAACAATCGAACGATCGGTTCGCGAAGATGTTACTGAGAGCTTTAAACGGAACTAAATACGTGCTACAGTGTCAGAAATCCGAAGCGAAGAAGAGCGAGATTCCGTCCCCGTGGCAGTTACTGACGGTGACTATGAGCAGAGCAGATGCACAGGCGCTGTTGCCGATATCGGCCGGGCAGTTGAAGAAGAGCATTTTTGGCAAGGTGACCGATGCAAGAGGCGAAGTGGGGGGATACTCGCGATTGTCCAATCGATTGAACGGGTATCCGAAACCGTTGGATTTTAATCGAGGTTGCGCCGTCGTCGGAAATTCTGGGATTTTGTTGAAACCTCCCGGACATAATAAGAAACCGCTCGGGCCTTTTATTGACGCGCACGGGTTTGTTTTGCGAATGAACATAGCCCCTACCGACGGCGAGTTTACCAAATTGGTCGGAAAAAAGACCTCCGTGCGATTGATCAACCATAAATGGGCTCGAGAATTTGAAGCGTTCGCGGAGAAACATTCGAACGTCTTAGCGGGCGATATCGCCACAAAAAATCGATTGCGACGAGATAGCAACGACGCAGCGTACGCGGTTCGAACTCGAGACGTTGAGGTGGCGAAAAAGTTCGCCAAAATTATCGGCGAAAAGAGAGCGCGGGTGTTCAACGCTCGATTCGTCGACATTTCCCGCATCGCGTTGGCTCAAGTTCGTGCGTGTAAAGAAATGCGCGATACCGGTAAGATGAAACCCCACGATACGGCTCCAGCACCTTCGGTTGGTTTCGCCGCCGTCATGGCGCTCTCCAAAATCTGCCCTCGATTGCGTCTCTTCGGTTTCGACGCGGGTAGTAAAAAGTCGTCCAAAAAAACCGCCGGCATCGACTACCCCTATCAATACTTTGAGGAATTCGACGCGACGGGCGTTCTCAACGTCGGCTCTGCCGCGCACGATTTCGACGTCGAAGCCGAAGCGCTGAGAGGATTAGAGAGAGAGAGCAACACGAGGATCCAAATCTGCGGCGTGGGTGGGAATAATTGCGACGAGCTCGTTTAAAAATGTCTCTCGCGTGTTCATAAAGTTTTAGCCTTTAGCGCTTTTGTTCAGAATAGCTTTTGTTTTAAGGTATTTGGACTAACCGGCATTTTACACACACGCGCATTTTTACATATCGAATAAACACATTCTTGTATTTAAAGACGAAAAACAACAACAACTTCGTCACATCATCGCGCGCAAAGACCATCGCTAATAATGCGTAAGAGCGCGTACGCGCGTACCAGCGGCGCGGCGAATAACAATCAGTCTTTGCAAAAAAACATCGCCGTCTCCGAATGCGACTACGACAACGAATCCAACCATTTTTCCAACGCGCATTCTTCCCACGGCGAACTCCGGTTCCTCTCAAAGGAAGAAAAAATTCGATTCGATCGAAACACGAGGAGGGCGCGAGTGACGTTAGTTCTGTGCACTTTATTTTTGTTCCTGTTGGCGTTCTCGCGACCGATTTACGGTCCGTATATAGATAGATTTGGGGAGGATGGGGATGCGAGTTTAATCGAAGTTGTGAAGGAGCACTTAACGAAACGCGCCGAGCGGCACGGATTGAATGCGCATTCATCGAGACATAATAAAGAGAGCACGTTTCACGCGAGATATAGAAGAATAGAGGAAGAGAGAAGAGCTCTGTTGGAGGAGCACGCGGCAGACGGGATGGACGAGACGGATGTGATGCGAAGATTGGAGGTATTGGAGGAGCGAGCCAAAAATTTGCTGAAAGAACATGCAAAGAAGCATGGGAAAAAGCATACTGGTAATAGTAATCACGAAAGCAGAGGGAAAGGTGCAGGTGGTGATGGTGGTGGCACCGAGTAGATAGAGTTGATGATGTTACTAAGTTATAGAAATGTAGTATAAATAAATAAGCGTAGTGGTAAAACTTTTAGTGTTGAATAAGTGGCGAGGCTTGAAAGCCGAAGCGCTGTCTTCGGTCCTGGACGGCTTGTTCCCATAAAGCTCGCATCTCTGCCAGAACACAACTCGCATCTTGGTAGGACTCAAACGGGCACAAAATGGTTGAACCTCGGATATCGTTGTGGTTCGCAAATGTCGAGCCTTTATTCTTGCTTCTGACTCCTTCTTTTACGACAGTTAATAACGAAGAGGTGAATCCAAAGTCGGGCTTTGTGACTTTATTTTCTTCCCGGAGAGAATCGCAAACGCCGACTTGGACGCACACAGTCTTTTTGTTCACAGAAGAGGAGATGTAGATGGAGGCAACTTCGTGCCATCGAAGGAAACGGGTCGCCGTCGGATTCGTATCGTACTGTTCGATCCAAACCAAGTGCGTGTCCGTGAGACATACGATGGCGTCTGAAACATGCGCAAGGACATAGAAAAGTTCAAACCTACCGAACGTAAACGGGGTCCTCTCGTTTACAGCGGTAGTCACCCGAGTGGATGTCTTTTCCTTCCTCGTCGTAGCATTTTTTTTCGTCGCGCTCTTCTCCTTCTTTTTCTTCATCTTGTTTTGATTGTTTTGACTTACTTTACTGCTTGATTGCAATTCTTCGATGTCGTACACAATCTTCTTTGCGGCAATTCTCAGCAAATCCGCACCTGCCGCCTGCTCTTCGTCATACGTTCGAACGATGCCATCGCCACGCAAAGCGAGAGGTTTTCGAGCTCGAGTGGCTTCCAGAGATCCCGCCGATTTTCCAATTATACCACCCACAGATATGGCTTGAGAAAGCCCACTAAATGCCGTCTCAACTAAACCAACTGCGCCTCCTAACGTTGAAGTGACGAGACCGGTAATACCTTTGATGCCGCCAAGCGCCGCTCCTCTCAAACCTTCTTGACGAAACCCTTTGACTGGTTTGTAAAACACTCCGGCAACCCCAGATAATGCACCCCCGACGAGATTAACGGTACCATCGACATACGCTTGACCAATATTCTTTACGCCCGCGGAGACTGATGTCGTCGCACCCCTTTCTCGGGAAGCGACGATGTTTTTTGACGCATCTCCTGATAGCTCCGCAAGCTTGTCCTGTGCTCTTCGCAGACCTACCGATACCGTACCTGCGTTATCGACAGATGCTAAAATTCTTCCAGATTGTATCGTGAACTGTCTGATAACGTGCGATTTCATCTTTTTCTTCAAGTCAGAGAGCTTGAGCGTTGCATTTGTCGGCAAGCTAAAAGGCGCAATCGCAATAGGTAATCGATCCAATCGTAAAAGATTGAGCGTCGCGCATATCATCATTGGCGCCTTCGTAGGACGAGATGCTGGTGCGGACGTGAGCGTTACGTACGCACGTATTCCATCCGATGATAACGTTCCGACGGATATAAGACGGTCAAGATTTGTAGATACCGTCGTTTGCTTCTTTGCTTTGGAATGATTTTTTTTCGCACCACTATTCTTCATTCTTGAATCCTTCAACAATGACATTTCAGAAGCGTCTCCGCCATCTTCCGCAAAAAGTCGTTGAATTCCAATTTCGTCGACATACTCTTTCAACGCCCACAACAAGGGCTCGTGAATGAGCACATTCAAACCACTCGGCGCCCAAACCATCCGCACTTCTGGAAAGCGATTAATATCTCCCGTTTCTCTCATTGAAAATGAAGCCGCGAGTAAGCAGCCCGCCGTCGCATCGTTGAACATTGTGACTGGATATAACGCATTCTCCAACATGTTATCAAGTTGCGCAGAGACGATTGCAAATTTTGCGTACAGACCTTTTCCGTTATCGCACTGGTTCCCAAACGATGCCTCGATACCATTTACCGTGAACAAACAAAGTTCTCGTCGCGAATCTACGAGGGATATCTGGATGCCATCAAAGATGGCACCGATGTGAAATTCTTGCGATGTTTTCGATATATTCTGAATGCGCTGGAAAGCCTTCAAATCTGCCTCAAAATCGTACGTTTTCCCTCTCTCTTTTCGCTTGTTGCGATTCACAAGCCTGGACATGAAGTGCCCCGTGATGATTGCTGCAGCTGCATCGGCATCACCAACGCTAAGAACAGCATCCTTAGAGTCCTCGTCTAAAATAGTAGGTTGCTTTGAAAAACGCGGTGATCCGTCGCTGTTCCGTTCTTGGCCATCTTGATCTATTTCTACTTTAAACTCTGTTAATCGCAGGGATATGCTTTCTTCTGCGCCGGTTTCGGCGCCGTCAAAGAAAATGCAAGAAAGTCGGTAACAAATTTCATACTTTCCAGAAGGATCGTCGCATATGAGTCCTTCAGCTAGAGTGATACTTCCAAGAGTGCCAAATTCTTCGCCAAAGGAAGAATCGCCGCCAGATGTTTTAGAATTTCTGATGCGAGCGTCACGAAAAGCACTACGCTCCGGGAGTTCAAAATACGACTCCTCGACATTTTCGTCGTCGCCACACGAGAGTCGAACGATCCTGACAGATTTCCCAACTTTGGGAAGCAATGATTCATCCAATGTCTTTTGATTTCCATTCGCAGCAGTGGTTTCTGTGCGACTGTTGGATAAACGAGGGCCGAGCCAATGTGAAGCGCTGCGTGGGAGGACCCTCACACCTTCTCCAAAATTTGATTCATCGTATAATGATGACACAACAGTTCCGGCGCCGCTATGCTTTGTGCGCATGGATGTGCTGCCCCCCACTTTTTTCATTGTCCTCATCAGCCCCACCGTCGGTGCTTTTTGCTTGTTTGCAATATTGTGTTGCTTCTGAACATTCACCTCTCCTCTCAGCAAAATTCGTGAGATATCTGCCGACATGCGAGTGTGATTTTCAATTCTGATGACACTCTCTGCTGAACGATCACTCTTAGCGGCCGAGCCAATGATAATTTGCGTGGATCCAGCAAACTGAGCTGTTTGCAGTCTTACACGAATAAGCGACGTTGACATATAAGAATCACCATCTTTGTTGGTCACAGATCTAGGGACTGCCAGAAGTTGTTCTCCAGATTCTTGCAAAAGATCCATGCGAACCTCAGCGTAGAGGGATTCATAAGAGCGCATATCTTTGCCAGCAGTGCCCGACGCATCGAAAAACATTAACCGCGCACGTTCATGTGAGCTTGATCCAGGTAACACCGGCGCCGCTCCAATCGGAATGGTCATCGTTGAGTTTTTGGACTGCACTTGCCGTTCATCCTCAGGGTTACAATCATTCTTCACGTGCATAATTAAAGGCATGTGTGAGATATTGACCAAAACGACTTCAGGAACAATTGATATTCGAATTGTTCGGCTCATCATTTGGTGAGACCACCAATTCTTACTTTGCGATCGAACAGGATGAAAATGTTCTGCCACGATTTTAATTCTGACCTCACCGTATGATTTCGTTCGCAAAGTAACCAAACTCGGAGCTTCACCTGGTCTGATCCCTCTACTCACGATGCATCGAATGCGTTTGTTTGCATCATCATTTTGGAGATCGTCCGTTTCCTCTGCAAGGAATAGACATTGCACCGGGGTGGAAATTTCAGCAACAAATGCTTTTTGAATATTCTTGAACATTTCATCCACGACTCCCACAGTAGCTCGCACCGCTGCGTCTACGTTCAGCTTTTGTTCTGCTCTCAGAGATACATTAACTTTTCCGGGATCCACCTCGAATAACTCACTATGTGTTTTCTTGATTACTTTGGATTTTCCAAACTTATTATCCGCCACCTCTTCGATCTTTGATAGTTTTAAGAGATTTGTTTCATCTTCTCGTTCGGTACATAATGAAATCGGGAAAGGACAAGCGTTATGAATGACCACGTCGGCGCGAATGTCGACGAACATTGCGCTGATGTTTGATGGTGAGTATTCCTCTTGTTCATAACCTACCGCGCGTCTTACATTTTTCGCGACGTCTCCAGCAATACTGGACACAGTTCTATTCTCAGTATCTCTTGAGATGGCATTCCCAACCTTCTTCAGAGAACCCGAGTATTTTGAGGCAGTTACGAGTAGTTTCGCTTCTAATCTGCGCTCTTGTGCATCTGCCTTTTCCTCACGATTTTTCAATACTACACAACCACGGGTGACTCCATCTGCGAATACTGAAATTGGCATCGGGTCACTCATATCCCATCTTTCGCCTTGCTTTTGCCCACCGCTCGATCTCAAACCATATGCGCAGCTGATTTCTTGCCTCGGGTCGACGCTTTCCGAAATAAATACTTCTTCCCCTGGCTTCATAATCCCATAAACGCATGCTCTCTTATCGCAATAAACTACATACTTCGCTTCGCAAGGGAGCGAATTTCTCAAGACCAGCGGGACCCGAAGCACCACCTGGATATTCTGAGAGAGCGCTCTCTTGTTGTTCTGATCTCCGCGTTTTTGTTTCTCAAGATAAACAAGATAGAATTTATTATCAGCTGTACTTATCACGTCCGGCTCACAATATTCATCGTCTTCTGCCGAAAAAAAGTCCTCGTTATCATTTTTTTTGGCGATCGATTTCCAGCGCTCGCGAAGCGATGAACACAAAATATCACAGGCCTTCATCCTGTCCGTGCAAATTTCATCATTTTCATAATTCAATACGTTTTTAATGCCTTCTTTCTCTTTACTTACAGGAACAAATCGAAGCGCATGCTGCTCTTTGTTCTCAAAACCTACTGGAATGCACGCTGATCCACCACGTTGTGGCACTTCGATAGACCATGAACTCCCTTTCCCCGCTTTAGAATCATCCTGCATCATTGCATAACGTTCTTTCACACTTCTATTACGGTTCATTCTTGGTGTCAACAGTAGACTCGTCTGGGAGTTAATCCCATCTCGTCCATCTCCGGTTGCGCTCGCACTTGAGGCACCTCCTTCTCTCCAAGAGCTATTGCGCGATACATGTGCCTCATCGAGTTCCACCACAGGAGCAATTTTGCGTCTCCACCTTCTCCGTCGAGTACTCGCGAATCTCCGCTTCCAATTTTTTGCATTTTTGAATTCAGTTGGTGGCCATGTGGTCACCCAATAGGCATCATAAGCCCAGCCACCCGTGTTACTCACGGTGCAATTTCCAGGAGGTCTGTCGATTTCCCAGTCACTGATCCAATGGTAACCTTTCGGTAGTAACAAACTTTCCACTTCAGGGAAATGATTCGTGGAGTTTGATCCGTCAATATTGAGCGAATATCGAGCCGTAAAACATGCGTCAAGGATATCATGCGGTGATTTCCAACCAAAAGGTGGGAAGTGGCGCTCAGATTCCCATACGTATCGATATGTCGGATCGTTTGGATCATACTCCTCACACTTTAGACCGTTTCTCTCTTCTTCTGAAGCCGATGCGAGCTTTTCATGAGGGTGTGAGCCTAGCGTTCCTCCCTCGACTTTGGTGGGATTCTGCACATTATCCTTCAATTTCACCAATGTAAGCGAGAAAACTTCCGATGTTTCATTGACGAAGGCTGCCGGAGACATTAGTATACCCAACCTCGGATCTACCGTAACTACATCATGTCCAACGTCTTGATCTTTACGCTCGAAAAAATCTGTGCCGCTAGCAGTTATCGCCGCATAGGGGCCATTCTTCGAAAAGGCAATAAGTGTGTCCTCAGGATCCACCTCTTCAGTTTTTTGGTTCTTCAACGCGTTGATGTCATTCGTAGACAACTTTGATATTTTCAAATTGGGCGAGACGTCAGCGAGTTTCACCCGCATTCGTCCAGAGAGAAAATTTAACTCGAAGTTCTTTGTCAACGCCTGGAATTTGGAAGCTTCTTTAGTTTGAACCTCCAATGGTTCTCCAGAACGCGCACGTTTCGAGGTATGGCGAATCGTCCAACCACCAGATGCAACAGAGCCAGCATTATATATGGTCGGAACTTGTGATTCAGAATCACTTTTTGTAGCGTATTTTTTCTCCGTCCCTTGAGGTTTCCAAATCGGGCCAGGACCAATAGTATGTATTTCTCGAGCAAAATCTTCTCTAACGCAACAGAAGCTCTTTTTTGAGGGCTGCTTTTGCTCCTTTGATTTACTGTTATTAGCCGTAACAACACGCCCTAATGCAACGTATCCTTCTGGAGCAATAGGCGCCCAGAAGCTTACGGAGTTTTTCTTTTCATCCTTCCAAAGTAGTTCGTATCCAACAGGATGTGCGAACGGTGCTCCCGCACGAGGTATTTTACTCGTGACGTGATCATCGATTATCATACGTGCAAGATATCCGCCTGCACTTGGTGCACTGAATCCTGGAACGACTATACAGCCGAATGGAATCTCAACAATACTTTCCTCTTCAGTAGGACCATCTATACTTCTTTCGTTTGAGGCTATTTTGGCCACGGGAATCCACGCCGAGCATTCATACTTTGCTCCCGTGCCTTTCGACCACCACAAAAGCTTGAACTCGTATGTTTTCGTGATATTGCAGTAATCGTCCGAAAACAATAAATCGGTGCTCTTCATTCTTGTTGACACACTTTCGGAGCGTTCAATTGAATCTCCATAATGGTCCATGATGCGATGTGAGTCTACGTTATCTTCCTGAGTGAAATTTTTCAATTCTTCAAATTCGTCATCGTCAAAGTCTGCTATCGTTCCTTCGTAGCTACTGCTTGTATCTGATCTGCCACTGTCGCTATCTGCGTAGTCCCGCGGCGCGCTCACCGCAGACGATGTTGATAACATCCGTTTAAGTATTGTGTTACACGTTCCTGCATTCTTTGCCGAATCGAGGCGACCATGCCTATTAATGTGTATCGGAACCTTCACACTAATGTTGTGGAATATGGATGCTCGTATCAAAATACGAACTTTCGTGGGAATACCTTTTTCATCATGAAGATCAATCCAAACGGGGTTTTCCTTACCGATCAAGAGCGCCAAATTCTGTGTAACAAATCCTTCCGCAGAGAAGCGGGCTTTGGGATCCTCAACAAAATCGTGCGTTGAACACGGTCGTTCAAGATCCACTCTCAAACTGGAATTCTGAAAATCACGCGATCTCGTAGCTGGATGGGGCACGTCCATGGTCATATAACCTGATTTAGCATTTAAAGGGAGAGATACGCGCGAGTCCTCGCCAAAAGCAGCTAATCGCGTGTGAACTTCGTTTTGGAAAGAAGTTTTTTTGCGCGATATAGCCGCGGATCGTAGATTAGCCAAACCTGAATTTGATTTCAGGATGCACGAAATCCTCGAGTAAGTGTCGGGAACACCGGAGGAACGGTTCACATCGTTTCTCATTGATTCCATGGGGTCATCGAGATCAATGATTTCAATCATCATCTTTGCAGTATGGAATTCAAGAGGAGGAGCAATCCGGACGTCCGCGGTGTTTGTATCAACCACTTTTTGCCTCGCCTCACTTGTTTCTTTCCTTATACAAAAATTCATATCAAAATTGCCATGCGGAGGAACGATTCGAACATCTTCCTCCTTCCCGCGTTGCAAACTCTTTCTAGAAACTGTATATAACGTCCGTCCAGTATCATTTTTCATGCGTATGACTTCGCTTTCGACGTCTTCATTAAACGAGGACAAAGTTGCGTGCGTAGTCAAGCCGGTATTCGAGAAGCAACGAAGAACAGAATCCCTGGATTTACTGAGTTCTTGCATTCGCTTGATCAACATCCCTTTCTCTCCCCAAGATTCAGAAAGCGCGGAGCCTTGATCAGGAAAAAGTTCTTTTGTGGCAATCTCCAATTCGCTCATGACGCGTGATGTACCTGAAGGAATAGCTTCGTCGTCCGGGTAGGCAATGGACGATTGATCATCGAGTTGATTCTCCCCATCTGCCTCCGCATCGAAGTTAGCTCGCTTCCTCATGATCTCTTTCTTCGTCTCCACTGCAATTGAAACCATATCACGAGCAAAATCTGTAGTTAAAGTAACATATAATTTAGTTGCTTGTACCGAAGCATAGTTTCCAGTATTGAAGCAGCGTTCCCCGTGTTTGATTGGAACAAGATTTGCTCCAAATACCCATTGCGGAGATACGAGTGGTTCCCACGCGTACTTGCGCCAATTTAAGTGCGCAGCACCTAACGATGCATCAATACCAACGGAAACAACGTCTCCAATTACAAAATTAGCCACAAGTTCGGTTCGCATGAGTGATATTGCGAATACTGGTACATTTTGATGCATTATACTCGCGTTCTCCTGATACGAAGAATCGTCTTCAACGTCAACTGATGCATCCTCATTCGCATCTGCATCGTTTGCGACAATTCTCTGCGGCGCAGCAACGGTTAGAGTAACGAGACCTAATGAAGCCGAAAGCTTTACGATTGGTTTTGGCTTTTCGTATGCAAAGGAATTAATACTGGATCCTTCGTCGCAAAAATCTAAAGTTGATATCGACGGTAGTACAAAAAGCGTGGGACCTTTGTAAATGTCATTCGGCATTTCGGCTTCAGATAAACAGAATGTACCGAAACCACCAGGTACACGCCACATACACATTTCGCTCGTACCAGACTTACCACCATTAATGATAAGTAGCGAAGAGTCTTTCGTTAATGCGGTGACATCCATAGGTGATACAGCTTCACAGTGGGTTCTGCTCAGACACCGCACCGAATCCAGAGGTGGTTTTACATTAGCTGATGAAGTGCTCACTAATCCGCAGCTTACGTAGTCTTCGGATGGAGAAACTGGCCGCCAAAAGGCTGCTTGGAGCTGCTTTTTCGTGCTCTGGAAAACAAGTTCAAAATCAATTGGTTTCACGCACACGTACTCGAGGTCCTCAACACAACGCGTCATGGATGGATGTGCAACGCCATCGACTACGACATCCCCAAGCGATGCAAACCCAGGCGGGGGTAGCGGTCTGAACCCTGTTAACATCTCCCCAGCGTTCCACACCTTCTCAAATTCCACCGCTGTAACAACACATAGTTTCATATCTCCTATATTATCTTCATAATCTTCACCTTCCACAGTCATGGCTTTATTGTGGGCAATTTCTTTCTTTAAGTGACGGCGACGGCGTTTCTGTTCAAGTTTTCGTGCTTGAATTTTCTCTGCGGTTTCGATAGCGAGCCCGAGCGGTGTACGAATGTCGACGAATGATGGAGGTGGGTCTATGAATGCATTCGGTGCTAATGCTTTACCTACTGAACTTACCAGGTGTATCCCAGTCGGGGTATCTATGGACCAGACGTGGACCAGATTACCACTCTTCCCATTACCATGATTGTCCCCCCTCTTATGCACGGCTTTTTCATCATCTAGATTCAAAACTTTACTCTGACCGCGTCGCTGCAAATTATTTACATCGTTTTTGAGCTTATCAAGTTTATCGTTCTCTTCGTCAGACATGGAAAATAATCTTGAAAGTGCTCCCGTAGATTCACAAAGCAAGCTTTCTCTGACGCAGCGCACGCAGCTTGGGTCTGGCTCTCCGTCTTCTTCATAAGCTGCAATTAAACCAAGCGCCCTGTAACCCTTTCTAGCAATTGGCTGCCAGAGCACTAAATTAGAGCTAGAAGATGCATCGGACTTCTTGGGCGGGTTTACGCGCTTAAATCCACTTGGCGGGGAACAGTAGGTTATCGAGTCTCGAATGGATGTTGCCGATCGTGACGGAGAATCAGGGCCAAAGTTTGGGACATCTCCCAACGAGCAATATCCCATAACTGGTCGCGGACGCCAAAATGAAAAGGATGTGCTCTTTGCACCAGTTGCTGCTACAGCCAACGCACTCTCTCGTGCGGTTAAATCTCCGGTGCTGAAGAAATCAGCTGCAGATGCGCCAAAGTCCGCATCGTATCCCGAACCCTCGAATGACGAATATACAAGTGCAAAATGATTACATGGCAACAACGGTTGGGTTGCTACTATTGAACTCACGCGTTGCGCCAGTCGAATCACTCTACCTGCTGCAGCTGGAGAAACCTCGACTCCAATTGGCGATATCATGACGTTAATGGATGTTTCTCTTCTTGGCGCGTAATTTTCGAGTAAGTTGTCACTCCTCTCAGTCTCCTCACCGTACACATCACTTTCTAATGTTGCCGTGATTTTGCAAGGCTCAACCAACGGATTCAACCTCGCACTGTCCGGGAACGAGACACACATGTGCTCAAGTTCGAACGAGCTTTCTATGTTGCTCCCAATAATGTTGACTTTTGAGTGCACGCTGAAAGATGCGCACAACCCATCATCTGGGTTGCGGGAGGGGAAAACTGCAAAATCGATCGAATGCAACCTCAGAACACATTTTAAAGCAGCTTTCTTTCGCTGCTTATCGACAACTTTTAAGATGGCTTCTTTCTGAACTTCCAAGAGAACGTCGCCAAGTTTGTCTCTACCTTTGAGCCCAATTACTGCTCTAGCTCCTTCGATGCGTTTTTTAGCAGAGATGGAGTAACCTGGCTTATTTCGCAATTCTCGGAGGACTGCAACAATCGTTTTAACTCTTCCGCGCCAGGAATTCATCAAGTACTTCATCTCATTTTCAGTCGAACGCCAATTGCGGGATTCTTCGAGGTCGTTCTTTGGGAATGAATCTCCATCCTTCTTTGTGAGATCACTACGCTGTCCGCGAATCAAGTTATTTTTCTCGAGCATCATCTCTTGGCGGCTTAAGAACTGAACTGACCCTGGATCATAACTATACGATCCCCCCGACGCCATCCGAATACACAAATCGAATGTTTCCTTGTCGGGACATACGATGCGACAATTTTTAATGATCAATCTGCGCTTCGGACCAATTACAACGCGGGGCGCGAATTGAAGCTCTCTTTCAGCTAAGTGCACTGCCCGATCGCCGGACTTGGAGTTTTTTGCATTAGCGCCCTCTCTCGCCGTTTTCTCACGATCATCCTTTTTCAACAGAGTATGCTGAAAGTAAATTAAATCGGAATAATCAAGATCGATAGTATGACCGCAACCATCTAAGATGTATTCCTGTACACCAGTTCTAGAAGTCGGAAAGTCCGCTAAAACTCTCTTCGTGCGACTTAATGTAATATTTTCTCTTAATTTGAACGTTTGATTTTCGTCCGTAAAAATTACATCTTGTGGAAGAATATTTTCGCCGGCGCCGAGTTTGGGCTGAAAGACTCGCGCAGCTTCGAGCAAGGAATCGACGGATGCTGTCACTGCCACGCGACCACACTGGCAGTTGATCTCAGAGATATCGCTAGTTGTGACTTGCTCGAAGCTCAAGAACATAGACTGCAAATATTCAGGCTCTTCCTGCTCTCGAGAGACGGTTCGAAGTTCCTCATCGCCTCCTGAAGAAGCTTTTACCTCTTTTGAAGACTTTTCCTCTTGTACTTTTACAATAACTTCATCGCAGAACCCTGCTCGTATCAAATCAATCTTATAACCCTTAAATCTGCAATCTCTCGCGTAAACACCATCGATTCCAACTACCAATTCACTTCGTAATGCATTTCCTGGATTTGACACATTTGCAACCGAAATGCCTCGAATTCCAGCCTCAACAATTTGCGTGACTCTTCCCTTCCCAGCAAAGATACCAATTTGAATGTGATCAATTCGCGCCTGGAAACATTGGTGATTCAAAAAATCCTTCTTCGGTGGAGGCGGTGCCAATGGATACTTAGCTGGAGTCAAATAGCAGTAAGCAAACGGAGTTTGTGTATACGCCATCGTCGATGTTTGTGTGTATCCTTTAAGAATTGTATTCAAAGTTGCCACGTCAGAAGCCGAAATATCAAAAGTGAGGACATCGTTTTCAGGCAACTGAACATTTATATCTAAGCTCGGAGCGTTTGATAATTGTCTTCGCGCATCCAATCGATTCCAGCAAATTGCTTTCAAAGCCACTGGTGCATCCGATCTTTTGATGTGTGGACCAGAGGCACGTAGTAATGGAGATGAGCGGTTCTTCTTTGCTTTAAACGTTGAATCAGCTTTACATGTAAGCGATAATCCGTGTATAAAGACTTCGAACTTGGCCCAATGCGCTCGATTCGCATCAATCGTAAATGATGTGGAGACATCGATTCCTTTGAACGGCTCACTCACATTTTTATCAACAACGCCGACGCATAGAGAAAGCGATGGCGCAAACTCATCTCGAACACTACCTGGTAATACCACGCGAGCACCCATTACATTAGCCATAATCTTAACTTTCTTCGTCACGAAGCCAGGACGCGGTAAAACGAATGGTGGCAAGTTTGGTAGAAAGTGTGGCGGCGATAAAGTCTTGAAAATCGGCAACAAGCAGTTTGCTATGTTAATTATGCAATTTTGATTTGCAAGCACTCGAATAGGAGCAACTTTTGCCTCGAGCTCAATATCTATGTCATCCTCATGCTCATGAGGCAGCCACGTTTGACGACGAACCCATAGAAATGGAATGTTACGAATTCTCTTACGCGCTGATTTTTCCTCCTCCAAGAAAAATGTCGAAAAGTCGCTTGCGGCGTTATCTTTCGCTATCAGATCGCGATTGGCGTGACCAGAAGGAATCGTGGGGTCAGATAACGACAAATTTTCGCACAAAATTTCCAAATCTTTCGTACCTTGCTTACCTCCTCCCCATCCTTGTTTGCCAACAGGTTTGGCGCGAATATGCAGACGAGAATGAAAATGAGATACCGTAGCCTCTAATATTGGTTGTCGCCGAGTATCAACAGCCAATACTGATTTCTTCGGATCGTCGTAAAGTTTAGCAACTAACGAGTCACCATGAAATGTGAAATTGAGCTTGATCTTATGCGCGAGTTTACTCGGATCCATCAGTTTCACGTTTCGCAGCTTTTCTCTCATATTTTCCCATTCTTCACGGGAAGGTGCAAAGATGGAATCGTCATATCTCGAAGGCCAACCCTTTCCAACTGACGCGGGGCTTCTAAAGAGAAATCGGAAGCTGGTAAATGCCGCAATTGGCTCTCTGGCGACGTGAGTTTCGATTGAGCTGACAGCCATTCGTAAATCAGCAGCCTGTTTTCCATATTCAGGATGCGGCGGTAAAAACGCCTCGAGGCTGAAACCAACGCATGACTTCTTCATTGCATCAGTTTTGTACCTCAGGTACTTCGTTGAAAGCTCATCTCTCAGAGGTTCTTCTATGAATACCGCGTCATGGTCCCTACCAATGCCTTCGATGGTCCAACAGTCCTTAATTGCAACTCTTCGGAGCCCAGCACCCAATGTCACGCTACCTTTTGTGGCATCGCAACTCACCGTCAGTCCAGTAACTTTGACGTTCGCCATAGGTCGCTCCTGGAAGCAATCAACGACGTACTTGATCTTTTCATCTTCAGCCAATTCATCGATAAAATAACTCTTCGACATATCGCTGACGTATAAATCAGTCTCGTGATTGTGATGTCTCAAAGGAGCAGCTAGATGAAAACCAAACAAACCCATAGAGAACGTCACAGAAGCACTCTTTGTTTTGTGCTCGTCAACTTTTAGAACTTGCCGGACTTCTTCATGAAACGGCAACAGCCTCGCTTCCATGTTCAATCTAGCTTTCATAACATCACAGATGTCTTTCGACCCAAATCTGAACACGAAACCATTTGGATGATCGCACATCTTTTCAAAGTTTGACTCGATGGAGCGATCGAGCAAAGCTTCGCCAACGATCAAAGTACGGTCATATTCCGAATATTCTCCATTTACGTCATTTTTGTCGTTCATCTTCCTGATGATCTCGTCTCCGTCGATTGAAACTTCTAATTTTACTTTTATTGTTTTTCTTTTTTCGTCGATAGACAGAACACAAACTTCAACTTTTTCTTGAGTGCGGGTCAGAGGGTTCCCAGCTCCTCGCGTTCCTGGCATTTTTAAGACTATTGGTTCCAAGTGATGGACGGAGCCCGCTGGTTTATCAACGATAGAAAGCGTCCCCTCTCGAACAAAGACATCACACGACTCCCAATATGGTGGTTCACCAAACAAATCAGCCGGTACGAGTCGTTCACAGTTAAAGACATCAATATCTCGAGTGAAAATATCATCGGAATCTTTTCGCCACGACAGCATGGAAGAAGGCAAACTCGAAGAAAAGGTAATTTTCTTACTGTCCTCAACACTCTCTAGGACTTTATCGGATTGTGAAGATGCAATGTCGTTACGTTGTTTCTTTTGCTCTTTCATTCTTTTTGCTTCATCTGCAATTTTTTTAGCCGATTCCGTGAACTGCGTGGCCACGCGCAAGGCCATGTTTATACGTTCTGGCGATACAGATAATTGTATAGATGGCAGATTGACGTCAATTACGACGGGGGAATACTTCAGCGCCTCTCGAGGAGATAACACGTAATGTGACGCGAGAATAGTGCACTGAACACGAGATAGTAGAGGAGTCTCGACTCTATTATTTTCTCCAGCTTCCTCGAGAAGCTGCCACGACTTGTTACATTTCCACGCGAAATTGTCTGCAAAACCAATTGAACAGTCCAAAAGCTTACCTTCAATCGTTCTCTTTCGCCAACTTTTGCGAGCATTCGCATCTTGTTCCTGAACATGTGCATTCTGGGCGCTTTTAAGTGTTCGCGCCGTGAGAGGACCAAACCTTGCGATAAGGGTTGTCCCCTTCTTCTTCCTATTTTTTCGCTGGGATGGAACCGCCAGATGGACTTTACCGACAAATATTGCTACTCCAATCTTTGGCAAGCTCAAACCAACGTGAGAGGACGCTCCAGAACCCGCTTCTATAGAACCACGCGGAATTACGTCTAACTCAGGAGTGATTTGCGTGGAAGTCTCGAGACGAGATTGCGTAAAACCAACCTTCATGCGCTTGGTGAAAACGTCGACGATGCGATCAATTGGTCCACGTAGAATTGTGATGAACATAGGTGATAAGACCAGAGCACAGTAGCCAACTTTCTTTTCTACTTCTGTATTTGATTCGAACATCTTAGTAGAAATTGAAGAATCAGCAAGAACCACACTACTACTTTCCGATGATATGGATAGCTCGGTATTTTTGTTCATCATCTTGCATTTTTTCGAAGCCGCGAAAGATACCGCTTTACGTACATGACTCCCGCTGAAGCATCTTGGCCGACCATTCGAGATGGTATCTTCCGCATCGTTCAAATCTGCATTGAACATTTTGGCGAGTTCAATTGGAAGCGAGAAAGTAGCCGTTCCACGATTCGAATGCGAGAGATCATCATCTGTTTCCTCTTCACCAAGCGCCAGTAAATCGCCCTCTGGCGCAGAGAAACGAATAGCATCTACAGTTGACCGAACGTCTATCGCATCTTTCACGAAGGAAGTTCCCATCATTTTCGCTCCTATCAAGACATTCTTGATCGAAACGCTAAATAATTCAGATTCTTTAATTGGTACTTCAGCGAGCGACGAAAAAGAAGAAGACGAAGATGGTGCCAAACTGTCCGAGAAAGCATCGTCGTGGTCGTTTCGCTCACTCGAAGAGGTGTCGAGAATTTTCATCGAAATTTCTTCAAAAGCGATGCACGTCGCAAACATCGGAATCTTACTCTTCTTTTCAAAACTCTGCATCTCGCTTTTCTGTTTCTCCGCATATTCCTGCCTCGATTTCATATCAAAAGTGTCTCCAACTTCGTCCCAGTCGATTTGCGACTCATCGTCTGAAGTAGCACCATCGCGATAATCATACTCCGTCGGAGCGGTTCTCGACGATTTTTGCGGTGTTGCAAAGAGATGCTTAACCGGCGTTGCAGCGTTCCTCTTCCGAATTGCTCTGATTTGTCTCTTCAAGTTTTCTTCGTCTTCTTCGGCGCGAATGCGAGCTTCTTCGATTTCACGTTTTTTGATTGCTTCCATTTCAGCTCTCTCATCTTGTTTCTTCCCGATATTCGTGACGAACCGTTTCGCCGCACCGAGGGGTCTAATCCCTACATTCTTAATGACTTTTACTCCCACGAGTAAACCTTTACCAGCAACGCCAGCAACACCCTTTACAATCTTTATAGGTATTGGCCCCCCTCCGCGTCGAGCAGCTTCACGTCGAAACGCGCGTTCACAACCACCATTTTTCCTCCATTCTAAGTGTGCGAGCTGTCTAAAAAAAGCTATCGTGCGAGCGTTTGCAATCTCACTTTCCAGTTCATCGAGCTTTCGTATCTTTCCAAACGGTTTCTTCATCGGCCAGTTTGAATTTTGCTTCGAAGACGGTGGTGGCGGCGCGGACTTAAGGAGAATCTCATCTACATAAACCTTAACGTACGCTTTCCTTTGTTCGTGTAAAGTTTTGAGAGCTTTCGAGTTGAGGCTGAAGCCTAATCCGAGTCGTTCTCGGCGTTCTCGGTTTTCTTCTATGGTTGCCTCGCACGCGTATTGCCACCAAGACTGAGCATTTCTATTCGTTCTCCTCTCATTGGTTCCTTCGGACGATTTCTCTCCTGCTTTTTCTGAACCATCAAATACTGGAACACCCGGTCGTAGGTGTTCAAACCGTCTATTGTGCATGCTCTTTTTCAATATTTGCGTCGCCCAATAGGCCAAACTTGCGGCACCAGCAGAAACATTCGCGCTGGTCTTTGGAATATTAAGAGTTAATCCGTGCAACGCAGAAGCCGTCCCGGATTCAATGGCTTCCATTCCGGCTCGTTCGTACCTCGCGGTTGCTCCGAATGGTTCGATGACGCGGTTTCGCTTTTTTGACTTTGCACACGCTTCCATAATCTTGCAAAATCTGATCGGGTCTTCGTGTGGTTTCAGATCTCGATTATTGACTTTGTCGAGAAGATGCACAGAGTTCAAATCGCAATACACCGCCGCATTATTGATTTCTAATTTTTTTCGGAGCGTTTCCTTGAATGCATCGACAACAAAAGCTCTCGAATCACCGAGAACATTAGTCGATTCTAAAGTGATACTTTCAAGAGAAGCTCCAACAGCAAATTTTGGCATATTTTCGTCGCCTTCTCCTTCGAAGCGGAAGTGTATATTCTTCACCGTGACTACGGCGTTTGCGAGAACAACATCCAAGAGCGCTCCGAAACCAACCGGTTTCTTCTTCTTTTTACTCTTTTTCTCATAACTATTTCGATCATCATTCTTTCTCTTCCTAATAGACGACATCGCATCGGTATCATTCTCGGGAGTTCGCAACGGAGGTCGATATTCTGGCGTCGCGAACATTTCCTCGCGTCTTTTGGTATCCGGCGAAGAGAACAGTTCTCGTTTCGAAGCCGGTGCCAAATCTCCTCCTCCTCCTCCTCCTCCTCGTTTCGAATCCCTAAACTCTTCGTCCTCCTCGCTATCATCGAAAGAAGAAACAGACGAGACGTCGTCTTCGTCGTCTTCGTCTTCATCTTCGTCCTCCCAGTCTTTTTCTTCTTTTGTGATATCGCCCCAAAATTTTTGCCACAACTCCTCCGCGCCCGGCGTCGGATCTCCTCTCAACCAACTCCGTTCCAAACTCTCCGCCATTCTCCGTTTCTTCGCGTTCATCTGTCTCCTCTTCTTCTCTTTCTTTTCTTCCAACGCTCGTTTCATCTTGTTCCATTCGTGTTCGGACATTTCTTTCTTCCCGCCCTCGCTCTCGTCCTCCGAATTCTCGTCATCCTCTTCTCGAAATTCGCACAGCACGTGCAACCGATCAAAAACCACCTCTACCGGCTTCCTCCCCAACTCTCTCCACGGAACTTTAATCCTCAACTCCCCGACGTATCCAGCTTTCACTTTCAAGTTTGTATTTACCGCGGATATCCCTTTCAACGCGGTCGATTTCACTCGCACGTTTTTCAAAGCGACCTCTCCGTTGAGCAAAGACAGTTTCAAATTTGTTTTGTCCAATCCGTGCAAACGGTCCCCGAGAACGCGGTTCAACGCTTTCGCGATTTGACCTTCGAGCACCATTTACGAGTGATTAAAGTAATCTCTCTCTCCCGCGCGTGGTGCGCGGTGGGTGGTATTAATAAATACGCGCGTTTATTGCGCCGATCTGGCTTTTATAATATGCGATGATGTTCACGAGAGATATTTTTATTGCGATGCGGACATCATCTCTCGCGAACAGCCATATTACATATGTGATCAACGAACGACGTCCCGACGCACAAAACAGAGAGAGAGAGAGAATTTCAAAAAAACAAAAAACAAAACACAACAAACACGTCAAAAAACTTTATATTCTTCTTTCCGGCATCGAGAAGAATACACCACGTACTCATCAAACATGTTACCACCACCAAACCCAATCGGCGTCGCAGGAGGAGGTTTTTTCACTCCACCGAACCATCTCTCGAGGATGAGAAGGAATGGAAGCGATAAGAATAATAATAACAAGAACAACAACAACAACAAGCGCGGCGATTCGTCCGCGCGGAGAGAAGTCATAAAATCGGATTCGAATTCCTCGAGGCAACCGAATAACAAACCGACGAATTCGAATTCGAACTCGTCCGCTTTTTCTTCTTCTTCGTCCTCTTCTTCTTCTTCTTCCGAGGCGACGAAAAGCAGCGGTGGATCTTCTTCCGGTGGCGGCGCGTCGTGGAAAGAGAAGCTCACCGGTTGGTCTACCGCCGCCTCCTCTTGGTCCGCGAAAACGTTAGAAGGCGGTTCGAATTCGCTCTCCAAGGCGCTAACGGACTTTAACAAGCAGTTTAAACCGCAGATGGAAGTGGCGGTGGATTTTGTTGGCCCGACGTGGGACCGCGCGGTGGAAATCGCGAAGCCAGTGACGGGACCGCTGAGAGAGGCGTGGTTAGGTTTGAGTCCGCAAACGAGAGCGTTCGTGAAACCGGCGGCGACCGGGACGGCGGTGGCGCACGTTATTCTCGGGTTCCCGAGTCGAAGGTACGCGAGAAAGTTGGAGAGGAAAATTACGGAGATGGAAAAGGAACGGGTGCAACTGATGGTGGATGATTTTTCGTTGGAGAAGGAAGTGTTGACGCTGAGCGCGGAGAATAGGCGGTTGGAGAAGCGAGTTTTGCGAAGCGAGATGGCGTTGCACGCGATTCGAAGACGGGTGGCAGAATTTTCGTTGCCGAATAAAGCCAGGGACGCGTACGGGATTGATGCGAATCCAAACGATACGAACGGAGATGGAATGGACGATTACGGATTAGCCGCGAAGAATTTAGCGTCCAGTCAAGAGATGGCGTGGAGAAAGACTCAGGCGTTGAAAGATGCCGGGGTGTTGCAAGAAAGAGGTGATCATCAACAACACAACGTTTACGAAAATGGAATATCAAAAGCATCGAATAATTCATCGAGTGGCGAAGGCAACTGGTCAGCAGAGCAAAATTTGTGGGCGTTAGGAGCAACGGTAGCGGCGGAGGAAGCATCGTCGTCGACAGATGGATCTGCAGGTACGTTTTTCCCGCCGAAATATTGAAGATAGTAATAACATGCACACACACCCACACCCACGCTCCAAAGAGAGAGAGAGAGTTTGCGCAATTTGCAACATTTGGAATATACAGTCACATATATATTATATTACCAGCGTATTGATTTGGACTCATCTATTGTCTACCTACGATTGTTGCTAAATATTAAATATTACTTGGGTGGTTAGTTGTTTTCCTATTGTTCTTGTTCTTGAAGAAAAGCGTCGATCTTTTTGAGCAACGCCGTGGCCGCGTCGTCGTCTGGTGAAATGAGTCCTTCGTCGATTCCTCTCTGAACGCGTTTCATGTGTTTCTGAATGACGTTGTCTTTGTTATTGATGCATTTCAGCGCATCAGCTGCTAAAGCGACGTTTAAGATTTCAAACGAAATCTCCGGTTTCAAGCCGTCGTTTTGCGACTTCTTCTGCGACGCTCGAAGCATAAACTCTAAAGTTCTCGCGTTTGATTCGTCCACGAGTTCTTTGCCGTACACCCAATCAAAAGCGTCTAAGGTTTTGCCGACTACCCCGACATCATTCGCTACTACTGCATCGTCGCTGATACCTTTGGCATCATTTTCTTCGTTCCCTAAAGCTTTCGCGAGCTCGATTAAAAAAACGGCGCGTTCCAATCTTGTCTCGTACGTTCGTACCCTGAGTCCATTCATTTCGGACACCTGTTCGACGACTTCTCGAAACTTACCGTACCCGACTTGCGGATCCCATTCCTCGCTCTCTCTTTTCATCTTCTTAATCTCTCGAGTCGAATCTACCGCGGATTGAAACTTTGAGTCCGCCTCGCGCACTCTCTCGTTCGCCTCTCCCAAACTAAGCGCTGCGCTCGTCGGCGGTTCCGGACGCCGTTCCATTTCCTCTCTCTCTCTTCTCTCTCTCTCTTCTCTTCTTCGTTGCATCTCTCTCGCATCTTCTCTCAGTTGCACTTTCCTCGCTTGCTTCGACGACGCTTTCCGCTTGGCGACGATTCGTTCCGCCGGCGTTTCCGTTATCGCGCCTCTTCTTCCTCTCCTCAACGAAGAAGAAGAAGAAGAAGAAGAAGAAGGGGGTTTCCTCCGTAAAGCCACGAACGAGCCGCACCATCTTCTCCTCGACGACAAAGTAGGCGTCGACAGCGACGACGACAGCGACGACGACGCAAAAATCATCATCGACATATCGATCCCTTAAAAAATCTCTCTCTCTTTCTCTCCGTCACTTTGTCACTCCTTTCGCGACGTACGGTTTCAACTTGAACTCCTTCAACCCTTCCGGAATCACGTACGTCGGACGTTTCCAATCGAGCAACACGAATCTCCCTCTCCCTCCGCCGTTCGCTTTCTTCTCGTGCCAGCCGGGGGAGATGGAATTCTTACCCTTGTAATATCCAGACTTTTTCGTCAACTTTGTGGTCAATCGCACGAACGATTCTCGGACCGCTCTGCGACCGAGCGAGGCGACGCTCGAGCGCATTATATGCTTCTTCTCGCTCTTATTAGACTCTCTTCTCTCCGCGCGGTTTCTTCTTTGGCGCCTTTTCCCTCGTGAGGAGCTTTTGAGGGAAAAACGAGACCAAAACCCTAAACAAAAAATGTCAAAAAATGTCTCGTATCTTCTCTGAGTGCATCGGCCGCAGAACCTACACGAACGCGCGCACGTTCCATAAACTCTCTCCGCTCAGAAGAGAGAGACAGAGAGCTACTGCGGAGAGAAAAGAGGAAAGAGAAGAGAAGAGAGAGAGTCTTCTTTCCACGCGCGAGCTCCTTGCCTTTTTCTTCTCTCTTCCCCTTTCCTTTGTATAGGACCCTTTTTTCTTTAGATACGGGGTTGGTCTCTCTATCGTCTCGCTTTGGGGGAAAAATTAGCACAAAGTTCGAATAAGAAAGTGAGAGAAGGATGTTGTCCGGACCTCCGAGCAGCAGCAGCGCGGCTTTCTTCGGAGCGTCGTCGTCGACTACTAACGCGACTTCGTCTTCTTCAGAATCGACCGCCCCGAGAAGATGGACGACGACGACGAGAAGAAGGCGCGCGAGGATGATGATGATGCACGCATCGTCGTCGCCGCCAAATCGTCCTCGCTGGGAGAAGCGCAAAGACGACGTCTCTTGTTCTTCTTTCGCGTTTTCTCCAGGCGAGGACAATTTGAAGAGGAAGAGCGAGAGGAAGAAAGGATCGAACAGTAACGCGCGCGTCGTCGCCGTCGGGGCGCATTATTACGGCGAATATCATCATCACAGCAGCAGTAGCGGCGGCGGAGGAGGAGGGCCCAAGAAGGATGGGAGCGAGCACACGAAGACGAATGCAATCGACCACCGGAAACAACGGACGGCGCGGAGGAACAACGCGGCGAGCGGACCGACGCCGGTAGGGGAAGGCGAGAGCGGCGGTGGTAGCGGTAGTGCGGGAGTGTCGTACGATATTTCTAACGATGAGAGCGATTTTTTGCAACAGGCTGGGATGTTGGATGGGAGCGAGACGATGAACGGGAGGGAGGTTTCGTCGCACGATCACTCGAGTTTTACGACGACGACGGGGGAGGAAGATGAAAACTGCGAAATAATCGAAGGCGCGGGAGATAGAAATAGAATAGGAGGCGGATGTCACGGACATTCGCACGGTGCTATAGCGGCGGTGGAAGATGCGAACAGAGTGAAGAATAAAGTGGAAGTTGTTTTAGATGTCGTTCTGACAAAGTCAAAGTTGAACGCGGCGGCTGGATATTTGCGAGGACGAGGAAGTTTAACGGTGTTATCATGGTGCTTGTTGCTCGTGGCTGGATTTTGCCACGTGTCGACTTCGATTTGCGCCATGCTCAGCGTCGCGTCGATTATCCCGAGTGCAACGGCGGCGTGGCTCTCGACGTCGGCGACGGCGTTGGTGTATTTGTTCGCCGGAACGCCAGAGTTTGTGGACGTCTTGTACGAAGTCGCGAGAGGTAACATCAACGTGCACGTACTCACGACGCTAGCGGTATTTGGTACCGTCTTACTCGGATGCGCCTTTGAAGGCGCGCTGTTACTCGTGTTGTTCGCATCTGCGCACTACGTGGAAGATAGATTGACGCAACACGCGAGAGGCGATTTAAAAGCGTTGTGGAAAACGGTGCCGCCGTTTGCAAATATTGTCGACATCGACGGTACAACTGGTGATTTCATCGAAGGTTCGCAAAGGAAAATGCGTGCATCAGAAGTGCCCGTCGGAAGCTACTGTTACGTCAAAGCAGGAACGCAAGTTCCTCTTGATGGCATCGTCGTTCACGGTTCAGCGAGAGTGTCTATTCAACACATCACGGGAGAAGCTTTGCCCGTGCGACGCAGAATTGGCGACGAAATTCCAGCCGGCGCGATGAACATCGACGGGGTGTTAATCGTAAAATCTTCTCAGTCTTCCGAAAATAGCACGCCGGCGAGAATCGCGAAGCTCACCGAAAGAGCGCAGCAACGCAAACCGCGCGTGAGTCGATTAATTGATGACGTTGGCGATAAGTATTCGAAGATCATTTTATTTATAACCTTTGCGACGATGGTGACGGCACCTCTCGTGTTGGGAGTTCCCTTTTTAGGTCGAGGAGGAGCGATGTACCGCTCGTTTGCGTTCTTATCTGCGGCAGCTCCGTGCGCGCTTCTCATGTCACCATTAGTGTACGTCGCGGCGATTGGCGCGATGGCCAGAAGAGGTATCCTCATCAGAGGCGGCCGAACTCTGGACGCGCTCGCAAACGTCAATCTCGTGTGTTTAGACAAAACTGGCACTTTGACCTCTGGTGAAATGTCAATCGTGGAAATAAAGAACGTGAAATTAGGGGAAGAGAGCATTGCGAGCTTGGCGTTTAAGAGAAGCGACGAGGAGAGCGTGCGCATCGCAAAAGCGTTGGAACGAGGTTCGGTGCATCCGATTGCTAAAGCCACCGTTAACTACGTCACTGATGGCGAAAGTAGCGCGAGTAATGGCTCTTTAGACGTGAAAAACTACAAAGTTGAGCACGGTAAAGGTGTCGAGGGAGAAATTAACGGCGAACTCTTCAGGTTTGGCACCGCATCATGGGCTTTAGAGTGCCGCCGCGGGAGCAACTCGGGAGAGGAAGAAAAAGCAGTCGCGCGCGCGACGGAGGAGCACAGAAGTGCAGGGGAAGCGATCGCTATTCTGTGCTCTTCTTCTTCGGCCGATGCTACGGTCTTTCGTTATTCCGACGCACCTCGCGCAGAAGCGAAAGATGCCGTCGCTACCCTTACTAAACGAGGACAGACGGTGCGTATGCTGACTGGAGACGCGACTGCTTCCGCGTTGGCGATTGCCGAACAAGTAGGCATCAAACCAGCCGCGGTATTTTCGCAATTGACTCCGGATCAAAAGTTAGCACACGTAGAATCTGCGAGAGAAAATGGTAATAACGAAAAAAATAGGAAAGCAGTGAGCGTCGCCATGATTGGTGACGGTATTAACGACGCGCCGGCGTTGGCGGCGGCTGACGTTGGCATCGCAGTGTGCTCGACACCTTCAGATGCCGCTTCTTCTGCCGCAGACGTCTTGTTGCTTCAAACTGGACAAGGGCAACTTCAAAGCAAAGATATGGTGAGCGATAGTACCACAACGGTAGGAAACGAAGGCGGTGGATCATCCATGTCGGTGATTTCAGCCGTTCCGGAGCTCTTTGCGCTCGGGCGCATGACGCGAAATATTTTACAGCAAAATATTTTCTTGGCGATTTGCTCTATTCTCGGAGCCGCCTTGCCGGCTTTGTTCGGCGCGTTCCCACTTTGGTTAGCCGTTTGTGTTCACGAAGGCGCGACGCTATTAGTCGCAGCAAACTCGATTCGCTTGTTGGCAACGTTTGGACCACGAAATTCAATGCGCCTTTCGAAGCGCGTGAAGTTCTTGATTGTCTCTTTGACGTTGGTGGGCGTCTTTGGCGCGTTAGGCACCGTGTTCAAACCGCAAGGCATGATGTTACAAACGTTTATCTCCGAACTTATTACCGCTGCTGTCGCGGAATCTTCCATGGCTTTCCATTCGTTGCTTCATCCGGTTTTGAAGTCTGCCTGGGCTGGCTTATTCGCCGGTGGTTTACACACGCTCACCGGCGCGGACCACTTGGCAGCGTTGACGCCGTTATCCGTCGGTCCGTCTCGAGCGAAAAACGCGCTCCTCGGCGCGCTCTGGGGATTTGGTCACAACACCGGTCAGATCATCTTCGGTCTTTTGTTTATGCTCTTGCGAAACAGAATCCCGTGGAACACTGAAATCATCGGCCAATGGGGCCAAGCCATTGTTGGTTTAACGCTGATCTTCATCGGATGCTTAGGATTCTGGGAGCAAGCTGGCCACAGTCACGGCCACTCGCACATCCATTCCCACGGCGGACACTCCCACTCCCACTCCCACTCCCACGGGTCCGCGGACGGCGGAAGCCACGACGAAGACATCGAAAGCTCCCACGAACACCAGCTCTCCCCGCTCCGTCTCGGCGCCTCCTCGGAAGCTTCCCGAATCTCCTGGACCTACATCACCGGCACCATCCACGGCCTCCAACCGGACTCCCTCTTCCTCCTTCTCCCGGCGCTCACCTTACCGAAACTCGAAGCCTACTCCTTCCTAGGTTCCTTCTTCTTCGGTACCATCGTAGCCATGGGCGGGTACACCGCGTTCCTCGGCGCCGGGACGACGCTTCTCGAGAAGGAAAATCCGCAAATGGTCAAATACATCGGGTTAGCCGCCAGTTCCGTCGCCTTCGCGTTAGGGGCGGTGTTCGTTTTGAGTAGTGTTTTTAGCTTGAATTTGTTGTAATAATACTAATAATACTAATCTTTGTCTCGGACAATTATAAGAATACTGGTATTCCCTTACGAAATTGTACGCGCGCGCGCTTAAAAGAATAGGAGGACACGCAAGAGGGTTCAGAGAAACTAACGAACCGAGAGAGAGAATTCCTCATAAATTGAAATTTAACGAACGCCTTTTTTTTTCTCTCTCGAACGACGGACGACGCAAATGTCAACGACCAACGTCGCTCGTCGTCCTCGTCGTCGCGGCGAGAAGATCATGAAGAGATACGACGACGACGACGACGACGATTCGCGCGAAGACGACGACGAAGAAGACGAAGACGACGACGACGAAGAAAGTAACGATCCCGTCTTGTTCAAGTGGCAATGGTACGAGAACACGCACGTGCGCGTGTCGTCGTCGGCTAAAGACGAACATCTTCCGCGCGCGGAGAACGACAGAGTCTGCGAGAGGAGAGACGACGACGAAGTTGAGAACGCGAGCGAGGACGACGACGAGTGCGAGACCGAAGAGGACAGTTTAGAGAGCGAGAAGGAGGAAAATGAGGGCGACGTGCTGAATAAAACCTTGAGTTATCGCGCGTCGTACTGGGACGACGCGTTGGAAGAGCTGATGTTGTCTTCGCACGCGCAAGAGATGACTAATGGCGACGGGGATGATACAGCGGCTACTGGACAGTCGTTTGGAAATGGTGGGAAAGTACGTCAAAGTCGTCGTCGAAGAGCGCGGACGTTGGAGAGTAGTCCGTGGCCGAGGACTTCGGTCGCGCCGTACGTTGCGGTAGTGGGAGAGAGTATTTTTCTCCGATTGTTCGACTGCAACAACAAAAAGGAAGCGCACTTCTACCGCAAAAAGAAAGTCATCGCATCGGCTCGCATGTACGGACAGTTTGGCGACATAGTCGTGCGCCGGGAAGATTTCATACTCGAAAGGAGCATGTGTAAATTTCCTAAAGATTGTTTCGACGAGTATTTTTGCTCGACGGAATCTGTTTCGAGCGCTCAGAAGATTTCGAATTTGTTTTTCCAGCTCGAGTATGAAGACTTAGACGGTGTTAAATCTTTCTCTGCGCCGCAGCCGTGCTTGTTGTGCATCGAAAAAGAAAGCGCCGAGCAGTTTCAGGCTTTCCTCATGGAGCCGACGATGTTTGGAAAGAAATTCAAGAACAGAATCGATCGATTGTGCTCCCGTTGCGGTTTCGTGAAGGACGTCGGGACGGTGTTCACGTTATGGCACACTGGACGTTTGTACGGAGATCTCGGAGGTCATCCACTCTCGGAGGTTGTCACACAATGCTCGAGTGATCCGAATTTTAGGCACATGTGTCCGGATATCTTGATCGAATTGCAGGAGATTCAAATAGATGTGATGTGCTGGTCGATGGAGGTGAAAAATATGCCGGGCAGCTCAGGCGAAGAGAAAGGAGAACAAAACCCAGAAGACATGGAACGGTTTTGGTCTCTGACAAACATGACGCTCGAGGATCTAACGTTCTTGAGTCATTCCCAACTTTGCGGGAAATTATTGTTGATGCCTTTCGTTGTTCCCATAAAGTTCATGGTAGGCGTTGTCTTTTTGGTGAACGGCGGCATAAATGCTGTGGTGCTCAGGCAGTTATCGGAACGAAACGAAAGAAAAGCTATTCGCGCTGCGGGACCATCGTCAAAAGCTTTTAAAAAAGACTCAGAATTGTTTGAGCTCTATCGCGGCTACGTAAATGCGCTGGTGCTCGACAAATGTCGTTCCAGATCTTTGAGTTGCTACCTTATTCTCAATGCGCTGTTTGGGTTGAAGTACGCGTCGATGTTTCCGAGCGAAATCGTTTCACCCGGAGGAATCAGGGGAAGGATTGCTGTTCCCTTGTCTTTTGTCAGCGTCACGTTGGGCGTTCACATGGTGCAAATGGTCTATAAACGTGATATCTCAATATTCGGTTATTTGAGCGGACGTAAGCAGGATCTTTTCGACCGGTATAAAAGAGGGGGTATAGTTTCAATTGCGACTTTGGTGGTTGTCGTTGGCGCGCACGGATCGATAGCGCGATACCAGCGCGCATCGGTCGCAAAATTTTGCTCTTTGAGACCATTACAATCCGCCGACGTCGACGCCGATGAATACAACGGACTGTTGCAATATGACTGTAACGAGATGTTCTCCATACTGTTCCGACAAGAATGCTTACACTTGGTGTATATCTCTGTCGCCGCAGCCGTTCACGCCTCGTACCCAAGAAGCAGCTGGTGGTTTCCTGTCCTGGGATGTATCTCGGGTTTCTTGGCGTACAGCCCGCCGCAGTTTAGTACTTCTGCAGACCTACCGGACGAGGTGAACATGAGGACCTTATTTAATTTGTATGGCTTCGTTGCCATCCTTTTCTTGATAATCTCGATCATGACTTCGCTGAACGTACAAGCGCACTTCAAAAGACAAAGCTTGGATTGGTTTCTCCAAAGTTATTTGCACCAAGAAATGAGGAGCAGAAGAGGAAAAGAAGCTTGGAGACGAAAACTTTCCGCTGTAAAATAAAATATCACGATAATGCAAATGTATAAAGTAGTTCATGATTTCCAGCAAGTACCATAGTGCCTGGTACTGTTGTTGTTGTTGTTGTTGTTGTTGTTGTTGTTGTAAAGTTGTCATTGTTATTGTTTATTTATTAATACTGGTATTAAAAATGTTCACTTTCTTCTTGTCTCTACGCCGAGGCTGCTCTCGCATAGGTGTCGGCTTTCGGGTCATACGCCGAAAACAACACCGCCGAATTATGACCGCCAAATCCAAACGAGTTGCTCAACGCAACCTTCACTTTTAATTTCTCTTTCGTCGTGCCTACCAATAAATCTGTCCTCACGCCTTCGTCCGGCTCCTCCAAATTCTTATTCGGATGCAACTCGCCGGTCCCGATGGCTTTGATCACCGCCACCGCTTCAACCGCGCTCGCTGCGCCTAACAAGTGACCGATTAAACTCTTCGTCGAATTGATTTTCAACTCCTTATTCTCGCCAAATATATCCGTAATCGTCCTCAACTCGGCTAAATCTCCAGCTGGAGTACTCGTTGCGTGAGCGTTGATATAATTCACATCCTCCGCCAACACGCCGGCGTTTTTCAACGCCCTGCCGATGGCCAATCTCACTCCGTTCCCATTCGGTAACGGCTCGGTCATGTGGTGCGCATCGCACGTCGCCGCACCACCCAAAATTTCCGCCAAAATCGGAGCATCTCTCGCCAGCGCGCTCTCTAACGACTCCAACACCAAAACTCCACACCCTTCTCCCATGACGAACCCGTCTCTATTCTTATCCCACGGTCGACTCGCGCCTTCCGGATCGTCGTTTCTCGTCGACAATGCTTTACTCGCAGCAAACCCGGCAATCCCACTGCTCAAAACCGCTGCATCCGAGGCCCCAGCTAAGCACAAATCGCATTCCCCGTTTCTAATGTGATCAACTGCGTTCATCATGCAAAAGTTCCCAGTCGCGCACGCCGCCGCGATGGAATAGTTCGGCCCCATAAATTTCAAATCCATCGCGACTAATGCCCCGCCCATGTTCGTAATGGCGAACGGAATACAAAACGGATTCATTTTCTTAGAACCTCTTCCGGGCGTCCACAACTCAAAGTTCGCTTGCTGAAAACTGTGCATCCCACCCATGGCCGAGCCGATCACCACGCCGCACCGCTGTTTATCCAACTTGTTAAAGTCCTCGTTCCCTTCCTCGCGCATGTCCAATCCAGCCGCGATTAAAGCCTTCTTCGCCGCCGCAATCATGAATGAAATGTACGGGTCCGCTCTTTTAATCATTCTCGGTGCAACTAAACCGTCGCATCCGTCGAAATCGCGTATCTCGCCCGCGAACGTCGTCGTGATGTTCGACGCGTCGAATTTCGTGATTGGTTTTATGGCGCTCTCGCCGTTCAACAATCGATTGTAAAATTCATCCACGTCGTGGCCTAACGCGGTCACCGCACCGATGCCGGTGATGACGACTCTTTTCTTACCCGAGCGCGTGAGGTCGACGCCATCGGTGGAGGCGGCGGATATTCTCAATATTCGCTGCTGCTGTTGTCGATTATTGTGTCTGCTAATACGAGTAGAAGTAGTAGTGTATCTTCCCTTGTTTTTCTTGGCTCCGCTCGGGAAAAACTGTTGTCGATGTCTCGAGCAAGAAGACGACGAAGACGAAGCCGTCGACGCCATGGCGGAGCGGGAGGAGGCTAAGGAGACGCACGATAACATGTTGTACGTTTCTTGCGCGTGTATGTGTGTTATTAACTTTACTATATGCGCAAAGAAGTGCGTCGAGCGCGCGTCGAGGTGTAGCGTATCTGAGATGTGAGTCAGAGAGGGCTGGTTAGATAAGGTTTAGGGTGTTAATGGGACAAGAGCTTCTAAAAGCCGTGCGCCGCGGCGGTTGCCGGGTGCACCATTTTTTGTATCAGTATGTATTCTCTTTCTCTCGTTAGTTAAATATGAGTATTATGTATTATGTATACGTATCGTGTTATCTTCTTCGTCTTTTCCTCTCGCGATGTTTCGCCTCTCGTTCTCACAAACCAAACGCGCGCACGATCTCTTTCTCCTCCCTCTCGCTCGCCCCGCCTTTCTCTCGCGGCGATAGTAATATTGTATTACTCTTCTTCTTCTCATCTCTCCCAGTCGGAATCGACGTCGCCGTATTCGAACATACCGCAGTGCTCTCGTCTCGCCTTGTCGATTTCACCTTGGATGGCCTCGCGGTTGTCTTCTGAGGTTTGCGTGTACCCGACTTTGAAACGGGACATGCGGCACAAACCGGAGGCGGCTAAGATGCCTTGCACTGAACGTTCCGGGAGAAACTGTTCGGGCGAGTAAGGTTTCGCGAATTTTGTGTCTTTCTTCGTGTTGCTTGATGGTTCTTCTTGTTCGTCGTCTTCCACTGGCCATAACGTTAGCGTTAGCTCTGGACGCGCGTCGACGGCGGATGACCAAGCGTGATCAAAGTCAAACTTTTTCATTCGCGCGTCGACGATGGCGTGGAATTCGCCACCATGAACGAGGCGTTGAAACTCAGACTCGGCGACATCTTTGTAATCGCTGTGACGACTCGGCATGGCGATGTGAGCAAGCTGGCACAGTCTCGCTTGAGGAGGGTATGCGTTCAAAGAGACGTTAGAGTGCAACGGTCTCGCACGGCGAATGGATACGCGTTCGTTGTGACCAAAATCGATACACATGACGTCCAGTTCTTTCGCGTTTTCATCTCGATAATTCACCGTGGCGCGGTACCAGCTGTTGTCTTCCGGCGATTTGATCGCAACGAGATCGTTCAATTTCGGCTCAAAACCAGGCGGTGGGGCTTTCACGTCTGGATCGTCGTTCGCGTACTCTTTCTGCACCAGTTGCCACAGTTCGTTGGCGACGGAACGTTCGAGAATTTGCGCGAAAAATTTACCTTCCCGTAAAGTTTCCGTGACTCCGAGCCTAGTGGTAAACACAGGAGGGCCACTGTCTCTCGCTTGTGGATACGGTATGCTCGAGCTGCCTTTTCTATTATCGTATTGGTTTCTAGTAGATTGTTGTTGCTGCTGCGGCTGCGGATCGCTTTTCCTCATGACGGCAGCCGCCGCGGTTGAAGATGCGCTATTGACAGACGACAAGTAGCCGCCCGGCGATGCGTTGGCGTTGTTATTCATGATACCACCTTCGTAACCTGGCGGGGCATTAACTTTACCCGAGCCACTTGGCGATTGAACCCCGTTGTTATTTTCATCGTCATAAAATTTGCTTCCATAAAAGCTCGCCGGATTTTGGTCCTCGTTGAAACCGCCGAGATTATTCGCCTGCATCTCTTCCGCCAAGCGCCTAGCTTCTTCGGCTTCTTCGTCCCAGTCTTTCCAAATGCCAACTCTCGCAATTTTCGCAGCCTTCTCCACTTCTAACGCGCTCGCGTCGCCGTGAAAGGAAACTCTTGCCAGACCCGCGCGAACGAGTTCCGAGGCTAAATCCAAAGTCAACGTGTTGCACTCCAAAGTCCCTCGAAACGTCCCGGTTTTATCCACCGAATTCGCCGCAACTTGCACCTCTCTTTGATTCACTCTATTTCGAACGTAGTTCAAAGCCTCTTTCGCGAATGGTTCGTCTCTGGTCGGGCATCTCACCCCTGATAAACTCAACGTGAACACCGCGCCGGCGTTTTGAGAACTGACTCGAAACCTGTGTCCGTTGATACAGTGCTCCACGACGCCATGGAATTTCCCGGCTCTTTGCAAGAACGGTAAAAACTGCGTCGCCTTCTTTACATTTTCTGAGGCGTCGTTCAAATCGTGCGGAATTGGTGCGTCTTTAGGCGAGTGAATGCCCTTCTTTTGTTGTATAGCTTTACTTTCGGCGACGAGCAAATCGTCGTATTTATGCGATCTGGCTTCATTTTCTCTGTGACGAACTACCGAAGCCAAGCCTCTGATGACTAACAGTTCGGCGAGATTCGGCGCGTCTTCTGGTTCTGCTTCGATTGGAATTCCGTGATTGTTATATTGCGGCGGTTTCTTCACCACCTCGCCGATTAAAGCGATGGTGCCGAATTCGATGATTTTTTCTGGTATATCTCTCGCGTCGTTCCCGGCGATTGTTTTCGTGTATTCAAAGTTAACCTCCACTTTTTTCCCGATAACTCTCGTTCTCACGAATTCTTTTGCCTCTCTCGCGTACGGTTCATCTTTCACACTTCGTTCTCTGGCACCTCTCCCGAGCGGTGCGATTCTCGGCGCTCGAACCGAGGACAACATAACCTTCATCTCATCGCCTGTTCGCGAGTCTTCGACGATGACGGAATCTCCAGAAACGACCTCGATAACCTTTCCTTGAATCTTTCTACTTCTTCCCATGTTTTCGAAATGCGAATCCTCGTTCGATGGTGGCACGTAATCTTGCCAGATTCTAATCCTATTCGTCTTTGCGATTGCCTCGGCGTTCCTCAAAGGCGCCGCACCTCCTAAAGCCAACGCCGCGGAGTAATCCGAAACCTTCGCTAAACCTCTCTCCAAGAGAGCGTTCGCCAAGGGCACGATCGAGCTGTGATCATCTTTCGGTAACACCGACGCAAATCTGTTTCCGTATTTATCTTTACCAACAAAAGCCACTCGCACGTCTCTGTTCAACACGCTCAACTCGGCAAAATACTTCGCCTCTCTCGCGTGCGGTTCCGGTTCTTTTTCGTTCTTCTTCCCCATCGCCGGCGCGACGACTCCGGCTAACAAAATCGTCACCTCCGCACCTCTCGCGGGACCCTCTTCGCACACCGAAACTTTCATCGTGCTTCCATTCAACGCTACCTCTACGACGCAATGAATCGGCTCCACGCCTTTAGCGTCGATGAACTCGTCCACCAATCTCGGATCGCTTTTATTCCTCACAGCTTTATTCAACAAAAGAGGATCGCACGTGTGTTTCCCTCTAAAAAACTGCTTCGCGTCTTCTTCGGCTTCTTTAATCAACTGGTTTCGTTTCATCGCGTTTTCATCGTTCTCGTCCTCCCTCGACGGCTTCCCGACGCACCATCCGTTTTTGCAGTGCTCCAACGCCACGTCTCCCGCGCCGTCTTTAAACACCAACGCGAACTCTCTCGAAGCGTACTCGCTCTCCACTTTAAACGTCACCGGTTCGCCAATCAAGGCGCGTCTCAACGCTTCGCGCGATTGAAACGCGAACGGCTCGTCCGCGTACGATCCATCTCTTCGTCCCTACAAATAGGAGAGAGAATTTCACGGTAAAATGAATCGCATTAATAATAATAGGTAAAAGTACAGCCGCCGCCGCGGGAAAAAAAGAGAGAGAGAGAGAGAGAGGGTCATCAGGTCCGAGTCCAAACCAAAAACCTGTGAAAGGAAAAAGGCGAAGAAAAAAACAAATCTGCTTTTGTGTTCTGCGTTGTTCTGCGTACCATTCTCGGGGCGATGATACCCGCCAACGTGACGATCTTCTCCGGCGGTGGACCCGTGCTCTGTTTTAATAACGAGGGGTTGTTGAGTTTTGTTTGGTCAGCGCTTTAAAACGGACGACGACGAATAAGAAGAACGCGGAGAGAGAGACGAGAGAGAAAAGAACGATCTCGACGGCTGGGCGATGATCCCTTAACTCTGCCTCCGGTCTCGAAGAAGCGAAAAACAAACGACTAAGCGCGCAAAAGCGCGCGTAAAAAAACAACGACGCACGGTTGGTCCGGCGTTGGCGACAATCAGCACCGTGTCCCCGCTCGGGACGGCTTTGACCGTCCCGCGGAGCCATCCGGTGACCGGCATGATTGCTCGCTCTTTTTTTGCGTTTTTGTGTTTTTTGTGTTTTTTTTTCTAAGGTGAAGGTTGTTCGTTTGCTTTTTTTTGTAAGAGAGAGAGAGAGAGAGAGGAAGATGGATGTTTTCTACTAGAATTCGTTTGAGCGTTGTTTTGTCGGCGGTGACTTCTATGCGCTACGGGTTTGGATACACATTACATTTATGCGCACACGCGGGGCAGGCGAGATAAATCTCTCTCTCTCTCTCTCTCTGTTTTTGTTTCTCTTTTTTTTTCTCTCTCTCTCTCTCTCTCGCCGGGCGAGGCTATCGCGCGCTATGCTTAAAGGAATCTTTGCACGGCGTACGGCTGGAGCGAAAAGTCGAGCTCGTGCTCTTTCTTTTCCGCGAGGTCCGCGACTATTTTCCCGGTGATGCCGGCTAAGGTGAAACCGACGTGTTGGTGGCCGAACGCGTACACGACGTTTGATTTTACCGAGCTTCTGGAGATGACGGGGAGGTAATCCGGTAAAGTTGGGCGACCGCCGAGCCAATCGGAGGTTGGTTCTCGCGCGACGGCGGCGGGGAGGTTTTGGAGGAGTTTGCGAGTGGTGGTTTCCAGCGCGAGGAGGTTTTCGGCGGTGGGTGGTTGGTTTGGGCCGAATTCGACGAGACCGGCGGCGCGGAGACGAGACCGCAGCGGGGAGAGGATGAAGCCGCCGCGTTGGAAACACGTCGCTCGGGTCAAGAGCTCGGACGGGGACGCTTGGTCGGTATCCGAAAACTCGATAGAGTAGCCGCGCTCCGCGATGAGTGGGATGTCGCCATCGCCGCACATGCGGGCGATTTCTTTCGAACGCCATCCTGCGCAGACGACTATCGTGTGCACGTTGGTATACACGTCGCCATTTTTGGTGACGATTTCAGCCTTCGCTTCGTCGTTGGCGTTGTTTCTACCTGTTAGCTCCTCGTTTTGCGCGAGATTTTGTTCTTTTCTCACTTCAACCACTTCGCCGCTGACGCCGGATTTAATCACGACGGAACCACCGTTCGGACCTTTCATTTTCATCGCAAACTCAGCCAACTTTTTCAAAAACACATCCGGCGCTCTCAGCGACCACGCGTCTTTAAAAAAAATGCCACCGTTGGCAACCGCCGCGGCGGTCAAATTCGGTTCCAGTTTTAAACACTCCTCTGGCCCAACAATCTCTCCGTCACCTTCGTGCTCCCAAACGTTTCCCAACAACCGTCTCCGCTCCTCGTTCTTCTCGACGACTTCTTTCGAATCGAACCTGCTCTTCGTGAGCAACAAGTACCCGTTCCGGTTCGCGTGTTGCTCCATGAACGCCTTCGGGTTCACCCCGGCTAACCGCAACGTCTCTTTCCACGAACTCGACGCGCGTTTACACAGTTCCGACAATCCAACCGACGTTTTCGCGCTGTTTTCCGCGCTAGAGGCGCGTAAAAAATGCATCGCGAACCGCATCACTTCCATCGCGTTCGACGACGACAGTTGGAAGCTCAGAGGCGACTTTTCTTCTTCTTCTTCTGCGCTTTTGCTTCCACCAAACGTCAAACTACCGCCGAAAAATGCCTTCATTCCCACGGACAAAATGTTCATTCTGTTCTCGTTTAATCCAAACGTCGCGTACGGAGCAAACGTCCCGGCGTTGCCGTAGCTCGCCGCGTCGCCGTTTCGATCCGCGACGCCTTTGGATGATTTCTCCAATACAGTCACGGCAAAACCTCGCGACGCGAGATGAATCGCCGAGGAGATGCCGATGAATCCACCGCCGACGACGACGGCAGATTTCGTCATGGCGACAGTTTCTTCCACTCTTTCTTATTATTCTACCACAAAACGGCCGCCAGTCGTCATCTCGTGTTTATGCATGTTTGCGTGAAAAGTTTCCTCTCGGGAATGAAGAAATGGATATTTTTGGTGTTCTGTGAAATTAATAGCGCGCGAAAGAGAAAAGATGTCGCGAACGAACGTAACGATGATTCTTGTTGTGTTTCCACGTGCGTGTTAATAAAAAATGTGTGCGCACTGTTCTCTCTCTTTCTCTCTCTCTCTCTTTCTCTCTCTCTTTGTATTAATGTGCTTTTCTTTTTGTACTCTCTCTTTCTCTTTCTCCGCTAAAACGCTTGGACCAACCCGAACAGCGGGTTCGCCCGGCTGACGCTTTGTCGACCAGCCAGTTCAGATTCGTCAAACAAAAACGTCCCGGGGTCGTAGTAGATTTCTTTTTCTGCTCTGTCGTCGCAGAAGACCTCCGAGGTGACGCGTCGACCGACTGGTACCGGCGTGAGTTGTTCGACGGTGAGATGACCCGCCGACGAAATGTTTTCTCGCGTCTCTTCGATGAACTTCAACACCCTCGCGCCGGTTTCTAAATCTAAACCAAAGTTTTCCATGTCTTGCATCATTAGCGGCGCGAAGAGTTGGTTCTTGCGCAAGATGCCATGCATGACAAAAGCCGCGGCGTGTTCGCCCAACCCGTGCTTTTCCAACCATCGGACGGCGGTGCCGTCGCCGAGGAGTTCGCACAGCACGCGCTGGGTTGGAGGCGGCGGCGGCGCTTCGAGTTCGACGACTGGGTAGGAGTCGATCGGGCGTCGGAAGTTGGTACCAACTCGAGAACGTCCAGAACCACCGCTAGATCTTTTCGGGGCGTTCGGATCGCGAGGCTTCCGCGGTTCGCCTTTCGGTTTCTTTGGGGCGACGTAAGGGGCGACACCAACCGCTCGAGCAACTTCCAAGCGACTTCTGTACCGCTTGTTATCCGGGGCCCAGTACGTCGCGTCGTACGATCCGGCGGATGCGCCTTGCGTACGCATGGCGACGGTCACACGCCAAGCGCGGTCGAGGACGGCTCCAGATTTGGCGATGAACACTTTCAGTTGGTGCAAAAGGTATTCTGGGTCGCTGTTACTCACGGTGGGGATAGGACCTACCCATTCCGGCGGCCCCGGTACCGGAGGTAACGGGACAAACTCGTCGCCATTTTCGGTAATTGCCGCCGGTTTCGGAGCTTCTTGTTTTGTTGCCGCCGGTGCCGGTTTCTTCTTCGCGTTTTCTTCTTCTTTATCATTCATGTTAGTCGTGGTTGCTTGCGCTTCGTTGGCTTTAATAGGACGCGACGGAGAAGCTGTAGACGTTTCGTTCTTGTTCGGATTACGCTTCTCAACGCCCCCGTGCGCCACCGAGGTTTGCATGGTTCGCATCGCTGCAGTATTCTCGGTCTTTGCTCGCTTCGCGGCAGGTTCTTCTGCAACTTTCGGTAATTTCACTGGAGATTTCATCAAGCCTGTTTCGACGGCTTCTAAAACTTTCTTCGAGAGCGTGCGTTGTCGGCCAGAATTTCGAGTTGGCGCGACAGCTGGCTTCAGCTCTTCTTTCTTTTCCTTCGTCGGCGAGGGAATATCAATATCCATCTTATCGGCTAGCATAGACGCATGGAAACCAGTCGCACCAGCGCCATCGTCCTCGTTGTCTCCGTTGTTACCGCCATTGTGTTCGTTATCTTTGTTGGTGTCGTCTGGTTTCTGATCGCCGTTCGCTCCGCCAGCGCTGCCGCCGCCAGAGGATGGTCCAGGCCCTTTATTATTGTCGTTATCATCGCCACCATTACCGCTACTACCGCCGCCGCCGCTTCCATCCTTGTCTTCCGTCTTCTTCTCTTCGACTTTCTCTTCTGCATTCTCTTCCTCTTCTTTGACCATGCCCGGCATATCCTTAGGATCTTCCGGCTCTGGCGCGCGCTTTGGCATCGTCGGTTCGCCTTTCGCGTCGTACGTTGCCGCGTCTTTATCTGGAGTGTACGCAGCATCGATGAGCGCATTGAACAACGCTTGCGCTTTTTCCTTCGAAACAACCGCCTTGCCGTCGTCGAATAACTCGTCGAGCACACTGCCGCTCGCTGCTTTCGACGTCTCGTCCTCTCCACCGCCGCCGGTGGTTGAGGTTGCCAAAAGCATTTTTTGCATTTTTTCAATCAACATCGCGGTGGAAACTTTTGCCATTCTTCTTAAACCCATGCGATAACCTAACCGATACGTTTCATCTTCCGTGCAAAACTCGTTAGGTAGCTCTGCGAGAACTCTCGCGGCGTTGTGATGTTCCATCATTTCTTCCACGATCTCTACGCGGTCTTTCGGGGGCGGCGGTTCTGGGGCGTTCGGATCGGCGCCGTTCAAGCGAGTTCTTCGTCGTCCTTCGTCTTTGTTCTCTTCCTCTTTATCAGACTCGTCTCCGAAAGCTCCAGTCGCAGCGTTGATCAAAGCAGCCGTATCCGCAGCAAAAGGCGCGCGCGACGGATCTGCTGCGCCTCGTCGCCTCGCTGTTGGTCTCGGGACGTAGACTAGACCATCGTCGTCATCGTCGTCGTCATCATCGCTCTTTTCGTCGATTAATTTAACTTTCTCGTTCGCTAAATTCAAAACCTCCTCGTCGCCATCTTCGTACTCAATTTTCGAGTACGTTTGACCATCCACAGGCATATATTCTTGCTGAACGATTGTGCCGAAGAACCAATCGTTCTCCTTGGGCCAAAATACTTTGATCTTCGCGCCGTCTGGGTAGGTGCGTTTCGGTTTGCTCCTCGCTCCGCCGCGGTTACCCCCTCTCGACGGGGCCGAGGGTGCAGTGGCCGCAGCGACAGCGTTACCGCCACCACCGCTGCCTAAATTCGAAGCTCTTGGTCTACCAACTGGCTTTTTTTTCGTCATCCCCGGCGATCTCGTCCCGGTCACGCCCGCTCTCGGCGTATTCATCGGAATCGACTTGATCAGCTCGTTCGTCTTGCTCTCGTCCATGTTACAGTCCACGTCCGCGTACTTTCTCTCGTACGAGTGCAAATAGTTCTTGTAACACGTGATCAAATCGTGCCCAACGCTGGTCGCTTTGTGCGTGCTCGTATAATTCGCCAACTTTGGAAAAATCTCTCGACTCCAGTTGATTTTCCTTTCGCACGTGGTTTCGTCCGGGCCCCATCCGCCGCGAGCCACCACTTGTCTGTATATCCCAAACAGATCTAACTTATACCCGTTCAAAGTCTTCGCCGGCCAATTCTCCGGAGCTGTCCACGAGCGATCGTAGAAAAGAAAACGTCAGTGTGCTTCTTACCGCGCGATCGGCGACAAAGAGAGCGATAAAATACGCGGGAGTCTGAAAAACAAAACGAGGAGGTCTCTCCCTCTATACAAACCGCGCGAAACCGCGAGCGCGCGCCATCGAGATCGATCGCCCCTCCGCAGATCGATGATCGACCGCGCCCACGATCTCGTTCATCTCAAGCAGCAAATGAAAAGGGAGAGAGAGAAAGAGTTTTTGAAAAAAAATGAAAGAATCAAACACGCACACGACCCGTCCGGTACCAGTCTCTGCTTCTCAGGAATCGTCTGCAAATGCGCAATCTGTTGATTTGAATACAAACACACACAGAGAGAGAGATTTGAAAAAAATTAACATGTCAGTAACCGCGCCATGAAATCGCCATCCAAACACCAATAAACGATGGAAACCGAAAAGCGTAATGTCGAGCGGTGAAAACGCACCAAGTCTCGCAGGAATTCATCCTCGGATAAAGTTTCTATCGGCGTTCTCATGATGAGTGATCGTCCGCTGTTTTTCGTCGTCGTAGGGCAAAATTTTCTTCAATTTTTCCAACAACAGAGAGAGAAAAACCTCCAACTTTCCCGCTCGCGTCTCTCGATTTCTAATGCCGTTCTCGATCGCCCGCGCTTTCTCACGTTTCAAAAAAACGCGTATCGGACGGTATCAACGGACGCCGGGTAATATTAGCGAGTCGTCGAACGACCGTTCGGAGGGAAGTTGAGAGGTACGCGGGCGATGCGATCGATCGATGAAAATTTTCCTCCGCCCTCACGCAGAAGAAATGAGGAGAAAACGAGAGAGCGCTTCGTTCGAGAATTCAATTCAAAATGCCAAAAATTTTTTACGAGGTTTTTCATCATCTTTTACACGAAGGGCAGATATTTTGTTAACACAACGAGAGGGAGGAGCTGGGTGAGCGAAAAGAGAGCGAAAGAGAAAGAATCAAAGACGAGAGATGACGACTTCCGGTACTTTCTCGTGCAAATTGTGCGCGTATATATACAAGTATGGGTCTGCTCTCCTCCGCGAGCGCGCTCTTTCTTGTCTCTCTCTGTCTCTCTTTCCCTCTCGCGAGGCGAAGGTTTTTCGCTTTGAACTCTCTCTTCTGTATTCTTCTTCTTCTCTCTTTCTCACGGCGAGAAGCTTTCGACGACGGCTGGAGGAGAGAAAAGGCTCTCCAATCTATCCGCAGCCGCGCAAAGGAGCGTTAAAGTGTCGTCTTCGGTGCCTCTGAATGCGTCGTTCTTTACGATGGATGTTCGTCGTCGTCCGTCGGTGAGCGCGGGCGTTCTTCTCGACGCTTTTGGTTTCGCGGCGTTTTTTGGTTTAGAACCTTTGTTGTTCTTATTGTTATTCGCAGAGTCTGTGGTTGGCGTCGCCGAGGAAAATTTGCTGCGTTTCTTCGTCGGCGGCGAGAAAAGAGTCGGGGTTGTTTTCTTCGTCGATCGGGACGAGCGCGCGGGAGGAGGTTTCTCAGTTTTCTCCTCTGGAGTCGAAGGCGCGGTTACGCTCTTGGATGGATCTAGGGCAAAAAATCGTTGATGATTTTTGTTGACGTTCATCGTTTCTTCGCCGTCGTCGGTGCCAGTCGCCGGTTTCTTCTTCTTCGCGGGCACGCTTAAAGTCGCCGCCGTCGCGTCGTCTGCATTTTCTTTCATCGCCGCCACTTTATCAAACTGAATCGGTTCGAGAGACCCTTTCTTTGCCTCGTCCTTTTCCTCTCGGAGAGATATTTGCTCCATCGAAGCGGTAATAGGCGGGAAAGCTTCCGCTAAAGATCCTTTCGCGACAGGCGCGAATTTAGCGTTTGGTTTTGTGCCACTCTTATTGCTATTGCTATTCGCGTTCTCTTTGCCGCCGCTACTTTTCGTTCCGCTCGTCTTTCTCTTCTTCCTCTTCTCGCCCTCTTCTTCGTCTTTCTTCGCTCCGTCCTCCTCCGCTTCGTCCGTCGTCTGTCTCTTCTTCTTCTTCTTTTTCCCCTTCTCCTCCTCTTCCTGCGTTTGGTTCAACTGATAAAACCTCGCGCGACATTGTTGCGCTGTCCTACCTTCAATATCTCGCGCGATAAACGCCCACCTCGCCCCGTGCGTCTCGAACGCTTTCTTTAACCTCTCGTCCTCCTCCGTCTTCCAGTTCCCTCTCTCCACGCTCGGGTCCAAATGTCTTCGCCATCGTCCCATGCACTGCTGATCGGTTCGACCGCTCAGAGATCGCGCTATGATTGCCCATCGTTGCCCGTGTTGGTCGTACAGTGCCGCTAACTGTTTCGTTCGTCGTGTGTTTTCGGAGAACAGAGAGAGAGAGAAAAAAAAAAGAGTCCGCGGTTAGAAAATACGTCGGGATACGCTTCCGAACGACGTGGGAAAACTACGAACGCGCGCGAGAGAAAGAGAAAGTAGCAGAAAGCGCCCCAACAAAAAAACAAACAAAACAAACGGAACAAACACCAAAACTTCCACGCGTTCGCGATGTCTTCTATTTCTTCTTCTTCTTCTTCTTCTTCTTCTTCTTCTTCTTCAAAAATCCGACATCGACTCGTGTCCTCCGAGACGAGTCTCTTGTCTTTTCAAAAACGAACTTTGAGGGGAGAGAGCCAAAAAAAAAACCGACAAAAAAAGTAACAAAACGAGGTCGTTGACTCGGATCTCTCTCTCTCTCTCTCACGTCCATCGGTCTCTTCTTCCGCGTTCTTTTCGAAGGAACGAATCGAATAATCACATAACGAGAGAGAGAGAGAGATGCAAAAGTAAAAAGCAATCGCGTTCGGTCGCGCAGAGTCTCTCACCTTTTCGTCTTCCTCCTTCGTCCACTTTTCTCGCCTGATGTTTGGATTCACGCGATGTCGCCATCGCTGCGCGCATTGTTGCCCGGTGCGTCCAGGAAGCGACGCCGCGACGGTGGCCCATTTATTGCCGTATTTTTCTTGCATCTGCTGCAGCTTTAAGTCTTCCGCGGTCGTCCAGGGTTGGTGGACCTTCGTCGTTTCCTCCTCCTCTATCTCCTCCTCCTCCTCCGTTTGGTTTCGTTCGTCTTCTTTCCCATGTTGGGACGATGGAGCGTTTTTCTCTCGGATGCCATTTTGACATGCGCCCATCTCTCTCGCTTTTCGTTTCCTCTCTTTTCTTTTCTTCCGGCGCTCGTTTGATTCCCGAGGGTGGTAAACTGAGGAAGTGACGTTCACACGCAATAGGCGCGCCGCGGTTGGAAATGCGAGACGGGTAAATGCTCGAGGAGAGAGAGACACACACACACACACACAGACAGACAGAGAGAGAGACGGAGAGAAGTGGTCGACGCTCCGAGGACGAAAAGTGAAGTCAACTCTTTTTCCTTCACGCGGTTTGCAAAATTTTAAAAAGAGCCTGAGGATAATGATGACGAGACTATGAAGAACTTTTTAGCGCGGGATTTTATTATTATTTTACTCTTGTTCGAGACAAACGTTATTCCGTAGATTGATGATATACATATACAACTTCCCCACAAAAGGAGAGATTTATACCACGCGTCAACTATTCTTCTTCTTTTATCATAATTTAAAGCGTCGCCTTGAGCTTTCCACAGCGATCTTCGCTTCTAATTTTTTCAGGCGTACGAATACTCCTCCGCCCCCGCCGCGTCTCGCGCCGCTCGCACATCCAAGGCGACGACGACGACAAAAACGTGCGAAATAAACACAGAGTATTTCGCTTACGCAGCTTCCGCGGTTCTCTTGGAAGGCGGACGTTCACCGTGCGCGTTGTTGCAGAACTTTTGGACCGGCGCCGCCAAACCTTGCTTGATTTCTTCCGGAGAGAAGTCGTTCTTGATGTAGTAGTCCTCCTCCGTGGAGTCGTTCGGACCAAGGAACATAGAACCCCACATAGGGAAGTGGATCGGAATGACCAACAAAGTAACGCAGATGATGGCAATACCCATATACATGATACCGTCGTAGGTTTCAATGGAGTCCTTGGTGAAGAACAAGGCGATGCAGATGGTGGAACCGGCGTTACCGCCGGCGCCGATGAAACCAGAGGCGACGCCCAACGCGCGTCTCGTAATGTACGGGACGATACCGTAGGAAGCGCCTTCAGACGCTTGGACGCAAATGGAGAACAAGACCATCATAGCGATGGTGGTGCCCAAAGAGTCTTTCGCCAAAGCCATGAAGATGCACATGACACCTTCAACTGTTTGCCAGAGCCACAAGCACCACAATCTTCCTCTCATGCCGAACTTGCGAGAAGACCAATCAGACGCGATACCACCAACGGATCTCGCGAAAATGTTCATCAAACCGTAGCACGACGCCAAAACACCGGCGATGGCTAAATCGACGTCGAATTGATCGTACAAGTACGAAGCGACGATGTTGTTCATGGTCAACTCGACGCCGAAGCAGAAGCCGTACGTCAAGACCATGCACCACATTCTGTAGTTCTTCATGCCAATGACGGTGACTTGCCACGCGGATTTCTTTTCGAGAGCACCAGAAGTGTGCAAGAGTTTGTAGTTACCGTCCGGTAAATCTTGTCCGAGAAACATGACAGCCATGCCGCCCAACAAGTGAGCCATACCCGGGACGATGTACGCCCATCTCCAAGCGGTAAACGCGCGATCTTCCGTAGCTTTGAGCATACCAGCGTAGACCAACGGCATGACGAACTGCGTGACACCACCACCAAGGTTACCCCAGCCAGCGGCCGTGGCGTTGGCGATACCGACGCACTTACCGTTGAACATAACGGACATCCAAAATTGGCACGCGACAAACGTCGCGAGGCCGAGACCGATGCCCAAACGGCAAATCAAAAATCCAGACGCACTGGTCACGAACGGCATAGCGAAGCAGAACGGAGCAGTAATTAACAAAAGCATACCGAGACCAATTCTCGGGCCGACGGTGTCGACGAACGTGCCCATCAATACACGGCAGATGATGGTGCCGGTAATCGACGCCAACGCGGCGTTACCGAGATCCGGCTTGGTCATGTTCAAATCCTCACGGATGACCGGGACCATCGGCGCAGCCGCAAAAGTGGATACAAAGGAGATGAAAAATCCAATCCAGGACATGTGGAAGGACATGTGGTGCGGTCGTTGGAACGAGAAGATGTTCAAAGACATCGCCTTGTTTTCCCTGTTTTATATATTTTTTTCATAGTTGAAAAGAAAAAAAATTTGAAAAGAAAGAAGAAGGTGTGAGTTTGTATCGCAAGGCAAGAAAAAAAGGTAAACGTAAAAGATGGAAATTTCTTTTTGCGGCTATGCGCGTACGCGACGGTAACGCATCGATCCGAATTCAAACTCTCCATCTCAACGCGATAAAATGATGAACAAAACGTTTTTATTCACTTTTATCCGTCTTTTATGAAAAGTTCGCGTTCGGAATCAACGCAAACGCGCGCGCGACGTTTGTACAATCCCAAAACAGGACGAAAAAAAAAGTGACCAAGCGACACCCGCGAAATTTTGAGCACTTTCAAGTCGAAACGGACGCGCGACGCGAACGTCGCACGCGTTCGGTAAAGAACGAATCGTAAACGAAGAATACTTACGAATCGACCGGAATCGTGTGCACGGGGGCCTCGAATTCTTTCGGCGCCATGTTTGTTTGTGTTTGTTGTATGTATAACTTTTCACAAAGCGTCTGAAAACTGAAGTAAAATTTGTCCGCCAGCCAAATGGCTTCTTTTTTTCCCTCTTTTTTCCCTCTTTTACTCTTTTTCGTGTCGTTTGATCGCGCTCACACGTGTCATATGGCGTCGTTTGGTCGCGATATTTTTTTGATATTTCTTTACTTTGCGGCGCTCGTGCGCTTTTTTCACCGCGAACACCAAGAACAAACGAGTTACTTTTACTTCACAAAAAAGAAAAGAAAATCGCGCGCGCGTGACACTATAACAACAACGCACAAATAACTATGCAGTTCACCACGAAATTATTCACCGCCTTTTTGGCGTTGATTGCTTTGATGCAATTCGTCTCCGGGGCGACCTTGTACTCCGAGATGAAAGACGACGCGAAAATCACCGTCGGCGTCTCCGGCGTCGCGTTGGCGGATGGTTGCGCTGCCCAGGTTTGTTTTATCTTTTTGTTCTTTTCCCGCCCGAACGGAAGGGCGCGCGCGAGAGAAGTACGAGATTTCATCGCACGAAGATGAAAAAATACTTTCAACGCGCGATTTTCTCGCCGGTGATCCATTTTCTTCTTCGCGCGCGATGTCCGACTCTCTTTCGCCAGTCGCGCGAAATTTCGAAGAAAAGTGGGCATCAAAGGACACTTTTTTCTTAACGAAACGACGCAAACATTTCTTACTTATCATATTTCTTCTTCTTCTTCTTCTTCTTCTTTGCGGCGATGAATACGACAACAGAAATACATCAGCGGTTCTGACACTTTGACCGTCACCTGGTCCGGTCTCTCGGCCGCGCCGGCGAAAATCGCCATCAAATTGTGCTACACCAGCGACCAAATCGTGGACCGCGCGTGGAGAAAATTCAAAGACAACATCGCAGATAATAAGCAGTGCCAACAAACGGCGGATTCCTCTAAGTTTTTGGTTGACGCGTTTGATTCCACTGGGTTGAGTGGAAGCAAAGACGTGAAGATTCCGTTGAACACGGCGCCGACGACGTACACCGTGCAAGTAATGGCCATTGATGCGGACGGTGCTATCTTCCAATACGGGGACAGCAAGACGTCTGAGTGCCACTTCGAGATCGACACCTACGACAGAACACCGGTGGCGTTGCAAGGTACCATGGGTTTCTTCTGCGCGTTTTCGATGATTGTTGCCGGTACCGTGTGGATCTACGACGTGAAGAAGCAAAACGCGATTGCCGCTCAGTGGGCGCAATAATCAGCTACAGTAGTAGCTGGTTTGTCTGAACATCCTATGGTCGGTCGTTGGTTCTCGACGACGGAAAAGCGTCGACGCGAGGTTGTAGCGTATTTAAACACGAGGGAAGATGTTTTGAAATACGAAACACTCACGTAAAATTGATTGAGAATATTCAAAAGTTCTTGTTGCGATTGCTAGTATTGGGGGACAAACTGTACATATAGAACGTATACATATAGAACATCACCTTGTATATTTCAGGAAATTGTCTTACCTATTTTTTTATTCATACGAAGAAAACTATATATCATCCGGTATACGGGCGACGCGCACACGTCCCGTATAAATACAAAAATATAAATATAAAAAGCAAACGCATCTTCGTCATCAATATTAACAACACTGACGAAAGCTAGAACGACAACAGCGCACATGTGTGGATGGATGCTCTCGTATGTTATGTGTTATATGTGTACACGACAAATAGTATTTAAAACTTCAAAACGTTCTTCTCGCAATCGAAGCCTAAACTTTTCAAGTTCTTCTCGCAGCTCTCAACCATCATCGGCGGTCCGCACAGCAAAACCACATTCTCCTCGCTCGGTTGCGGCAATTGCGTTTTGATCATCTCGGCGTTCACGAAACCAACACTTCCAGTCCACTTATTCTCTTTCGAATACAACTCCAAGCTCGGCGTATCGACCGTGTAGTGCACGGAAAAGTTCGGATCCTTCGCGGCCAACTCGTCCAATTCAGCTTTGCACAAAATATCCTTCGGCGACTGGTTCGCAAAAATCATGTTCACTTTTGTCGTATCGCCGACATCGCTAAAGATTTGTCTCGCCACTTGAAGCATCGGCGTGATACCGGTACCGCCGCAAATCATAGAAATCGATTTCACGTTCGATTTTTTGGCAACTTCGTTCGAGACGGCGTTGGTCACAGAAAATTCGCCTCGCGCCGTGTATCGAATCAAACCGTTCGGGCCTTCAAACTCCACGGAATCTTCTCCAACGACCAACTTATCCAATTGTTGCGTCACGACGCCTTGATCGTAAATTTTCACCATCAAATCCATGAAACCTTTTTCTTGGTCGTTGGTAATCGGCGTGTACGGACGAGACGTTTTGCCTCCGTCGCAGGAAACCATGACGTGTTGTCCAACCGGTAAACCTAGGATATGGTCTTTCGACGGTAACTCGAATCTAAATCTTCTCGTGTTTGCAGAAACGTCTTGCTTTTCGACTAATTTTAACTTGATTTTCTCGCCACTTTTCAATGTCACTAGCGTGCCTTCTGGGTACTCCGTCACCGGTCTCGCCGACTTTGGCGCGGCGTCCTCGGTTTTCATCTTTTCAAACTTAGATTTCGGCGCCGAACACGACGGGCATACGTAATCTTCCGGTAACGAGTCGAACGGCTTCTCCTCGGAATAGATGTACCCACATCCGGTACAAATGTGCGTTTGTTTTCCCAACGCTTTCGGAACGCCTTTGGTATACTGCGCCGACTTGTTGATTTTCCACCTCGCGGCGTTGTTCGGATTTTCCGTCGGCGTTGCTTTCCTCGTCGCGCCAAACTTTTCAATCATGACATTTTCCACGACCGGATACAACTCCGACAAGGCCACTTTTTCAATCTCGGCTTTTTCTTTCAAATGACCAGTTGGACCAACTGTGCCGCCGATGAAAATGTTCACGCCCGGTACCATACCTTTCGCGCCGGACGGATCCTTGACTTGCGCACCCATCAAACCGACGTCTGCGACTTGTACCGGTGCGCACGAGTTCGGGCACCCGGTCCAAATCATGCGCACATCTTTCGGAAAATCGAGCACGGATTCCAAGTGTTCCGCTAACTTGTACGCGTTTTGCTTCGTTTCAATTTGCGCGAATCCGCAAAATTGGTTCCCCGTGCACGCGACGATATTGCCAACAATCCTACCCGGTTTCGTCGAGTATCTCGAAAACAAATCGTCTTTCAACAATTCCTCGACTTTTTCTTTCGGCACGTTCGGAATCAAGAAGTTTTGCTCGACGGTTAAACGAATCTCACCGCTGCCGTACTTCTCCGCCAACTCGGCGATGCGCATCATGTCGTCGCCTTGTAAACGACCGCCGACGACGTTCGCGCCGACCCACTGTAAACCGTCTTGCTTTTGGTCGTGGACGCCGATGACGTTTCTTCTGACTTGCGTTCGATCGATCAAATCTTGCTTCGCCGCTCGCGCTAACGAGTTTGCCCCGCCTGGCATTCTCGATTCGACTTCCGTGCGAAAGACATCCAATCCCATCTCGTCCACCAACCACATCATCCTGGCTTTTTGCCTGTTGCCGCGATGACCGTAATCTCTGAACGTCGTCAAAATCGCGTGCGTCATGGCAACCACGTCCGATTCTGGAACCCACGCGTCCAAAGGAATCGCCTCCGCAGCTCTCGCAGACGAGATGAACCCGCCAACTAAAACGTTGAATCCCATCTCGCCCGTCGTCTCGTTCTTCGCCGGGACAAACGCCAAATCGTTCAACTCTGGGTGTTCGAAATAGTCCGACGAACCAACCACGCAAACGTTCCATTTTCTCCCCAAGTTGGCTATTTCTGGGTTTCCTCTTCCACCACCGGTTACGTACTCTTGAATCTTAGTCGTAAACGGTCTCGTATCGATAATCTCCAACGGGTCGATCCCGGCGATGGGCGACCCGGTTGCGTTTCTCGCGTTGTCCAAACCAGACTGCAACGAACACATCCCCAAACGTTCCAAGTTGACCATAATATCGTGCGCATCTTTCAATTGAATCCCTCGCATTTGAATATTTTGCCTCGTCGTGATATCCGCGCACCCATCGTCGCCATACGATTGTACCAAGCTCGCCAAATACTTCATCTGCTCCGAGGAAACGATACCGCCCGGCAACTTCAATCGCATCATAAATCTACCGTAATGTCCTTTCCTTCGATGAAACAACCCGGCCCACTTCAAACGATGGTCGATTTCATCGCCGTCTCCCAATTCTTGCTCGAACTTTTCGAAATCTTCCTTCGTCGACCCGCTCTTTTCGCCTAAAGTTTTAATCTCGTTCAACGCGATGACCGTCTTCATCGCGTCCTTGGCCAATTTCAACTTTTCGAACGGATTCGTCGGTTTCTGCCACTCCTCTTTCACCACGTAGTACCCGTCTTTATCTTTATACACGTGCGCGTCCTCGCGAACGACCTCTGGAAAGTCCGGGAAGTATTTTTGCTTCGTCTCTTCGTTGAATTTTTTCAACTCGTTTTCGCTCTCCACCACGTGTTTCAGCGTCATCGCACCAGAGGAAGAGGAGGAGGTGCTCACGTCTTTTGTCGCCACCATCGTCTTCGTCGTTTTACCGCGCAAAGCGTTGATCGCGGCGGCCGTTCCAGCCACTCCGACGACAATCGCCGTCGTCATCATCGGTGCCGAAGGAAAAGAAGAAGAGGAGGAAGAAATGGACGCGACGACGTTCGGTGACGCGATGCTCTTCGACGACGGCGTCGAGACGCGACACCATTTTTTCGCGTCTTTTGTCCTCCCATCATCCCTCGGCGCCAGTCGATGATGCCGATGATTACTCTCCGAAGACGACGAAGAAGAGACGCACTGAATTCGCATCGTCGCGATAGATTTCATCGTGTCTCAAAGCAAAAATACCGTATCACCTCTCGTTTCTTTTTGTTGTTGTCGTTGATGTGTTCTCTTTTGTTCTCTCTCTCTCTTAAGCAAAGTGGGGAGTTGCGATGCGCGCTCTCCGCTCACTTTTTTTTTTTTTGTGTGTGCGTGCACAGAAAAAAATCAAAAAAAGATCCCCCACACAAAAAGCGCGTCGTTTGGTTAAAAAAATCTCTGGGGTTGTTTTGTGAGCACCCTCTCTCTCTCTCTCGATTGATGACCAAACGACACCAAAATTTCAACAAGGAGTCGTTTAGTCGACACTTTTTTTTCTTCTTCTTCTTCAAATGCATTTTTAGGGAAAATTTATTCTTTATCATACACGTAATATCCTTTTATAAATCGATCGATAACACACGAAGATGTTTGCCAGCGCGAGCACCACCATCGCGGCCGCTAGAGTTTCGGCGCGCGCTTCTTCTTCTTCTTCCTCGTCGTCTTCTTCGCGCGAGAGAAGAAGCGCAAAGGTGTCGTTTTCCGCGAAGCGGTCGATTTCCTCTTCGTCTTCCAAAAAAGTGTTCATGAGTCGCCGGGCAATGCCTAACGATAGCGCGATGATGACGTCCCCGTCGTCGGTGGGGAATAAAAGAGGCAAGCGACTCATCGTTCGCGCGTCGGATGCGAAAACGCCTCCGGAAACGTTCGCGGCGGCTGTGGCCACGTCGGAGAAGAAAGCGAGCGCGGACACTTTATCCACGTTCGCGTTGAGTTTCACCGCTGGTGCGCTCATTGGTTTGGGTGGGTTGTTTTTAACCACCGTGGGCGGTTCGTCGCCGGCGTTGGCGGCTTCGAATCCAGGGCTCTCGAACCTCGTTAAGGGTGCGTTTGGGTTGCCTTTTGGTTTGACCATGGTCATTTTAACCGGCGCGGAGTTGTTTACCGGGAACGTGTTCGTGATGTTGAGCGGCTTGTTGTCGAAGAAGGTCACGCAGGCGCAAGTGATGAAAAATTGGCTGGTGTCCTACGCCGGAAACTTTGCCGGGTCGGTGTTTTTGGCGTACATGGCGTACGCGGCGATGACGTCGGCGGCGAATCCAGCGCCGGCGATTGCTATTGCGACGATGAAAGCGACGACTTTACCGTTCATGGTGGCGTTCGTGAGAGGCGTGTTGTGTAACTGGTTGGTGTGTTTGGCCGTGTGGGGGACGATGGCGACGACGAGCGTCGCCGGTAAGATTTTGGCCATCTTCTGGCCAATTACCGCGTTTGTGACCATGGGATTCGAACACTCGATTGCGAATATGTTCTTAATCCCGCACGGTATGTTGTACGGCGCGGATGTTTCGGTGTCGCAAATGCTTTTGGGGAACATTTTGCCGGTGACGCTCGGAAACATGGTGGGAGCCGCCGCGTTTGTTGCGGGGGTACATTACGTAGCTTACGGGCGCAATAAGTAAAGGAATAAACGATTTTAACGAACTCTGTACGTGACACATGTTTTATCCATACCAACGAAAGAGCGATGATTTGAACAATTGACGATTCGTATGTTGTGGTTCTTCTTTTCTTTGCACATTATTTTTTTTATACATAAGTGTGACTCTCTCCTCTCTAAAAACTCTAATATCGGATGATGTCCTCGTCCACAAATCCAAGCTCCTTCAACGCGGGAATGCACGTATCTTCTTCAAATGCCGGCGGTCCGCACATGATGGCGACAGAAGTTCCATCTTTAGACGGATCAAAGCCGTGTAAACCTATGATCTTCTTGGAAATCCGTCCGACTTGCATGCGACCTTTGGCGATATCAGATTCGTAGGTGTTGTCCAAGGCTTTTGAAATCAAATAGTGCATTCGAAACCTCTTCGGGTGTTCTCGCTCTAATCGATCTAAAGTATACTTCAACAAGACGTCTTTTTCGGACTTATTTGCGTAAATGAACACGATTTCGGTTTCATCTTCCGGGTCGCTCAAAATTGCCACGATGAGTTGCAACATCGGCGCCACGCCGGTTCCGCCGCCCATCAACGTCATCTTCTTCACCGGGTTCGGACGAACTTTTTTATCGATGATCAATTTGCCGCCGTTCTCGTAGACAATGTGACCGATCGGTCCTTTAACGTCGATGGTATCGCCTTCGTTGAGTTGGTTCAAGTATTGAGTCAAAGCTCCGCCTTCCGGGTAGCTCTCGTTTGCCCCGGCGAAGTAAATCTTGATGACAAACTCAACCGCGCCCAAGGTACCGTTCAAAGACGATGGCGTGTACGCTCTCATGACCTTTTTACCTTTCCATTCACCTCTCAAGTACAAGTGCTGTCCGACGGGCATGCCAACTTGATGCTCGGGAGATTCCAACTGTAATCGCAGCAAAATGCAATCGTGAGAAAGCGGCACCTTCTTTTCGATTTTCAGAGGGATCCACTTCTTCGGGTTACATCCGAGCGGGTTCTTCGCGTCGTCTACCGGGTGCGACGCGCCCGCCCACATGCGATCGAATGCTAACGCTTCCGCTTCCTCGCCTAGTACGATGTCTCCGTATACGTCTTTGTTTTCTTGCCAGTGCTTGACCAAATCGACGTTTCCGGTCGTCGGTGTGGGCGGATATACTTTCTTCTTCTTCTTCTCCTCTTCTTCCGCCGCTTCTTTTGCGACTTCACCAACGCTACTCGGGACGAGATTCGTGACATCAGACATTGAAGACGATGGTTTTATACCAACCTCACCAATGTAATACGGTTCCAATTGTTTCCAAGCTTTCGCCGAATGCACCGCCTCGAAATCCTCCGTCGTGTCTTCGCCCGCGTTCATGGTGATGGACGCATTCCCTCCCGGGTGTAAACCTTCCTTCAAATATGCGTTCGTGTCGTACACTTTCCCTTTCACGATGATCCAGCAATCGTCCTCGGAGTTGTGCTTAGCGACTTCTTCTTCGGTGTAATACTTCGCATCCGCTGGGATGATGGATTTCGGCGATTCTACTCTCTTTTGCTCCTCCGAAGACGGCGGTTTCGCTCCTTGGACGACGTTCGACGCGGCAGCGACGTTCACAACTTCTCTCTTCTTTTTCGCCCGCACGGTCAGATCAATCTCCTCTCCGGCTCGTTGGCCGTCCAATTGCTCAATCACTGGCTCCCATTCACCTGCGGTATTTCCCATCCATCCGCCTTTCAACGTCCCCGGCTCCGTCGGGTGTTCGCATCTCACGAAACGTTTTCCTTCAAACTCAACTTCGCTCGTTTTCACTCTAAACTGAGGATTGTTCCCCATACCCATCAAATTCCACGTCAAATCTCTAGGCTGCGTGTTATTCGCTTCATCCCAAGCTCGACAGATGATTTCGGACGATTCTACCAGTCTACTTCGTTCGACGAGTTTAGAAAATTTCACCCACGTCCAGTGTTTCCCGTATTCCGTCGGCTTCGACGGTCGATGAATCTCGCACAACTCCCACGTGTATCCACCGTTGAGAGATATTTCACATCTCGTAATTTTCCTCCCGCCGCCGGTATACGCGTAACCTTTCACCAAATAATCTTTCTCGTCCGAGTTGGATTCGTAGTTACATCGTATGTATTCGTCGTGCGCCGGCGACGTTACCGCCGAGTTGATGTTCAACTCGTTGAAAATATACTCCGGTTTTTCCCACCAGTTTTCCGAATCCGCAAGTTTTTCGTCCACGTGTGGAGGTAAAATCCGATTATCCCGAAAGTGGTAAAAGTTATCGCTCTCCTTGGTCGTGATTGTAATCTTCGACAACCATTTAATCATCCTCCCACCGATGTATCCGGGAATGATTAATCTCACCGGAAAACCGTGATCCGGCTTCAACTTTTCTCCGTTTTGCATGTACGCGATCATCACGTCTTGACTCGGATCTAACGCTTTGTGCAACGGAATGCTCGTTCCGTACGTCCCAAGCTCACCTTTCGGCAACTCGCGTTCCGGTCCCTCAAAACAGACGAACAAACCTTCTTTCGGTTCTTTAATGCCGAGTTTGAACAGCACCTCCCGCAAAGGCGTTCCGGTCCACAACGAGTTTGATAATCCGGCGGCGCCCCAGTTGAACCCGATGGTTTTCTTCCGCATGTTTTGTTCTTTCCGTCTATTTCCCGCGCAAACGAGCAACACCGGTTTTGTGACTCGCGGTAACGCGCAAATATCTTTCATGGAAAACGTTTTCGACTTTTTCGGTTTGCCCCCTTCCTTCGACGACGAAGAAGTCGAACTCCAATCCTCCACCACGACCCGGTGGGTATCCCACTCCAGATTCGGTACCGCGCCGTGATTCCTCACGAAATGCAAACTCGCCGGCGTCACGTCCCCGCTCTCCTCTAACATCTTCAATTCCGGTTCGCAGTTAAACGGGTGCGTTCCAGTTAACCGGACTAATCTCGGATGTCGCGCGACCCAGTTGTCCGGCGTGTTTACATCTTTCACGTCTGGATTTTGAGCCTGAGAATCGTACTTCCTCACGGAAGCGATGCTGCCGCCGTTTCGCTGAAGAAGCGTCGCGAGTTCCACGTCGTCCATTTTCGCGAGTCTGTCTTCTTCTTTTACGCATCGCGCGGCGGCGGCGGCAGTCATCCTCTCTCTTTTTTAAAAAGAAGTCGATGCGTGTCGCGCACAGATAAAGACGCGTCACGGGAAATTTAGGAATCTATGCAACCAAAGGACACGAGTTGTGGATGTTTTTGTCAAAAGCACCAACGACGCTTTTTTTTTTAAACGCCGCGCCGACAAAAAGCCTCTCTCTCTTCTTCGAAAGCACGCTGGAAGACCAAAACGACAATTGTGTCCGACGCGAGCTTCTTCGTTCTTTTACGCTTCAAAAATCTCTTCTCGAGCGAGCGAGCGCGCGTATAATAAATATGTGGTGTAAAGATGTGTGTTTTGTGCGAACGCCTTTTACGCCTTTTTCGTTTCTTCTTTTTCCCGAAGAAAAATCAATCAAAAAGCATCGAACGTGTATCCAAAAAGTGCCCAAAAACGCAAAAACAAAAATTTTTGAAAAATATCGCGACGCTTGGTCGCCGAAAAAAGGTCCGAATCTTGTCCTTTGGTGCTCTGTTTTTGTACGACAAAAGGTCAGGATGCTCACTTTTACTACGCGTCAAAAGGGCACTTTTTTTTCCCCACAAAACACGCGAGAGACGCGCACACACAGATACACACGCGCATATATACACAGAATCATCATGGTGTTACCAATCGTCGCCTCTGCGGTTGCCGGCGCCGGGATCAAAACCGTTTTGGATAAAACCGTTCTGAATAATAAAAACAATAAAAGCGGCGATGATAACGAGAAGGACGGAGACGCAGCGGTGTGGAACGTCGACCAATCGATGAACAAAAACCACGACGCGGACGCTTTGAAATCGAGATATCTCGCGCAACACTACCCGGCCGTGGACGAGCGGGACGCGAAAACCCCGGACAATTGGGTGAAGCGTCACCCGAATTTGATTCGTTTGACCGGGAAACATCCGTTCAACGTGGAAGCGAGTTTGCCAGAGTTGTTCGATTACGGATTTATTTCGCCGGTGAACTTGCACATCGTTCGAAACCACGGCGCGGTGCCGAAACTGGAGTGGGATACGCACCGGATTAAAATCAACGGAAACGTGAAGAAACCGTACGACATCGGCATGGACGAGCTCTCGAAACTTCCGTACGAACAGTTTCCGTGTTTAGTCGTCTGTGCGGGGAACAGAAGGAAGGAACAGAACATGATTAAATCTTCGATTGGGTTTAATTGGGGGCCGTGCGCGGTCGGGAACACGTATTGGAAAGGCGTGCCGCTGAGAGTTTTGTTGAATAAAGCGGGGATTTATAAAGCTGGACCTGGGGCGAGGTTCGTTTGTTTGAACGGGCCGCAAGATGAATTGCCGAAAAGTTACGACGGGCAAGACGGTGGACCGGGATCGTACGGGACGTCCATCGATATGGAGACTGCGTTGGATCCGACGTGCGACGTGATCGTCGCGTACGAACAAAACGGGGAAAGATTACACCCAGACCACGGGTACCCGGTAAGAATTATCATTCCCGGGTACATCGGCGGAAGAATGATTAAGTTTTTGACGGAAATCACGGTGACGGATCGCGAGAGTAACAACTTTTATCACTTCAACGATAATCGCGTGTTGCCGCCGACGGTGGACGCGGAAATCGCGACGAAAGATAAGTGGTGGTTTAAAGAGGAATACATCATCAACCAATTGAACATTAACGGTGCGATTGCGTATCCCGCGCACGAAGAGGTAATTAAACCGTCGACGACGAAATACGTGATGAAAGGTTACGCGTATTCCGGAGGTGGTAGGAAAGTTATTCGTGCCGAGGTATCGTTCGATCAAGGCATGTCGTGGAAGTTGGCGGATATCAACGTGAGAGAAACCCCGAGATGGGCCGCTGGAGGTTCCGGAGATAAAGCCAGACACTGGTGTTGGTGCATGTGGGAGTACGAGTTGGACACTTCCGTTTTGTTTGACCCGTCGTGCAAAGAGATTTTGTTCCGCGCGGTGGACCAATCGCAAAACTTCATGCCTGAACGACCGACGTGGAACGTCATGGGCATGTTGAACAACCCGTGGTATCGCGTGAGAGTGCACAACGAACCGGACGGAGGGGTGAAAATGGAACACGCTACGATTGCTGGCCCGACTCCCGGAGGTTGGATGCAGCAAATGGCTGAAAAAGCGGGCGGTGAGTTGCTCTGGGGCTGGGGCGGCGAAGGCGTCCCCGCTGCGCCGTAAAAAAGGAAACGAAGGATAGAGAGAGTCTGTAGAGAGAGTCTGTACATAGTGAATGATTTTGTGTAAATACTAATGAAATGAAGAAGGTCCGTCATATATATGCGTTCGTATAGAATAAAGATGCATTCGCTTTTTTTCGTCGGTGCTACTGCACGCCGCTACCTGTGTATTGCTGCTATTAAATAAATAAATAATTATAACTCTATTCCTCGTTAGACTCGCTATGGGCGAGGAGGCTTCCAGACGAAAAATTCCGCACCAAAGCTCTCGCGTTCCCTCCAGATGCACCCGCGATGTTATCGAAACTTGCATCTCGCTTAATTTCCTCTAATTTGCGATTTAACGTCGCCGGCATGCCGCCTCTCGGTTTCCTGAACGAATTGCCACCTCTGAGAGACCCTTCCAACGAGCCCGTCGCGTCTCGCGAGGGGCGCTGTTCCGGACTAATTTTTTTCTTCGCATCGGCGTAGAAACTGGACGATTCAATCAGAGTCGCCGAGCTACTGGAATTCGATTCATTATCACCAATATTAAACGATGCTTCTTTCATGTGCTCCAACTGCGTCGTTTCAACTAACCGGAGTAAATCCCCGTGTCGCACTAAAACGGTGTTTCGAATCGTCTCTTGCGCGTTCTTGGAAGAGGTAATTTTGGTCGCCTCGTTCGCGCCAATCTTGCTCTTCCTCTTCGCCAAAACTTTGCTCTCGAGTTCGACCAGTTGGTCTGCGGTAGCAAATAACCCAGACGCCACGCACGCGGTGATCAATTCGTCGAGCGAACTCAAACCTTGTTCGTGCGCCAACCCGATGAAACTTCTCGCCTCGGGATCGTCGTCTAAACTTCTTCTAAACGAATGCGCCAAGTGCGCTAACCCACCGCCTTTAGCGCTGGCATTCCCCCGATGCGTAGAATCGTCGTTCCAGGAAAAAGAACTGTTGCTCGTTCTCGTGCCTTCGTTGCTCGAATTACCGTCCTCGATTTCGTCCTCGTCGCCGTCTTCTCTTCTTCTGTTTTTTTTCAAATTCATTCCAACCGGGTTCGCTTTGCCTTCGTGCACGCTCTTCTCCGAACTCATGTTCAACCACCGTCTCAAAGTCGCAACGTCTTGCGCGCTCAGCTCGCACAGAATCGTCACGCACTCTTTCGTTATATCTTTCGTCTCTTCCAAAGCCAACAGCGACCGCTCGACATCTTTTTGCATCGGCGCCGGCACTAAAATGTCCCTCTCTCTGCTCACATTCGTCCCAGCCTTCTGATATCCTTCTTTCATGTGAATAAACTTTCTCAGATACTTATGCTGGTTCACTTGCGCGGCGTTCATGCGCGAATTTGGGTTCACCACCAACAGTTTCGAGACTAAATCTCTCGCCTGTTTGTTAAACGTCTCGTCGAACGGTTCGTACGATCCTCTGAGAACCGCGTACACGCCTTCCACGGTCCTCGAAAATGGCATCTTATTACTAATCAAGAGATACAAGAACACACCAACCGCCCACATATCGCTGGCTTGTCCGTATTCCCACCTCTTCTCCACCTCGGGCGCTTGAAACAAACTCGTACCCATGGGCTGTAAATCCCCTTCCATGTGGTCCTTTCTCTTTAAAACCACCGCTCGGCCGAAATCAATCAACTTCACCTGTCTCGGCTCCTGATTCGTAATCATCACGTTCTCCGGCTGCAAATCCCTAAAACACACGTTCCTCGCGTGCACGTGCGCCACCGCGTCGCACAACTGTCGCATCAGCGCAAACTTCTCCTCCTTTTGCTCCTTCTCCGTCTGCGCGCCGGACGCCAACTTCTCGTCGCACTCGACTAAATAGCTAATCAAACCTTTCCCGTCGATTTTCTCCATCACCAGCTGTAACTCCGAGCTCGTCTGATACGCCGCAATCAAACGAACGATGTTCGGATGTCGCATTCTCGACAGCGTTTCCAGCTCCGCGTACGCCTCTTTCCTTCGCTCCCCGCTGTTGCTATTCATGGCGCCAATGTGTGTCTCTTTAATCGCAACTTTAACTCCCGAATCGCTCTTACTCGTCCCTTCGTACACCGACCCTTGCATCCCGCTTCCAATCTTCTTCTTCGAAATGTTATAATCGTTCGAGACGACTTTATCGAAGTGCATCGGTACGTCTCCGCCTTGGTTTTGGACGTGTTTGGAGTACCAGGTGCCATCTCTCACGGATTCGCTCAGAGCAGGTTTGGACGCGCTGCAGCCCATCGTTGTTGTTGTTGTTATTATTACTATACTACAGCAAAGCGCTCGATTCGCTCTTTCGCGCGCGCGTGCGCGTCTGGTTTTTCTCTTCTGCCTTTTGTCTGTCTTTGTGTTGTGGGCTCTCGTGTGCGTTTGTGCGCGCGTCGTTTAGCGTATCTTTTGTCTAGGGTTTCATGTGCCTTTTGGTCGACTTTCCCCTAACCGTCGTGACATCGCGCGCGCGCGCACTCTCTCTCTCTCTCTCTCTCTCTCTCTCTCTGCCCTTTTTTGCGATGCGATAATGAAAGAAGACGAAACGACGACGAAGAAGTTAACTTCTCGTCACAAACTCACGTCTGGCCCGTCCGACGAGGAATACAATCGCTGGCGCAAATTCACCAAAAGTCAAGTTTCCCAACACGCCAAAATCTCCGACGGATGGATAATAGTCCACGACCGCGTCTACGACATCACCTCTTTCGCAAAAACACACCCGGGGTTTAACAACGCCGGACAAGTGTCGACGGCGTTAGCCATCGCGAGGAGTTTAGGGAAAGACGCGACGGAAGAGTTCACGGAGATTCATTCGTTGACCGCTTGGAAGCAGTTGAAGGATTTCCAAATCGGTGTTCTGTGTAGGGAAGGGGACGACGCGTTAGCGGCGAGGACTTCGGACGTCGTCGTCGACGAACACGTGATACCGAAATGGTTGAGCGACGATCGAGATTTTTGGGTGCGTTACAGTGGAGGCGTGGATGGGGCTGTTTTGAGGTATTTGACCAAGAACGGGTACCCGCAAGGGGATGTCGACGAGGATTTAGCGGACGACGGCGTCGCTTCGTCTTCGAAGACGACCGCGCCGACGAAGAAGAAGGAGGTGAAAGAGGAGAGAAAATCCGCGGTGAAAATCATCCTCGCGTTCGTCGTCGCGCTCGTCGGGAGCACCAGCGCGGTTTCCGCGGTCAAAAAAGGTAACACTAGCATAAATAGCGATGCGCGAGGCGGACGACAGTGGGTTTGGGAAGGGAACACGTTGATGTTGAAGCCTACGAGAGGCCGCGCGAGACGGCGATGATATACGTATAATAAATAGGTATCGCTTCCCGCGCTCCTCGTAAACATGTACACTATTATTTTAAATCAACACATAACATCACTCATTAGACGTCATCGCCAATCTAACGCATTTAATCTATATCCTAAAACATCTCTACGCTCTCTATTTCTTCTTCTTTCCTTGCGCCGCTTTGTATTGTTTTTCTTGCTCCGCCAAGTCTTTCATGTGCTGTTCTGCGGCTGCTTTTTCCGTCGTCATTTGCCTCTTATCTTGGTACGGGCGCATTTCGTGCAGTGGTAACGATATGAACGCGACCACGATGCCTTGAAAGAATAAGAGTAAGAATAGGAGGAAGACGTGCGCGTGAGTGAAAAGCGTAAAAACGCGCGCGCAGAGAGAGAGAGAGAAGAGAAGAGAGAGAGTAGTTTCGCGCGTCTTTTGGAGAGAGTTAGGGAAAAAGTGCACATTCACGCCAAGAAGAAGAAGACACAACGCGTACCAATCAACAAACAGTTCGTCGTAGAAATCCCGAACAACTGTTCGCTTCGAGGAGAGACGACCGTGATGGCGATGGCGAGGAGCGCGACGAAGAATCCGCCGTATTGCGCGAGGATGTTTTTGAGCGAAGGCATGGTTGTAAAATTGACCTCCACACGGACCAAATTTGTGAAGAAGAGTCGACAATAATAAATTGTGACAGTTGCAAATACATATTTTATACTCAATTTTTTACACGGAAGTGGATGCGGCGCGACAGATGGCGGCGAACGATCTCGAGGCTCTGGACGCGCCAGAAACGTTTGCGTACGTTAACTTTCCTAAAGCTGTTTTTGCTCTCTCGCGTTGTTCTCTCGTCAAGTTTTCATGGAAGGTTAACCCCTCGTTGGCGACGGCGGTGAACGCGTTGGCGACGGCTTCGACGACTTTCGAGCGGAGGTTTTGGAGGCGATTTTGCGCGCGCGAAGATGTTCGGGATTGGCAACTGGTTTCGTCGTAGTTGTTCGGAGAAACGAGGAGCGCTTCGAACGCGTCGGAGGCGAACCTTTCTATGGATTCACAGAAAGGATGGGATTCGCCGTCGCCGGCGCCCCCGCTCAGAGCCATCGCGCCGGGCGAGTGGACACCACTCGACGATGACATTGATGATGGAGGCACGAGTAAACCCTGCGTGGCTACGTCTGGATGTACTGCGCACGAAATACGAAGCGCTTCAGCTGCAGCCTCGGCGTATGCGATTGCGCTTTCATCCTCAATCGCCGCCGTGGTACACTCGAGAAACGTCTGAGATATCTCTGCAAACGTGCGCATGGCTCTCAAGGACGCGTCTATGAGATCTTCTCCATCGGTGCTCTCCGTACTCGTATCTTCTAGAGTTTGCATCGCTCGCTTCGCCAAGACCTCGCACATTTTCGAAGCCGGCTCAACGAAAGGCTCTACTCGATTTTCTCTCGAATAAACCAGAACATCCGCGACTCTTTCGCACGCGTTTAGCTCCGTAAAGAGCTTCCTCGTCGATAGAATCGAGTTTTTGGAGCGGCACAAGAACAAACACAATCGAGCGTTGTGCGCGTTGTTATTCGCATGATCGAGACTAAGAAAAGCGAAGAATTTCGAGGCGAAGTGCGCGAGCGCCTTCTCCAAAGCCTCATCATCACGCGCGTTGGCGTTCTCTTCTTCCTCCTCCTCTGCGCCGCCGTTGTTTATGGAACCGGCTAAAAGTTTCAGTGCGTAGAGTGGGATGGGATCCTCGTCCATCAACAGCGCCGGACATGACGGAAGAAAATCGTTTCGCAACGACTCGGCGAGATACCGTTTATCGTCCGCGTCAATTTGAAAACAGAAACTGCCTCCTTTGTCTCGAGCGATAGTCTCTTCTGCAGAGCTCGAACGCGCATTTTCATCATCCATGTTTTCAACCGGCCTGAGCGCCAAGAGTGGTAGCATGCTATCGCAAGTCAATTTGAGCGCTAAGAATCTCGCGTCGGGGGAATCCGAGCCTCTCAACAACTTCGCGAGAGCGGGTAAAACCTCTCGAATGGTAACCTTTGGAAATCTTAGAAGACTCTTTTGAGCGTCTCGCGACAACGTCTCCAAGAGAGAAGAAACGCCCAATCGAAATTCTTCAGATGCTTTAACCTTTCGATCGAGAAGTTCGTAAAACATGCGCTCTTTGCTCGCGGTATTGCCACCACGAGCAAACCCAGAAAACCACTTCGATGGACTTCTATTGTTTGCGTTCTTATTTGCATCCGTTTCTTCGAGAGGGGTAGGAGCTGCACAAGGCAGCGCCGTCGCCGCAGCTTGAATAAATAAAGAAACTTTGCGTAAGAAAGCCTCGTCACATACGCGATCTCGCATGAATCCAACGCATAACGCGTGTGCGAGGGCTGGAAACAACGCGGTGGCACCACTTTGCGTGAAGTGCGTTCGACGAACATCGTTCACATCGAAGGTATCCAGGCTGAACTTTTCGTTTGACTCCGCGATGATCCGCCTCGCCTCTGAAGATATTGCGTCTGAAGCCCGTCGAGATAAGTCCGCAATCGTTCGAAACAAACACTCGGCACATCTCGTCAGATAAACGTCGTTATTCGCGTGTAAAGTAACTTTTTCAGCCACGTAGAGAATGCGATTGTTCGTAAAATGCACGAGCCAAGCCGGGTGGGCCGAACACAAGGCGGAAATAGCAACCAAAGCCTTACCTCGATTTATGGAATTCGCCCCGCGCTCGGAAATCAGCGAGAGCTCTTTCGCGAGGATGTTCTCGTCCGCATAAAAAGACGAACCACCATTAGATTCGTTTGCAACGTCCCCATTATCCCCGTTCGTGGCTGCAGATGAACTCGAGCGAAGCGTCTCCAAAAACGCGCTCTTTGAAGCTTCGTTCGACAAGACAACATTCAAGCACCTCAATCCATTTCCGGAAACTTTGGATGAGTCATCCGAGATGAGCCGAGAGACGTAATGCGCACAAACCGAGGACGTTGCGAAATCGACGAGAAGTTGAGGCGAAGACGCCAGGCATCGAGCGGCGGCGGACGATGCGGTTACTCTTGCGTTTTCGCTCTCTCTTTGATCGGCGAGTGCTATTTCAAAGAGTTTAGCGAGCGTTGCGTTGGTCAAGAACGTATCTTGGACCCACTTTGGATGTTTACATTCGTTCTCCGCATTCTCTTCCTTATCATCATCGTCATCATCATCGCACCGCGGTGTCACTATGTTTTCAATCGTCTTGGTCGCGTAATGCCGGGTGACGGCGTCTTCTGTCACGTTCAATTTTGAACACACCGCGGCGAGAACTTTCTCACTCACGCCCCAAATTACCGCAGCCGTCTCTGGACCAACCTTTACTTTCGAGCGAGGAGTCAGATTATTACCTTCCTCGTCTGCCGCCCCTTCTTCTACTCCTGAATTGTCATCGTCGTCGAAACTTACGTCTCGCTCAGACTGCGTCGCAACGTAAAAAAGCAGCTCTCCAAGTGTCGCCATCGCCTTTCTCTTTGCGCGTTCGTTTGAATCATCGATTACTTCCGCGAGCGTCTCGCAAATATTTGTCTTTTCGTTCGCTAACAGCTCGTCGCCAATTTCCGTCGCGTGACGAAAGAGAAGTCCTAATATCGAACATAGACGCGTTCGCAAAGTTGGCGCCTTCGATTGGGCGAGCACTTCGACAAACATGGAGGCTAGACTTGAATTCACGAGCACGTTCGCGGCTTCAGCGTTGCTACAGAGCGTTTCAAAATATGCCAACGCGTTGACTTTCGAGCGCATCGGTGAACTTTCCGCCACTGACCTGTAAACAGCAGTCAAGAAAGCCTCGAGTTCCGGACGCGACAGACTGAGGACAGACTTTACATCCAGCGCGGGAAACGGAAGCGCTTTTGCGTCGTGCACGGGATCCATGGCCGATCCGTTCGGTTCAACTCTGCGATTATTCACAATAGGGCGAACGACTAAATCAGACGCGTGCGTTGAGAGCGTGCTTATGGAATACGCGGATTCATCGCAATCCTCCTCGTCGTTGGCTTCCACATCCGGCACAATTGCCAAAGCATTCGGATCGTCGTCATCATTTGCATCATCTTCGTTTTCATCGACATCCATAGTTTCATCTAAATCTGACGGCATTGTTCGGTGTTTCCAGGGTGTCTTTGCCATCATAGCGCGGCTATCTCGGCCCCCGCTTTCTAATTGTTCTCTATTCCCTCCTCGAGGAGGCGTTTTTAAAAGTGCGTTCTCGCCGCCGGCCGAACGACGATTATCGAGAAGTGCTTTTTTCCTTCTTCCGTTTGGCGTGTCTGGACTCAAAATTACCACGGAACCTTTCTTCTTCTTTCTATCGTCGTCCTCGTTACTTTCATCGTCGTTTTCACCGTTCGCTCCAACTGCTTCGTGATATTCGACGTCCTCTTCCGAGCTGCTCCCATTAGCACCGCCTTCACGTTCGTTTCGCTTCGGCGTCCGAGCAGGAGTCGTCGGTAGATCCACCGTGCATAATCTTTGCACCCCCGGCGCTTTCATTGGCGTTGTTCTTCTCTTCTCTTCGTATTCTGCCACGGACGAAGTTGTTGAATTCATTGACATGCGCTGATTATTTCCGTTCGCGTCTTCGAATGATTCATCGTGACTCATGTTCGCAACGTTCCTGTTATTTTCATCGTTCACGAAGTTCTCCAGCGCAAAGTTCACTTCGAAATCAGCCGTTTCCATGACGACATCTACACTATTTCTATTCTCGTAATCGAAGTAATTCTTCTCCGCATCGACGGATGCATTCGAGTTTACGCCGTTTACATTCCCGCTGTTGCCACTACTTCCACCTTGATTGGTATTTCCGTATCCTAAAGCTGATCGTTCGCGATCTAAGTTTGTTCGCGCTGCTCGAGATAAGCCGCCAACGTCGCAACTTTGCCTCAGGCTCGCCGTCAACAATCCACCGTGAACAGCCGCTACATTAGCACCAGGCGATTTGGGATTGAGTGATTTCAACCTCGCCGCAAGATCTTCAGCTTTCAACTTTTGCGCCATTTGTTCAAACGCAGTTTCTTTCGGTAGCGGTTTTGTTTTGTGTTCCTCAATTAATTTCTTGATTGAAAGCGAGACGTCGCCGCTTCCTCCTCGCTCGTTCCCGGTAGCGCTAGAAAAACCGTTGCCGCCAGAAGAAGTAGGCACGAATGCGGGTCGCCGAAAAAACTCGTGCTCGACGACGTCTTGCCAAGTCATCCTTTGATGTGGTCTTTTAATGAGCAACCCCATTATCAAACTCTCTAAACTCTCCGAACATCTCTCCCTAGGTAAAGGCTCTGGTTCTTCCTCTAAAACCGCCTCGACGAGTTCGCTCAAACGAGTTCTCGCAAACGGCGGGTACCCGGCCACGAACTCGTACAACACGCACCCAAGCGCCCACAGGTCGGAGGCGTACGAGTGCACGCCGATGGATGTGAACAGCTCTGGCGCCATATACGCCGGTGAACCTCGTTTGGCTAAACTCAAATGTCCCGATCCCCTACTTGAGGTAAAATTACTACTCACGCTGTTGCCCATGGTGCCGTACGAAGACGACGTCGTAGAAGAAGCCATGGACATTCTACTGCTACTATTCATTGTGCTACTGCTATGCGAAGACGAAAGCATCGCCACGTTCGAGGCGACTCTTCTGCTCAGACCGAAGCCGCACAACTTCACCTCGCCGTGTTCCGACAACAAAGCGTTGCTTGGTTTCACATCGCAATGCAACAGGCCGGCGCCGTGCAACGCTCTCAACCCTCTGCACAAATCCACCGCGAATCGACGAATTGACGACTCCGGTAACCGTCCATCTTGCTTCAAAACGTTCAACAATGTACCACCGACGCAATACTCTAAAACTAACCACAAATGGTTCCTCGTCTCGTACCACGCGACGAATTTCAAAGCCCGTTCGTGTTTAATCGCTCTCAACGCGTGCACTTCTTGCAAAACTCTCTGCCGCTGCGACTTTTCCACAGATTTCACCGCGTAATATTGAATCGATTTCTTCTCTCGACCTTTATATACCACCGAGTGCTTCCCTTTCCCGATGGACTCGTAGATGTGAAACCGGTCCATGTTGTGCGCGCTTCCCGCACCCCACGCTACACTCTCAACGCTCGCACCTCTCCACGGTCTCAAGGACTAAAACGATAGAATCAATCAAACCAACGACCGCCGATCGCAACGAGCGCGCGTCGATAGCCGTAATCTTCGCGTGTATTTTCGCCTTTGCTCCTTTAGCGGCCGATTCTCCTTCTTCTTCTGAGGAAGAAATCTCTTCCAAGCGTAACTCTTTCGTCGTCCTCGACGGGTTTATCGGCGGGTCCACGTTGACTGAATTGAACACGATTTCGCACGTTTCGAGAGAAGCGAACGGAAATTCCAGCACCCTGCGCCGCGCAAACGATAAAGAAGAGAGAGAGAGTGAGTGTGTGTGAGGAAACAGATCGACATCAGCGCGCAGCAAAAACGCGAAAACGCGAATCGCACAAAACAAGAAAAAGAGAGAGATGAGATTTTTTCAAAAATCGAGAGAGAAAGCAAAAACTCTTCTCTCCTCGGCTACTACTACTACGGAGAGAAGAAATCGAAAAGAAAAGACGCACGTCGAATGCGCGAACTCGGTCGCCTCCTCGAGCATCTATGTTACGTGTGTGCGTGTGAGTATCGTTCTTCTTTTTTTCTTGCGCGCGCGCGCGTTCGTTTTTTTTTTCTTTTTCTTCTCCCTTTTCCGAAAACTTCAAAACCCTAAACTCGATTGCAGAAAAAAAAATCTCCGCACACACACGATTTACACACAAAACACACAGCGCGGCACATAGCAGATTAAAACACACACACACACACACAAACACACGCACGAGAGAGAGAGAGAGAGAGAGAGAGAGAGAGAAAGGGTAAGATCGCAGACGCGTTCTTCTCGTTTCTCAACTGGCTGCGGTTGCTTTTTTTCAACCGGGAGATGGAGTTGGCTTTGATAGGTGCGAATTGTGTTGGATTTTTACGGGGAAAAGTGTTTGTTTTATATTCCCTTTCTCTTCTTCTTCTTCTTTGTCTTCTTCTTCTTCTTCTTCTTCAAAAACCCAAAACGCGCGCGGTCGGGGGGCTCTCGCGGGGAGGAGCGCGCTTCTGAGATCGCGTCTGAACGAACGCGCGCGCGAGAGGGGAGAGATCTGTTCTCGTAACACGTGCTTTCTCGTTTGGTTTCCAAATAAATTTTCGGATCGATTTTTGTTTCTTTCTTTTGTGTGAGTTCTTAAAAATTTGTACTCAAAACTGACCCGCGCGTCGTCGCGCGTTCTTTTCTCTCTTTGTTTCTTCTCTTCTCACCCGTGCGATTGCACTCACGCAGGATTACAAAACGCGGGGAAAACGTCGTTCGTGAACGTGGTTTCTGGCGGGGAATTCGTGGAGGACATGATCCCGACGGTTGGTTTTAACATGCGCAAAGTGACCAAGAACAAAGTTTCGATAAAGATGTGGGACATGGGAGGACAAGAGCGGTTTCGGAACATGTGGGAGAGATATTGCCGAGGGGTGACGGCGGTAGTGTACGTGTTGGATGCGGCGGATAAGGAGAATTTTCAGTTGGCAAAGACGGAGTTGCACTCGTTGATGCAGAAACCAGCCGTGGCCGGGGTGCCGTTGTTGGTGTTGGGGAACAAATCGGATTTGGAGGACGCGGCGGATGCGAGAACTGTGATCGATGCGATGGAGTTGAGACGGTTGAGTGGTAGGGAAGTGTGCTGCTACTGCATTTCGTGCAAAAGTCAGCACAACGTCGACGTGTGTTTAGAGTGGTTGTCGAAGCACGCAAAGTAACAATTCTTGGAGAAAGAAACGAGGATGCGATGCATGTTAAATGATTTCTTTTTATTTAAAAACGCGAAACCGCTGTACGCTGTATATAAACAGCTTTTGTATAAACACTTTGCTTTCAAAACGTATTTAATTCCTCTTTTAGAATGAGGTCTACGTCTGCAACTTTATCTTCTCGTTTGCTCTTCCTCGCGCTGTACGTGTGTGCTCTCTTTTTTTTTTGAAGTCGTTTGTTTAAATGAAAATTAAATGAAGCTATTTTCTCGGCTATTCGTCGCGGCTCGCTTGGCTTTCAAATACGCTTTCTCGATGCGAAAGACGGACCACTGGAACCGTCGGACGATTTCTAACGCGGATACAAAGAATACAGTTCTCGAATTCTTCCGCAAGTGCGCGGCGAGCTTGTACGTCCACGAGACGCGAAGCATGAGGTTGGTCGCGCACGCGAAATAGTACACCGCGGGCGCCTTGTATAATCTGTTGTTTCGCAAACCGTACGGGGCGAACGTTCGTTCGTTCTCGGCGTTGTTTTCTATTTCTGCAATGATGTTGCTCTCGTTACTATGTGTGTTACCATCACCACCACTACCACCACCGATGGATGAAGAAGAAGAGGAAGGAAACACGAGCTTTTTCACCATCGGCAAATCCCAATCGTGGGTCAAATCCCAATAATAGCTAAAACTACTGTTCACGACAGCAAACGTGAACCACATAGGTCGATATAACCGTTCCCAATCGTCCTCGTCTACGTGATATTTCAATGCCGAGCACCAAATGACTGGAAACGCGGAAAAATACTTCACGGCGTTCCAGAAACACAACTCGTCGCCGGTATCTCTTCGCTGGCGAATGCACTGAAACAATCGAATGGCGCTTGGAATACACAAAACAAACGGAATGCGCCAACTTTGATCACCACACGCGCCTTCGGCCGCGTGAGATAAAATATGTCCTTGGAAAGCGCTACAAAACACCCTCTCCACGTCCGATAACGACTTCGCGAACGAACACAACACATCGGCCGCGAAGAAATCGGCGAAGGAAATAGCGTGTGCCGTTGGCGCGGCGATTCGAGATATGGTGACTCGCAAACCTTTCCTCGCTGTCCCGAACAGAAAGCCATTCTCTGTAGGCGCAAAAATAATCACCAAAGGTGCCAACACGTAGAAGAAAAAGATGTAAAACGACGCCGCCATTTCGTTTTCGTCCTTTAGCGCTTTACTAAAACACGCCGCGCCAGTCGCCGTAGCCACTGACATCACCCCTGCGATGCCGAATATCGCGGACGCATCCAAAGCGTGTGGAATCGCGTCTTCGTTAGCGAACGATTTCGTGTGCCTTTCGCTAAAAACAACCAACGGCGATGGCACCAACTTCATCTTTTCGTGCCACAAATACACATTCAACCCCCACAACCACAGCGCCAACGTCATTAAACTCGGCGCGCTGAAATACACCGACACCAATCTCGATTGATCCATCTCCAACTCGTCCAAGTTCACCATAAGCACACCGAGACTAAATACGAACCAGGTGGTAAACAACACCTTGAAAACTTTCGGCACTTTCAATTGAAGGCCTTTCTCTAACTTGAAATCACCAAACTCCACTCCCGAGTTGATGTGCGGAATCGACGGGTACGACGTCGAAGGATTAAACCCCGTCATATTCTCCCCTCCTTCTCCTCCGAGCGCGTGTTGCAGCAACTGTTGCGCACCTCTTCGCATATATATATATATCTATAAAATTTCTTTCTCTCTCTCTCGAAGCTTTTCGAGCAGCGCGTGTTCGCCTTCGGGTTGGGTTTGACACACACTCACACACTCACACACTTCCCCTAAGTTACGAGTGTGTGCGCGCTTTGGCAAAGTCTATCGTCTTCTCTCTCGTTCCAATTTTCTCTCCAGAAAACAACCGTTTCGACTTTTACTTCTTCAACTTCTTCGCGATTTCCTCCTCGCCTTTCTTCACCACCTCGCTCACGCTTTCTCCGTTCGACACGTCCTCCATCATCTTTCGAATCGTTTTCACGTTCCTTCGCAACATCGACGTGCTCGTGCGAATATCCGTGCGCATTAAACTCGCGACGGCAACGATGGCGGCGCCGGTGATCACGAAGTTTGTCCACGCCATTATTAATTCACGAGGGTGGTAGGCGCGAGTGTATTATGATTCTCTCCTACTCTCTCTCTCTCTCTCTCTCTCTCTCTTTGTGCTTGTTTCAATCGCGCGCGCGAGCTTCTCTTTTTGTCGTTTTGTTTCGTTTTTCTCCCCAGTTGGGAAACTGTTTAGGGTTTTGTGTCGAACATAAACCCTAAATGATAAAAGTTGGTGTTTTTAGAGAGAGACGAAGGCACGCACTCGAGAGAGAAAGTGTACGCGCTCGCTCGCGCTTTATTATATAAATCGAAAGAGAGAAACGCGGTAAACGAAAATGTCGTCGCTCGGTGTTTTCACTTCTGCGTCCCCGTTCTCTGCTTTATCTTTCCGCGCGGCGGCGGCATCATCGCTTTGCGAGGAGAGTGTGGTGGTGACATCGTCGTCATCATCGAGAGGAAACGACGCGAAACGTCATCGACGACGACGGCAGAAACATCATCGCGCCGGTGTTGCGCGAGCGGAGCGCAACAACGCGTTGCCATCTTCAGATCAGCGACGTGAAAATTCGTCCTCTTTCACGTCTTCTTCTTCGTCTTCTTCTGCGAGCGGAAGAAGAAGATCTCGACGAAGCGCGGATACGAATTCACCGGAGGAAGTCTTGAGACGCGCGGAGGAGCTCGGCGCTTTGGTCCAAGATATCGCCCAGGTGGCGGCTTCGAGCGGGCCGGCGGGCGTGTCTAGGACGGCACAAGCGATGCGAGCGATATTCGAGTTAGGGGTGAAAACGTTGCAAAGTGGTAATTTAGAGCGACTGACGGCGCCGTCGGCGCTGAGGCAGCTGTTTGAGGCGTTGGGGGCGACGTATATTAAGTTTGGGCAGTTCATCGCGTCGACGCCGAGCGCGTTTCCGAAAGAATTCGTCGACGAGTTTCAGAAGTGCTTGGACGATACGCCGCCGGTTTCGTTCCAAGAAATCAAGAAAATCTTAGAAGAGGAAGGATTAGACATCGACAGAGAGTTTTATTCGATCGATCCGAAACCGTTAGCGACGGCGAGCGTGGCCCAAGTTCACGCGGCGGTGTTGAAAGGATCGAATAAAGAGGTGGTTGTTAAAGTTTTGAAACCCGGAGTGGAGGACGTGTTGAAAGCAGACTTGAGCTTCGCGCTAGTCGCGTCGAAGGTTTTTACATTTTTGAACCCGGGGTTGAACCGAGCGAGCCTAGTGGACATCGTGAGCGATTTGAGATCGAGCATGATGGAAGAGACGGATTTTAGGAAGGAGGCGAAAAACGTGAGAGATTTTACTCGGTTTATTGAATCGTCAAAGTTGGAATCGTTAGCGACGGCGCCGTTTGTGTACGAAAAGTTGAGCTCGAAAAGAGTCTTAGTCATGGAACGTTTATACGGGTCGCCGCTGACGAACTTAGAGGACGTGGAGAACGAGTTGAAGAAAAACGGCAGAGTGGCTATGAACCCGCTGAATCCGAGCGTAAAGTTAACCGCCGAGGACGTGTTGGTGAACGCGCTGAACGTTTGGTTTTCTTCCGTTCTTGCGTGCGAAACGTTTCACGCGGATGTCCACGCGGGTAATCTCTTAGCATTGAGCGACGGTCGGGTTGGTTTTATAGATTTCGGCATCGTCGGGAGTCTCTCCGTGGAAACCTACGAATCCGTTCGCGCCTTCTTTGCCGCCACCGCCACTCGTGATTACGACAAAATGGCGTTGTCTTTGATCACCATGGGCGCGGCTGAGAAAGATGTCGACGCATCTAAATTCGCCAACGACCTCCGCGAAGTCTACAAAGCGTTGGATGAAATCGAACCCACCGTCGTCGTCGACGAACGCTCGCAGACCGCGGCGGTCTCCGTCGACCAACTCGAAGCCCAAAACGTCGCTTTAAAAATAATCCAAGCCGGTGAAGAGAACGGCGTGAAGTTCCCTCGAGCGTTCGGGGCGCTTTTAAAACAGATTTTATACTTTGACAGATACATCACGGCGTTAGCGCCCGACGTCTCTGCCATCGACGACGAGAGATTGGACTTTGTCGACGCCGTCGTCGTCGATGTCAAAGACGGGAGACAGATACCGTGAAAAGAAGAAGAAGAATGTAAAGAAATAGATTCTTGCGCGCGTGTATATATAGAAAGAGTACAACTTTGAGCTGTTTGCACATATTTTAAAAGAGAATATCGCTTCGAGATACCTTTTTTCGCCTTAGTATCCTTTCCTCCTTTTCCGAGTAACTCCTAATCCCCTAGATAGCCAAACCTCACACTTGCACCCCCCCGAGGACGACGCGATATAAATGCCAGACGCCATCCACGGCACCCTCTTAACCTGCGATAACCCACCCATCAAAACTTTCATAGAAGCTTTAAACGAATCGTTACCTCAAGAGAGTCGATTCATAATCTCTAAATCGTTGGACGAAACGCACCTGTTGATTCGCGCGGAACGCGTCGCATTCGTGCAGTCAAAAGTGAAAGAGTTTACGGATAAAAATCAATACACGGCGCCGAGAGATAACGTGCAGAGTTGACCAAATATGACGAGTTGTTTTTTACCTGCTCGCGCGCATTCTTTTACTCTCAGAATGCGTTCGAAACCGCCGAGCGTAGGGAGCAGAAGAGGGAGGACGATTTCGCGAGCGCTGCCTCCAACTGTTGTTGCCGATGCTATCGTGCCAAGTGGTAGTGTTATCAGTCACGCGGCGGTAGTGTCCGATTTAGCATACATAGAGAACGACGCGTGGTGGGGATGGGCGTTTGCGCCGGGTGGATTCGTGTTAGGACCGTCAATATTGTTCGCGTTGTATATTCTCGGAACGCTCGTGTTTGACTTGGTGAAGAAGCAAACGAAGACGAAGGAGGAAGAAGAGTAGCGTTGTATCATCATAAATAAATAAGTATACATGTATTTACGCAATCTAATACATATTGCTGTGCTGCTTATTCTATAATGCGCTAATTATACAATTTTCTTGGGCAGTAAGAACGCGTCGAACGAGTACACTCCCGCGCCGAACATTTGCAATAGGAGCATACCTCCCGCGCAGGAGAGGTTGACGACAAAGTGCGTTCGCGCGTGTTCGGGCATGAGCGTACGCGCGTTCCAAAAATCCCAGCTTAAGAACGCTTCGAGGAAGAGACTCAAAGCCATGAGTCGACAGACAAACTTGGTGCGAAGTCCGAGGAACAACGGAAATGCCAGGATGAATTGGACCAAGAGCCAATTGCTGTCGTGTCCATCTTTTTGTTGCGGCTCGTTTTCCGAACCGCCACTACCTCCAGTTGCTTCGTTTTCCTTCATTTTACTGTACGCATCCATATCGTTCTTGGCGATTCGAGTGACTTGTTCCCATCCGACGTATATAAATGCAGACGCTAACGCCAATCTCGCCAATGCCAACGCGATTGATTTCAATTTGCTCGGCTTCGCTTCTCGGTTCGTTCTCGGGTTACCAAATTTACTGAAAAGCAAGCCATCGCGACCGTCGGTACTTTGAACCGCTAGACTTCGTCGGGAGTGAATGGTGTTGACTAGTAGTAACGTCGTCGATCCCAACACGCTCAGCTTTTTCATCGCGAGTTCGTTGAATACGATTCCGTTTGGGCCGAAGAACACCTCTTTGGTCAACCCGATCGATTCTCGCATGTCCCAAAAGAGTAAGTAGACGCAACACATAGACGGTTTGATGTCATGCACCATCAACGTGGTGATAACGACGACTAATAACGCACCGTATGGAACACCAATCGGCAAATCCACCTGTCCTCGGGGGAACCCATGCTCCTTGTTGAACTCGTAATATTTAAATCTCCACACGTAATACGCGTACTTTTCAGCCGCCGCGTTGAAGTAATAAAACGAAATGAACAATCTGGCGAGAAAGAATATCTCGCTCGATTTCATCAATCGCTGGAAGTACATGCCTAAAATTTTCCATTTTCGCATGATACCTTGCGCGTTATTCACGTCGATTAACATGATTCGCAATTGCGAGGCTCGTCGCGATAAGTATTGACGCTTCTTCATACCGCCAGTGGTGTACTTGACCCTTTGGTCTTCTAAATCGTGATTCGCAGATGGGTTCGACGAGACTGGCGAATTGAATACCGAACTACTTCGGCTGCTATCGTTCGATGATCCATTCATCATCATCCCGTTGCTACTTCTATTCCGAGAGGGACTGCCGAAAATTTGAGAACCTCCGCTGCCGCCACCACCCCCTAAGATTTCATTCTCCTTTTCATTCTCCTCTCTTTCTTGCTGTTTAGCTAATCGATACTCGTGAATCTTCCTAAACAGAGTTTTGAACCAAATGGATAAAGTAGTCACCACAAAGATGAAAAATTGAGCAACGACACCGTCGACGAACGGCGCGTGACGTTTCGGTGCGTCAACGTGGTCATCGAGATTCAACGCGTGGTCTGGATTCACGTCGTCGTGGTGTTCTGGTTCTGGCAACGGGTTCGGCGCCGCGTGTTGTTGTTGTTGCTGCTGCTGCTTTTGTGTGCTATCGTTTCCCTTCTTCGTGCTCTCCGTCGGAGTTTTTGGCGTCGTGTAAGAAAACGGATTGGGTTTGTTTTCTTGTTGTTGTTGCTGTCCCACCGCGCCCGTCTTTCCCTCCGTCTCTCTCCTCCTCTTCTCTTCCTCTCTTTCCTTCTCCTCCTCGACTAATTTCGCCGCTCTCAACAATCTCTCTCTCTCCTCTTTACGCTTCTCCATCTCCCTCTTTTGCATTTCAATTCTCTCCTTCTCTTTCCTTTCCGTATCTCTTCTCAGTTGTTCTTTCCTTTCCTTCTCTTTCTTCATGTACTCCATCCTCTCCAGCCTCTCTCGTTCGATCCGTTCCGCGCGTTCTTTCGCCTCCATTTTCTCTCTCCGCATTTTCTCCAGGTCCACGCTTTCCTCTTGCTTCCTCCTCTCTTCTTCTCTCTTCCTCTCCTCCGCCTCTCGCATAATCCTCTCCGCTCCGGCGTTCGTCTCCAACTCCTTTCGCACTTGCTCTCTTTCCAACTTTCTCTGTTGCTCTTCTTCGTACGCGATGCGAGTCTGTCTTCTTCTCTCTTCGTCTTCTTGGTATTTCTTTCTCGCTCGTTCTAAACGTTCCTGTTGATTCGTGTTATTGCTATCGTCGTTATCAGAAAAATGACTGTTCCCGGTCGTCGTCGTCGTCGTCGTCGTTGCTCCGCTTCTTCTCAACTTCTCCTCTTCTTCGTGCGCTCTCGCATTCTCCCTCGGATCTTCCCACTGGCTCTTCTTATTCGTTTCCGACCAAAAATACACCTTCCCTTCTTCGCTCTGGTACTTTTCCCACCGTTCGTTCAATTGCGGGTAGTTCACCGTGAATTTTTCCAGCAAAATCGCGTTCACGACGACACACGTGAACGAAGATTGGACGACGATGGCGACGATGAGCGCGAAAAGCGACATCGAACGAGATATTGTCCAATGCAACATTTTCGACTTCTTCATCTTCGGCTGAGAGCGCACGGACAAATCGCAAAAGATCTCTCGCGCGAAAAAAGTGTCAATAATCGCGAAGAATATCCTGCTCTCTCTCTCTCTGTGTCTTTTGTGATTCGATTCTCTGCTTTTGTCTCTCTCTCTCTCTCTTTCTCTCTCTCTCTGTGTGAAGCGCCGGCCTTTCTGAACACCAAAAGGTAATAAAAAAAATCTGACTGCCCAACCCTAAACCCTAAACTCATATTACACCCTAAACTATCCTTTGGATGATGTCACCCACAAAAGCGCGCTCTTGTTACCGCAGAAGTCAGTAACGAGAAGTAACGCACACACTCAACAGCTCATCAGAGAGAGAGAAATAATGTCTTCATCAACAACGATCGGACAAGAAATCACCTGCAAAGCGGCGATCGCCACCGCACCAAACCAGCCTCTCGAAATCGCCGATGTCGTCGTTTCCCCGCCTCAAAAAGGCGAAGTGCGCATAAAAATCACCCACACGGCGTTGTGTCACACGGACGCGTACACGCTCTCCGGGCAAGACCCGGAGGGTTTGTTTCCGGCGATTTTAGGGCACGAGGCGGCTGGAATCGTCGAGTCCGTCGGCGAAGGCGTCACGAGCTGTAAAGTTGGGGATTCGGTGATTCCGTGCTACCAGGCGTGCTGTTTGAACATCGAAGGCGTGGAGGCGTGCAAGTTTTGTTTACATCCGAAGACGAACTTGTGCCAGGCGGTGAGACAGTGGACCGGGAACGGCATCATGAAAGCGGACGAGAAGACGAGATTTCGTCGCGCGAGCGATGGGACGCCTATTTATCACTTCATGGGGACGAGCACGTTCTCGGAGTACACGGTGGTGCACGAAGTGGCGGTCGCGGTGGTGAATCCGAAAGCGCCGAGAGAAAAGACGTGCTTGTTAGGATGTGGCGTTTCCACCGGCTGGGGCGCGGTGTATAACACCGCGAAAGTTGAAAAAGGGAACACGGTCGCCGTGTTTGGCTTAGGGGCGGTTGGGTTGGCCGTCATCGAAGCTGCCAGAGAGGTTGGCGCCAGTCGGATTTTAGCCATCGATACGAACCCGGAGAAGTTCGAGGTTGCGAAGAAGTTTGGCGCGACGGAGTGCGTGAATCCGAAAGATTTCGCAGACGAGAAGATTCAAGACGTGATTGTGCGCATGACTGATGGAGGTGTTGATTTCTCGTTCGAGTGTATTGGCAATGTAGATGTGATGCGAGCGGCTTTGGAATGCGCTCATAAAGGATGGGGCGAATCTGTCATCATCGGCGTCGCCGCAGGAGGAAAGGAAATCGCGACGAGACCGTTTCAGTTGGTCACCGGTAGAGTGTGGCGAGGCACTGCGTTCGGTGGATACAAGTCCCGCGTAGAGGTGCCGAAGTTGGTGGAGAAATACTTAGAAGGGAAGACGATGTTGGATGAGTACGTGACTCACGAGATGAAGTTTGAGCAAATCAACGACGCGTTTGATCTATTACATGCCGGGAAGTGCTTGAGAGTAGTCTTGTCGTTGAATTGATGAAGAAATAAATATATTATACAATTACACACGCACACACACAGTCTAAATTATTTTCACCTACAACGCCTCCGCGTGGAAACCAATGTGATCTCGCATAAACGTCGATATGAACCAGTAACTGTGGTCGTACCCATCTCTGATGTTGTACCGTATGAAATTAGGCGTGTTCGCTTCCACCGCGTCGAAGAATCGCTCCGGATGTAACTGCGTCTTGTAAAAAGTATCGTAATCTCCTTGGTCGATCAAAATCCCCTTCGTCGCGTCCTTTAACGCCCCAGGCTCCATTTTCTTCACCAACTCCGTCGCGTCGTGCTCCTTCCAATCTTTCTCATCCTTCAAATACCCTTTAAACGCCTTTTGTCCCCACGGACAATCCTCCGCGGACGGGTTAGCAATCGGCGCAAACGCCGACACCGACTTGTATCGCCCCGGGTTCCTCAGCGCGATCGTCAACGCCCCGTGTCCACCCATAGAGTGACCCATGATGCTCTCTCTCGTAAAATCAACTCGTTCGATAATTTCTGGAATGCTTTCGCACACTCGTTTCAATTCTTCCGTCACGTACGTGTACATGTTGTAATGCTTCGCGTAGCCTTCAGTCGTGGCGTTCACGTAGAAACCAGCGCCTAATCCGAAATCCCACGACGCGTCTTCGTCCTCCGCAACCTTCGCGTGTCCTCTCGGTGACGTGTCCGGCATTAAAAAACACACTCCGCGTTCTTTGCACGCTTCGAACGCGTTTCCTTTTTGGGACACGTTCGTGTCGTCGCACGTCAAGCCGCTCAAGTAGGTAAGCAGTGGCATCTTCTTCTTTTCCCCGCCAGAGTGGGGGATGAAAATCGCAAACGTCATGTGGCAGTCGTTGCACGGCGAGTAGTGCTTGATCCTGTGGAGGTGACCACCGTGAACTTTAACCGAGGAGAGGAATTCGTGCTCGAACGGAGAGGACATTTTTTAAACGTATCGTGAATACCAAAAGTAGTGCGTGTATACCAAAAGTAGTGCGTGTGCTCGTGTGTTTTATGTCGACATTTGCTAACTACAAAAACTAAAATACAAGGCAACGAGGGTATTAATCTCTTCTTCCGGTGGAATTGCGACTGCTACTTCGCGAGTGCGGCGATAATAAGCCTCTGTTTTCTTCCTCGTCCGTTGTTAAAGATCTTCTGTTGGCTTCGGCGTTGGCGCCGCGCGCGTGAGGATGCCCCTTGGCGGCGCCGTTGCGAGAGTGCAACACCGCTCCCGTGCGCACGTCTTCGGCGTCCTTACCTAAAGTCGATCCGGTGAAATATAAGAGGACGGCGCAAAGACCCCAACTGCTGAAACTCAAGATGAATGCTTTCTCGCGACCGAATAAGCCGACGAGTTGCGCGACGATGGCGGGGCCGAGGCCTCGACCGAGGTCGTCGGTTAAGTTGAAGAGGGAAAACGCCGCGCCGCGTTGGTCCGGCGGGTTGACGTGGATCACCATCGCGCGGACGTTAACACCGGTATACGTGCACAGGATACCAGCAATTACGGCGACGGTAATGTGTGTGGCCATGTTTAAGAAGGAATCGCCGTAGTCGTCGGTACCTACGAGGTATAACCACGGTAGGCCGCCGAGGATGACCATAATCGCCATCGAGTTGCAAAACAATCGAGGGGATTCGTTGTACGCTTTTTGACCCAAGACTCCACCAAAAACCATGCCTATAAAACCACCCAAAGAGAATCCGAGCATGATTGACGTCGCGTGTGGCACTCCTAAACCTTTATTCGTGGCTAAATAATCGTTCATGAAGGCATTGATGACTGACCACGGGACACATCCGGGGATACCTTGCAATAACGCAAACTTGTTCGTCGGCACCGCGAGAACCCACTTTATGGAAACCCACGAAGATTTCGCGCCGGTTTTGAATTGTTCCCACACGGTCTCTTTGTTGTTATTCTGACCACCACTATCGCTAATCATGCTATTACTACTAACGCTCGCACCGGCGGCGCTTCCCGCCCCGACGCCGACCAAATCATCGTTCGAGTAGCTATTCCCATCCATAATCCCTCTCTTCGGCTCTTTCACCGTCGCTAAAAACAAAAAACCGACGATGACCCCTGGCAAAGCCACGACGACGAACGGCGTCCTCCACCCGTACTTGCTCCCGACGTATCCGGCGATTCCTTGCCCCACCCCTACGCCAAAGGACATGCACACCCCGACCAGCGCTGACGCGTGCGATCGTCGATGCGCGGGAAACAAATCCCCAGTCAACGAAAAAACTAAAGGCAACGCCCCACCTACCGCTATTCCGGTCAACGCGCGTATCGCCAACAACTGCTCGTACGTCTTCACGACCGATATGAACAAATTCGGTCCTTGCCCGAGAAATATCGCGAAAGCGAACAGCTTCACGCGCGAATAATTATCTGCTAAAATCCCAATCAAAACGCACGCGGGAACGCCCAGCAAGAAGAACGCGAACGCAATCTCGCCGCCTAGCTTTTCATCTCTCGTTTGATTGTCGAAATGAAACTCGCGCGCCATTTGCGTCAAGTTTGGCGCTATCAAGTTTGAATCCGCGTATATGAACGTCATGCCGAGCATGAGTAAAACGAACGTTCGTTTGGACTCTTTGTTGAGCTCCGGGAAGACGTCGTAGTCGGAGAATAAAGATTGGAGCCACGACGTCGTCATCGCGCGAGTGAGTATCGATGCTTCTCGAGCGAGAGACTCGCCGTTTCGTCTTCCCCGTAAAGGAAAGAAAGGGAGAGAGCTTTTTGCGCGTCCCTTCGAGTTTCAATTCGAATTCTCTTTTCCCCGCGGAACAGATGAACGAGAGAAGACAGAGCGCGCGCGCGTCCTCGCTGGTGACGCAAAGAAACTGTCCTTCCCGAATGGATCGCGACGCGCACACTCAGAGAGAGAGTGAGTTGCTCGCGCGAAAGAGAGAATGAAAAATGAGCGATACTTTTTTGTATTCGCGCGCGTGAGGGTGAAATTTGTAAAGATTTGAGATCTCGTACTCTGACCTTTTCCGTCGTTTCGTGAAATCTTGTAGCGCTTAACTATTCTCGACATCCGTCCGCGTCGCAAACGGTAGACGCCTAGTATTTTATGTGCGTGTACATTTTCAAATTAAATGTCTCGCGCGTTTTGCTCTAAACTATATGTTTCGTTAAACCTTGACGACGCTGGCAATCTTCGTGAACCGTTTCATTTGCTCGCGCAGCCGTTCGTACAACGCGTCGTTTTCTTCGTCTTTGTTTTTGACCGCCAGTAAGGCGCGTTCGGCGATGGCTTCGGCTAAACTGGAGTGTTCGTAACCGCTGTCGCAAAACGCGCGTAAAGCTCGCCACATTTCGCAGCCGGATTGGGCGAGGGATTGCGCGTTTTCTCGCTCGAGTTTGCTGGATTCGGAGAGGAGTTTCGCACCGAGACCGGTGGATGTTTTCCTCTTCGGCTTGAGAGTTTCCGAGAAGACGTCGCGGAGTTTCGCGGCGAGTTTGACCGATCGAGCGGCTGTGTCTCTGGCGACGAGGAAGGTATCTTCGACGAGGTCGTCGAGGTAGGCTTTCTTGTTCGCGTCTTTGTTCGGCGTTGATTTCTTCTCTTCTTTCTTTGAGCCTTGTTGTTGGAAGCCAGTTTTAATGTTGATGGGCGCGTCGCCGATCAAATCGCCCTCGTAGACGCCTCGTTCGTAGCCAAACTCGTCACGGAATTTACGCAAAGCCGTTCGCAGCGCGACTGCATCCTTCTTTTTATGCGACGTGCGGATTTTCTCTACCAAATCGCGGAATTTCTTGTCCTCAGCGCGGCGTCTGGCCTCGTCGTACGCGTACGCGGATCCACCCGGTTGACTCAACTCCTGCGAGGCGGCGATATTCGCAAAGCCGTTGTTGTTTTCGATTTGATCGTCCAAACGTCCTCGGCGTGGACGCGTCGGTGTCGTTTGTATCGCGTTATCTCCAAGATTTCCTCGCGCGGAGCTTCTCGTAGGCGTTCTTTGCTCGGCGGGTGGTATTGGTACTTGCTCCACCGTCGCTTGAGATAACGGTTCTTCCTTCTTCACTACGGGAAGAACGATTGGTCCGTAATTTTCCCTCGAGAGTACGCCGTCTTCTAAACTAAACTGTTTCCCCATAAACGCCAATTCTGCACCTTTCTCCTCACCAGTCGCTCTTCTTTTGGCTTTCGAAAATATCAAGCCCATTTTACGATCTTCGTCTCTCTCCAACGCGTCGCCGACCGCGGCGTGCTCGCTCATCACTCTCATCGCCGCGTCGTACTCTGGGCCTAAACGCATGACGTCGATGTCTTTGATTTGCTCGGAGCCTAACTGAGGGTCGTCAAACTGGACGCGCACGTTCAGTTTAGAAACAGTTAAAACTGAACCAACGTATGCGCGTCTAGATGACGGGTGCTTCGCCAACACTCTTTGACCAACGATGAGCGGTTCTGGAATCGGAATCAACTCCGCGTTGTCGTTTGGAGCCGCGAGCTTATCAATCTCCTCTTTGCTGAGCTTTTTCCCATTCAAGTTCGCCTCGACTTTCGCTCTGACCGCGTTTCGGTGGTATTCTAATCTAATTCTTTCGTCTCTTAAGAACGGTATGGACAATCGACGGACTTTTCCCAGAGCTTTGCGCGTTTCTTCCCATTTCTTTCTCGACTGTTTCGACCACGAATTTTCGTCAATCTCGCAGTGCTTCGCGAACCTTTTAAAGTCGTTCCTGGCGAACCAATCTTCGTCCGTGCATGGCATAAACCATTCAGCTAAAGCCCACTTTCGCGTGCGTTCGTTTCCAACTCTCGCGGCCATTTCCGCCAACGGGTGGTCGCGAGGGATTCCAGGCGGCGGTAACGGCTGCGGCGGCGGTGCCATCAACGCGTAGCCGGGTTGTTTGGACATTTTCGCGCGACGATCGTGAAGGAATAAACTTCCTTTCAACAACCTGGAGCGTCTGGTTTTGTACTTCGCCGCCAGGGCTTGCTCGAGCTTTTGTTTTCCAAACGCAATCATCGCTTTTTGCTGCTCTGCGCGTATATCTTCCTCGGATTTTTGACCTTCGAGTTTCATTTTCTTTCGCGCCGGAGAGACGATGTTTTTCCCCGCTTGCTGAGAACCACCGTTACTGTTCGCTTTCTTCGGTCGGTCGCCGTTGCTACTCGCCTTCCTCGGCGGCTTCGCGTTGAACTTTTTCAAAGGCGTCGCCGCGTCGGCGAGAGTCATCAAACCGTCCAAAGCGCCGCCGACATCCGCGAACGGATCGTCTTCCTGATGACGCTTCATCTCCTGTTCGTAGCTATTGTTCCCCGTAGTCGCTCGACCGTCCACATTTTCTTCATAGCCGTTATATTTTTGCGACTCTTGCGTTTGCTTTACCGCTGGCGACGTGTCTTGATACTCCTCGTCGCTCTCGAATCCTCCGTTATCGATCAACTTTCGTTTGTTCTCTCCTCCAAACTGCAACGGTAGGGGCATCCCGTTCCCGGCGCTCATGGACGGACTCGCTCTTTTCCCGCTCGGTTTTGGCGATAAAGATACTAAATTCCTCGCCGCCAATTGCGCGTCTTTCTTCTCTTTCCCGGTCAACTTATGCGCGTCCAAAGGAGACGACGGCATTCTGTTTTCCCTCGGCGTCCTTTTCCCTTTTTTTGGCGGTCGTTTCGGCGACGGTTTCGTGCTGTTCCCGCTCGTCGCTCCGGCTATAAACGCCGCCATGTTTCGTTCTTTTTGACTGCCCTTCCCGCCGCCGTTCCCGTCCGAGGTGTCATCCCTCGACGTGCTCCATTCTCTAGCACTTTTATTCCTCGCCGCTTTCTCCTTTGCCGCCTTCTCCAAGTTATCGAAATAATCTCTCGTCAACGCGTGCAACGCCGCCGCCGAAGCGACCCCGTCCGGCAACGACAAAAACGCCTGATTTTTATCGTACATATTCACGCACTCCTTGACCGAACGTCCCGTCTTTGCCGCTATAGAATCAAAATTCGGTATGTGCTCGCTGTACTTGTTTTCAAACCCCTCTCTTTCTTCTTTCAAACCGTTAAAAAACGCCGCGCACTCCTCCTCGGTCCATCGAGGCCCGAGCGGCGACTGCGAGACGATGCCTAATATCGTCGTCTGTTCGTCGTCTAATTCCGCGTACGAATAGTGATTCGTTCCTGCTCCTGCTGCGTTTTTGATGGTAGTTTTCTTTCTCTTACTCGGAGGTAACGGTGGTTTCCCTCCTCTTTTCGCGCCGCCGCCGCCGCCGCGCGTCGACTTTTGCCCTCTCGCGCTCGTCGTCGTCAAGGTTGTCCCAGTCGTCGTGTTGCTGGTGGTTGATTTCTGTTTCTGTGTTTAATATAATAACACATGGCGGAGAGAAGATTGATGAAAGCTTTCGAGTCAGCGGCGTGGTTTTCTAAAACAAAATAATTCGAAGAAGAAGAAGAAGAAGGAAGAGCGCGCGCGTTCCTCTCTCTCCTCGACAAAACCAAGCGCCAAAGCGCGCGCAGCAGAGAAGAACACGAGGAGAGAACGGAGAGGGAAAATGTACGAAAACTCCTTCCCCCATTTTTTCGAAATTTCCCTTTTCCCCTCTCACTCTAAAAAAGTTTACGAAAAGCGACGCAAACGCCGACGACGCGAAATTTAACGCACCCTTCCACCGGCAGATTTTCGCGCGACTTTTTCCGTCGCCTCCGGTTCCTCGACGAACCGTTTCGGCGTGAGTCTCTCGCGAGCGCTTTTACGCTCGCTCATTTTCTTTTTTTCTCTCTCGTTTTTCTTTCTAACGACTTCTCGCTGCCGGCGACTTCCCTCTCTTTTGGTGCAAAAACCCTAAACTTTCTTTTTTCTCCTCGAAAGGTCTCTTCTCCATTTTTTGCTCGCGAATCCTACACACAAATCACATCGTCGACACGAAAGAGAAGCGAGCTAAGAGAGAGAGAGAGAGAGAAAACGAGCAGCCGCGTTTGGTATCGTTTATGTGTGCCAAAGAAGTTTGCGTCGTGTTTTGAAAGAAGAAGAAGAAAAAGAAGACAGAGAAGAAAAAGACAATTGAGAGAAAAAAAAGCGCGGGGAAACTACAAGAAAAAAATCTCATCACGATTCCGACTCTGTACAAGTCCACCGAGGAGAGCAGCTCGGAACACCTGAGCGCGATGGTGGAGGGAGGAGGAGAAAACAACAACGACGACGACGAAACGGCGACGTTCGTTCCGATCGGGTCGAGGAGCAGGGTAGTGGCTGGTTCTTTCGCTTCTTCTTCTTCTCCGAAACGCGCGGCGGGGGGGTCACCGAGATTCGTGCAAACGAGTTCGGGCGGGTACCAGATGTACGACGCGTCCGCGAACAACGCGGCGGCGAACGATGGCGACATCGGAGCGAACGTCTACGAGCAAGATTACAGCGACGATGAAGACGTGGATAAGTTGAACGCGAACGCAGACGTGCAAGTAGATTTAGGCGATGTGAACGACGACTCGTTCGATTGGAAGACGTTTTGGAAGTTTGTCGGTCCGGGATTTTTGATGTGCATCGGATACGTGGATCCTGGGAATTTTGAGAGCGATTTACAGGCGGGGTTGCAGTTTAATTACAAGCTGTTGTGGGTTTTAGTGTGGGCGACGATCGCTGGGTTGCACATACAGTCCTTGTGCGTGAGATTAGCGCTGGCGACGGGTTGGCATTTAGCGAGGTGTTATCGCGAAGAGTACGATAAACACGCAGTCAGAGCTTTGTGGGTGGTGTCCGAGTTAGGGATCATCGCGTCGGACGTTCCAGAAGTGATTGGAACCGCGTTGGCGTTGAAATTGATTTTTGGTTTCCCTACGGTTGTAGGCGTGTTCCTGACATCGCTGTCGACGTTTGTGTTTTTAGGTTTGCAACACTTTGGCGTGAGAAAGTTGGAAGCGTTCATGGCGTCTTTGGTAGCGATCATGTCCTTATGTTATTTGGGCGAGTTGTTTTATTGCGACGACATGCACATCGGCCAGATCATGGCGGGCGCAGCTATTCCGAGAATTCCGAGCACGACGGCGATGTTTATCGCGGTTTCTTTGTTAGGCGCGGTGGTTATGCCGCACAACTTGTTCTTACACTCGGCGTTGGTGTTAACTCGAGGGTACCAATTAGGTGAGAAAAGTTTGAAAAAAGCGTTCAAATACAACGTCGCAGAATCTGGAATGGCGTTGACGGTGACTTTATTCATTAACTTTGCGGTCGTTATCGTCGCCGCGACGGAGATGCAAAAAATTACCGATCCGGTGGAACGCGCGGAGATGATCGACAAACCGCTACAAAACGCGCCAAAGATGCTGAACAAACTCTTGGGCTCCGCGGCAAAAGGTTTATTTGCCGCCGCGTTATTAGCTTCCGGTCAGTCGAGCACAATCACGGGAACCTACGCCGGCCAATACGTCATGGATGGTTTCCTCAAGTTGAGAGTCCACCCGGGTTTGCGAGCGTTTCTCACGCGCGCGTGCGCCATCGTGCCGTCCTTAACCGTAGTCCTCATCGCCGGCGATGAAGACGCGGAAACCTTGATCGTCGTCTCCTCGGCGATTTTGAGCATCCAACTCCCGTTCGCGTTGATTCCACTGGTAAAATTCTGTTCTAGCACTCGCATCGTCGGCGAAGCCTTCGTCCTCGAAGGCCGGTCGCTGAAAGCGACCAACGTTCTCTCCGGCGTCATCGTCTGCGCCAACGTCATCTTACTTGTCCAAACGTTGTTCACGTCGAGATACGTCAACGCCTCCTTCGGTGGCATCGTTCTCGGTATGTTTGCCTTTCTTTTCATCTTCGGATACTGCTACTGCATCTACTGGTTGGTCAAACAACCGATAAGGCAAAACTTGAAATCGAGAACCGATCGACGATTAGGACTGAATCCGTACTCGGATAGCGAAATCGCAGTCGCCCCGCGCCGCACGAGCGAGGAAGAAGATAAAGATGAAGACGAAGGCGAACAGGTGGCCATGCTGAGAGCACAACCATCCTCGTGATACAACCGTAAGAGAGAGAGAGAGAGAGAGAGAGAGAGAGAGAGAGAGATGAGCGCTATTTATGTAGAAGAGAGAGAGAGAGAGCACGGCAGCAGCGCGTTGTATTTGTATATTTATCAATGATTTTTGTGCGTTTGATCCTTTGATTTGTTAACGAAAAAATCTCCACATCACCTTTTGGGAAAAAAAAAGATAGACCTCCTTCTCTTCCAACTTTCTTCACAACTCTCGTTCCGCGCGCAAAGTCGAGACACACGAACCAAAAACACAAACACGCAGAGACGTTCTATTCTTGGCGACGATATGAGTGCATTTACATCCACGAGCGCGTTCTCTTCTCGCCTTTCGTCGTCGTCTTCTCGACCAAGCGAGAGAAGAAGATTACAAAATCCGCGATCGAACGCGACGACGTCGTCGTCAGCGACGGTTTGTTCTTCCGCGACGAGAGAGAACGAGGACGAGGACGAGCGACCGAGCACGAGCGCGTCGTCATCGCCATTTTTCGCTTCGCGGAGAGTGGTTTTTGGCGCGGGTTCCGTGGCGGCGTTGGCGATGATGTTGGGGTGCGGTGATGGTGAAGGTGCCGCTTTCGCCGCCGAGGAGGCTGGAGGCGAAGCGGAGGTCAAAATGGAAGAAGTAGCGACGACAACGACGAAGAAGAAGCGAGACATACCGCTCACGAAAGTCACCCGCGAATCCTTAGCGTTTACGTTTGCTTACCCGACGGAGACTTTGTCCGGGAAACCAATCCCGTGGTCGGAGTCTCGCGTTCGCGATACGTATTCGAGTTCCGAGCCGATGTCGCCGGACGCGAGGCAGAGAATTGTGCACGAGTTAATTTCGTTCAAAGGACCGTTGACGGCGGTAGTGACGGTTGGGGAGTTACCTCCGAGGTTGTTGAACAAGCCGGAAAAGGAATGGACGGCGAAGAACGTGGCGAATGCGATTTTGGCGGATAAAGCAACCGGGCGCGTGGCGAGCGGGCAAAAGATTTCGTTAGCGGAGGTGGATAACGCGGTAAAGGAAGAAAAGGAAGATGGAACGACGTATTATTACTACGAATACATTTCGCAAGGATCGCCAAACTCGAAGGAAGGCGAAGCGACGACGTATCGTCACGCGAGAGGCGTGACTGCGGTGAGAGACGGGTTCGCGTATTCGATGAGCGTGAGCACGCCGGAGCGATTTTGGGACGAAATGGACGAAGGATTTAACCAATCTATTCGCGCGTTCTCGTTGGACGCGCCGACAAAGAAATACAGAAAACCCGGGGACGAAGGATTGGACATTCTCCACGTGTTTGATTAGAGCGAGCAGCGAAGAAATGAAAAAAAAAGAAAAGAGAGAGAGAGAGAGAGAGAGTGAGAGTCTGTGAACTTTTTTGTAACTACGATGACACCTCTTCGAGGAAACAACACCATAACGTATTGCTACTCTTTTTTTCCCTATATTAGATATATATACGTGCACGAGTTTATTATTTGGTACCTTCGATCGCTCGCTTACCCCCGTCCAAGCAGTTCTGCAACAACATGGCGATGGTCATCGGACCGACGCCTCCCGGAACGGGCGTTATGAAACTCGCTCTCTTCTTCGCCTCGGCGAAATCGACGTCACCAACCAACGCGTACCCGCTCTTCTTCGACTTATCTTCCACAGAGTTCGTTCCAACATCAATGACTGCCGCGCCTTTCTTGATCCAATCCCCTTTGATCATCTTCGCGCTTCCCGCAGCCGCGATTAAAATATCCGCCTGCCTACAAATTTCTTTCGGATTTTTCGTTCTCGAGTGCACCACCGTGACCGTGCAATCCTTCTTGTTCAACATCATGCTCGCCGGCATTCCGACGATGTTACTTCTCCCAACGACGACCGCATTCTTTCCTTTCAATTCCACTCCGCTTCTCTCTAACAACACGATCGAACCTTTCGGCGTGCACGGCATAAACAACGGCTCGTGACCTTTCATCGCCAACATCCCGATGTTCAGCGGATGAAACCCGTCCACGTCCTTCTCCAACGAAATTTCCCCTAAAACTTTCTCCTCGTCGATGTGTTTCGGCAACGGCAATTGCACTAAAATCCCGTGACAGTCTGGGTTCTCGTTGTACCCTTTCACGATATCGATCAACTCCTTCTCGCTAATCGTCTCCGGTAACTCCGAGTGAAACGAGTGAATGCCAACCTCATCGCACGCTTTACGTTTCATTCTCACGTACGTCTGCGAGTCCTTTCTCTCGCCGACAATCACCACCGCCAGCCCGGGAACTTTCCCAGTTTTCGCTTTCAATCGCTCGACTTCGGCTTTAATCTCCGCGCGGATGTCCGCCGCGATTTTTTTGCCGTCGATAATCTGCGCCTCATCCTTCGAGTTGTTTCCGATGGATTTCAAAATTGGAATCGCGTTTTTAATCCCGCCGAGAACGGCCAAGACTTTCGCGATCGGTTCCGGCGCGCCGCCCATCGCGCGCGGTGTTTCTGTTCTTCTTTTCGTTCTGGATTGCGCGCGTGCGTATGTCCGACTGTTTATGATGCGTCGTAAAAATGAAAGCGCAAACAGATAACACGTGTGCCAGTTGATTACGCCGTGACGTTTTTCCCTAAACCCTAAACCCTAAAAAACGTGCACAAAATCAAAAGTTTTTTTTCCCGTTTTATCCACACACACGCAAGAGAGAGAGAGAGAAGAGAAGAGAAGAGAGGCACGAGTCAAACAGAGACAACGCGCGGAGAGATACACAAAATGAATCACGGATCGTCTCTGAGCGGCGGCGCATCTTTGTCGTCTTTGTCTTTGTCGTCGTCGTCCGCGCGGACGACGCCTTTTTTAAAACGTAAAAATGAGAAAAGAGCGACGACGACGATGAAAAAAAATCAATTCGTCGCCGCTTCGTCGTCGTCGAACGAGCGACGATCGCGCAGCGGCGGCGCCTCGTGCTCGGTTTCTTCGTCTTTGTCGTCGTCGTCCGCGACGGGACGGAATCGAAGGATCGTCGCTGCGCGTGGGTTTTTAAGCGACTGGCTCTCCAAAAACACCGACAACGAAGGGAAGAAGAAGACGACGTCACCGCGAGGAGGAGAGAAGAAGAGAGGAGGCGAGAAAGCGTCGTCGTCCTCTTCTTCTTCTTCGAAGCAGCAGCAGCAACAGCAAAAGAAAAAACGCGGCGCTTCTTCTTCTGGCGGGAACAACAACAACAAGAAAGGCAAAGCACCGACGAAAGAGCGGTCGTTACGAACGCACGTGCAAAGAGCGATGGAGAAAGCCTCGAAGGCGGATTATCCGGCGTACGGGACAAACTCGGATAAGTCGATCACCAAGGCGCAGATGAAACCGGATTTTGGGTTGAGGAGAGATTTGCACGAGCTGTATTCGGTGAAGGATTTGGACGACGAGGATCCTATCGGAGCGGGGAGCTACGGGATCGTGAGGAAAGTGATCAAGAGGAACACGGGTGAAGCGTTCGCGTTGAAGACGCTGAGGAAAGCGCCGTGGGCGCAAGTTCCGAGCAGCTTGACCGCGGTGGAATATTATCACTCCAAGTTGAGGAACGAGTTAGAGTGCATGAGACAGTTAGGCGCGAGTTTGAACGTGGTGTACTTATACGACGCGTTCGAAGACGACGACGCGGTACACTTGTTGATGGATTTGTGTGAAGGCGGGGAGTTGTTGGAGAGGATTTCAAACGACGAGTACAGAGAGGCGGACGCGGCGCGCTTGATTCGCGCGGTGTTGAGAACCGCGGCGCAATGTCACTCAAGAGGAATTGTCTTTCGCGATATTAAACCGGATAACTTTTTGTTTCAAAATAACGACGAGAACGCGCCGTTGAAAGCGACCGATTTTGGTTTAGCTGGAAAGCTACCGAAGAATCGAGACGAGCCTTTAGCGAGAAGATGCGGGACGCCTTCGTACATGGCCCCCGAGGTGATCAACCGAAAATACGGCGCCGAGGCAGACGTGTGGAGTTGCGGCGTGGTGGCGTATCAGCTGCTGACCGGACGATTGCCGTTTCGAGACGTGGTTAATCAACGACCAAACGCGAAGGAGGTTTTCCGAGCCATCTTGGAAGATCCGTTGGATCTCGCGGATCCGCCCTGGGACGTCATCTCCGAAGAGGCGAAAGATTTCGTCGAGCACTTGTTGGAACGCGATCCAAAGAAACGACCAACCGCGCGAGCGGCGTTGTTGCACCCGTGGTTACAAACCAACGAGGCGCAGTGGAAGAGCAAACAGAGACGACAAGTATCTGGTGGCGTCGCGTTAGGCGGTCAAGTCGTGGCGAGATTGCAACGCTTCGCTACGCAAGGTTTGTTAAAAAGATCAGTCTTGCGTCTCTTGGCGGGCGAAATCGGTAAAGACTTGAGCGAGGTGGAGAAAGATAGAAGAGAAAACAGCGCGATCGCGAGCGATATCGCGACGAAAAAGAAGATCATAGTCGTCAACGGACCTATTAAACAATCGAAACTGACTGGAATTGACGAAAAGGAGTTTTTAGAGCTGAAACAACTCTTCGATCGATTAGACACGAGCGGCGATAACTTGGTCGAGTTGAGCGAACTCGAAGTCGGTTTGAACGAAATCGGCTACGACGTCACCGGAAACGAGAGCGAACAACTTTTGGCGAAGTTAGACACCTCTGGCGACGGTGTCGTCGAGCTGAACGAATTTCTCGCCGCATTGGTCGATTGGGAATCCGTCGAAAAATCGGAATCCTATCCTTCCTGGGTCAAACGCGCGTTCGACTTGCTCGACGAAGACGATTCCGGTCTCTTGGACGCCAACGAAGTCGCCAACTTTGTCGTCGGCGACGCCGACGACATCGACCTTTCCGACGAAAATAACGAAGCCGTTCGAAGAAACGCGCTCATCCGAGCGTGCATCGCGGAAGCCGACGGCGATGGCGACGGTCAAATCGACGTCGAAGAGTTTGCGAGTCTGTTACAGATGGACCCGAGCGACGGTTTAGACCAGTACGACTGGAGATTTTCCCAAGGCGGAAGTTACGACGATTCTTTCGACGATAGCGTGGACGAAAACACGAAAATAGCAGAGAACAACACCATCGTAGAAGTTTAATGATCATCACTCGCATTAAAAGGAATGAAATATGTTGTTCGTAATAACGCGCGTGTGTGTGTAGTAGATGATAGTACACGTCTCGATTAAAATAGAAACGCGTCTCTCTCTCTCTCTCTCTCTCTCTCTCTCTCTCTCTCTCTCTCTCTCTCTTCAAAGTCTAAAAAGGCAACCTTTTCTCAAAGGCACACACCCATCACCGACTCGAAAAATGTTAGTTTTATTATTATCTGTTGATAACTTTCTGCGATCCCGACTCCTTCCGACCCGCGCGCTTGGCGTCGTTTTTGGCTTTCTTCTCCTCCGCTTTGCCCGGATTCGCTTTCGCCTGCCGTTTAGTGTCGAGAAAAGAACGAACGACACACATCGAACGCGCGAGGAGGAGGAGGAGATGTCAGCGAGAGAGATCGATTAAGAAAAAAGATACGCATAACATGCGAAACCAAAAAAAGACGCGTGTTCCCCCCCGAAAAAGTATGCGAAAGTATACCTTGTTCTCTTGCTTGAGCTTTTTCTTCTCCGCGTCGGTGAGCTTATCTTTCTTTTGCGGTTGTTTGTCGACGGGCATTTTTACTGTTATCGCGTGTGTGTGCGTGTGTGCGTGCGCGTGAAAAGTGAAGCTTTTGTGAAAATGAAAATACACGAAAACGTCTTTTTTTTTTCGTTTAAGCGAGAAAAGAAGAAATATATTTCACATCTCTCTTCTCTCTTCTCTCTCTCTCTCTTCACCGTCTCTTCTTGCTCCCTCCGACCATCTTCACCTTATTCTTCTTCTCCTTCTTCTCCGCGTTACCACCACCGCTCTTAGAGTCTCTCTCGAACATGTTCACGATCGCCTCGGTCCTTTGTTGACTCTTTTCCCAAGCCTCTCGCGCGACGCTTCTCGGCGGCGAAACTTCGAAGAACTTTTGAACGACGGCGCGAGCGATCATCGCGCTCAACGAGTAGAATCCCGTGCATCCCATCTGCGTGAAATCCTCCCCGTCCAAGCCTCGGTGGGTTAAGTTTTTCAACATCCCGGGCGGCGTGAACGGCAGCGTCGCCAAGACGACGCCGCGGAACTTTGCGCTCAGCGTTCTCAAAAACAAAATGTTCGCCATCGCCGTCATCGGTCCCAGTTTCATCTTCATCGCGTTCACCCGTCTCGTGTGCGTCGCCAAATCAATCTCCAACCCTCTCTTCTTCTTCTCGAGCTTTTTCTTCGCGTTTGTATCCGACTTGACGTCTTCTTTTTGCAGTTCCTCGCGGACTTTATCGAGCTCGAGCAACGTCGCCTCCAGTTTCGCTTGATTTATTTTATACGACGCTTTCCGTCGAAAGGCGAGGTAATTGACGGTTTCGAGGAGGAGTTGGAGGAAAAATGCGGCGCAGAATACCGTCAGAGGTGGTTGGAGAGAATACGGAGAGTTCGGCTGTGCTTCGCTCATATTCTTTTACCGTTTCAAAAGATGGTCTTCTTTGATCGAGAGAGAGAGAGTGGCGACTTCTCGTATAACGACTCTCTCTCTCTTCTTTTCAAAACTTTTCAAATTTCCAATTCGTCAGAGAGTGAGTGTTTGAGTGTTTTGATGTTGTTGTTGCACAGAAGATGACGATAACGAACATCAAACCACCGGCGAATACCGTCACCAGCGACAACTTCGTCGCCATCGTCGGGTTCGGGAGCCTTTTGAGCGAAACGTCGGCTTTATTTACCGCGCCAAACTTGAGAGATTTTCGAGTGGTTCGCGTGCGAAACTACAAGCGCGTTTTCGCGCACACTTCGCCGATATTCTTTTCCCGGGACATCGCTCGGCAAAAGACGAGGGAGATCGCGTCTCTGAGCGTGGAAGAGTGCGACGGGTGTTCGTTTATCGGGTGTCGATTTGAAATTCCGTTGGAGGAGTATCCGGCGCTCGCGATGCGAGAGGCAGAGTTTAACTTTACCGCGGTTGAAACGAGAGACGTGCACACGGACGAGCTCGTTGGCGAAACGAGGAGCGTGTGCTGCGTGCGAGGGAGCGACGAACTGTACGCGAGCCAATATTGTAAACGAGTGATAGAAGAAAATGGAAGGGAAGAGGACGAAAAGAGGTGCGAGTGCGTGAAGTGCGCGCTGAAGGCGTTTGGCGAACCGATGATTTGGACGGACGAGCTCATATATCCGACGCGGACGTACTGTCGCCACTGCGTGTTGGCGGCGAGGAAGCTCGGGCGAGCCGTCGAGGATGATTTTTTAGACAACACGTTCTTAGCCGATAGAAAAACGCGATTACGAGAACACTTGGAGAGAGATCCGAGCATTTTAGAGGAACTTCCGCCGGAATCGTTGGCGGTGAGATACGGAGGGTGATGATTTTGATTTCGTTGTATTTTTAGTAAAATGTTTGCCGCTGCTGCCGCGAGTAGTACTGGCGCCGCGTAGAGAAAAGGCGCGGTAAAACGTTCGTTCTGTACTTTTGGACTAATTTCGTTTAATATAATTATACTTTCAACGCTAGGAGATATATGTTATTAATACTTTTAAACGCGCGGTTCGTTTACGCAACCAACTGCACGGCACCACCAACCGCCTTGATCTTAGTCTCCGCTAATTTCGAGACGTATCTGCACTTAATCACAATCGGCTGGTTCGGCAACTGCCCTTTCCCTAAAAGCTTAAAGATTCCAAAGTCCGTCAAATCGATGCACGGCGCCTTGCTCGTATCCTTCGCGCACTCCTCTCTCTTCTCCTCTCCAATCAACGACCACACCTTATCCAAGTTAATCACCGGTCGAACGTAGTGGTTCTTGAGTTTGTGGAAGTGGCGCATACCAACTTTACCAAAATAACCCGGGTGATATTTATCCATGAGGATTCTGTGGTGGTGCTGACCACCCGCCATACCGCGACCGGACGGGTGCTTGCGGTGTTTACCAATTCTACCGTGACCGGCGGAGACGTGTCCGCGCTTCTTGCGGTTTTTGTGTCTGTTTTTGATCAAAGAAAAGAAGGAGAGAGAAAGTAAAATTTGTCAGCGCCTCTCTCATCGTCGGGCTTTTTGGGTCTAAAAAAAGAGGAAGCCCCGCTTTGACTCGAGGAAGAAAATCTTCGAAATGGACGCGCAAAGACGACCCATCGGCGCATCTCCTCGCGAACTCCCACGCTCACTACTCGCGACGAAACCATTTCCACGCGAGGAACGCACCAAACCTCCACCGCTAACCTCGCGAGCTCGTCAACAAACAAAAAAAAAAGCCCCGCGCGATTCGGACCATTTCTCTCTCCCCATCACTCCCTCTCTCTCTCCCTATAGAAAGAGCGAGAGAGAAAAAAAAATCCTAACCGGGAGAGATGGGGCTTTCGCGCGCGACGACGACGCGAACGACGCGCGAACCATCAAACCGCGCGTTCGAACGGAACAAAATGCACTCCGTGCGAATATAATACAAAAGAAAACAAAACGAAGAAGACGTACAAGTGAGTCGGCATCTCTTTTTATGTTTGTGCGCGAAAGGATTTTGTGGCGATTTGTGTGTGTTTTTTCTCTCTAGCCCTTTTTTCGCTTTTTTCGCTTTTCAATTTTCAATTTTTTTTTCTTCGGAACGAACGAAACGAACGAACGAACGCTTCACATTCTCCACAAAAAAAGAAGAGAATCTTATTTAACACACGCACAGGCTAAGTCCAAGCTATACCTCTAGTTTGAACCGTTCAACTGTGCGTGAACTTTCTCTCAACTCCAACCACACTTGGAACCATCTTAACATCGACGGTTAACTTTAACTATCGATTTAAAAAAAAAATGTCCAACAAGATTGGAAGAAGCACTTTGGCGTCGCGATTGATGCTCGGACGAATCCTGTCCTCTTTTACGGCGGAAACGACGGTTACGACGACGAGAGCGGCTTCTTCTTCTTCTTCTTCTTCTTCTTCGCGAAGGACGTTTTGTTCGTTTTCGAGGAGAGAGATGGGAGGAAGCGAGCTTTTGTCTTCTTCTTCTTCTTATTCGTCGTCGTCGTCGTGGAGGTTTTGGAAAGGAATCGAATCAGCGCCGATTTCCTCCTCCTCGCGAAGCAAAGTTTTCGTTCGCGGGTACAAGCGCGCGAATAGGAAAGTTTCCGTGGTTTTGCGAGAACAGACGAAACATTTAGGAAAGAAGAGCGAGGTCGTTTCGGTGAAACCCGGGAGAGCGAGGAATCATTTGATACCGCTGAAGCTGGCGAAGTACGCGACGGAGGAGAACGTGGCCGAGGCGATGCGGGAAAAAGAGGAGAGGGACGGTTCGGAGGAGGAAGAGGAGGAAGTGTTGGACGAAGACGAGGAGAAGAAGGTACGATTGCACGTTGTTATTATTATTCGCGTTATCACGCATCGTTTTTTGTTTCGGACCCGCGATGATCGAGAAAAGTAGCGCGCAAATGTATATAGGCCGTGATGACTCTGAACCTGTTCGGACTAGAGTATCCGAGTTCGCAAACGTGCGCGTTTACAGTAACGCTGAAGACAAAACAGCGTTCCCTTGGCTGTCTGAGCTTAATACACGCGCGGCGAGTCGTCTTAACTATTTAGGAGAGAGAGAGAAAGCGCGATGACGAAGACACCCGATTCGCTAAAAATGTTGACGTAGTCTTTATAACAGACGCTGTCGAACCGGCTGTGGAACTGAGCGCTCTTCGCGTCGATTTTTTGTTGGTCGAATATAACTTACTCACGTCGTCGTTTCACTTTCCCTCGATACAATTCAAACAAACAGAAATTAAAATTAGCCATCAAAATGCTCACGAAAGGGAACCCGGTGACGATTAAACGCGCGACGAAGCGGAAAACGGCAGAGTTTAACATCCCAATCACGAAAGACGACGTCGCCAAAGAGGTGAGTGAGATTTTTCTTTTTTTCTTCCTTCCCGAAACTGCTCTCGCGCGAAGATGCGAGACGATGAAACAAAACACGAGATAGAAAGCGAGTGATGAACGATTGTCACCTGAGCATAAGCGCCTCCGGATGAATGTCCGGACTATGCCATTAACTTGAGGAAGATTAAAATTCTGACGCTTCTATTTTGTTACGTTTTAAATCATTTTTTTTTTGTCGAAGCTATTCTCTCCCTTCTTCGCTCGGTTGAGAGGACAAATATTTAACTCTCTCTCTCTCTCTTTCAAAAATACAGGTTGCCAAACAAAAAAGCGTAGATCTGGACACCAAATCCATCATGTTAGATAAACCCATAGATTCTTTAGGCGAATTCGACGTTCCGTTATGGATCGACGGTCGCGAGCTCGAGGAGAAGCTCAAAGTCGTCGTCAAGAAGAAAGCGTACAAGTGAGACCGACGACGACGACGACGACGGCGGCGCATAAATATAGTATAGTACACGCGTTTTACATACGTTAAAACAGAAAGCTACAGCTAAAAAAACAAATTTGATTCGTTTCGATCACTTCAATCGCTGAACGATCACTGCGATGTTCGAGTGGTGCAACACGTAATTCGCCACCGAGCCGAGGAAGAACTCCCTGATCGCGCCTCGCTTGTGGCTGGCGAGGACAATCGCTTCGTAGTAACGAGAATTACCATCGCTCGCGTTTACTTTCTTACTCTCCTCGATGATAGCCTCGGCCACGTGGTGCTTATCCGTTTCCAACAGCTTCACGACAACCTCCATCTCGCACCCGCATTTCACCAGGTGCGGTTTCACGCGCGCTTCGATCCACTCGTGCGCGTGTTTCACCGCTTCGCCTTCCGAGTGGTCGTGACTCAATCCAAAATACGACGCGCCGTGGGATTGTGTTTCTTTCTTCGCCACGGTGAGAACGGTGACGACGTCCGTTTCTCGGAAAAAGTTGTCGCACGCCCACGCGCACATCTCCTCCGAGGCGTTCGTGATGTCCACCGGGAGCAGCAAGTGTCTTCTGTGTTTTTGTGGTTGTTTCGACGACATGGTGTGTGCGTTAATGCTGACTGTGACTGTTGTTGTTGGTTTGCCTTTGTCAACTTTTTATTTTAGGGTTTCAATCGCCTGCCGAAAAGAAAGCCCCCCTGTGGAAAAAAATCACTCGCGCACGAAGAAAACGCCACTAACTTAGTCGGTGTAGCCACCACGCACACGTAAACGCGACCATCTATTCACCATGGGTAAAAGAAAAGCGAAAAAGAAATCCAACTCCGTGAACAAAACGAACTCGTACTTGAGCCGTTATCAAGTGAAGTTTGCGCGCAGACGTGCCGGTGCGTTGATTTTTTTGATGTGTTTTTTTACGCCTAAAAGAGAGAGAGAGAGGGCTTGGGGCGAAGAAAAAATGCGGACGCTCTCTGACGCGAGGAATGGTTCGAGAGCGTCGCGAGTCTCCTGGAAACGAGCTGGATGGGTTCTTGGATGTTTTTTTTGCGGGATTCGGTCGTTTTATCGCGAAGTGCGCGTTCGCTTCTGCATTTGCGGGAGGTTTTTTCGAGCGCGCGCGCGCATTTTTTTTTCTCCTCTCTCGTTTGGGTCCCACGCACCCATCTTTCTTTCGCGCGTACGTGACTTGTCCTGACCATTTCTATTTCTATTCTTTTTCATCGTAACCATCAACAGGTAAAACCGATTACCAAGCTCGCCGCGCGCTCATCACCCAGGACAAGAACAAGTACAACACCCCGAAGTACCGATTTGTCGTCCGATTCACGAACAGACGCGTTATTTGCCAAATTGTCTACGCCACCATCGCGGGTGATGTGACCGTCTGCCAAGCCGACTCCTTGGAGTTGGAACGCTACGGCTTGAAGGCGGGCTACACGAACTATCCGGCCACGTACGCGACTGGTTTGTTGTGCGCTCGACGCATGCTCACCAAGTACAACTTGGCGGAGACGTACGAAGGTAAGACTGATGATCTCGGCGAAGATTATCACGTCGAAGCGGAAGGGGACGCGAGACCGTTCAAGTGCTTTTTGGATACGGGTTTGGTGAGAACGTCCACCGGGGCGAGAGTGTTTGCGGCGATGAAGGGCGCCTCGGACGGCGGTTTGGACATCCCGCACAACGAAAAGCGTTTCGCGGGTTACGATTTGCAAGACAAATCCCACGATCCGGACACTTTGGAGAGATACATTAAGGGTGGCGTCGTCGCGGAATACGCGGAGGAGATGCAAGAGGAAGAACCGGAAAAGTTTGAGGCGCACTTTTCCAAGTACTTAGCTGCGGACCAAGACCCGACGGAATTGGAAGAATTGTACGACGAAATCCACGAAGCGATTCGTGAAGACCCGAGTTTTACGAAGAAGCCGAGATCTAAGCCGGCTGACGCCGGTAAGAAGTTCAAGTTGCCGAAGTTGACGTACGAACAAAAGAAGGCGAACCTCAAGGCGAAGATTGAAGCTTTGCGCGCGGAGGCTTAAATCCGCACATCGGAGGAACCGTAAATAAAAACACATAATCAATAGAGAGAGAGAGAGTGAGTGAGAGAGAGTGAGAGAGGGTCGAGTAATACTAATATAACTACTATAAAAGATAAATTTAAAATGTAACGCGTGCTCCTTTCGTATCTCTCCGCGCTCTCCGCCCGGCTTTCTTTGTTTCTTTCTCCTTCGACTCTCGGGAAAATAAATCTCCAACAAGTACACACAAATCCACAAACAAGGAAAGAAGAAACGACGACGAACATGAGCGGTTTCAAAACCAACACCGCGTCTTCTTCTCCTCCTTCTTCTTCGAGCGTCGCCGTTCCTCTCCAAGAGCACCACACGTTGCCTCCTCTCTTAATCTCGGATTCCTCGCACGTCCGCGACACGCTTTCCTGTTTACTCTCCACGATAATCTTCAACCGTTCTCTCGGTCCGATAACGGTGGAGGACGTCACGTGCGACTTTTGCGACGTGACGTACTGTCGCGCGAGGAAAGAAAAAGATATCGGTGACGACGACAACAACGACGAGAACGACGAGGATACGGTTTCCGTTCGGAAATACGTGGACGAGAAGATTCAGAGAGTGATTGAACACTGCGCGCAGATGGCGGTGTTGCACGGGAACACCCAACAGCAGCGGATAAAAGAGGTGACCGTGTTGCTTCATTTTTACGAAAAGGCGACGGGGAAGAAGAATTTGAGCAGCGGCGGCAGCGCGAACAACAGTCACGCGAACAGTCATCGGACGACAACAACAACGAACGTTGTTGGCGGTACGTTTTCGTCGTCGTGGAAAAATAGTCTTTCCGGCGGATCTTCGTTGACGCGTCTCGCGCGCGGCGAGGACGCGCAGGCGAAAAAGTTTGGCCGGAAGTGGGAGACGTGGCAAATCTCTTTAGAGATGTGGGACGAGGAAGCGCTTTTGGTGGATGGGAGAGGCGAGTCGCTGGAAAAGCAGAGAGAACGCGCCGCGAACGACTTGGCGGAGACGTTGAGCGGGACGATGACGCATATTTTAGCTTTATGCGAGGAGAAGAAAGAGCACGTGCCGGCGATGATGACGGAGAGGATGCCTTCTTTTCCGTTTGAGATTGAGTTGGTCGAGATTGACGGCGGTTCGAGCAACAGTCGAGGCGGGAGCGGGAGTCAAGGTGGAGTTTTTTCGAGCAGCTTTGGGATGCTGAAGAAGTTGTTGAAAGATTCCACGCCGACGCAGCTGATTTAGATTTAGCTATTTTATAGGGACGAGAAAGAGATGGATGCTCGTCGTGTATAACACAATGTAAAAGAGAACTTCATTTTTTGCGCGTGCTCGTATCACTGAACGAGAGTGCACGCACTAACGATACGCTTGTTGATTGAAGCTAGTATGTATTGCTATACATATTAATTCACTATTATTATAAATTACTTTGCCATGCGATCTCTCTCCCTCTCTCTCTTCACTTGTCTTCTCACTAACAACTCGTTTCTCAACCTCGCGGCTTCGTTTTCGTCAAACTCGCCCATCATCACCTGTCGCATTCTGCTGTGCAAAAGCTTCTCCTCTTCGATTTCTTTTTCCTCTTCTTCGGTAATTTTGCGCACTGGAAACCACCCGGGCAACTCGAACGCATCGAAAACTTTACCGAGCTCGTCGCTTAAAATCGCGCTTCCCATTCCGGCGACGATGCTCCCCAACAAAAACCCGCTCGGCGCACCGCTCGCGCCTTGGTATAAGCTCCAAATCGCACTACCAGTCACCCCTCCCGCTATCACATCGTTTGCCACCCCATCTCTCTGTCTCAACAGCTTTGCCGTCTCTTTACTCCCTAAAAACGTCCCTCCGACGACGACGAAATTCGTCGCCATGTTCAGCGCGTAGTGCGGAGCGACCGAAACCGGCCGTCCGCGAACCAGAGCAAACGCGAGACCAGACGCGACTCCGGCGCACCCGCAGTAAAACGTGCCCTCGACCACGCGTTCCAGCCACCCGGGATTGCGCAAAAGCAAGGGATTTGCCGGTAGCGAGAGCGGTTTGATGACGACGTTTTCATCATCGGAAGTCGTCGTCGCGGCTGCTCGAGTTTCTTCGTTCTTCTTCTTTTTGTTCCTCGACCACCACCACGACGACGACGACGACGAAGAAGAAGAAGAAGAAGACGATGAAGCCATATTCTCTCTCTCAATTCACACGCACGCACA
>Ga0255753_1000080_pt1 | contig 108748 bp, 89 predicted proteins | sample 041ome_10_FD_179953 | JGI IMG/M metagenome (GOLD analysis project Ga0255753, IMG submission 179953) | Coastal salt marsh microbial communities from the Groves Creek Marsh, Skidaway Island, Georgia - 041412US metaG (version 2) | ecosystem: Environmental > Aquatic > Marine > Intertidal zone >...
ATCGGTCGTCGACGGTCGTCGTCGCGAGTGTGCGACGCCACGCGGTCCTTCGCGGTCGCGCACGTTTTGGTTCGTATTCGTACGCGTGTTTTTTCGGCCGACGACGATCGCGATCGCGATCGACGACGACGCGCGCGCGCGCGGCGACGGGGATCATTCGATTCGACGAGGACGCGCGCGTCGTCGTTCGCGGGCGGAATATTCGTGGGTGACTGGCGTTGATTTGTGATTTTGATTCGCGGTGCGTCGTGCGCGCGCGCGCGTCCTCGTCGATGGAGGCGATGATGATGCACGGGGGTGGTGTTGATGGACACGCGGTGGCGGCGGCGGTACGCGCGCGTTCGGCGCCGCGGGATATCGTGAATTGTGGCGATGACGATGGGGCGTTCGACCGCGCGAGACGACACAGGGCGACGGATGGGGAGGATGGGGATGGATCTGGGTCGTCTCCGCGAAGCCTTGGGGCGAGATCGTGGGCGTCGAGTGGTACTGGGTCGTCGATGACGATGACGAAGACGCATGCGAATTTGTACGTGAAGAATATATCGGATCGCATCGATGAATTGATGTTGAGACGGTTGTTTGAGGCGTGCGGGGAGGTGCGGTCGTGTTGCGTGATTCGCGACGTGAGCACGAATCGCAGTCGGGGGTTTGGATTTGTCAAGTTTGCAGAGGTGGATAAGGCGGCGGATGCGATTACGAAATTTCATGGGAAGGAGTACGCTGGGAAGACGTTGGAGGTGAAGTTTGCGAATACGGATGGTGAAAGCGACGACGCGAATCCGACGTCAAACGCGCCGCCGAGCGATAACATTTACGTCAAGGGACTGCCTCCGAATTGGACGCATGATGACTTGAAGACATACTTTAGCGAATTCGGACACATTATCGAATGTCGTTTATTACATGCCAATAAGAGCACGTCAAGTGGGGCGTTGATTCGTTTTTTACGAGATTCCGAAGCCACGGATGCGGTGACGCTCGGCAACGGTCGAATGTTGGTCGGCGTGTCTACCCCACTCGTCGTGCGTTATGCTGAGCCTCAAGGTAAAAACAAGCGCACGCAAGGTTCGTCACCGCCGCAGACTTCGTCATTCGTATCACCATCAGCGCTGCCGACACCGATAGTGGCACCAGCGAAGTTGACGCCTCGACGAGACGACTCGGCGCACGACGAAATGCACTTCAACGACATGTTCAACAGCATGGGGATCAAGACTATTACTTCAAGCAACAGTCTCAACGATTTGCTCGGTGTCTTTGCACCAAGTGAGGAGGACGTTGCTGCCGCGGCAATACTCGGTTCATCGCCGTCGCGATTTGATACCCCACGCGAGTACGGGACGTCGTCGAGACAACACGCGCAACAGCAGCAGCAGCAGCAGCCAAATGTGCAATCGCTTTATGCCCCTGGATTTTCGGCGCAACAAACTGTGAACAGATCAACACCGAGTTTCTACATGACATGTGTACAGAATTTACCGATCACTGCCAATGAGTTGATGATGTACCAACTTTTCTCGCCGTACGGCGCCATCATCTCCGCGCAAGTTCTTCGAGACGAATGGACTGGTTTGTGTACGGGAATTGGCGTGGTCAACTTCCGAAATGAGCTCGATGCGCTGGCTGCTAAAAACGCATTGCACATGAAACCTATTGGGAACAATATTTTATCCATTACGGTTCGTCCGCCGAATTGAGGCGCAGATGCGCCTTGATGGCTGCGTCAATAAAACAATAAAACTACGATTAATAAGTGCTTGTCTGTAAAATATGGTACATCAGAAAACTCGAGAGCATCATCTATGCGACTCCGAGTGACCATTTTATAATAATGAATAAAGAATTCTTTTTGTTTTACATCATCGTCGACTACATCATTGGCGCTTCCTGTTCAAAGGGTGCTTTTTTCATTCGCGAACGTTCCAACGCAATGTCTTCGGCGGCTTTCACCAAGTTTTCTGGCGTTCGTTCATTCTCTGCGAGAACCGCAAAAGCTTCACGAAGAGTGGCTCGTTGTTTGCTATATCTACTCAACGCGGGATTGATCGCACGGCCTTCTTCAGACCCATCGTCAGAATCGTCGTTATTGTCAGACTCGGTGTCTACGTCGGAATCCGTTTCAATTGTTTGCTTTGCTTGAACGAGGCTGCGAGTGCGGTCGGCGAATGTGCCACCACTCGACTGAACCAAACGGGCGCGATCTTCATCTGCGCTTGTCATGTGTTCGAGAACGTACGCCGCGAGCTCGAGCTTACGGCGCTCTCGGCGGCGTTCTTTTCGTAACCGACGTCCGGGCCCACGTCTCGACGCTCGACTTTCTTCTGAATCATAAGCCCTGTACTTTTGATAACGTCCGGGTACGACGAGGGCTGGTCGAATATGCGTGGCTTTTGTGCAAGCTTCGCAGCAGAATCCATCGAGCTTGTTCTTGCAGCCTTCGCAAACTAAGAAGAGACGGTTGCAATCGACGTTGGGGCAATTGCGATGCGGCGGCGGCGCGGTGTTTTGCCCGCAACAATAGCAACGCAAAGTCGCCGCTGCCTCGCCGAGCTCCGCGCTCGGACGCCCGTCTGGTGACATCGCAAGTCGACTATCAAAAACGAATAAGTGGTCGTCCCACAATTGATCGTCTCGTTTACCAAACTTGTCAAAGTACGCCTGTACGCCGCCTTCGAGGGTGAAGACATTCTTGTAGCCTTGCTCGCGCAAAACTGTTGAATACACGTCGCATCGAATGCCACCCGTGCAATACATCATGATTGGTTTATCTTTATCAACCTTTGCTAACGGCCCAAGGCCTTCCTGGACATTCGTGTACACTGTCTCTCGAAAAGACTCTTGAACTGGTCGCTCGGCGCCTCGAAAGTGCCCGACGTCCCACTCGTAACCATTTCTTACATCAAGTAGTAACGGCGCATCTTCACCCCCAGCACTCACTTTCTTCAAATTTTCATGCCATTCCTCCGGAGTGAGCGGCTTCGCACGCGCTTCTGGATTCGTCAACGGCAAATGATTTGTCCCGCCCTCGAGTTGCACCAAATTCGGCTTGTACCGCAACGCCAGCCTTGGGTGCGCCTGTTCCTCCATCGGATACACCGATATCCGCATCCCCGCAAACCGCGCATCAGACTCAACCCACTTCGCGTATTCCTCCCCATCTCGCCCCTTTCCGCTCATCTGCGCGTTTATCCCTTGCTCGTTCACGTATATCCGTCCGCGCAAGTCCCACCCGCGTTCGGCGATGCGCGCGCGATGTCGCTCCACCTCCGCCTCGGGATCCTCCACCCGAGCGAAGCGAAAAAACGTAATCAACTGATACGCGGGAGACGTCGCGTCAGCATGGCCATCGGCATCGGCATCCACGGCGCCAGCGCTCGCCCCGCGCGCCGGGCGCGCCGCCGCCCGAACCTGCGCCGCCGCCGCCCCACCCATCGTCGTCAGCGGCGCGCCGCACGCGCGACGCGCCGCCGCCGACGACGCTGACGATGATGCGATGCGACGCGACCCTGGACGCATCGCGCGCGCGGTGAACATCGACGCGTACGACCCCATGGAACCGCGCGCGTGTCACTGACGCGGCCCGCGAACTCGAAAACTTTTCAGAGTTGGATTTTGACCAATCATGATTCGAGGGGCACCCCCTCGCGACGTCGAGGCGCTCCAAGTGGTTGACCAAAAATCCAACGGCATCGGCATCGGTCGACGCAGACGCGCGCGGACGAGCATGGCGTCTCGAAGCACGCTCGCGGGGGCGTTGGATAAGATCCAATCTCCCGATAAAGGTGCGAACGAATCCAGAGGCGAATCAAGGGACGAGATGACTGACGGATGGATGCTACAGATTACAGGTACATGGCGTGTAGTGATTTACTGAAAGAACTCGCCAAGGATACGTTTTTGTGCGCATCTGTGGAGGTGGAGACGTCTGTGCTTGATGCGTTGATGCGTGCGGTGTATGATCAGTCGCCAGATGTATCGTCGTTGGCGATGAAGTGCGTACCGTTGTTGTTGAGACGCGCGCGCGCGGAGAACGCGTCGGCGTGCGCGAAGACATTGTGTGCGGGATTGGAGAGCGTGGGGAAGGATTGCGAGCGACGGGATGCGTCGGCGATGTGTTTGAAAATAATTGCCGTGGATATTGGAACATTTGAACACGAGGCGTGGGAGGTGACGTTGCAGACGTATTCCGCGGGATTGACGGCGAGCGTCGAGCGCGGGGCAAAGGATGGCGCGACGGCGGATGAGATTAATATCGCCGCAGAAGCCGTGGACGTGTTGCATGCGTTAATTACAACATTGTCGCAAACGTCGCATGTGAAACTTCGCGAGGAACAGGCGCTGGATCTTCAACGCGCGTTGTTGGGGCATTTGGAGCGCGGAAAGACGGGCACGCGCAAGCGGGCGGCGCAGTGTCTCGCGTTGCTCCCGACGCTCACGCGCGAGTCGACACTTGGGGAGTCGGTGAAGACTGTGACAGGTATTTTAGCTTCCAAGGTGGCGTCTAAGGGCAAGAGTGATTTGTACACGTTTATTTTGGGTGCGACGGCGCGCGCCGTCGGTTTTCGATTCAACGACCACGCGGAACGCGCGTTGCCTTTGCTCACTCAAGTATGCGAGAAAACTACAGATGACTATGACGAAGAAGCTATTGTGAACATTGAGAGTGCGCTGCAAGCCATTGAATATTTTATCACGGCGTGCCCGATGTGTGTCCATGGGGATGACAAGAGCTCAGCCGTCGTCGCGCTCGCGCTCAAATATCTTTCATACGATCCAAACTTTGACGACGACGAAACTGAGGACATGGATGCGTACGACGACGAGAACGAAGGATACAGCGATGACGATGACGACATGTACGATGATGAGGATGATGATGAAAGCTGGAAGGTGCGCCGAGCGGCGGCGAAGATGCTTGGTGCAATGTTGCATTCCGTACCCGAAGCCACCGTGACGAGCAATTTTGACGACGTCATCGCCAAACTTTTGTCGCGAACAAAAGACCGCGAACAAAGCGTGCAGTTAGACATTTTTTCCGTGATTGGTGATGTCATGCATGTCGCATCAAAGTCTCTCGCACATGACCCGCATTCGGCGTTGTGCTCAAAGTTGCGCGCGACAGCCACTGAAATCGTCCGCGTCGTCGTTCGAGAGTCGAGCTCAAAGTGGCCAAAGATGCAAGTCGCCGCGTTCACGCTTCTTAGCTCGATTGCATCGGTATTCCCGAGCGTCATGAGTGATGTTACGGACGATGACGTACGAAATACTCTCATGGCTGCAGTTGAAAGATGCATTGAGGATAAATCGCGTGAGAGTTCGGCGCGGATTGAAGCGCTCACGTTCATTTGCACGGTGTGCGAATCTGGAAATGACGACGCTTTGGCGCCGTTTGTGCACGCCATCTTACCTTCGATTTTTGCCGCTGTCGCTGACAAGTACTACAAACTTGTTGCACAGGCTTTGCACGCGTGCGCGGCTTTGGTGACTGTTTTAAGACGCGACGCGTCGACTACCATGTCAGATGAATACATCAAGCACATCAAATCGTTGCTCGACGCGGTGTTGACGAAGCTTGATGCTTCGGACGAGGATCAAGAGGTCAAGGATGCCGCAATTCATGCGTGTGGGGTGATTTTAGCACAATTAAATGACGTGGTTAACGCATCAGACCAGTCACGCGCGCTCGGATTGCTCCTGGAACGCTCGAGAAATGAAACCACGCGCCTCGCTGCCGTTCGGGCGTTTGCAATGATCGCGAGCTCCTCGCGTCCGATTGATCTTTCCGCCGTGGCAACATCCATTATGCACGAATTGACTGGGTTTTTACGTAAGGCGAATAAATCACTGCGTGAAAACGCTCTTGCGGCGCTCACGGCGTTGATTTCTTCGCATCGAGCGGCGCTTCAGGATCCAGACGTGCAACCCATCGTCATCGAAGCCGCAACGTTGATCAATGAAGAAGATTTACACTTGGCCACGCTCTCGGTGAACTTGTTAACGAGAATCGCTTCTAGCGCTGATGCATTTCCAGGTGCCGCTCGTGAAATTTCCACGACAGCACTTTCACTCGTACTCGGACTCTCGCGCTCGCCATTGGTGCAACGCCAAACGTCCAAGTCACTGCAAGAGCTGTACATGTCCATCGTCAACGCTCAAATTGTCCCGTATCAGAAGCTATTGGATGATGTGTTTGCAATCCAAGGCATTGATGAGACATCGAGTCAGTTTGTGGCGCACAATTTGGCGAAATGTGCGGCGGCAGTGTGCATCGCCGCGGGCGCATTGGCGACGAACGCCACGATGGAGGCATTGTTATTAAAACTCAAAACTGCAAGCGGCATTGAAGCATTGTTCACTTTGCTATGCATTGGTGAAATTGGGCGCTTAACCGACCTGTCGGCGAGCAAAGATTTGGAGACCATCATGTTTTCCGCGTTTGACAGCTATGGAGACGATGTCAAAGGAGCATCAGCGTTGGCGCTTGGTCGCGTCGCCGTCGGCAACCGCAACAAGTACCTTCCGTTAATGATGAGTAAGCTCAAAGACGAAAACGTGGCCCACCAATATTCGCTCTTGCAAGCACTTCGCGAGGTCATCTTGGTTGGAAATTTAAATGATCAGGAATCAAGCGGCATATTAGCCATACTTTTTTCACATGCGAGATCATCCGAAGAAGGGGTGCGCAATGTCGTCGCGGAATGCCTCGGTCGTCTCGCAGGCTCTGACCCAGTCAAGCTCGTGCAAGAATTACACAATAGATTTGATCAAAGTGCCGATCCACTTGAAAAGGCAACTTTAGTGTCTGCGCTCAAGTTCACCGTGCTAGCCAGTGAAAGAGGGGAGCTGACAAAGATTCGAGACAAATTGCGCTTGGAGGATTTCATGCGCGCCATCGTGGATGCAGACGTCAACGTACGCACGGCAGTTATCAAAACCATGAACGCTGTCACTCATCGCGAAAGCACGCTGATCGCTCCGCTTTTGGCGGAAATTATGCCCAAGTTACTTGAACAAACAGTCATCGTACCTGAGCTTGTGCGTGTCATGGACCTCGGCGCCTTTAAGCACACCGTGGACGATGGATTGGATTGCCGCAAAGCAGCGTTTGAGTGCGTGAACACTGTGCTAGACTCATGCAGTGGATTAGTCAACGCTCGTGATATTGTATCCACGTTGCCGAGTGGTTTAGGTGATCATTATGACGTGAAAATGATCGTTCACGGTATTCTGATGAAATTGACCGAAGGTATGGCGCCCAATTCCACCGACGCTGTGCTCGCGTCGTTGGAGCACATGTGCGAACCTTTGGAAAAGACATTGACGGCGCGTATGAAACGCGACGCTGTGCAGCAAGAAATTGATCGTAATGAAGATTTACTTCGCAGTGCGTTACGTGCGCTGCATTTGATTGAGCAGCACCGATCGAGCGCAGACGTTGCACCGTTTAAAACGTTGATGACGGATGTCGTCAAGGCGAATGAGAACCTTTCGGCGCTCTACGATAAAATTTGTGAAACATCCATCGGCGAGGGCGCGGCAAGCGCGACGTGAGGTACATGTACAACCAAAACACAGTGGAAATTTGTAAAGAATGTGCACAATTAAAAATAAAACTATAATGATACTGCGGTACGTGCTCATGGCGATTCTTCTTGTAAGAGGTCGCGTTCAAAGTCCATGGCTTCGTTTTGACGCTCACCCATGTGAAGCATCTGCTCAGCCTTTTCGCTCACGCCCATGGAGCGCATAGAATCTTCGCAATACTTATCCCAACACCACGACGCCTGCTGAAGTTCATAACGCAAGCGCGCACGGTCGGCGGCTTCACGCATGGCTAAATATGCGGACGTTTTGCCGCCACTCATTTCGACTTCGAGCGCTAAATCCGCAATGGCCTACGCGACGACAAAGAAACATTCATCAAGGTCAGTACGAGAGCACGCACACGAGATCGCGACAAGAATGCACATATGCGTTGGCTACGGAAATGGATGGCGCAGTTTTGTCCGCATGATTTGCGACTAGGTGTTCCACAATGCGAATTATCGTCATCGCCAACGAGAACAAACGAAAACAAATGCGTCCAGCGCGCAAACGACGCACCTGCTGAATCGGTCCCAATCGCTCTGTGCGTTGGGGACCAAGACTTTCCAACCGTTCAATCTTCCGTTCACGCGCACGTTCGGCCACTTCTAACACCAAACAGAACTCGTTATCCGTCTTTTCTTTGACGTATCCCATCAAATCAAAGTATTCGCCATCTTTAAAACTAAAATCGCTCGGCTCGTTCAAGTGCATGCGTTGCACTTTTTCCAACACCGACCCTTTACGTGCGTTCACTTCCTTATACGTCGGCTCGTACCATTCATCAGAATTATCAAACCAATGTTGACTGCTTTCACTGATAATGTCATCGGGCGGTACACCGCCCGATGTGTCCCAATCCGCACCGTCGCCTCTCGCGCCTCGCGTTCCCGACCCACCGCGCCCGACGACGTCTTCGTCATCCCCATACGACCCACTCATCATGTACGAATCGAATTGACCATCTAAAGACGACACCCCATCACCACCTCGAACATTATACGTCCCAACATCGTCCTCGTCGTCATCATCCGCGTCGTCGACTCGTCCGAAACCGACGCCAACGTCGTCCTCGTCCTCGTCCTCGTCCTCATGCATCCCCGACGCCGCCACCACCACCGCCGCCGCCGCGCGCATCCGCGCCGCCGCACTCGCGCGCGCGCGCACTCGCACCGCGTCTCCCGCCCCCGCGCGCGCGCCGCTCGCCCCCGTGCGCGCGCGCGCGTCGCACCGAACGACGCACCGACCGCCGCCGCCGCCGCCACCGCGCGCGCGCATCATTCGCGCCCCGCTGCGCGCGCGCACTGCGCTCGCACGCGTGCCGCGCGCGCCATGCGACGCATCACGCCCCATCGTCGTCATCATCGTCGCCATCGCGCGTGCGAAGCGCGGCGTCGACGAATGCGGCGTCGAAGACGATCGACGACGAAGGCGTTGACCTATCGGTCACATGGTCGGTTGGACAACTGCGATCGATCGATCGCGCGCATCGATGGATTTTCGAGACGATCGATATCGATTATCGATGGGTGGTCTGGGTATGTCGCTTTGGGTTGGCACGACGCGCGCGGCGCCATTGCACGACGACGACGACGACGACGGGTGCGGCGGCGGGCGACGGGCGACGGGTGTCGACGGGAGGGTGTGCGTCGACGATGGCGTCGTCGGCGACGCGAGCATCGGGGTCGAGCGCGGCGAAACAGGCGTTGGCGTTCGCGGAGCTCGCTGGCGGCGCTCGGTTCAACGCCAAGGCGTTCAAGGCGGTGGATCGGCACGTGGCGGCGGTGTTTAGCGGCGCCGTGCGCGGGAGCGCGGGGGTTGGAGGCGAGGCGGCGCGCGTGGGTGGTGGCGCGCGCGTTGGGCGAGGGAAGAGCCAGGCGCACGACGAGGACGAGGAGGACGACGACGAAGACGAGGAGGACGACGACGGCGAAGAGGACGATGAAGAGGACGATGCGTACTATGCGTTGACGGATTCAGAAGCGAATGCGATGCGCAAACAGTTGAAGATCCGCGTAGCGGGTGCGGATGGGGCGTGCCCGGCGCCGTTGCAAGGTTTTGGGGAGTTGCGCGAGAGGTTTGCGTGCGGTTCGCGGTTGGTCGAACGCTTGAGTGAAGCTAAATTCACCGAACCCACGCCGATTCAGCGGCAGGCGATACCGATTTTATGTGGCGGTAATGAATTACTCGCCATCGCACCGACTGGAAGTGGGAAAACGCTGGCTTTTTTGTTGCCCATTGTGATGAAGTTGAAGGCGCACAAAGATGGTGGTCCGCGAGCGTTGTTACTGGCGCCAACGAAAGAGCTCGCGGGGCAATCGGCGCGGATATTGAAGATGCTTTCGCGAGGGGTGAGTGGATTGAAGTCATGTTTGTTGAGCAAGGCGACAGCGGGTAATGATTTTGACAAGGTGGACATTCTCGTAGCTACACCACTACGATTGAAGAGCTTATTACAAAACGACAAAATCAATCTGTCTAAAGTGCTATATTTGGTACTCGACGAGGCGGACAAACTATTCGAAATGGGTTTCGTCGAGCAAATTGATGCCGTCGTCGCGGCGTGCGATAACAAGAATGTCACGCGCGCATTGTTTAGCGCGACGCTACCAGAAAAAGTTGAAGAATTAGCGCGAAGCGTCATGGCTCGCCCAATTCGTCTCACCGTAGGCGAGCGTAATAGTGCGTCAAGTTCAATTTCACAACGCATGGTTTACTGTGGGCACGAGGCTGGGAAACTGATCGCATTGCGTCAAATTATCCGTGAAGGTATCAAGCCGCCAGTGATTATTTTCACGCAGTCCAAAGACCGCGCCAAGCAGCTCGCCAAGGAGCTCATGGGTGATGGCTTGCATCTCGGATTGATTCATGCCGATATGACTGATGCCAAACGCGAGGCACAAATCGATCGATTTCGTATCGGTGAGACCTGGGTGCTGATTGCCACAGATTTGATGGCGCGCGGTATGGACTTTGTTGGCGTTTCCACGGTTATTAATTTCGACTTCCCTGGATCGCCCACGAGCTATATTCATCGCATCGGTCGAAGTGGTCGCGCAGGGCGTCCAGGCGCTGCGATAACGTTTTTCACCGAAGAAGATGCGCAGCGTGGAGATTTAAGACCCATTGCGAATGTGATGAAAAATAGTGGCTGTGACGTACCAGAGTGGATGTTGAATCACACTGGAGACAGAGGTAAGCTCCGTCGCAAACGACGCGATGGTAAAGAGGATAACCTCCGACGCGCTCCTCTCGATATGCCTATGGGTGCCGATCCAAAAATGTACAAGGCTGATGCACCGAAAAAGCGCAAAAGACCAGCAAAGAAATCGGGCGAAGTGATGCCACCTTTACCAAAGAAATGGAAGGGTAAGCCAAAGAAGTCATCATCCGGTAAAACGAACGAGTAATAAATACATACATCTTAGCGCCGCAATCACGCAGCTCTCTTGAATTCGTCTCCTAGAAGTAGGACACATGACATGCGCTGGAGCAGACTTCACTCGTCGACGCGATGGGTTGCGTGTCCAGCACCCCATCGTCCGCGAGCCCACCGGTGCGATCGAAATCCAAGTCAGCGACTGCGTCTCGCGAGAATGCTTGGAAAACTACCGGTATCGTGTCTCTCAGAGACTCTAACGCGAGAGAGATTCCAACGAAACTGTTAGATGCTAACGGTGACTTCGCACTAAAAGTGCGAAACTTAGACGCGGCAAACAATAAACTGTCCACGATTCCCCGTGAGATTGGAAACTGTACGAATATCACGCGATTGGTTTTGTCGAACAACGCATTAGAGGCGCTACCTGGAGAGATTGGGCGGCTGGTGAAGCTCAAGATTCTAAGTTGTGACAACAATCGACTAAAAACGCTCCCAGTCGAAATCGCCTCGTGCAGAGCGCTGACGACGCTGAGCATCAAGGGGAATGATTTAGATAGTATTCCAAGCGAGATTTCTCAGTGCGCCGATCTCGTGAATGTGAACTTTAGGATGAATAGAAACTTGGGGACGAGCGTCTTGGACGTGCTCGCCGACTGCGTCAAGCTTGAAGAAATTGACGTCAGTTCGTGCGCGATTACAATCGTTCCCGCGCGACTGAGCAACTTAAAATCGCTTAAAGTTCTCGCCGTAGATGACAATGCTTGCGTTGAAACCATTCCGAGCGCGGTGTTCAAATCGTGCACGGCGCTCACCAAGCTCAGCGCGCACGGGACGTCGATTAGAAACGTTGAGTACATTGATGGATACGACGCGTACGTCGAGCGCGTTAAGGCTAGACACGGGAAAATAATTTCTGGTGACGTCATGATCGTAGGAGCTCGTGGATTAGACTATGGCTTTGACTATAAAACTTAGAATGCGGCAACGTTATAAATTAAAACAGTTGAGAATCAGATAAGCACTCTTGCCTCAGTTCGCACCATGGCTCAGCGCCTCAAGGCGCCGGATGGCGGAGGCGGCAGGCGCCATAAGTTCATTGCTTTAATACTCTTGCGCATCGCGTGCGTGTTTTTGCCTGGTTATGTTCACCCCGACGAGTGGTTTCAGTCGAACGAAGTCGCCGCTCAAGAGGTGTTCAACTACCATACAGAAAAACCATGGGAGTTTACCGCCGACGCTCCGGTGCGATCTGTGTTGAGCGTGTATTTCAGTAGTCAGATGGCGTATACCATCACTGTAGCGTTCAAAGCATATATTCCGTCGTCTATGGCAGCAGACGTGGTAACATATGCACCACGTGTGATGTTGTGCGCCATGTCATTCGTCGTTGATTTAGCGGTAGATTCGTGCGCGCGTGCCGTCGATGCCGACGCCACTATGGCGCGAACAATGTTTGCATCGTCGTGGGTGACATTAGTAATGCTTGTACGACCGTTTAGTAACGCTGTGGAGACGTACGCGGTAGCACTCGCTGCGTTTCTGGCAACGCACAAAATAAAGGATAATAGACGCGATTATGGCGTGCGATGTGCGTCGATAGGAGTAATAGGTGCCATTGCGATTTTCATTCGAATCACGAGTGCGGTGAATATTGCGCCGTGGGCACTATTAGCGGTAGGAAGAGAACTGAGACACTCGGTATGGGCAGGTGCGCTGGGCGTCGCTGGCGGCGTAGTTGCTACCGTCGGAGCAGCCATGGCGTGCATCGTCATCGATACGGCATATTACGCGAATCAATCGGTACTTGATGTGTTCAGTATCGTACGACAACCCGATGCTTGGGTGATTACGCCGTTGAATCTACTTAGATACAACTCAAACGTTGATAATTTGGCGATTCATGGCTTGCACGTGCGCGTGTTGCACGTTTTCGTCAATGGACCAATAATGTTCGGTCCGATGTGGTTTGCGTGCTGTTTTGCACTCATACGCCCGTCAAAGTGGCGAGATGAGTCCCGCGGCGTTATCGCAGCACTTTGGGGAAGCATATTACTACCGCTCGCAGTTTTGTCGCTCGTACCTCACCAAGAACCGCGATTCCTCGCGCCGATGATTATTCCGCTGTGCGTTTTGAGCGTGCGCGCGCGTTCTGGTACGGTGTCATCCAGAGTAAGAAAAATTAAGGTCGGGAGCGGCGTTGGCGCATTCTGGATAGCATTTAACATTCTCATGGCTGTGGTTTTTGGGATTCTTCATCAAGGCGGCGTCGTGCGCTCAGCTCGCTCGCTTGCATCCTCAGATTTCCCATTCGCTCAAACATCGAGCGTGAATGCGGTGTTTTGGAAAACATATATGCCACCTCAATCGGTGCTCGCTCAACCTCGAGACGCAGTACGGGTGAAAATTATGGATATCGGCGGCGCCGATGCCGTAACTGCCCTGACGCGTCTCGCCGCGCTCGCCGCACCACCAAGCGCAGAAGACGTCGCCGACGACCCATCATGTGCGGCCAAAATCAAAGATACCGTCATCATCCTCGTCGCTCCACCGAGCGCGATGGGTGAACTCCGTCACATCGCCTACGCCGCGGGTCTCGATTTCACGCCCGCCGCCGCCCGGTTCGGCCCGCACGTCTCCTTCGACCATCTCCCTCAAACCTTCTCCGCGCTCGCCGCCGCGCGCACGGTCGCAGACGTCATAGACGTATTCGTGCTCGCCACTTACGTAGTCACACATCACACGTAAACGCATCTACGCGCATTTATTGTCTTGTAAAACGTAGTATAAAGTTCGGTCCACGAACCGACGTTGAGAACGAACATAGTGACGGATTTTGTTGTTTTTGAAGATATTTTCAGATATGACGCGTCGACGCGACGCGCCAGTCCGCGACGAGTTTCGTCGATCGTGACTTGGTGTTCCAAGACAGCGCGAAAGCATCGCCACGCGTGTCGTACACGCGCGCAAGAGATACATTCGGGACGCACGGTGGCACGGAAAAGGCGCGGTCAAACGTGATTTTTGGAATTTCATTTGAAATCCCACGTGGCGTTTTGGAATTAGAGTTCGCCCGCGCACGAGGTCACGAAACGACGAGTGCGGGGAATTGAGGCGTGAATAGCGAAGGGTGTGAGGTTGTTTACACGTGTGATCATGGTGGCGAAGACGAAGACGATTGAGGTGAGCGTCGATGGTAAGGTGAAGACGCGCGCGCTCGAAGGAACCAAGGCGTTGAAGTCAGGCAGCGTGAAATCTGTGGTGTTCATCGGCGTTGGCACGGCGGTGAGCAAGACCGTGGCGGCGGTTGAGATGATGAAACGTGCAACGAAGGGTTTACACCAGTGTACGTCGTATTCGCCCGTAGTTGTGACGGAGACAAAGGATGGGAAGACAAAGAAGTCCAAAGCGACGCAGATTCGCATCGAGCTGTCGATGACGGCCGATGGTATGGACACGGATGCGCCTGGGTATCAAGCGCCGAAATCAAGGGATATTTCGGCGACGACTGCACCTCGCAAATCAAAACCGAATACGGTTCGCGTGGAGGCTACCGCTAAGACGCTGAGTCCAAAACGACATGTCACGCTTCCGTTGAAGAAAAAGATTGCCAAGGCTTTCAAGGCGTCGACCAACCGAGAAGCGACGCCTACGGCGTAAAGAACAATAACAATACTAACAACATTACAAGTTATAATAGAGGCCACACGTGTGACGGTGCGTGGGCGGAGTTCTGGGCTGTGTATGTAATATAACGCAAGCTGTATCACTGTCAAACGTTTCATTTTATTTACAACAACACGCGAGCTAATGTAGAATATCTGTATCCATCGCTCTCTAATGCGACGATGGAAGAATTGAATTAATGTCGGAGTGCTTTCATCTCTAATGTTGCGACCATTGAATCGTTTTCAAGTCAATGCCGTCCAAAACCATCTCATATAAAGGGCTCATATCTCGAAGCTTTTTCACTTGCTTTACCGTCGCTTCAATTGCTCGATCAATTTCAGCTTCAGTGGTAAATCGCCCCATGCCATAACGCACCGATGTGTGCGCCATTTCTTCGTTCACGCCGAGCGCGCGCAAAACGTACGACGGCTCCAAAGAGGCACTCGTGCACGCACTACCGCTGCTCACGGCGATTTCCTTCAAACCCATCAAAAGTGATTCACCCTCGACGTATGCGAACGACATGTTCACATTTCCGTGATACCGGCGCTCACGATCACCGTTCAATTGTGTGTGGTCGACTTGCGATTCAATGCCCTTGATGAGTCGTTCAGACAAGCGAGTAACGTGTGCGGTGTCGTTCTCCATCTCCGCCGCGCACACCTTTGCCGCCTCACCCAAGCCAACAATTAATGGCGTAGGTAGCGTACCAGATCGCAAGCCACGTTCTTGACCGCCACCATTGATGATGGGCTCTAAACGCACGCGCGGTCGTCGACGGACGTAAAGAGCGCCGATTCCTTTGGGTCCGTACAGCTTGTGCCCACTGATGGACATCAAGTCAATATGCATATCATTCACATCCATGGGGATCTTTCCCACGGCTTGCGCTGCATCGGTGTGAAAGAAAATCTTTCGAGCGCGGCACATCTCACCAATTTCCTTGAGCGGCTGAATGACGCCAATTTCGTTATTCACCGCCATGACGGAGACAATCGCCGTGTCGTCTCGCATCGCCGCCTCCAACACCTTCAAGTCCACCAATCCATTCTCTTGCACGGGCAAATACGTAACATCAAACCCTTCCCGTTCGAGTTGTCTACACGAATCCAACACGCATTTGTGCTCTGTCGTCGTGGTGATGATGTGTTTCTTCTTTTCCTTGTAAAAGCGCGCCACCCCCTTCAAGCTCATGTTATTACTCTCCGTCGCCCCAGACGTAAACACAATCTCCTTCGCGTTCGCCCCAATCAGCGTCGCTAATTCTCCTCTCGCGCGCTCAATCGCATCCTCGGTCTCCCATCCATACATGTGCGTACGCGAGTGCGGATTCCCGTACTGCTCGGTAAAGTAGGGCAACATCGCGTCCAACACCCGCGGGTCCAGCGGCGTCGTCGCTTGCATATCCAAATACAACGGCCGACCGCGCAACGTCACACCCTTCATCTCAAACTCCACATCGAGCGCGCGCGTCGCCCCCGAAGCCGCCGTCGCCGTCCCAGACGCGCGCGGTGACCCCCCTAATCGCGGATGCCGATGCCGCCCCAACGTCATCGGTAATCCATCCACCACCCTCGCCGACGCCGCCGACGCCGTCACCGCCACCGCCCTCGTCGCCGCGCATCGCACCGCTCGTCGCATCATCATCGTCCACGACAGTCGCGCACTCGCGACGGCGACGTCACGACGTCCAGCCCGAATCGCGTCGATTGGACGCCATTCGACGTCGGGCGAACATTCGAGAACATTCTAGCGCGTTCTCGAATAGTCTACGAGATGTGCGCGATCATCAGTGAAAATACACCCCCGCGGAGGGACTGTTGATTGGTCATTCTTGAGTCAACGTGGGTTTTATCGGGGGGAGGTGTGGTGAGGTGCCCATGGTGCCTTTTCATGTCGCAAAAAAGCGCGCGACGGCGGTCGTGGGCGGCATAACACGACACGCTACAAAGGCAAAACACACGAGTTTTCGGTGAACACACGCGAAGACAACAACAACAACAACACAAAGCACACAAAGGCATTCTGTCAGTACGCGACAAGAAGACTTTTAAAAACAACAACACACAGAAGACGAAGAAGAAGACGATGATGATGCACACGATGATGATGAAACCGATGATGGCGCACACGCCGACGACGACGGCGATGGATGCGTTGTTTGAACACGTGATGGGGGATATTGTGTGTGCCGCTACGCACGGGTGTGGGGCGAATGCGGCGTATGTTCGAGGAGGGGGTCGGGTGGAGCCCGCGCGGGCGTTGCGGGACGCGCGCGCCGAGGAAACCAGCCGCGGGTACTTGATTACCGCCACTGCGCCGGGGGTGCGAGCAGCGGATGTTGAAGCCACGGTGGAGATTGATTCGCGCGCGAATGCAGTGTTGCGCGTGAAGGTTCGAGGGAAGAAGTATGAGCTCGGCTCGTTACCGGCGAAATATCTGGACGCTACGGTGGCGCCCAAGGCGAGCCTCATTGACGGTGTCTTGCGCGTGGCTATTTTGAAAAAGATGCCAATGACGTATGATATTCCCGTGAGCGCGGACGAAGACATGGACGATGATGAAGACGATGACACAAGCGCGATCACGTTGCGCGTGCCTGGATTCGGCGCGCGAGATATCACGGTGACTTTGAGCAAGCCAGAGGATGCGTTGTCGGTGACTGGGCAATCAAAACTTGGATTTGGCGAATTTTCGAAGACTTTTAAGAATCTGCCTGCGGCACTCGAGAGCAAGCACATATCTGCCACATGCGCACATGGTGTTTTGACAATCAAGATGGCTGATCCTGATAAAATCACGCCTTTGGAGATTATGGTTTCTGGCGTCGCCGTGAGCGAAGACGCGTTCAAGGACAAAGTCGTCTTGCTTCGCCGCGCTGTCCCGGGGACATCGGCTGATAAGATCAAATGCACACTAGGCGCTGATCGCGTGCTGAATATTGAAGCAACAACGACGCACAGTCGCTCGAGCATCGCCATCTCCGTGCCTCGTGATGTGGACTATTCTACGATTCAAGCCGTGTGCGCGGATGGCGTGTTCACCGTAGTCGCCGAGCGCGACGCCGATGCCAACAAGTCACACAGCGTTCACATGGAAGTCAGCGGTGAGCACATCGCGGCATTATCAGAGCCACCAGCGCACGCTGAAAAGCAGCTACCAGCAGCGCCTGCTGATGCGGCAAAGAAGGATGCCGACAACAACGACGACAACGATGGAGTCACCATCGAAGACGTGCCGATGTAAGCGCCATTGATTAAGCGCCAACGTCCACTTTGGACGTCCACCACTGATGTATTTCACGCGCTGAAATAGCGATTTACTAATTTTGTTTTAATTCAATTTATAACGCTTGCATGAAAACATTGCCCAACGCCGCCAACGACGGCGAATTATCGTAAAGTCGTCGGCGTCATCCACTACAGCGCGCGGGTGCCTTTTCCAATTTGAGCACTGCTCACCCGCGTCATTCGTCACCGTCGGATCGCCGCGCGCTCGTCGACGCGCCACCGGGTGAGAAACGATGATGCGAGTGTCCTCGGCCGTGCGCGCGCGCTCACCGGTGCGCGCGTCATCGTGCGCGCGGGACCGAAGACGACACGACGCGTCGGTGCATAAAGGCGCTGCATCGTCTATGCGTTACGCGACGCGCGTCGCAGGATGTGTGCGCGCTCGTGCGCTTGGTGCAGACTTCGCAAACGATACGTTTCATGGTGCGCGTCATCGAGGCTGTCGAGACCGGATCATCGTCGACGCGTCAGCGGACGACGCGTCAGCGGCGGAACCGGCGTCAGAGCTCAACGGCGCGGTGCTGCGCAACTTTCTTTTCCCAGCTCTCGCGGGTGCGCTGTTTGGATGGGATATCGGCATATCAAGTGGGGCATTGGAGAATCTCACGAGCAGTGCGGCGCATGGTGGCGATGGATTTGCGCTGAGCTCGATACAGTCTGGGCAGTTTGTGAGCGCGTCACTGTTCGGCGCATTGATGGCAAGCGCCGCATGCGGAGCGGGCTTGGGCGAGAAACTTGGCTCTCGAAAAGAACTGACGATTGCTGCGTCATTATACTTGGCCGGTGCACTCACTGAGTCGTTTGCACCAGGTTTTGAGCTGTTGGTATTCGCGAAATTAATGTACGGTTTAGGCATTGGATTTGCAATGCACAGCGCTCCTGTGTACATTAGTGAGACAGCTCCGAGCTCGTTACGGGGAAGTTTAGTGTCGCTTAAGGAAGGATTTATTGTAGGCGGGATTTTACTCGGGTATTTGGCCAGCGAGGGAGTGATTAGTACCGACGGTGGATGGCGACAGTTATTTTTGGAATCGACGCCACTCATTGCTGTTTTGCTCGCTGGTTCGTTGTGGTTGCCTGATTCACCACGATGGATAGCATCGCGAGGTGACGATGACAACGCCACGCGTACAAAAGCGAAAGATGCACTGATTAGAATTAGAGAAGCCAAGAGCGATGTCGACATGGTCAAGGTTGATGAGGAATTAGAGAGCATTTTTGCAGCGGCAGTGGTGAAGGATGCATCAACCGCGGCGCCTTTGATGAAGCTGTTCGATAAAAAGTACGCTCGGCCGCTATACCTAGGTTTATCGGTGGTACTGTTTCAACAGTTTACAGGTCAGCCAAGTGTTTTGTACTATGCCACGCAAACATTCGAAGCTGCAGGATGGAGCGTTGAGGACGCGGCGAACGTTTCAGTCATTCTTGGCGTCTGGAAATTATTCATGACCGCCATCGCCGTGGCGAAAGTTGACAGTCTAGGGCGCCGTCCGTTATTATTGGGTGGTGTGAGCGTCATCACCGCGTCACTTCTCGCACTTGCTGCCCTAAATTCACCTGGTGAAGCGCAAACTGTTGCTCAAGCGCAAGCATCCGTCGCGTGCATTTTCCTGTATGTCGGCGCATATCAATTGAGCTTTGGCCCAATCGCATGGTTGCTTGTGGGTGAAGTATTCCCATCCAAGGTACGTTCTGCCGCCGTCGGTGCCGCGACCTTGAGCAATTTCGGGAGTAATTTCTTAGTCTCGCTCTTCCTTCCATCTGTACAAGAACAAGTCGGCTTGCGAGGCACGTACCTCGGATTTGCATCCGTCGGCGTCTTGGCTCTGATTTCCATTTATTTCACCGTCATCGAAACCCGAGGGAAGACGCTCGAGGAAATCGAAGCCGAACTAACGAAGTAGAAGAGTAGTATACGATTTCGTCGATCTTTTGCTATGTAAAACTTAAAGGCTCGTCTTCAACAACCGCACCTCGCGCGACCCGAAACCTCACAATGTTCGCGCCAATTTTCCGTCGTGTCGCTCGAAGCGCAGCGTGCACGCACGCGCGAAATAGCACGGCGTCAACCTCTAGGCGCAACATCGTTCGATCGTTCGGACAGCTCGCCGACCCGGCCACGTTTGAGTTGTTGCAAGGGCCGGAAGGCAGAGTGATTGTTGAAAAGTACGTGCGTGTTTGTCGCATTTGAGCCATGAGCATCGCCACGCGCGAGTCACTTACGTCACATACTAACCTGCGCACGATTCGACGCTCCTCGTACACAGCTACGATGCACGTGGATTTGCAATCAAAGGCACATATTGCATCGGGAGCATCTTCGCGTACGATGAGCTCCACGCCGCATGGTCACCCAAAACTCTGCGCGACATTACGCCCGAGACATTAGCGGCGTTGGAATTGCTAGAACCCTCACCAGACTTACTCATCGTTGGCACTGGTAAAACCATAGGGCGAGTAAACGACGAAACGGTGACGTATTTAAAATCTCTAGGCGTCGCGCTTGATGTTTCTGACACGGCGGCGGCGACGAGCACGTTCAATGTGCTCGTCGAGGAAGGTAGATGCGTCGCGGTTGCGTTGTTACCCGCGGGTTATTCAGAAAACATAGTTTAGTTAGTTGTTTAGCAAATGAATAGATGTACATGAGACGTTTCATCCCCATGGATGGATGTCACGTTGGCAACTGAATGTATTACATGTTTCGCACTGCGCGGTTGCTAAAATAAATAATTACATCCCGTTTCACGCCTGCACGAATGAAAAATCACAACTCGCACGAAGTTAGCACATATATTTCGCGTAACACTAAAAATATCGTCGCACGCGAACGATTCAAGGCGAAAAATGTAGCCCAATGGCACAAAGACGCGGTCGAGTGCTTGTCACCGCGTCGGTGTTTAACAGGGAAAGGCTCCAAAGTGTTTCTCGGAGGTGTCCTAAAAATCCATCTTTAGTTTCGCGCGGTTGAAAAACCACATCCAACGATGGAATCGTCCGAAAACGACACGCTGGTGTGGGGGTAAGTGCGCTTTATCGAGGAAAAATAGGTGCGACAATTGCAAACGAAAAGGTGGCGGCTGCGAGGTCAACGACGAGCTCCAAACGCGTACCTTGGATCGATGCGCACGAATACGCACGCGCGGCGTGAATACCACGCATGGAGTGTATTGTCACACCATACGAACTCCGGCGGAGCGGCAAAGGGCGACTCGCACGACGTCGAGCGTCGTGAAGTGACGCGGTTGGTTCGTGGGTTTTTCTCTGCGGTTGGCGTTGAGCGTGACTAATAACGTGTGATTTGATGTACAAATTACGACGCGTTGTCTAACCTAATGCTGCCTCTTCATCAGCTATGGCGCGTGCTTGCTCGCTTTTTCTGCGCTTTGATTTGCTACCATCCGCCGCCGCCGCGTCGTCTGTCGCTGGCGGTTTCGTCGCAAATTTCGCACGCCACAATTTGAGTTTCTTATCAATTTTCTTCACCACAGCCTCATCGGGTGCAGTACCGCGCTCGACGAAGGCATCTATGTCGTCTAATACTTCTTTGAGCGTTCGCTCACTGTCGCGCGTCGACGTTGACGTCGCGCGTTCGCCCACAGATTCGCAATAGCTCTCGAGTGCGCCGGCGTTTTCTTCCCGCGCGGCACGGCGCAACGCGCACAACGCAATTTGCCCCGGAGGGTACACCAGAGGCACATCCGTGAGCATCAGCGCATCAATAATTTTTAACGCTCTAGCGCGACAATTCACCAGCTCAGTCGACGTGGCTTTGCAACCACCGTCTTCTATGTCGCGCAAGAACCCATCCAACGGTCGCGCCGCACCGTAGCACACCAACTGAAACTTCAATATCGCTAAAAACGTCACCTCCGCCGCGAGCACGCGCGCCGGGTCCTCTCTAACGCCCTTACAGAACTCTTCAGCGCTGATATAGCTCTCCTCCACCTTGCACGCGACGTATATCGCGGTGAGCATGATAATCTTCAAACTGTGCTCGCCCACGTGCGTCGTCGTGTAGCACCTCTTAAACAATTGCAACGCCGTGTAGTTCACCTTTCGCGGCAACGAGAACGCAACGCATAAGGTTTGGATCTTGTGCTCGTGATAGCGCAAAATCAACGCCTCTTCCTCCGTCGTCAACGCATTCTCGTTCGAAGACTCCCCAGCTGCAGCGAGCTGCGATTGTTTCTCTCGCAGCGCACTTGCGCGCGCGTCGACGCGCGCCCGTTCGACGGTGGCCACGTCGGGATACAACCAGTGCTTTCGTGCGGTCGATGTCGGGTAGTTTGACATCGTCCCCGCGCGCGCAAGTGAAGTGAACGCCAGAGCGAGTTGCTCTCGCGAGCCGCGACGATGATATCGATGATGTGTTCGACGCGCACGACGACAAAGACGACGGCGACGAAGAGAACGATGAAGACGCTCGCGACGCGCACGTCGTCTGCGCCAGCGCGCGTGGCGCGCGCGCGCGCGAGCTCAAGTAGTTCGAGCGCTGATGGCGACGATAATAAAGGTGGATTAGCGTCGCCCGCGGCGTTTAACGCCGCCGCAGTGGCGTGTGCGGCGGTGACAATGCCGACACTAGTGTATCCCACGACGCTCGTGCGCGATGGGCTCGGATTGGAGTGCGCAACGCCGCTTGCGGGTGAAGTGTTTGAGACTATTGAGTCGACGTCGCACTTTGCAAACGCTTTCGGCGCTGACGCGTTCGCCGTCATCGCACTCGCGGCGTTGTATACGTTGAGTGATGCCGCGGCAAATTCTAGACTTAAATCAGAAACTTATCAGCGTTTAGCGCTCGCGGTTGTGCTGTACACGGGATCGCTATGTGTCGCGTTCGATGGGGCCTATCTAGCCCACGCCGTCGGCGTGGTCGATGGGCCCGCGCCGAACGCGGTGACGGCCGCGGCGATTACTGGTGCTTTCTTGCCAGCTTTTGTGACGAGTATCAGCGCGATCCGCACGTACGGCCCTGGACACGACGCCACGTGGGCGCGTGTCGGCGCTGACTTTGCGCTTGTGAAAAATCTTGGCGACCGCACCGAACAGGGAGGATATCTCGAGCTCTTCTACAAGGTGTCTTTTTGGACATCCATGGTTGTCGGCGGATCATTCGCATTCAGTCCGCTCTCGCCGCTGGCCATCGTGAACGAATCCGCCAACGTCAGCGCGCAGCTTGTGCAACGAAGCTTTGGCTTGAGCACCGTCTTCATGCTCGCGCCGGCCCAAATGGTCCTGATTGACGCGTGTCGACGCGGCCGCTTAGGCGGAGGCACGTTCAAGAAGCTCAATCTTTCAATCGCTGTCGCCATCGCCCTGATTGATTGGATGACCATCTACACCTTTGGCGAGGTTGTTAAATTAAGCCCGAGCGCAGAGCAACTGTCGACGGCGTCTGGAGGCATGGAAAACTATGTCGCGGCGTTGTCCGTGAGCTTTTCCATCGCCGCCGTGTACTTGTACCAAGGCGTGTTCGCCAAAAAGTAACCTCGGCGCATCGCACTATCGACGAACGCACAGACTGTCTCCCCCTAGCGCGCACATAGCACTGCATTATTTATTTAACCATCACTCTTTCGTCCAAGTCTTGACATAAAGAAGTAGTCCCTTGCCGAGGACGGCACCGCGTCAATCATCGACGCGACTCCGCGACCACGCATCCGCAACGCGCGCGTGCGCAATGATGATCACTGCGAGCATACGTCGTCGCGCAGCGCGCACCGCGCTCGAACGCGCGGCGGTGTCGGCGTCGGCGTCGGCGCCAACGCTCGGCGCCAACGGTTCCGGTGTCAGCGCGATCGGCGCGCCGCGGACGTTCACCACGCGCGCTGCGCGACGCGCGCGAGGCTTCGGTGCGATGAAAACGTCGACATCGTCGAGCGTATCCTCACCGTGGGCACTGCGTGCGGCGGCACCGATGGCGACGAAAGCGCCGGCACCGACGCCCAATAGGGCGATGCGAGATGACTTTTTAAATGCGTCGAGCGCGGCGTACTTGGACGCGTTGGAGGACCAGTATCGCGCCGATCCGAAGAGTGTGCCGGAATCATGGGCGGCGTTATTGCGACAGTTAGGTACGTGTGTTGTTTGATCCGCGATGACGGGTCGTATGTGGTGGCTGTTGGCTGGATTGCTTATGAATTGCGTGAATTGTGCTCGGAGAAGGCGCGTCGTGGTCCGTCAACTCTTACTAACGTTAGTTTATGTATTGCTTCGTGCATGATTAGATTCGGGCGTGAGTGGACCTGAGATTTCAGAAATGTATTCCGCCGCGACCCATGGAACGGCACCTGTGGCGGTGGGTCTTCCTAAAGTTGATACGCAGACAATTCAAGAGTCGATGCGGTTGATGATGTTGATTCGCGCGTACCAAATTAATGGCCACAGCATTGCGAATCTCGATCCGTTGTCGTTGAGCAATCACGAAGTACCGGTGTCGCTCGACCCGAGCTTGTATGGATTTACTGAAGCCGACATGGATCGCGATTTTTTTGTCGGTACGTGGCGCATGAAGGGCTTCTTAAACGAGGAACGGCCGATTCAGACGCTCAGACAAATCTTAACGAGATTGCGAGAGACGTATTGCGGCACGATTGGCTATGAGTACATGCATATTCAAGATCGAGAACAATGTAACTGGCTTCGTGAACGCATCGAAACAGAACGTAAGAAGCAGTACGCTCCGGAACGTAAGAAGATTTTACTGGACCGCTTGGGATGGGGAGAGATGTTTGAAAACTTTCTTTCGAACAAGTATAGCGCTGCAAAACGCTTCGGACTTGAAGGTTGTGAAAGCTTAGTTCCAGGTTTCAAGGAAATTATCGATAAAGCGGCTGAGATGGGTGTTGAAGCTATCAATATCGGAATGCCTCACCGTGGACGTTTGAACGTTCTTGCGAATGTCGTCCGCAAACCGCTTCAAACGATTTTCAATGAGTTCAAAGGTGGACCGAAGCTTAAGGAAGAATTGGGTAACGAATCATCGTCGTACACTGGTTCGGGTGACGTCAAGTATCATCTTGGAACCTCTTTTGATCGACCAACGTTGCGCGGTGGTCAAATCCATCTCTCCTTGGTCGCAAACCCTTCGCACCTCGAAGCGGTGAACACTGTTGTGACTGGAAAAACTCGGGCAAAGCAGTTCTACAACAAGGATCCCCACGGTGATAAGTCGATGGCTGTCTTGTTGCATGGAGATGGTGCTTTCAGCGGTCAAGGTATTGTATATGAAACACTCGATATGAGCAAACTACCAGAGTACGCCGTGGGCGGAACCATTCATATTGTGGTGAATAACCAAGTTGCGTTTACTACCGACCCAAAGTACTCACGATCAAGTGCATACTGTACCGACGTGGCCAAAGGTATGGACGTGCCCGTGTTTCATGTGAATGGAGACGACGTGGAAGCCGTCGTGTGGGTCATGGAACTTGCCACGGAATGGAGAATGAAATGGAAAACTGATGCTGTCGTTGACATTGTGTGCTATCGTAAATACGGTCACAATGAAATAGATGAACCAATGTTTACACAGCCGTTGATGTACAAGGTTATTCAGCAACACCCGAGCGCTTTAACGATTTACAGTAACAAGCTCATCGAAGAAGGTGTAATCACGCCGGAGTACTATCAAGATATGCGAAAAAATATTAATAATGTGATGGAGAGAGAGTTTGAGGCGGCAAAAACGTACGTGCCAAAACAAAGAGACTGGCTGGCTTCTCACTGGCAAGGTTTCAAAAGCCCTGACCAGCTTTCACGCATTCGCGACACCGGTTTACCAATTGAACACTTGCGGAATCTTGGTCATCTCGTGACGTCCATTCCGTCAGGATTTACCCCGCATCGCGTCGTGAAGCGCGTTTACGAAGCACGTCGCGCCATGATTGACAATGGAGAAGGAATTGATTGGGCTATGGGCGAGGCTTTGGCGTTTGCATCGTTGCTTGATGAAGGTAACCACGTGCGTTTGTCCGGACAAGATGTAGAACGCGGAACTTTCTCCCATCGTCACGCATTGATCCATGATCAAATTACTGGTGACCGTTTCATTCCTTTGCGAAATGTTTACAGTGGTAATCCCGGGCGACAAGAAAAGTTCTTTACTGTTTGCAACTCTTCGCTTTCCGAATACGGCGTTCTCGGGTTTGAACTTGGATACTCCCTTGAACACCCTAACTGCTTGGTCTTGTGGGAAGCGCAGTTCGGTGATTTCGCTAATACGGCACAAGTTATCATCGATCAATTCATCAGCAGCGGTGAGGCCAAGTGGTTACGACAAAGCGGCATTACGTTGTTGTTGCCACATGGTTATGATGGTCAAGGTCCAGAGCACAGTAGCGCTCGTTTAGAGCGTTTCTTACAGATGAGTGATGAAGATCCGACAAAGTTCCCAGATGCTATGGAAATCGGTCGACGTATGCAAATTCAAGAGGGCAACTGGCAAATTTGCAACGTTACTACCCCGTCAAACTATTACCACATGTTACGTCGCCAAGTGCACCGTGAGTTCCGCAAGCCGCTCGTCGTGATGAGCCCAAAGAATCTTTTACGTCACCCGAAGGCTGTGTCAAAACTTGACGAATTTGACAACTCTGACGCGAATGATTCACTCCAAGGCGTGCGTTTCAAGCGTTTAATCATGGATAAATCGTCAACTTCGCGAAGCTTGGACCCGCCAATTGAAGACAAAGTCAAACGCGTCGTCTTCTGCTCTGGCAAAGTGTACTACGATCTCGATGACGAGCGCGACGTAGCCAAGAACATTGACGATGTCAAAATTTGCCGCATCGAGCAACTTTCGCCGTTCCCATGGGATTTAGTCAAACGCGAATTGAAACGGTATCCCAACGCCGAGGTTGTGTGGTGCCAGGAAGAGCCGATGAACATGGGTGCTTGGTGGCACATCCAACCGCGCATGAGCACCATATTCAAGTACCTCGAGCGCGAAGGGGAAGTCCGCTACGCCGGACGTCGCCCTGCAGCCTCACCCGCGACTGGATACGCACAAATTCACGCTAAGGAACAAGCCGAACTCGTCAGCCAAGCGATTCGCTAACGTCGCAGACGTTTGAGACGACGCGCGTCTGGCGCGTACGAAATCCCAAATCCAAGACGCGACCACGACCACGACGCACTGGCGAATGATTTTATACTCCAATGTAATTTTATACCCACATAGATTCTTCATCACGACGACGTTCATCACGCACAACACCCGCCAATCGCGCGCGACTCACGACGAAACCGAAAAGAGCACCCAGCGCGCGCTCGGGCTCAAAACCTTTTCCTCGTTTCAAGGTTTGGGACTGGAGTCCTGGTCATGATTGATGAAAAATGACGTCATCCAAAAGTTCCCAAAATCGCGACTGGATACGCCGCTCGGCACACACGCGCGCGCGCGAACGAGTCGTTGGACGCTCGCACGACGACGACGACGACGACGACGACGAGTATGATGTTGTTGACTTCGACCACGATGGCGACGCGCGCGTCGACGGCAACGCGCGCGGGCAGTAAGGCGAAAGCATCATCGTGTGGCGCCACCGCGGCGGCGTCGACGACGCGCCGTCGGCTCGCGACGACGACGACGACGACGACGATGGTCGCGGTGCGAGGAAGCGCGCGATGCGCGGCGCTGCGCGGTGATGATTTCGCGGATGCCATCGATGCGTTCGCAAGCGCGTCGCAATCGGCGTTGGCGAATGCGCACGCGACGATCTCGACATCCAGGTTGTTTGAGGTGGCGGACGCGGCGGTGGATGCGACGGGTATGACGAAGGAGGAGGCGGCTGCGGCGGCGAAAGCGGCGGGTTTACAGAAAGGTGGTTGGCTCGGACCTATTACTGATGGTTTAGAGTCGGCGTTGGAGGGTATTGATGGCGTGTTGGATGGGTTACATGTGCCTTACTCGTATGGGTATTCCATCATCGTCTTGACGGTTTTGGTAAAGCTCGCGACATTTCCGTTGTCGAAGAAGCAAGTAGAAAGCTCGACGCAAATGCAGGCGTTGCAGCCGAGAATTAAGGAACTTCAAGCGATGTACGCGAACGACCCGGAGAGATTACAAATGGAACAAGCAAGACTGTACAAAGAAGCCAACTTCAACCCTTTAGCGGGGTGCTTGCCTGTGTTCGCCACGCTTCCGGTTTTCATCGGATTGTACCGCGCGTTAGGCAACGCTGCTGCTGAAGGATTGTTGACCGATGGATTTTATTGGATTCCGTCTCTCGGCGGTCCGACGTCGTTGGCGGACCGCAACGCTGGCAGCGGATTTGCGTGGCTCTGGCCATTTGTCGACGGCCAGCCGCCGCTCGGCTGGCACGACACCATAGCGTATTTGGTCCTCCCTGTGTTGCTCGTCGGCTCGCAATATGTATCGCAACAAATCATCAGTCCGCAACCGAAGACGGAGGACCCTGCGCAGCAACAAAGCCAAGCCATCTTGAAGTTTCTTCCCTTGATGATTGGTTTCTTTTCCCTCAACGTTCCGGCTGGTCTCACTTTGTACTGGTTCGCGAACAACCTTATCACGACGACTCAGACTTTGGTGCTTCGCCAAATGATGCCTAAGCCTGATGAAATTAAGCTTCCAAGTGCGCCAAAGGCTCCTGGTGATGCAACTCCGGTGCGCGTCGAGTATGTGCCCAAGTCGCAAAAGAGAAGCGGCGCAGCGATCCCGTCAGCTGCTGTGGCTCAAAGGCCTTCGCCGCCAAAGGTTGAACAAGTTAGCGAAGCGGTTGCGGCCGAGTTTGCAGACTTCGACGATGGTCCCGCGAATGTGGTCGAGGTGATTGAACCGGAAATAATGGATGTTCCTAACAGCGCGCCGCCGAAAACCAACTCCCCGCAAAACGCCCGCAAGGGACCTGCCGGCGGGTCTAGAAAGAAGCGTCGCGGATCGCGATAAGAAATATCGATGAGATTCATAACTCTTGAAATGCACACACAAACGATTTTTATACACCTTTTACAAGCAACAAAGCGAAATAAATAGTATTACTGCGGAATAAATTTTGCGTCGGCGGCGGCGCCGTCAATTTCCTCTTGCGTATACGACGCGCGGTCGAAGTTCGTAACAGCGCGCGAGCCTCTGAATTTCAGCGCTGCTCGATCGTACTCCTCGGCGGCAGCACGCTCGGTCGGAAATGTACCGAGGTATAGATACCTGTTCCCGAGTACACGGCCAATTCGAGCCTCCCAGCGGCCTTTACTTTTCGAGGTTCCCGCGGTTCCTTTATGACTCGTGACGCCTCGATACGAAGATGTCCCTCGAGAAAATCCGCAACTATTTCTTCGTAGCTCCGCCACCCACTCTTCTTTGGAAAACAGAGCCATATCACGAACTATGTACGAGGACACAAACAGAATGGTTAGTCCAGAGAGTACAACAAACGGCGATATCGAAACGTACTCTCTTTTGCGTAATTTGTAACGGGGAAATTCAATTCATTTGCTTTTGATTGACCAAAAAATTTGAGCACACCGAGATCGAATACGCGAGCCGCGGCGAGTTCTGTTTGATAACCACCGAGATAAACTTGTCGGCCGCGTAGTCTTCCTTTTGTGCATCCATTTTTCGCCTTTGGACGCTCGTACGTTGCGTCCCATAAATGTGTCTCCCATTTATTTGTAATTTTATGTTTGGTCACGCCTTTCCATTTCGATGAACTCGAGCGCCGCACTTTTGATGATGCCACATCGCGCGCGCCGGACTTTGCCTCGATGACATCAATTTCCTTCTTTCGTCGCATCATTTTGAGTTCTTTGGACTCATTTACAATCTTTTCAATCGATTTAAAGGGCGTATCCCAGTCATCAAAGTCGAATAAATCCATTGCCAGTCCCTTTTCCCAATCGTTCATCGGCGCTTCTTGCTGGAAGTCTCTAAGCGGATCCAAATCGCCGAGGTCCTCGAGTGGAGGCCACACCGCATCGAAGAGGGATGCAAGTTTTTTCCCTTCGCCATTCATGAGTTGAGGACAGAAAAAGTCGAGCCATACACAAATTTCTCGTGGACTGCGCGATGCATCGAGTTGTGTGGGTACAGCGGCCGTTTCAGTCGTGAAAACGCCTCGTTGTTAACAATAATTGTCGAGAATAAAATATCGATGTTACAAGTCGACGCTACAAGTCTGAGAAGAATTTCGTGAGAGTCTTCTTTTTACTCTCCTTTTTGGCGTCATTTGGTTTGGATTTGCCGCCTTTTGATTTGGATTTTCGTTTCTTTGTCTTGGCATCATCGTCGCTATCGTCAGAATCGTTGTCGCTGTTTTCTTCAACGTCCATGTCGTCGGCGTCATCCCAAGCGCCCTCCTCTGTCAACCAATCAACCTTCCACAGCTTCACCGTATGATCGTGGGAAGACGATGCTAGCATGTTTTTATCGAAGCTCATTGATAATCGCTCGATTGGCATGTCGCTATGCTCGCCAACGAGACCAAGAATCTTATTTGGGAAGATTGAAATGACTCGAATCAAGCCGTCACTCGAGCCGGTGACAACCATGTCCTCCGTGACCTTGGTAATCGCATCCACGCTTTGTGGGTGTCCAGGATAGCGATCAGATATGTCTTCCCATTTGCCATACGAAAAAATGTTCAAAATCCCTTCTTGCGAGCCGGCGACAACCTTACGCCCGCCCTTAACGATTTCTACGCTGAGCAACTCGTCCTCCAAGTTGTCGCATTGCCCAATCATTTTTCCTGCGGTCAAGCTCAAGCAGCCAAGCGTGCCATCGCCGCTAGAGATGACGAGTTCATTCACGTGGTCTCCCGCATACTTCATATCCGACACAAAATCGACGAACGGCTTATGCTCCCCGCACGCACTTCGCGCACGCGTATCCCAAATTTTCACTGTCCCTTCGTCATCCCCAGTCGCGATTAAATGCTCTTGCAACGTAATCAATCGATTTACTGGCGATGTATGAGCGTTTTCCAATCTCGCCACCGTCGTTCCTGTGACCACATCCGTCGCCACGACTGAACAATCACCACCGCCGCTCAACAATGTCTTTCCACCATCCACGTACGCCAACGCCCGACACGCCTCCGTCCCGTGCACCTTTCGCAACGTCTCCATCTTCCGACACGAATCATCCGTGTGCGTCCAGAACTCAATGTCACCCGTGATGAGCCCTACGCCGAACACGTGCGTGGTCGGGTGGAACGCCACATCGAATGGTTGCTCAGCGCAAGTCGCCACGCACGCCGCGCCGCTCTCGTCCTCCATGTCGCCGTCGTCGTCGTCGTCGTCGTTCACGCGCGCTGACGTAAAATCCCGTCACGCGTATCGTCACTATCGCTCGTCGCTATCGCTTTCGCACGTCGAACGTCGACACGCGCACACGGATGCGCGCGCTTAAGAATGGCGGCGGCGGCGGTCCCGCATTTCGCCGCGTGCACAGAGAGGTAAGACAGCGCGCCGAAAGTCGCGCGCGGGCGCGCGAACGACGTGTGCGCGATGAGAGCCGATGATGCACAATACAGCTACTAGAACTGACGCGCGCGGGCGCGTTAACGCGTGCGCGCGCGCGCTGAAGTCATACTGTTCAATAAATGATGAGGCTCTCTGTGTTCGTGTACCGCGCGCGTGATGGGAATGCACGCAGACGCGCGCGTGGTTGGGCGCGTGCGGTGTGAGTTTTGCGATGCGCGCGCGTCGTGTCGTACTGACGTCGGTTTCTGGTGATGTTTATTTCCGCGCGCAGGGGCTGCAGTCGCGAGAGGCGCTGCGGCGTTCTAGTTCTAGTTCTAGTTTCATGTACAGTAACAACACTACTTTATAGTCTATCAATGGCCTCTGTGGCAGCAGCTACGCGTGCACGCCACGCTTCATCGGTGCCGGAGTCGGTGTCAGAGTCGGTGTCGGTGACGGTTGCGTCAGAGTTGACGCCGGTTTCGTGCAGTACGCTCGGCGCCGTCGCTTCGCGAAGCTTTGACCAATCCTTGATCTTGCCAAAGAATGCGTGCGATCGAATGCTCGACGAGTTTTCAAATCCTAAACGTTTTTTTGGCTTTTGCACCAAGAGCCTATCGATAAAGTCCTTCGCATTCGACGACACGTCGACGCCGCCAGCCGCCGGATATTCATACTTGCCTTTCAACACTGCTTGCATGGTAAGGTATTCCGTTTCACCCTTAAAAGGCACGCGACCTGTGAGAAGCTGAAATGTCATAATTCCAATGGACCATAAATCCACAGCCGTTGTGGCTTCTTCTTTAGCGTCGAGGATTTCAGGCGCACAGTATTCCGCCGTTCCAACAAAGGAGGAGTTGCGCTTCTCCTTGCTATCTTTTTGTGACGTTTTGCTCGTATGTGCCGCGAGCAAAGCCAACGCGCTCGTCGCCTCTGGTTTCAAGTCCAAGGCACTACCAAAATCACACAACTTTACATGACCTTCGCCATCAAGCAGTACGTTCTCGGGCTTGATGTCCCGATGGATTACACCGCGGTCATGACAATATTGAACCGCATGCAACGTCTCGGCGATGTAAAATTTCACCTTACTCTCGGGCATGAATCCACCTTCAGAGCGCTTCAATTGCCAATATAAGTCTCCACCTGGACATAATTCAAGACCCATGTACAAAGAATAGGTGTCTTGAAACGTAAAGCACAACTTGGCAACTCCCGGGTAGCCAGCCAACCGTGTGGCGAGTAACGTGCGTTCAGTCGCGACGTATTTAGCCTTACGCTCTCGCACGATGTGAGACTTATCCATGATTTTCAAGGCGTAGCGCTCGTGTGGCTTGTTCGCCACGAAAACTTCACGCACGTCCGAGTAAGATCCTTCTCCGATGGTGTCCACGGTGACGAAATCGGAAATGCTCAAGGACACAGAAGTCGAGGTAGAGGGTGCGATCTCGCTCGGATCGACATCAGCCGACCGCTCATCGTCGTCACTTGAAGACATGAAGAACGAGAGTACGCGAAAGAGGTCGAGCGTCGAGTTGTCACGTTGTGACGAGTTCGGTTGTTGAAGAGAGTTGGATTCTTCGCTATAACGAGTACTAAGTCTTTGTATCACATTCTAGAATCAACTGATAAATAAAACGAATCAATCAGAAAAGCAACAGAATAAGCTAGATATGAAACTCTTTTTCGGTGGCGGCGGTGCCGTATAAGGCGACTGCGGGAGTTCGACGATAGTTCGAGTACTCTTTGGTCGATCGACGTCGGTGAAATAATCAAAACGCTGAGGTAACGGAAGAAGCTCACCATCCTTGTGAAGCATCATATTCCCACTTCTATCATACAGGCATACCGCACAAATCTCATCATCATTTACCCATGCTAAACGTTCCCCGTTATACTTGCGAACTTTACGCTGCGCTGGGAAACGTTTCAAAACTCCAAAGCTCGGCTTGGCGTTATCAAGTAAGGACCTCGACTGCCGGACGGCAATGTCCAACGATGCACGCACTTTAGTGGGCGTTTCAGATACTGATGTACGCATATCTAACATTGTTCGTAACTGCTTTAACTCAGTCGCCAATAAACGACTGAGATCCTCAACCTTGACGACGCGCTTACCTTCAATGTCTGCCTGCGTCATGATGGAAATGATATCAGTGTGCGATGACTTCACCCCAAACCGCTTCAACTTTGCCTTGAGCATATCGAACGTAATAATACCATCACCATCGTCATCTAAAACCTTGGAAATATTCCTAATCGCGGCAGTTTCAAGTTCTTCTTCCATTCGCTCTCGTTCGACGGCGGACGGAGATCCTCCGCCGTCGTTCAAGTCCCTACCCACGGTTCGCGCGCGCGCCATCCCTTGATTGAGAACCTTCCCAATCGCCCCTATGCTAACTTGCCCGGATATTCCAGCTCTCACGGAGAGCTCTTGATGGACGTCGAATCCCATCACATGACGTAAAGATCCCGCTTCTGGCGCCACAGTCCCGCGTAAGGCCTCGAGCTGCGACACGATGACGTCTACGCCCACTCTTCCATCGTCCGACGCGCCCTGTGTACAACAAACATAATCGCGAAAACTAAAAGTCAATACAAGCACTCTTTAACATGATTTATCACGCGCTGAATGATCCCAATCGATGCTCGCGCGCGCTCGCGCACACAAACCACTTACCCACGCCGCGACGTTGAGCACCATCGCAAACTCGCTCAGCGAACACACCCCTTCATCGTCATCATCACCATCGTCATCAGCGTCATCCTCAGATTCCGACATCGACGCAAATCCATCTTGTAATATCGGCATCGCCGCCATCGATGGTTTCCGCGTCAACACCGACTTTAATTTACGCGGCTCGTCTTCGTCTTCGCCCTCGACGCTCCTCGACGCCTCCTCCTCCCCATCTTTCCCCCACGACTGCGTCGATGCAAATCTCCCTATCGCCTCGACGTCCACACCAGACATCGACGACGATGACTCCTGTCGCATGTGCGCGGGTGCGTCCGCCATCGCCTCGTCGCCAGCGTCGGCGTTCGACGTCATCGTCATCGACTGCGCGTCGTCGTTCGCGTCCCTGCGCTCGCGCGGTCCTCTGCGCGAACGCCGCGCGGGCGATGACGCGCGGGCGGACGGGCGGGCGGGCGGTGCGTCGAAACCTTCGCGTGCGCCGTGCGTGCGCCGTGCGTGCGCTGTGCGTGCGACGTGCGTGCGACGTGCGTGCGAGAGAGTCGCGCGGACACCCACGAGGTCGACAAACCTCACCCTCGCGGACCATCGAGGGGTCTGGGGGTCGCGTGCGTGTGTGATACATTAGTGGCGTGATTGGCGGGTGTGATTGGTGGAGTGATGGATGGATGGCGTCAGACGACGACGACGACGACGACGACGACGAGGACAGTATGAGTAGCGACGACGATGGGGTCGATGTTGATATCATGCGACGCGTTGGTCGTGACGCACACGCGACGACGACGACGACGACGACGACGACGACGACGAAGGGTGATGGGCGAGCACACACCGAGGACGATGAGGCGGTTGATCTTTTAAGCGCCGATGCGACCGGGGGCACGCCGACGTGGTTCGATGCGCGAGTTTTTAGCTCGGATTCGTTCGATGCGTTGAAGTATGTGGAGGAGATGACGGGGTTTGTGAGTAATGAGACGCTGTTAGAGCAGCTGAACGCGGAGGAGGAGAAGATTAGAGAGGAGCTCGGGACGTTGGTGAATGAAAACTATGAAGAGTTTGCATCGCTTGGAGATGGGTTGAAAGATTACGCGGCGTTGAAGAAGAGCATAGAGCCAGAATCCAAAGAGATGCGTGAAGAAGTCGTGCGTGCGAGAGACGAGATGGTTCAAGCGTTAGAGAGGTTGGAGGCGAGCGTCGAGGAACGCGAGGCGAGCGCGCGGACGAGCGCGAGTAAGCGTTTGGCGGATGAGTGCGCGCACACGGTGTCCAAAGTTGAGCGGTTGTTGGGAGAGTTGGATATTAAGGGTGAAGGAGCACGAGCTTCGAGTGATGCACCGATGGATGATGAAACCGAGGAGAAAGCGTTAGCTAGTCAAGTTGTCCTCATCGCCGTCGAAGATAAAGAAGGATTGGACATGTTGGAACCAGCATTTGAGGATGACCAGGCTAATCCGGGTGACATGACTGAGGACATGCACCAATCACACGTGAGTGATAATGTTGATGAGCGTGCGAGAATGCTCGATCGCGTTGCTAGCGAGGTGAATCGATTAAAATTTTATCAAAAGCAAGGCAAGGACTTGCCTTTGATTCGTGACTTGGCGGATCGAATCGAGTACTGCGAGCTTAAGCTCATGACCCTAGTACAAACGGCGTTGATTGATGGATTGATGGAGAAGAATGCCAACATTGTTAGCCACTGTTTACACGCATGCACGGCTATTGGAAAGCTTGACGTCATAGAGACTGCAATTCGGAGTATTTGCATACAACCTGCGGTGGAGAAGGCAATTGAAGGTGGAAGCGAGGAAGACTTCTCGACGATGCTGCAGAGTGTAACTGATGTCGCTTTTGAGTCTTGCGCATATGTGTTAGAACTGACTCGCGATGCTGACTCTGGTTTGCACTCGTACGACTTCGTTGCTGGTACCATTCTTGCCGAGGTTGACTCGCAACTCAGCGCGACGCAATCAAACGCCTTTTCGCCTGGCATTCCAAAAGTGTTCATCAAGAACTACCGTGCAGCTATGAATTTTCTTCATAGACTCGAGAACTCGGCGCCCACAATTGCTTCGTTCAATCAGTTCCGTGCTTCAAAGCATGTAGAAGTGTTCATGAAACGATGGAATCTTCCAGTGTACTTCTCATTGCGATTTCAAGAATTGGCTGGCAATGTCGATGATGAGCTCAACAAACCTGGTCTCGACACGTCGCTCGCGAGTGATGGATTCTTGTTAACGTCCACCACGCAGACGTGGCTTACGATGTGTAAGTGCACCGCTGATGATGTTTTCGTGCCTGCTCTCGCAGATAAATTCATCAGACTGATGGCGCAAGTCTTAGCGAGGTACAAGAGCTGGGTGACTTCTGGAATCGAGACATTGGCGATTCAACAGAACACCGAAAGTACGGGTGATGCGATGACTATGGGATCGAATAAGACGAGCTGGGGCGGTACAGCCGGTGGAGAAGAGTTGATTCTAGTTCGCCTAGATATCGAAAGGCTATGTGAGCGAGTTCGCACCGATGGCGTCAAGAACGTGGAGACTGGTGTGAAGAGTCTTGGAAACGAATTGACATCAATCGCCACGGGTTGCATATTAGATGGGGCCAAAGATGTCGAATCGCTCATTCCGAAACTTTCAGAATTTATCATTAAGGTTTTCGTAGATCGTTGCGTGGAGGCGCTAAAGCAGCTCAAAGGGATCACGGCAACATTCCGCATGACAAACAAGCCGATGCCAACGAGGCACAGTCACTTTGTACCGATGATTCTCGCACCCTTGGAAACGTTTTTAGATGCCGAGCGCACGAAGATGCTTTCGAAAGAATCGAGACAAGAAATAGTCGGCCAAGTCGTGGAATCAGTGTGCGACAAGTACGCAGAGATGGCGCGCGAACTCGTGAGCACGGTGAAGAAAACTGAAGCGAGCTTGAATCGTTTGAAAGATCGGCAAGGCAAGACGAGCAGCGCAGGTGTTGGTGACACTGATAAAATCTGTCGCCAATTGTACTTAGATGTCAAAGAATTCTCGTCGCACATTGAAAATTTTGGCATCAATGTAAAAGAATCAAAATCGTTTGCCGAGCTGTGGCAAGCCGTCGAGAGTGGCGAGGAAAAGTAGAAATTTAGCGATCGTTATTTCAGGCAGAGTGGCAAGGAATGGGCTGAAGATTTTCAGGCCATTTATATGTTGCCTGCTGATTGGGAGAATATTTCGAACACCTTGTTAATATGTATATCTGTATCTAGGAATTTCTATGCATTATGCATGCTAAAGTTCGAGTGGAAATACCCACTCAACAGAGGTATACTCGGCCGTTTCTTTGACACCCTTGAAAAACGCCACAAACTCTCCCGCAGGCTTCTTTCGAACGACACGAATGTCAAAGCGCAATAGCCATTTGAGTTCTACGCTCGGCGTTCTGAAATTTCCTGGCGTATTCAAAGGAAGATTCATTACGAAATGAGAAGTATCGAGGTGCTCCACGCACTCGCTCGTTTCGATCCAAATTTTTCTGAACGTCGGCGGTCGCCCATCCGCAGACTTTTCCCTTCTGGCGTGAATTATTTCTTCCGACTCAAGCGTGATGACGATATTTTCTGCCCTCGCATTTTGAGCACACGTGAAATCTAGAATACCTGCCAGTTCACCTCCTATTGAGCACTTTGGTGCCGGCTTGCGAAACATCACCTTCATGAGCTTTTCGTCGCCCAAACTCACAACGTACGCCTTGGACTTTTCTCCACGTAAATGCCGCGAAGGTGGAGTCTTCGGAACTACATGTGATGTCGACGCACGAGGCGTATGTGGATCACCAACATCTAGCCACATCGGACTCCTAGATAGCGCTCTTGGTGAGTTGAGCGTGCCCCCGTTAAACGTAGGCGATTCAGGCGGCACCGTATCCTCAATGTGAATCCAAGGCGCCATAAGATCAGTCATACTAAACGTTTCCGCCAATCCATTCGCATCATCGTCGTCAATATCACTGTCGCCATCAAAATCCATCCCATTTGCGCTCGTGCGTACGGTAATCGGCGCACGAATCTCCGCACATTCGCCCGTCGACGTCGTCGCCTTGCACACGACGTCATATCTATACCGTGAAACTTGTCCCTTAAACGTCGGTGCCAAACCGGGCGGTAAGTTCACGCCAAACTTAAACGACACTGTACGACCTGGTTCAATCTCCACCGAGCGTGCAACTTCGCCCGGGGGTGATTTCGCAATGTATCTCTCCCCCGCGCGCAAGCCTTTCGTCACTCGGCTCGCGACCACCTCCGCGTCGTCTTTGCCTCCCACCCAACGTTCATCCACGCCCTCGACCCCGTACCACTCCACGGTCACCGAATCAATCGTCAGTGCGCGCGTTAACTCCGCATTCGCCGTGCACCGCAACCGCCCGCGCGTTTCATATCCCGCGCGCGCGACCCAGTTCGCGTCGTCGTGCGCCGTTGACGCTGCTGCCGCTGACAACGACGACGACGATGACGACGATGACGACGCGGTCGCGGTCGCCACCGCGCGCGTGGCGCGAACGGACGAGCCAGAATACACGTCGAGCTCCATTCGCATCGGCGGCGCGGCGGGCGGCGACGCAACCATCGCGAACGGATGCGCACCGAGGCGTCAGTCTCTCACGCGCGTGCGTCGTGTGATGCCCATGTTTACCATCACACCGCGCGCGGCACCGATCGCGACGACCGCGACGACCGCACACCGTCGCACCGCACGCGCGCAGGCATCGACGCACCGTCGCGGCGGCGCCATCGTCGCGCGCGCGGCGCCGAAATCGTCCAAGAAGACGACGCCGATGAATACGATCAACTACCAGCCCAAGGCGGATGCGAAAGAGCCGTGGTGGCCCGTGGACGAGCGTACGGTGCGTTTGATGACACACGTCGAATCAGTAAGTGTTTGTACTAATGCTTGTGACACTGTAGGGGAAACCTCCTGGGTGGTTTCAAATCGTCGTCTTCGCCGGGAGCCAGTTGTTCATCGGGCTCGTGATGCAGCCCGCCGCGGTGGTGTATCAGTCGCTTTTCGACCCGATTATCAACAAGTAATGAGCGCGAGAATGACGAGGCGAGAGCGAGGACGAGGAGCGCGAGGTACTTATGAGTTGTAACAATAATAATCACACGATGGCGCGCCGCGAGTATTCTATGGCTTTCAGACGCGCGCGCGTATGCCTCAGTCGTCGCCTCTCGCGTCGGCTACGCGGGCGCGAGAGCCATGTCGACACCATCGACATCTGCTAAACCCGACCTCCGTCTCGATGGACGCGCGCCCGAGATGTTGCGTCGACAGCGCCTTCATCGTCACTACATCGATTTCGCGCCCGGGAGCGCGAGGTATGACATTGATGAGACAATTGTCACGTGCGCTGTGTACGGCCCGCACGAAGTCAAACCGTGGAAGGAGGACGTCGAACGAGGCGTCATTGAGGTTGAGATCGACACCGCGAATGAGTTGAGCAGAGATGACGAACGCGCGCTTGAGAATCGTGTGCGAGGGGCGTTGGAGACGTTCTTGGAGACCTATGAGTTTCCTCGGTTGGGCGTGCGAGCGGCGCTGCGAGTGGTTTCCGCCGATGGCAACGTAGAAGCGGCGTGCATCAACGCTGCATGTTGCGCTATAGTAGACGCTGGATTACCTATCGATGGATTATTGTGCGCGAGTTCGTGCGCGATCTTAGCGAACGGTACGATGGTTATCGACCCGACGAAGAGGGAGGAGAGCGAGGCGCGAGCCGTCGTTTGCGCGAGTGTGCTGGACAAGAAAAGGGATAAGGAAGAGATTGTCATCGTCGGGTGCTCGACGAAAGGCGCGATGACGGAAGAGGAGTATTTAGATGCTATAGCTCTTATCGTCGATGCCACGACGTCTGTGGCGAACTTCCAAAAGAAGAGCATCGCGCGTTACGAGTTGGAGGACAAGCTTCACGAGGACGCGCTAGTCGACGCCGCGGATACTAAACGTGCGAGGGTGGCGGATGAGCCCATGGAAGGTTTGGCGAATAGGCCCATCGGATAATAGTTTTGTTTGTGAGAAGATTTTTAGTAAAGTTTTACATCATTTGTGGTGGTAGGCAAGAGGTACAACACGTTCCTTATTATTGACTAGAAAGTGTTCAAATTACCCATGGTCGCGCGCGAACATGACGTATTTTGTACTCATTTGTAGCCAAAAGACTCATCCGACGAGGCGAAAATTATCAGAGAACGTTTCGCATCGTTTTGTTTGCCTCGTCGTTCACCGTCCGCACCCTTTCCAGGAAAGCCGGATCGTTGAGATAGTCAACGCGGAATTTAAACCCACTCTGACGTGCCGCAGCGGTGACGAGATTACGCCACTTATCCTTCAAGTCAACACCTGTTCGGGTTGTTTGCTGGAAGAAAGACGTGCGAATTTGCGCCCACTGCCCGAGTCCGTACAACTCGACACCCTTGATCAAATCGTCCGCCTCCTCCTTTGAGAATCGCTCGCGCTTCTTATCACCACCAGTTGCAGAAGCCGTTCTCTGCTTTTTCGCTTTCTGTTGCGGCACTTCGCCAGGGAACTCGCCCTGGTGCGGCACCATAGTGGGCGGAAGGCCAACCGCCGCCGCCGTTTCCGGGTTGATGAGGAGCAACACCTCCGAGCCGTGCGTGATGCCGTATTCCGACAAATTCGCGCTAAGATCGTCCAAGGTTTTGCCTTTGTACTTGAAAATGACGGCATGGTCCTTGAATACGCTACCTGTGGAATCATCCACCTTGCCTCGCAACGTTGCCACCGTCGCGTCGCGCTGCGCATCGAAAATATGGAGAAGCGTTCGCAAAACGTCAGTCACATCCAATTAGGGTTAGAGTCGTTGGCTCAAGGGTTTACGGATTCTCTTTGCACTCACGCACGTACCGGCACGTTAAAATCCCATTCGGTCGCCGCGGCACCGCTACCGCTCTTGACCCACTTCACATTGATCGTCATCGCGTCCTGGTCGCCGTCATCCTCGGGAAAATCAAACACGTCTCCGCCCGTCTTGGTCTTCTTCGCCGCGGGCGCGCTCGCCGTGAGCTTACCCATAGCTCGCTGTGCAACCTACGCCATCATCACGCACGCGTCAGTACACCCATATCTTTCATCGCTCACGCTCGACGACGACACCACCACAGTCGTCCATCCGTCGCGTACGCGGATGGATTTCATTCGCCACGGCGCGCCAATCTTCTCGCCGCATCATCGCCACACGTACCTTTGCCTCGGGCTTCACCGCGCCTTTACCCTTCCCTACGATCATCAACGTAAACCCACGCGCGCACACACGTCAGTCACCCCCACACCGCGCTGCTATCACCCGCGACTACGACACCCATGAATAAATGAATGAATGAAATGAATGATGTCGTTTGGACGATTGTTTAAAATTCCACCAACCGAATTTGAACGCCATCGTGCGCGCGTTGATGCGCCTTTACCGCACGCGCCCATCGCGCGTACACCCAGCGCGCGTATCTCCGCGTTCACGAGCGCATCGTACCGTTCGTCGTCGTCGTCGTCGTCGCCCCTCGTTTCGTCGTCGTCGTCGCGCGCGTCATGGCCACCGCGCGTCACCGTCCGTCGTCGTCGTCCGTCGACGTGTGACGCCAGGCGCGCGCGGCGATGGTTCCCCTATACCCTAATTGTGGTCGGTCGCCCACCCTATATACCCTAATTGTGGTCGGTCGCCCAGCCCACGCACGCACGCGATCCATCCCATGGTGCGGCCTCGCGCGGGGAATATAAGATGCGCCTGAACGCGACACGACGACTCGACGACTTGACGTGTGGGAAGGGGTGAAGATATACGTATCCGACGCAACGCACCACGGGGTGTGACGACGACGACGACGACGACGACGACGACGACGACGACGACGACGACGACGACGACGACGACGACGCGGGACGGAGGCGCAGAGGAGGAGGCTTTGGCTTTGAATAATCACCTCGCGAGAATATTCAACCAGTGACGTGCCGTTGGCGTGGTGTATATATACGGTAGATAGATATAACACGCACACACACACACACATAGGGATAAACACACGGGGAGGAAGACGCAGTAGTGGTGGACATGGCGACGGTGGTGAACGCGCCTGGGGCGAACGGTGCGTCGGCTGAACGCGAGGCGCGAGCCAAGGCGCGCGCGGCGTGGGCGTTGGACGCGGGGGCGTTCGGGCTCACCGCCGCGCTCGGGGCGTGGTTGGAAATCGCGGAGCCGAATCAAAAGTATATCAATCCAGATTTGTTGTGGCGGTATTCGTATCCACATGGGGAAAATAGCGTGCCCACGGTGGTGGTGCCGCTCGTGGCGTTTATCGCGCCGTTTATCGCCATGGCGGCGTTGCCGAAAAAGTACAACCCGAGTATGCGTAAGGATCGCGCGCTTGGGGGGTTGTGTGCGGCGATAGGGTTAACATGGGTCGTGACGTGTGGGATTAAGAACATCGTCGGGGGAATTCGACCGGATTTCGTCGACAGATGTTGGCCAGACGGAGCGACGCAGAAGTGGATATCGACGGGCGTGCCAGATTGCTCAGGCGATAACGACACGATACAACAAGGGCGTCGATCGTTCCCCAGTGGTCACACGTCCATGTCGTTTGCTGGATTTGTGTACTGCTCGCTCTATCTCGCCGCGTGGCTGCGTATTGGGCGAGACGACCACCGTCGCGCGTCCTGGCACGGGATTTGGAAGATTTGCGTCGTCGTCGCGCCCGTCGTCGCGGCGACGTTTATCGGCTTGACGCGCATTCGCGACTACTGGCATCACTGGGAGGACGTCACCGTCGGTGCACTTTTGGGCACTGCTTTTGCGGTGTTGGCGTGGATTCACAAGAAACCTTACGCGCGCTCGAGGTCTGACGAGTCGGATTACGAGCTCCTCTCCGAAGAGGATGAAACGCGAGTTCGAAGAAACTCGAGTTTGTTGGACATGCCAACGTTGTCCTCTTAGACTGTACTACCACCAATAAACTATATATTTTTATATACAACATGTTCTTTTTCTAAGCAATCAATCAATCAAACGATACGTTTGTTTCGCCAGAGTTGAAGGCGAATGAGACGCGAGGAGGCGCCTCGCCTACATCGCCAATGTCGTTGGCCAATACTCCGTGCAAAACCCACGACGGAAAGATAACCAGACGCGACGCTTTTGGCACGATGCGATAGTATTTACAATAACCTGACTTTTTCACGAGTGGATTCACCCCACCAGCGGTGACTCGAATGAGTAAATCCCCTGGTTTATCGAATTCATCATCCTCATCATCCGCTCGCTCGTCAGACGTCGACGCGTAATACACCCCACTCCACACTGCATTCGTATGGTTATGCAACCCATGACCTTGAGAGCTGCCACCGTCACACACATTCACCCAGGACGTGCTAACTACGTTTCCATCGCCTCGACCCATGATATTCTTCACGAAACACTTTTTCACATCCGTCGTCGCCGTCGCCTCTCGTAACGCCGCTTCAATAGCCTCTCGCAACGCCTCCGTTGCCGCGCATTTCCGTCGTTCGAACACGTCCGGGGTGCTATGAAACCCTCCACCGAGATTTGAAACGCACATCCCGCGCGTCGTCGCGCGTTCATCGAGCGCGAGCGCCACGAGCGTGGCGTTCACGTCCTCGAGGAGCACGTTGTCGATGACGCGAATGTCAAGCGTCTTCCCGAGCTCATCGGCGTCCCACGCGGTGAACGGGCCGAACGACCGCACCGTGGACGACGACGATGATGATGATGATGATGGTCTCACGCGTGACGGTCCATCGGCGTAGACGTCGCCGAACAATTCCTTCGCACTCGTCGGGGCTCTGCGCATGCGGCGAAAAGTGCGGTACTTTTAGGCGCGCGCGTTTCGACGGAGGATGACGACGACGACGGAAGATGACGACGACGACGACGACAAGGCCGTCGAAGATAAGGAGGTGGGCGATGTCGCGCGTGCATCGCGCGCATCGAGCGAGGTTGATGGTGGTACCGCCGACATTGATGCCTTGACGAAAGAGGTTGTTAAGTTGAAAGTTGAAACGACCGTAGCTTCACCGCCAGAGACGTTCGAACACGTCGTGGAGCTGAGCGGGATAGCGCGGGATGTGAAAACTCGAGAGCTCGAGCGGTGCGTGAGCGGTGCGTCGACGTCGACGTTGTCACCGAATATAGTGTGGGTGGGAAAGACTAGGGCGTGCGTGGTGTGGCCGACGACGGAGGAAGCCGAAGCGTGCGTAAAGGCTGGGCCCTATAAAGTGAGGGATCATCCGGAGATAAAATGCGTGCGGTGGATAGATGCATGCGATGAAGTACGCGCGACATCGTCGAGTGAATTGCGCGCGCCAAGAGAGAGGCCAAAAACAAATGCAAGCGTTGCTCGAAGAATGATAGGTAACGCACTGAACATAAATTTGAGCAAGGCTCCAGGTCGAGGAGGAGAGGAAGACCGAAAGGCTCTAGCAGAAGAAAGGGAAAAGAAAGCAGAGGAGCGTGCGAGAGCACGTAATGTTTCTTAAGATGTCGAAATCTTTGTTATAAAAATAAAGAAGGTTGTTGTTGTTTTGTTGTACATCAAATCACGTCTATTTATTTTTTACTTGCTTTTTGTTCTCTGTCGGGGCGTAATATGCCTCCAGAATCTACGCTGCAATTATCTGGGAATTCATCTTATTTGGACTTTCCAGCTGCCGCGGTGGGCGCTGGCGTCGTAGCTGGCTGTGGTGCGCCTCGTCTTTGAGTACGCTGGTATCCCTCCTTCGCCTTTTCTCTCGCCGCGGCGCGTTCAGCTTCACCAGCTTGGTACTCTTCCACGCGTCCTGCTAAGTCTTCACTAGCTGTTTCAAGCGTTTGAATCTTGTCGACAAGATCTAAACACTCGAGAGTATCACCAGGCTTGAAGCCATCCCATTCGGGGTCGGCACCGATGCCGCATTCCAAACCTGACTCAACCTTTTTGACTTGGTCCTTGACACGACGAAGAGAACCAACCTTACCAAAGTACACTTCCTTGTTTCCTCTCTTCACTCTGAGGTACTTCTTGACTTGGAACATACCATCGACAACCAAAGAACCAGCCACCTTAGCCTTGCCACCTCCGAACACAGCCTTACATTCCGCCTTGCCGAGAGGAATCTCCTCCTTCACAGAGCTCAACATGCCTTCCATGGCGGCGCGAACTTCATCAACAAGATCATAGATGACGTCGTACGTGCGTACTTCAACCTTGGACTTCTTCGCGGACTCCATAATTCGATCAGAGCAAGGGGTGTTAAAAGCGAGAATGATACCTTGCGACGCCGACGCCAAGTCGACATCGCTTTCACTCACTTCGCCAGCAGAAGCCATAAGGAATCGGAGCTGCACGCGGTCTTGAGGTAATGCACTGAGTGCAGCCTTGACAGCCTCGCAGGATCCACTCACATCGGTCTTGACAATGAGGTTGATTTTTTGCAAGCCCTCTTCGTCGCCAGGTAAGTTGGTCAAAGACACAATGTTACCTTCAATTAATCGGTTATCGCGCTCTTCATCCTTTACCTTTTCGGCGCGCTCTCTGGCGATGATATCGGTGGCACAAACTGTAAATTCATCACCAGCGGCGGGAACGCCGTTGAGACCCATTATTTGTACGGGCGTAGACGGAGCGGCTTCTTCAACCTTGACACCATCCGCGTCATCCATGGCGCGCACCTTACCGTAAACACTACCGATTTGAATGGCGTCACCAATACGAAGAGTACCAGCTTGGACTAGCAAAGTAGCCATCGCACCACGCTGTTTGTCGAGGAATGCCTCGATGACCGTACCTTGAGCTTCGCGGTCAGGATTGGCGACGAGCTCTTGCAATTCCGCTGCGAGCGAAATAGTTTCGAGCAATTCATCGATACCTTCACCGGATTTGGCGCTGATGGGCATGAAAGGGATGTCACCACCCCATTCTTCGCTGATGACACCGATGCGGGACAACTCATCTCGCACTCGGTCGATGTTAGCGCCTTCTTTATCAATCTTGTTAATGGCGACGATGATCGGCACCTCGGCAGCTCTAGCGTGCGAAATAGCCTCCTCAGTTTGCGGTCGAACACCATCATCGGCTGCGACAATAATGATGGCGATGTCAGTAACACGAGCACCACGAGCACGCATTGCACTGAAAGCTTCGTGACCGGGAGTATCAAGAAATGTAATATCCTTTTCTTCGTCGCCAACCATGGTGCTGACTTGGTAGGCGCCGATACCCTGCGTGATACCACCCGCTTCGCCCGCGGCAACCTTGGATTTGTGAATGTAATCTAACAGCGACGTTTTACCGTGATCAACATGACCCATAATTGTAACCACTGGCGCACGCGGGCGAAGGTTGTCAAAGTCATCTTCGCTCAAAAACACGGTGGTCTTCTTCGCGGCAACCTCGACTCCTTGCTCAGCTTCGTCAATCCACTCAACTTCCATGTCCTCTGCGATCGCAATTATAGCTTGTTTGTCCAACATTTGACCCATTTGAACGGCAATACCCTTCATGAAGAGCGTTTTGATCACTTGAGCTTGCGTCGTGGCGAGGAGCTCTGTGAGGTCTTCAATAGCCATGCCGTCAGCGGGAACTTCAAGAATCTCCACAGCTACAGCCTTGTTCTGTTCCGCCTCAGCTCTGCGTTGCGCGCTTTTCGCAGCTTTACTCCCTCTGCGTTGTTTCACTTGATCTGTACCGCTCGCACCACTCATCTTAGGTCGTCCACCCCGACCTTTGCCGCCGTCGGTGAATCGAAAATCTGTGCGGCCGCGACCTCGCCCGGCGCCCGCGCGGCCAGAAGGCTTAGCATCATTCCTAAATCTACCTCCACCGCCAGGACCAGCTCTACCACCCCCGCGTCCGGCAAAATCACCACGCCCACCGCCACCTCGACCGGCGAAATCGCCGCGTCCGCGCCCGCGGCCACCGCCGTCTCGCCCGCCTCGTCCGCCGCCTCGTCCGCCGCCTCGACCACCACCACCTCTCCCCGTGCTCCCTTCGCGCACAAAGTTCCCGTTCTCATCGCGCACTAACTTCGGTCGACGTCTTTGTTCCTCTTCACCCTCTGCTTCGGCTACCGCGCGCGTTATCGTCCGTAACCGCAACCGCGACGTCGCCCGCGGAGCAAACCCTCGGGCGAGCGCCACCCCGTCGCCCATTCCCTCCTCGTCGCTCGCATTCGCGCGCGCCACCGTCGTCGTCGTCGCGACGACAACGCGCGCACACAACGCCCGTTCGCCACCGCTGTGCGCGAACGCAACCACCGCGCGAACGCCTCGTCGCGCGTCACCGTTCGTCGGCGTCCGCGTCGGCGTCCGCGCACCACCCAAGGTCACCGCACCGTGCGTCGTCGTCCGGCACCTCGTCCGCGGCGAGGACGCGACGGGGTGTGACATCATGCGCATCTGCATCATCCTCGTCCTCGTCCTCGTCGTCCGTCGTCGTCCGTCGTCCTGCGCTCGCTCCTCGTCGAGTCGCGCAGTGCTGTCGAGCGGCGATGACGTGGTAATAATAATGCGCACGTCTCGCACAGGCAGTGCGGTCGGGACAAGTCGGGGCACACACACCCACAACCACAGTCACGCATGTACTATATGAGACTCACATGGGTAGTATATGTACCATATGTCCTAATATGATACATATACTTATTTATATATAGTATATGTATATAGTTAATATTGTATATTATATATGTACATATCATATGTCCGAATATATATATGGTTCCCATCCATCCTCAGTCGTCCCCTGTCCCCGCCTCCTCCGTCGTCCTCGTCCTCGTCCTCGTCCGTGGACGGCCTGATCGATCGTCATTTCGCGCGCGCGGTTGGGTGCGGCGTTGGCGATGCGGTACGTGGGCGTGACGCGCGCGGATGTGCGACGAGATTGCGCGCGACACCGCGGCGGTGACGACGATACGCGCGATGATGATGGGGTCGGGTCGTTATACGACACGGATGACGCCGACGATGGGGTGGGCGATGGATGGACGAGAACCGGCGCGGTGTCGGATGGCGAGACGACGACGACGACGACGACGGAGGTTGATTTCGATGATATCATGACTGGTGCGAATGCGAAACACGGGTCGATGGATGCTATGGGAGGAGAAGGGATGGTTTTATGCGGGTGTGATGTCATCGCGGCGTTGGAGTTGACCAAGTGTGTGAATGATGGTTGGGACGGGGCGGAGGAGGAGGGTGCGCGGTTTCGCGCGCGCGTCGCGGCGCGGATGGAGACGACGCGGAAGATTTTCGTGCCAGAGGTAGCAAAGGAAGGGTTGGGATTGAATGCAGCGGTGGTTCGTGATGTTTTTGTTGAGTCGCCAGTGTTGTTGCGTGGAATGGAGTTTATGGAAGTGCCGGTGATGGTTGAGAGCGATGGGTTGAAGGCACGTTTGTTGTCGATCGCAAACGCGACGATTGACGACGACGCGAGCTTTGAAAACGCATTCATGTTGGATGATGAGCGACTCGAAACATTGCATTGCGTTGAAAACGATTTGTCGACAACTTTTACGGTAGAGCGTCAATCGCGCGACGACGGGCGTGAACAGCAGTATCTTGAAAATGGTACTCTGAAGAATTTCATGAGCTTGTTTGGATTGGCGCGGTTTTGTGAGACGCCGTGCGTCGTCGACGACGAAACGCCCAGGTCGCCGCTCGATATGTTACTTGGATTGATGGAAAAGACCAAAGTAGTGTGGAGTGATGCGTTGAATGTCGCTTCACGTCGTACGCCAAACGTGTACTTGAAGAATTTGTTACGCCCGGCGCGAATCGAGTACCCCGCGCGAGACGAATTGGAACAAATTGAATCGGCGCGACGCGTCGCGAAACCGCGAGAAACCGAAGTCTTACCCAAGTTTGTAGAAGTAAACGCCGTTGAAAATGGGGACGTGGATATTAGAAAACTTTTGAAGCCATTGACGCAAAATTCGGTGAATGATCAACATGAAGCTCCGCGTGATCCGGATTTTGAGGACAACGCCAAGGGAAAGATGAAGGCGTCACTTTTACCCGCAAGCGCAAACCAGATGCAACCTCTCGCCGTACCGAGAATGGATGAAGATGGGGAAGATTCTCCAGCTGCGCGTTCTGCGCGAGCGATGAACAACATTATTCGTACCGTTACCGATTTCAAGAAGGAGTCGAAAGTCTTACCAAAGTGGAATGTTAAGTTTCCGTTTCTCGATCCTTTCACTTCGGACAAACGCGAATTCGAGCAACCGGAATTTTTTGATGAGTTAGTTTTTGATGATGACGAAGAATTCGAAAAGTTGCCGGGCGATGAAACGACTGTTCGCGATGAAAAATCATCGGCGTTAGATCTTCCGTTTCATCCCCCGACGTTGAGCGAATCGTTCGAAATCCCAGGGAGTTTATCAAATCGCACCGTGACGATTGATCGGATAGAACTCTCGCTCAACTCTCAGCAGATGGAACTTGTGCGAATTTTGGCTGAACGTTACGTGCAGATAACGCAGATGTTACCTATGGAAATTCAAGAAAAAGTTCCGCGATTTAAGCTTGGTGCAAAGACGAGTCTTATGGAGGATATGAAAATGTTTGATGCAATGCCCGTGGTGAGTCAAAGCTTACAAAGTTTACTTTGTTGTCACGCGGCGGCAAATTTGGTCAACATCTATGGGATTCATATCGCATATCTTTACATGAATAATCAGGGCAAAATGCATAGTGATTTATGTGATATCGTAGATCTTTTTGCGCGATATGATAGTGCCGTGATGCGTGGAGACTTTGAAGACCATCCCAAATTGGACGTGCTGAAAAGCGTCGTCGCAAACGTCGCCGTCACCGGAGGCAAACTTTTGATCATTTTCCCAGACACGAAGGCCATATTGTCAATCAGGAGATTTGTATCAAAATTCAACATGACTGCGGCGCAATTTGATGGTCGCCAACAATTTAGGCAGCTCGCTGTGGACGGAAATGAAGATTTGATTCGCGCCGTGACGCTTTCGGCGAGCAATGCGGACGTCTTGTTGGTTCTGGAAGATCACGTCGCGCACGATGCATTCCCCATGAGTATTTTTACATCGTGCGTGTACTATGCACCCTCGACTAGCGTGACTGATCAACTGGATAGTTTCAGTACGAACCGACACGCCTCGAACGTCGATGTGTGTGTTCTCTGCATGAAGTCTGACATTTGCTGGAGCGAAGATTTAGAACCAGCATCGTCAGAACACGTGAATCAAGAACTCGTAACGCGCCAACAAACGAGCGCAGTTGTCGACGAACCGCAGTTGTCGCCTCCAGTGGACTTTGGCGATATTCCTCACCACATCGTCGTTTTCAATACAGCTCGTCAGCTCGTCAAGGCGCGTGAACCAATTTTTGCTCAAGTAGAACACGCGCTTCTCGAAGAAGGTTGTGACGTCGTTCTTCGTCAATCAACGATTGACGTCGACGCCCTCATGACTATTGATAGTCACGTTCATGGTGTTTTACTCATCGTACCTGAGTATTTTGCCGAGGGTGCGCCTACGCAGTTTGAGATGTTCTCACTCGTTGAGGATTTAACAATGGCGATGGCAGGGAGCGTCGTCTCGTCAACTCTCATCTTTGAAGGCGATGAAGGGTTTTTGAGTTTGGCAAACTCCATCGAAAATCGTCTTGTTGCTGATGCTCGAAGAATGGGATTTGATCTCGACGTTCGTTACTGTCTTGACGAGCAAGTATCGACCGAACTCTTTGAGACTCTTCGACCGCGTGCTGATGCTCTTTCAAATTTCACCACGCCTCTACCAAAGAATCCAAGTATGGAAGAAATCAACATTTGTGCGTTGTTTCCGAAGCTCAACCCGATTTCCGCCTGCGTGTTGCTAGCGCTTGACGATGTTGACGTTCCTGCCATGTTGCGAAACACTGGTGCTCTCAGCGCTGATTTGATTGAATATTTGCACGCAAACGAAATTTTGGGATGTCCGCCGAGCGTGCTCGGTGGCCGCTTCATCGAACAGCAACCCGAAATCTCATCGCCCCGTGCTATTTCCTATTCTCCACAGATTGGTAGCCGTCGCACACGGTCTTTACGATGCACATCAGACGAACCACTCGCGCAGTTCTTATCGCCGCCGAAGAGGCAGCGAATCGGTGACAACTGGGAACTCAACGCCTTGTCTCCAATTCGCTCGCCGCCAGCGAGTCGCTTTGGTCGACATTCCTACGTTTCAGATCGTGTGGAAGCACCGTCTCCCGTTATGGATGTCAGTATTTCACCTCCAGACACTCCGCGAACGTTTTTTAAGCGTGAAGAGTCACCGATTGCGCGTAAGAGTTTGGTACCAAAATACGACGCCGGTAGGCGATTGTGGCATCAACCTCAATCGCCGTCGCAAGCAAAGGGTTCGCAAGAACATGATGTTCGCAAGACATTGTCCTTGGGTGTGCTTGGTAAAGGTAACATTCCAGCATTCAATTCGTCTGACTTTCCACGTATGGTCGAGTCGTTTCGCATGCCACCATCTCGCACACACCAGGAGAATCGTTTCACCGCGAGCGTCGACTCGCGCCAAAATCTCGTACAGCACCGCTTCAAGAAGATGAAGCCTTCAAATCGTTTGCCGAGCTCTTGGCACTGATGCGATGTGGCGACGATGCGCTAAATGATGTATATGATGATGTATTATGTTCAAACAATATTTGTCTACTTCGGAACGCGAAACGAGTCCACGATGGCACGCAGCGTTGCTTCACTATTTTTCCACGAACGCGACGCGCACGACGCGTTCATAACGTACAGTTGGCCATCAACAACCGTCGCGCTGATGAGATTATGTGGAGACACTAGTTCATAGTAGTAGTAAACCACGCCATCGATGGTTTTAATCGCCGTATCTTGTATAGAACCAGCTCTACCGCTCTGGCCGAATCCATTTTGTTCCCAATACGCGCCGATGAGCTCTTCAAACCGTTCCAACGCCGCCTCTGGGCTCCCAACATCCTTGATTGAATCCGCACCCACAAACGGCAACACGTGCACCGCGAGTTGACCGTTACCAGATTCACTCTTCTTGCGTTCATCGACGCCATAGAGTTTACCGTCATTCAGCGACACGATGTCTTGCCCCCAGTCGTCTGGGTACTCAAACGTGTAATCGTGCGTGCTCGACGATATGCTCGTCTCAAACCTTTCCCTGAACGACCGCTTATACTTTGCCGCGCACACGGGCGACGCGTCGACGCACACCGACGCCAGCGCGGCGGTCACAGCCATACGAAACACATCCCGCCGCGACGGCGTCGGCGTCCACGCCCCACCCTCGGTGCTCGCGCTCGCGCGCGCGGCGGACGACGACGACGACGCGCACTGGCGCCTCGACGCCGACGATGGACGACGGGCGCGGTGATGACGATCACGCACGCGCACGCACCGAAACGCTCGAGCACACGTCGTCGTCGTCGTCGCCATCGCGCGCTGTGGCGACGCGCACTGGCATTCGGCATTCGTGCGCGTCAGCGGTCGTTACGCGAGCGGACGCCATGGTGTCCCATAACCTTGACAACGTCTCCATCGTGCACTAGAATGTTTATACACGAAATCATGGCGATGTGATGTGGTACAATCTTTACATTTCTCTTGCGCGAGTGAAAGACCTCGCCTCCCCCCATGCGGTTCGTCGACTCGACGACGCGTGCGCGCGGTGCGCGGTGACGATGCGTGGTGATAGTCGTGTGTTGAACACGCAGCGTGCGTGCGTGGCGTGGTCGATTGCGCGCGGTATGGGTATTGATTGATGCGCGCGAAGCGTGAAGCGTCGGCGAGTACACACGTAATCCGCTTGGAAATTACATCGCTGCGCTATGTATAATGAATTGAATCGGCCGTGATCCGTCGATAGCTTACACTTCGATGCCACTCTTGAAGATTTTCTTGAGCGTCGCCAAGGCGGCGTTACGATGGACCGCCACTTTATCCACCGTCGCGGCGACGTCTTCGCGCAACGCCACCGCTTCTTTGCTCGGTAACACGCGCAAATCATTCAACAATCCAGTCGCTTTGTTGTCCATAGCGTATGTACGCGATTCAATAGATCTAAGTTCTCTCGCCGCTGCGCGTAAATTTGCCGCACCGCGTTTCATTTCCACCTCTGCCTCAACCGCAGCGGCGGCTAATTTTTGTATCTCCCCGCTCGCGCGTTCGGCGTCGAGCGCCAACATTTCACTCTTACGCACGCACGCTTTAAAAATAGCTTCTTCACTCTGTAACCTTCCCATCGTCGCCCGCCACAACAACGCGCGTGGACCCGGAAGCAAGATTAACGCCAATCCCAACGCCCCCGCCCCCGCGCTCGCCGGGTTCGCCCGCGCCACATCCGCCACCTCCTTACTCACCCTCTTGAAAAACGCATCCTCGCGCTCTCGCACGTTCTCCACGAGCACCCCAGCGTGGGCTTGCGCCGTCCCACTCGCCTCATTCACGCGTTCTCGCGCCACTTCAATCGTCTTCGCCACCGCGAACGCAGCATCCGACGTCGTTCGATCGATCGCCTCGCTCGCCGCCGTCGTCGCCGCCGCCGTCGTCGCCACCCGCGCCTGTGCGCTCTCGATCGCGCGCGTGACGTACTCCATCGCGTCCGTGCGCCGCGAACCCTCGCACGCGCGCGCCAACCGCGCGACGAGCACTGAAGACGCCGACAGCCATGCGTTCAAAACACAACCGAGAAGACAAAAAAAAGGCGCACCGCCGACGACAGGATGACGCACACCGCGACGCCGACGACCGCGCGAACCCTCATCCCGTGGGTGTGACGACGACGGTGGTGTATACATACGCGCACGCACGCACGCACGCACGCACGCATCGACGACGACGACGCACATGGCGCGCGACGGCGTCGACGCTGGACGCCCATCGACGAGCGGCGCCGGGCCACGAGCTGACGCCGACGGCGACGACCGCGGCGGCGGTGCGCGGTCGAACCATGCGCGACGGACGGCGATGAAACGCACTGGTCGTCACGCGCTATCGCTCGATCGATTCGTCAACGCGAGGAAATCGACGTACGACAAGCGCGAGCGCATTAAGCGCGACAAGGCGGAGGCGGCGGCGACGAGGGCCAAGTACGCGCGGTTACAAAAGAAACTCGCGGGGACGTTTGAACGACGAGAGGAGTTTGATCCGGAGGTGTATGAACGACGATTAGCGATGATTGATAATCCAGAACTCGCGAGAGGCGATGGCGAGAGGGGTGATGTAGGGCGAGAAGACGAAGTTGAACGCGAAACCGAAACGACAGGCGCCGGCGGAGACGCATCGACGACGACGCGGGACGACAACGACAACGACGACGAGCGCCCGGAAGAGCAGCGTAATTCTAAAGGAAAAAAGAAAAGGTTTGATCATTTAGCCGCGGCTTGGAAGAATGGTCAAGCTGCGCGCGACGAACGCGAGGCGCAGCGTAAGGCGTTTGTCGAACAGAAAGCCGCACGCGACGCCGCCCGGCGCGACCAACTCGCCAAGCGTTCGTCCCAAAAACAGCTCATGCGTAAGAAGACCAAGCGCGGTCAGCCCGTGATGAAGCACAGGGTGCAGAATATATTAGATAAACTCCACGCCGAGGCTGCCGCGAGCGGTGGATCGTCATCAAAGTAGTAGCGCCCGTTGTTTCATAGTTGTGTAACGTGCGACGCATAAAATCAAGTTGTTATCCACACTTTGTGACGCCCCACGATGATGGTTGCGACGACGACGACCGTGCGCGCGGCGTTCAGCGGCAGCACCGCAGTGAACACACGTGGAAAGCGACGTGCGATGGCATCCGCCGTCGTCACGCGCGCGTCGTCGTCATCCATGCACGACAATGACAAAGACATCATCGATCGTCGCTCGGCGTTGATTGGTGGATTATCCACCACGGCGTTGGCGTTCATGACGACGTTTGGGACGACGGCGGACGATGGTGCATGGGCGGCGGAAGACGCGGAAGCCAAGGCGAAGAAGGTTGTGGCGGTGCCGTACACCCCGTACGTGGTGACGAGTGATTCGAGTGAGGAGGCGCTGGAGACGGCGAAGCAGCTCAACGCCGCGGGCGCGCGCTTGTATGGCGCGTTCTGGTGTGAAAACTGCAACAAGCAAAAAGAGTTGCTGGGTAAACAAGCGATGGAGATGATCAACTACGTCGAGTGCTTCCCTGATGGCGTGTATCAAAACGCGGAAGGTCACGAAGACGTCATCAAGCCGGCTGGGATTTGCACCGGATACACGAGCGCATGGCCGCTCTGGGTCGTCCCGAAGGGTGAAGACGATGAAATTGGCATCCAGGGGCAAGTCAAGAAGCCGAGAGAGTTACAACGCTTGGTTAAGGAGGCCAAGGGCGAGAAGTTTGACGCTCTCAAGTATTTCACAACGCTCGAAATGGAGTAAAGAATTTTATTTTTTTATTGACGATTGAAAAATCCTATTAATTCGTCTCTGCTACGCGCTAATTACCACTTCTTGCTCGAACGTATGGCGTCTATTTCGGCATACGCCGCATCCCAATCTATTTTTTCCGTCGGTAATTGTGGCACCGCTGCTGGTGCTGCCGCCATCGGTGCCGAGATGGGTGGATTGTTGTCCTTTGAGTCTGCGCCGTATGACGCGTCCCATTCGACGTTGACCCACTCAGGCGTTTTCGGAGGGCTTTTTATCGAAGCCAAAGCGACTGTCCTGGTGGGCGTGTTGCTAACATTTTCTAATTTTGACCGCAACTCTATTGTTTCTGCCAGCGCTTTCGCTCGCGCCTCTTTTGCTAACGCCACATCCTTTTTCGCATCCGCGAGCTCTCGCAACAACGTGCGGCGCTCGTCGGCGCCAAACGAAGGCGTAGAAGTAGACGTACTTTTCGCAGGCGACGTCGCCGCTACCGCTGCTGATTTTGCTGATTTCAACATATCGTTGCGCAACTGTGCAACCTGATCCTCCAACTCTTTCACGCGTAAACGCAGTCGTTCGTTCTCCTTTGTGAGCGTCGCCGTCGTCGCCTTCGCCGTCGTCGTCGCCTCCGCCGACATGCTCGCCCTTCTCGCGTAGCTTTCTTCGATCGCATCGAGCTTGAGCGACAACGCATCGGCTTGCGCAGTGACTCGAAGAAGTTCCTCCTCTGCGTCGTCCGCGCGCGAGGATTCTCGCTCAATCAGTTCGCGTTGTTCTCGCATGATTTCTCTCACCAGCCGTTTCCGTTGCGCCTTGACGACGAGTTCGTCGCCGTCGTCACCGTCGTCGTCGTCATCGGCGCGTGCGACACCATCACTAACGCGTACATGATGCACTCGATGATGACTCCTCGACCGAGCGTACATCACGAACCGAAGCGCGTCGACGAGTGTCGTCGTCGTCGTCGCTTCGTTCGCGGCGGTCAAATAAACAATTTCTACCCATAACTTTTGACACGTATACTAATGATACGTATATCGAGTAGGGTTTAGCCTTCCTCTACATTGTATGGGATTTTGTTAACCAAAATCACCGCACAGTATAGTTACAGGGGACATGGTCTAGGGGTATGATTCTCGCTTTGGGTCCATAGTGTACGGATTCTAAACCTGCGAGAGGTCCCGGGTTCGAATCCCGGTGTCCCCCGATATATTGTAGACTTTTTAAGCCTATCATTTACTTTTTAATTATTTGTCATTGTTTTTGCCTCTTCAGTATACCGAGACTGCGAGAGGTCGTTCCGTGACGCGGAACTTCGAGATTATTCCATCTGTGTCGACACGAAAAACGCGGGGGTGTCGCCCGTCGTCGTCGTCACCCGTCGTCGTCACTCGTCCGCGCGTTCGTTCGCGTTCGATCGCACTCGTGTTCGCGCAACCGCACACGCGCAACCGCACACGCGCAACCGCACACGCAGTCGTCGACGACGCGCGACAGTCCTAGGCACCCAACGCGCCCCGATCCCCGCGGCGTTTTCGACCGCCCGACGACGACGACGACGCGCATGGTGACTGACCCAGCGCGCGCTGAACGAGCGGCGGTGGAACACGAGATGCACGTTAAGGGGGTGACAGCCAAGGATGATGGCGTCACGAACGACGTTGACGTCGTTGACGTCGCGGTGAAGCGCGTCGAACGACTGCCCAAGCCCGACCGAGACGGGTTCGCGGCGAAGATCGCGACACTGACGGAGATTACCGATGCTAAGCAAAAGCGCATCGAAGAGATTAAAGCCGTGGTGAACACGAAGCGTGATCAACGTAAGCAAAGCGCGAATGAGAATCAACCGATGCGCGATCGGTTGGCGGAATTGACGACGTTGGCTAATACGAAGATTGCCGAGCGCAACGCGCTTCGAAGCGAGCTCGCGACGAATGACGAACGGCGAAACGCTATTCGAGACGCAGCCAATGCGATGCGCGCGGTGTCCAAGTTCTTAACTGATGAATCTATTGATGCGGAAATTGCGAGAATCGATCACAAGATTTCTCACGAAACCATGTCGTTGACGGAGGAGAAGAAGTTGGTTGATCAAATCAAGAAGCTGAATAAAAATCGCGACTTTGTCAAGGAATACGCCGAAAAGCAAGCGCAGATTAACGACTTTGAGTTGGCCCGAAAGACGTTCTCGGAAGGTATTCGCGCAAAAGATGCTGAAATCAACGCGGTGAAGGCGGATCAAGCGAAGATTCGATCGATTTTGGATGCGTCTAAAAGCAAAGATGACGCGGCTAACGCCGACGTGCCCAAGCTCATCGAGGAGAAGAACGCGGCATATGAAGTCATTAAGGCGACGCGAGAAGAGATACGCGTTCTTCGCGAAGCGCACAAGAAGGAAGAAGACAAGTATTGGGCGCGTGAAAAGCAGTTCCGCGCCTATCAAAAGGCGGAAAAGCAAAAGCAGTGGGAAGCTGGCCAAGAGGAGCGCAAGGCGCGCGAAGAAGAGCGCAAGCGTTGGGAATTGGAAAACGCCCCCGAACCTTTTGAAGAAGAAGTCGCTGCGTGCGATACGTTGTTGGTGTACTTGTCCAAGTTCGATTCGCGCGTTGCTGCGCCGACTAAGAAGGAGGAAGAAAGTGCGGCAACGACGGAGAGCGTCACCAAGGCGATGGACGGCATGATGCTTCTCAAGCGCGACGAAGACGAAGATGACGACATGTTCGCCGTCAGCTCTAGATATAACAAAAAGTCTAAGAAGCAAAACGGTAAGAAGAACCAAAGCAATGACGACGAGCGCATACAATTATCTCTCGACACTTTGGGTTACTTTGCCAAGATTTCAGTCGGTGCCGTGTCCAAGACTTCGGAAGTGCCCAGCGCAGTGGACGCCATCAAGGCAAAGAAGGAAGAATTCTTAGAACGTCGAAAGGTGAAGAAAGAAAGAATTGCCGCTGGTTTGCCAGATGAAGAAGAGGAGGAAGCAAAAGCCAAGAAGGGCTCTGCCGCAAAGGAAAAGAAGGCTGCTGCGACAAAAGAAAAGAAGAAAGGTGCGAGCAAGAAGAACAAGGCGAAAGCCGGCGTGTCGCTCACCTTAACGGTCGAGGACGAACGAGTGATCGTTGCGTTGATAGTCGAACAATAAACTCTACCTTATAATACTACACTCTTTTAGAAGAATATGCTAACTACTTCGTGAGTAACTCTAATTTTTCTCGAGCAGGAGGTAATACTCTGGATCGGTGCGCTTCAAGAGCCGCTCGGCGTGCGCTCTCCACGCCTCTGCCATGCGAAGACGAATGTTAAACGCATTCCCCATGCCTCGTAAGAGAACAGAAACGCGGGCAATCATGACCATTTCATCCGGTGCCTTAATCACGGGATCTCGAGCTTCCATTTCATCCAAGAACTCTTGTAAATTCAATCCCTCTGTAACGTCTGGCGTATCTCTATCATTCCAAAACGTTGCGAGCTTATAACTGACGTCGACAGACGCGTTTTTACTTTTTGCTCCAAAACCTTCTGGTTTACTTGATTGTACAAGTCGGTGGCATTCTTCAGCATCGCCCTTCGCGACAGCCAAGATGAGCTTTGCGTACGCGCGTCGCACATCCAAATCTATCCTTTTCACTTGGCCATAGTCAATCAACCCCAACCTACCATCAGGCATCAAGATGATATTTCCGGGGTGCGGGTCACCGTTGAATACGCCTGTTTCGAAAATTTCGTAGGCGTGCACGTCCACTAAGAGCTGAAGCAACGTTCCCAAGTTCAATAATTTTGGTGGCGGTTGTCGATTCACCGGTCCCGTGACTACGCGCAAAGGCGATACATTGTACAATATCTTGATTGGTGCCAAGAGTGCGTGCTGGAGGGATAACAACGCATTCAATCGGCGTGTTTTTGTCGCAGCTTGCTGCAAATCTTGACCCGTCAGGCTGCCGCCCTGAATTGTTTTGCGTTCTAGCGCTTCTAAATCGCTCGCAGACACTCCTTTGAAACGTGCAATGGCTGCAAAAGCGTCGCGAATTCCATCAACTAGTCTCTTACCCGGTACTTCGTCCATAACTAATACTTCTTTCGTGCATAGCTCTTTGTGCGGTGCAGGAATGTATACATGCTTGCCCCACTTGGGCATCACCGTCGCGCGCACATCGTCTAAATTATCCGCTTCGGCGCGGTAGTCAAACTCAGTAAGGAACTGCCTTTCGATCTCTTCTAATGGAGGGACGTGCTGCGGCATTGCAAGCTTGCAAAAGTCAATGCACGTTCGAATGTCAGCTCGAAATCGCCGCTCAATCCCTGGCGCTTGAACCTTGACGACGACTGTCCCTCCGCCGTACTTTTCGCTGAGCTTGGCGCGGTGCGCTTGCCCGATACTCGCCACCCCAATAGGCGTTTCATCCCATTCCTCGAAAACGCCAACGTGACCATTTGATGCTAATTCTCGTTCGGCAATCTCTCGCGCCTCACCCGGTTTCATTTCTACCGGGGCTTTATCTTGAGTATCTTTACACCAATCCAAGTACTGCGCCGGCACAAAGTCGTCCCGCGTCGACAACAACTGCGCATTCTTCAGGTAAAATCCGCGCATTTCGTACACCAAATCTCTCACTGGTACTGCGTACTTGTCATGTAACGCTTCATACGCCGCATTCGCCTCATCATCGTTTAACGTCACCCCCAACCACGAAGGTAGACCGAGTTTCTTCGCATCACGATGCCTGGCTTGCACCGCGCGGTACTGCGCGTACACTGGAAACGCGTTGGACCAGAACACCACGCTGCGTCGCGCGCCTTCTTCGTTAGCGGTATACGCCCCCAACGCCGTCGTCGCCGCCGCGCCAGCACCGATAAACGCGCGACGGAGCGCCATGGCTCGCACGCGTCCCACACTGACGACACGAGCGAGGCGTTTTATTGCAACTAATCAACGACATCGGTCGACGTCAGAACGCGGTGCCGCGGACGTGCGCGCGCAGCGAAGGTTCCACCTGGGTGTGTAAGGGTGTGCAAGGCGATGACGAACACCATACACCTCTACCGCGCCGTGCTCCGTTCGGCGTTGCGGTTTCCAAGTCGAAACAAGCTCGCCATCGTGGATGAGATTAAACAGGAGTTTCGAGCGCACAAGACGTTGACGGATGACGCCGAGATCGCTCATCGGTTGAACATCGCGCGAGATGGTTTGGATAGGTTAAATGCGTTTTCAAACATGGATAAAAAGTCGAGTAATTGGCAGGTATCACTGAAAGGACCGCACACAGGGGAAGGATGAGGAAAGACAAAACTGAGCGACGCTCGCTTAAGTATATTGATTGTCTAATGCTAACGCTAATACTATCATTCTACGTCACCGTCGTCGGCGACAACGTAGAGTTTAGTTCTGCTAAATTTTAGCGTCACTTGCACGCAGTGCGGTGCCTCCAGTGCTTCTTGAGACCATGTTTTCATTTTACGCACAGGTTTCAAAGCTCCTGGCGAGCTCTTTGAGCTGATTTCAGTGGGAACGATGAAAGGTATCGCATCGCGTACTGCAGGATCTAAACCTCGCGTGACTTGAAAACGCACTTCAGGGTCCATAATGTACGTCACGGGCGCGTTATCGAATGGAATGTGATACGTGATGTCATTCTCTAGCACGCGCCAAACGTCGAGCGCGGGCTCGTTCAAGCATCTCGAGCCGTCTGCGGCTACATTAGGCACAACCTTGAGAGAAATGGACCACTTCCCAAGCTCAAATGAGTGTTCTTGTGCATCCATAATTACTCTCATCCCGGGTTGGATCACATCAGATCTAGGCATAAACTCTGTAGCAAACATAGCAAAAGTATTGCCCTCTACAAACGTCGCATTCTCTTTTTTCAGCGTTATCCACCCATCCTTACTCGTGCGCTCTCGTCTAATTCGACTCAATAACGTTCTAACCGAACGCTCTTTCATCATACTTGTCCCAAGCCCGTGGCAAGTTTCTCGAATCACTTGTTTCCAGAAAAATATGGGTTGCGTCATGAACGCCGTGTAGTCGACGTAACAGCCCACGTCGCTCATTCTCGTCGCATCCCAAAAAGGCTTGAAAATGGACCCGTCAACCATGGCACACAGTTGCTCGCTGTTTTCTCCAATCATACTTAAATTGCGTAAAAATCCTACGCCAAACATGTCTTCGAGTAAAGGTACGAGCTGGTTTCGTAACTTTCCTCGAGTACTCCACGTCGGCGTGGAATCAAGAAAGTATGGCACGCCATATGTGTGGGCAAAGTCAAGCACGTCATCTTTTATGTGCGGAAGCATTGGTCGCCAGATACGTACACCTTCGACTATACCTTGCTCACTCATTCCATTAACCGACAATAAATTTGCCCCACGCATCAAGTTTGTGATGATGTTCTCCTGTACGTCTCCGTGATGGTGCCCAAGGAGCACCGCCGGAAAGTCATACTTGAGGCCTTCCTCCTTGTAGAACCCGTAGCGAATGCGCCGCGACTCGATCTCGTACTGTTCCCGAGGAGTGACACCTCGTCGTATTTGATCAACCGTACGACGCTCGAATTTCATGCCGTGTCTTGCGCTCCAATCATCAACAAAATCTGCCTCTTCGGTGCTCTCTGGCCTATTTTTATAGTCGAGATGTAAAGTCACGACTTCGTAGCCTTGATGCTTTAGAATGTACGCGAGGACCATAGAATCAACCCCACCACTGAGTGATACGGCTATAGTGTTCCCAAACTCTCTCATGTTCTCCTGCATAAACTTCCCAATCGTCTTGTAAAGCGCGTGCGACGGCATTGCTCGCATTACCTCGTCTGTCGGAGTGAACTCTGCACGCTCTAATATATTATCTCCATCTTTATGTTGCTTCCCGGCTAAATCTTGATAGCATCTCAGCGTTGTTTTACGAAATCTATCCAATAAAGCACGGTTTTCCATCTCAAGTTCTGCCCTAGCGTCAATCAACCCCAGACATCTCAACAACCGCGGACACGACTTTTGCGTGTGCCTGAACGGCATGAGCAGAAATACTTGTTGCGACACCGTGAGCTCGGACATCCACTCTGGCTTACTATCTAAAACATCTTCTACTATCGCAACCGCCACAGCGTCATTGATTTCAACCTTCGCATCGCGGTCAACATCGTTCCTGTAGACGTGACGGCTGAATTGGTCGAGGATGACAACCAGCGCGCTTGTGCTCTGTGGGAACTTCAACCATTCGCTGTGGGACCTCAAGACGTCTTCGCTGCTTATACTCTTACCCCGTGTGTTAAGTTTTTCGACAACATGCAAGAGCTCGCTGAAATTCGTACGTATCTCCGTATCGACGGCCGCCAACGTGTCGTCTGACGCGAACCACTTCTTTTTATACACGTGGTCCAGGGACTGCTTGCGTGACGGGAACCAATAACTTAAGACATCGTGCGTGCTGCGCGCCACATGCGCATCGCTCACGTCATGAATCGCCAGCGCACTGAGTTCGTCGTCGATTGACATGTCGCGAACTCGGGAACGTGCGTGGTAATGCGTAGTCTCGTGCCTGACGCGCTTTTTTCTGTACTTTTTCTGCGTGTTAAATGTTACAACAATTCTAAAACGCATGCGATTTGCGCACGTCGGCGATTAATTTTGAAAAGATGTCACGATGAGACTCCATAATAACACGATGCGCTTCGACGAGAGTCCAAGCATCGAGTGCGGCGTAGTTGATTTGAGTTGGCAGGAGTGGTCTCCGGGACCAGTCGCTCATTCGCATAGCTTTATCTAAAGGCTTGCCGAGAACAACCGCAGTCAGCGTGGATAGACCAATGGGTTGATAGCGCATGGATTCTTCTTTTGATCCCCACGGCGTGTCTAGAATCAATCTACTTGCCTTTGCCTTCGAGACACCAACTTTCCACAAACTCTGCATATCACAGACGGCGTTAACTTCCGCAAACGCTGAATGACCCTTTGCCAAACGACGTAAATCTTCTTGAACTGCAAAGCCAAGCTTCAAAACAGAATGTGATTTAAATACAGGCGCTAAAGTGCGCTCGAGTATGTGCGGACATGTGGCTTGGATTTTGGGAATGTCAATAATAACGACGCCCGCAAGACTGGCAAGCTGCAGCGTTGCAACATCGCCAGTGTCTGCTTTATCTGAGTCCTCGCCAACCGAGGCTCCCCATTCTGTATCAAGACCAACAACGTCTTGATTGAGTATAAATTGCTCAACTGCACTAACGAGCGTTAATTCATCATCGGCAAACGCCACAGCATTTTGGAGATGCTGTGGTAGTTGAAAATACGTCGCTCTACGTTCGGCAACTAAATTCGCCAAAGCCTCGGGATCGCAGCAAAATTCTAATCCACAGCGAACGGCAAATTCATGAGCAAAGTCTAATTGACCTATTTCAGCGAGAAGCTCAATCACTGTTGTTTGTAGATCGACTTCAGAACCGGCATGTTTGAGCGCCGCTTCATATTGCCCCTTGAAAATCATTCTACGAATCGTACTTTGGAAATACTTTGTACGCACGTCTGGAAATTCTGTTTCAAGATTGAATGCCACAACAGCACGATGAGCGTAACGAAGTGCACTATGCTCGTTCTCGCCTTCAACTATACAAAATTCTATCCAACTTCGACGCCCATCTGCGTCAAGAATTTGAGCAAACTCCTGCGCAAGAGCATACTCGTTGCTACGAGCTAAAATAATAAGCGTTTCTATCGTGCCAAATTCGGACAAATCAAAGTGTAAAATCAGTCCAATAGCCGACGTGAGCTTGCCGTCGTCTAAAAGCCAGTGCGTGTAACGAACAATTGCTTCCCTTGCGAGCTCTACACTGTCAAAGCAAAAGTCTTGGAGCTCAAGACCAAACGTCTCAATCAGACGCACCACCGCCCGGGCAGGTACCGCATCTGGTTTCATTATGCAACGATGCACTAAGTTCCCAGCGTGTGCTCTCGCTCGTTCGCATGAAATACGACCTCGCATTACTTCTTTGTTGAAACGGCGCCGCGCGACGCCTTCTCGAACCTCAGGCACACGCCCGAGACAATCCAATAGAAGATAGTGCGTGACGAGGTTACCTTCATTGATTGCTGCATCAATACTCTTTTTCTCTTCCTTTTCTAGCATATCGAACACAATCTCGATGCAAGACGTTACGAACACAGTGGGTTCGGGTACGCGTTGCCTATTGCTCAACCAACTCGCCACAAGCTTTCTTAGCTCTGGAAACTTTGAACCATCACTCCTCGCTTGTTCGAGAGTGCGCAACGCTTCTAAAGGAAGCAATACGTCAGTTACATCGGTGTCCGTCGATAAGGCTCTGCGTGGTGAACTCATCGCGGTCCTTCGTTTTGCTTGTTTTGAGTTGTCGCTGAATTTGAATGCGCCACGAAAACCACTGCCCCGAGGAAGCAAAAATGCGCGCATTAGTCAAGCCGCGCCACAAATGACACCGATATCATTACGTGTACGCAAATTCGGGCCTAACTTCCGTAAATGATGTTTCGTGTAGTCGCCCAATGAGGGAAAACACTTTTGAGTGCGCGAAATAGGTTGACACAGCGGCACAGCATACGGGCGGCGACGTCTTGCGAATAGAAAATCTACGGAGCGATGAAATGTGCGTGATGATATTTCGAAGTCGCGTTAAAATGGTGTAATAATCTTTGCAATCAAGGGGTGTCTCACTCTCAACGAAAGTTAAAGTGCAAGCAGCTACGTATGTCTAGGATGTGTTGTGAAAGATAAGTGAAAAGCATTTACTTTTGCGTCTCGGAAGGACGCTCAACACCTTCCCAAGAAGCATTCCATTGCTTGTCGTAGAAAGTAGCCTCGTCCGCAAGCTCCTTGAAGGTATCGATGTCCTTAAGGGAGCGGAAGAGGGTGACGAAAAGGATCGTCGCGAGGATCGCAGTCTTGCCCAAGAAAGAGTTGTGCAAGTCGACGAGACCGGCACCGCCAGCGGCGTCGATGAGGTACGCGAACGCGTAGCCAACCATAGCCGCACGGCCGTTCGCCTTCTCCGCTTCGGGAAGGTGGAAACGGCGCACCCAGACCGTCCACGGGACAATGGACGTGTCGAAGAGACCATCTTCGTCGTACACGGCCGGCATGTCTTCCAACATCTTACGGTGGACGATTTCCGCATCAATCACGGCATCCCAGTCGGTCTCGCCAGCCGCGTTCTTGAACTGTTCAAGGTCCCAGTTGCCGTTAACCCAGCGGGGATCCTTCCATTGCGTCTTTTCGCCGCTGAAGATGGCGCCAGTCATGGCGGCGGCGCCGGCAGCCTTGCCGAAAGCCTTTTCACCTTCGAGGGTACCACCAGTTTGGAGCGGGGCCGTGCGGCGTTCCGTCGTAGCGGTAGCAACAATAGATCTATTATCGAGAAAAGATTCACGGTCAGTACGAAAGTCCCACGATTGTCGAAATCTGTCGCTCTCGTCGACGTTGTCTATCCACTCAGGGTCTCCAAGCTTTGAAGAGCACTGTTCCCAAACTCACGGCGCGCGGCGACGTGTTTATCGCCCTGCGCATGCGTGCATGCAATCATAAACATTCTTTATGATCCATCCCGCGCCCAACTCGTGGTATTTTTCTTCATCTCGATCGAGCACGACGTTCGGGTCCAACCCCGATCGTGCTCGAGATACTTTCGCGCGGGCCTTATCGAGAGTCAAACCGTTTCCACGCACCGTTGCTTGTTCACGCGCGTCGTCACGGACGTCTTAGCGCTGTGTGATGAAAACATTTTACCGTCAATATCTCATTCGATCTCGCGCGCGTTTCACGTCGTCGAGCGCGATAGCCGGGTAATTGATGCCCACCCCATCCCGGCCGGTGAGCGGATAAACCGCGACTTGGACCAGGCGCGCGCGGTCCTCGCGCTCGATCGGCGTCGTCCGCGACGTCGCACGCGTACCTCAACACGTTGGTAGTGGTCATGGACAACATGATTGCTGTAGTTATGACTCGTTCTAAGGGCGAACTGTGACGCGTCAGCCGCGAACGCGCGCGCGTGCGACACCGCCGTAGCGGTCCGCATCATCATCCACCCGTGCGCGCGCGTTGCTCCATAGTTTGCCTACATGGTGTCCAAAAGCGTCAGTGAAGATCCTCATCATTCGTGTGTGTTTCTTCACATATAGGTTCAAATACTCATACCGTATGTGAAGATCTGCAGATCTTCGCATGAAATCTCGAGCACGAGTGAAGAAATCACACCGCAGAGGCGCCACATGTCCGATTATGGGTGCGGACCATCTCCTCGCGACTGCTCGCTCGGAGAGGGCGCGAGCCAGCTCGAGCGGTGGGTTCCGACGCCACCCCGTGACGGAGCGATCGCGTGCGTGCGCGAGATTCCAAAGACGCACACGAAACGCGACATGGAGGGATTCTACGTGGGCACGTTCGCCGCGCTCGCGGTCGCGTGCGTCTTGCTCGAGGTGCGCAAGCAGCAAAGACAAGGCGCGAGCGATGCGCAGCATAAACTCACGCCAGCGTTCATGGCGTTTAGGAATAACTATTTGGTGGTGTATTCATTGATGATGGCTGGCGATTGGTTGCAAGGCCCGTACGTGTACGCGCTGTATAAGCACTACGGGTACTCCACCGGGGACATTGGCAAGTTGTTCATCGCTGGTTTTGGGTCGAGTATGATTTTTGGAACCATCGTCGGCTCCTTAGCGGACAGGTATGGACGTAAGCTTGCGGGGTTGACATACGTGGCGACTTACATCGCATCGTGTATCACGAAGCACTGGAGCGATTACGGAGTGTTGATGCTTGGTCGATTTTTTGGCGGCATTGCGACGTCGCTTTTGTTCACGGCGTTTGAGTCGTGGCTCGTTTCTGAGCATTTTAGCCGCAATTACGACCCGGAATGGTTGAACGGCACATTTTCCAAGGCTATTTTTATTGGCAATGGCGTCGTTTCTATTGTTGCTGGGCTGTTGGCGAACTATTTGGTAACGGATATGGACTTTGGTCCAGTGGCGCCATTTGACGCCGCAGCAACGTTTTTAGCGGTCGGGGGCATTATCATCGCAACGACCTGGACGGAGAATAAGGGTGCAGTCTCAGAAAACGCATCACTTCAAGCGAGCTTCGGAGCAGCGAAGAATGCCATATTCAATGATAAAAAGGTTTTGTATCTTGGCGCGATGCAGTCGTTGTTTGAAGCGGCGATGTACTCCTTTGTATTCCTCTGGACGCCAGCACTGAGTCCAAATGACGAAGATATTCCACACGGAATGATTTTCGCGACGATGATGGTGGCATGTATGATTGGCTCGTCTATGACGGCGAGACTTCTGGGGAACAAGGACTTGCGACCAGAAAAATACATGCAGTACGTCTTTGTCACGGCTGCGGGCTCGCTTTCTTTACCGATAGTGTTGAAGGTGTTCCCATTTCCTCCAAACTATGCAAAGGGGATGCCTATTACATTCGAAGGCAAGCTGACTCTCTTTGGATTCCTTGTCTTCGAGGCTATGGTTGGCATTTTCTGGCCGAGTATGATGAAGATGCGTGCAACTTACGTTCCTGAGGAAGTGAGAAGTACGGTAATGAACTGTTTCAGAATTCCTTTGAACTTATTCGTGTGCATTATTTTGTATAATGTTGCGTTGTTTCCACTGAGTTTCATGTTCGCCATGTGTGTACTCTTTTTAATCACTGCGGCATACTTGCAGCGAAAACTTGAAATTCTTACGAGCGCGCGCGGCGCCACTGCTCCTCAACACAACATTTAAAGAACTCGATAGCGATTAGTTTTCGATTATTGTGTAAATAATAACTGGATAGAATTTTCGCAGCTCCTATACGTTTCTTACACTTCAAACACGTTCGTCCTTGGTGTGCTTTGACGCAACACGTCGCGCCACAGTAAAACTAGAACACCCGCCCACGTTAACCACACTTCAAAGCGCACAAACATTCGAGTGGTTTGCGGCTTAGGCGCGCACGCGAGATAGTGATTATGGTGGTACGTATAAATACATCGTCTTGTGCGAAATGAATGCGTCATTAAACGCGCGTCATCGCACGCATTAGACGTCAACAGTGACTCGGAAGACCCGTGACTGACCGTACGTTTGCGCAACTTCTTTCCGACGTAGAACAAACTTAACAAGACTCAGCGGGTGACTGTGCAGCGGTTCATGGAAATAGCTGCGGGATCGAACGAAGACGACGCCGTAGAGGCTTTAAAGGATTCGAATTGGCGACTTGAAAGCGCGTTTGAGTTGTACTTTCACCGTTCGCGTTCAAAGAGTAGCAAAGCAGCGAGTAATGTAGCAAATATTGACGCCATGTTCAACAAGTACAAAGTCAATGATCATGGACAAAATGAACGTATCGAAGCCGAAGGTATTATTCGTTTGTGTCAAGACCTATCGCTCGATCCCATGGATCCGGTGACACTCGTTTTGTCCATGAAGATGAACGCAGACACAATGGGTCAATACACTAAAGAGGAATTTCACAGGGGTATGCGGGTGATGGGAAGCGATGATATTGATAAATTGAAAGCGAAGATTCCAGCGTTAAGATCGGAGTACCAGTCACCCAGTGGATTTAAAAACGTGTACGAATTTTCCTTTCACTTTGCGAAGGAACCAAACGCCAAAGCTCTTGCGCTTGACACTGCAATTGCCATGTGGAAGGTTTTAATGGGTGACAAATGGTGTTTTACTGATGAATGGTGTGATTTTCTTCAGAAGACTCACGGTAAAGCAATCTCCAACGACACTTGGTCGCAGGTTCTTGAGTTTCAAACTCAAGTTGGCGCTAACTTGGAGTCATACAATCCAAACGATGCGTGGCCTTATTTGATTGATGAATTTGTTGAAATGAAGCTCGAGAAATGATGAGTCAATCTGAAAAAGAATCGTAGAACATAGATTAACACTAGCTAGATATTGTACAGAGATGAACGAAACAAATCAAACTCACAAATCAGCGATGTTACGACGGCGTATTCCATTGTCTAGGATACTTTCCGTGCTGACACTCGTTACTGTCGGTGTTTTGGAGGTGATGTCAGCATCCATCGCATCAGCTATGGCAGCATCGTACTTGCTCGGCACATGCTCGACTGAGTCGTCAATCTTCGTGCCCATGACAAGTAAACTTATCACAGTAAATGAGAAAGCGATTAAAGTCAAGCTCGACCAGAACATCATCACAAGCACAGCGAAGGAGATTACGGGATAGAAGTAGAGCGCCTTGGCTAACATCCCCATACTCAGATTGATTCTCGCACGAGCTTCGTAGATTTGTGGCAGCTTTGAACTTCCAGCATGTGGCTTCATAGTCACCTCAATGTTTGTAAACGGCATCTCTCTATCCTCTCTATATTTCTTCACCGCCGTGACATGTACATTTTGCTGTTCATCGATAAATCCAAATGCATATAATGGCCACCAGACGATGGTTTTCAGCCATTTCACTTCTCTGGATGTGTATTTCAGCACTCCAGGTCTAGAACTTTCGTGCAAAGTCTTCCCATTAAGCGTCAACAACTTTGTATGTACTTGAAACATTCCAACGTGTGCATTGTATTCACTCTCGGGTAATGTAAACTCGATTTCCACTTCGAATTCCTGATTCGGATTCACGATTCGCGTATTTAAATCTTCAACCGATGGCGCTCTGGCGTTCGCGAACTTGTCTGGTGTGAAGCTAGCAGTCGCCAGCGGTTGTTGCGCAGTGTAATCAAACACCAGATCTTGCGCCAGCGAAGCGGGTCCTCTGGGAACAATGATATATCGCATGATTAACACAACGAATACAGACACCACGAAACAACCCATGACGACCATCGCTGCGTTCAGAGTGAACATCGCCGCCCGTTTACTCACACCTCTCACGCGTGCACTGAATTGTGCAAAATCGTCTTCGAGAAGTGACTTTGAAGGCGCTTCTCGCTCGCTGTTTACCATGGCTACGTGTACCACTTGATCCAGTTTATTTTGCTTTACTTGACTTCAAATTCGGCGTCGTAATTTTTATGATTCCCGCCCACGTACGAGTGCGCGCGTGAGTGTGTTGTACTCGGTGGATTCACAGTCCAACCCATGCACTTTCCACGTTGTGCCCCTCAGACGCTAGCACGAACGCATCCCGTGGGTACCACGCTCGGCACGTGTAGAGTGCAGAGTTCGTGGAGATTTGAGATCGGTGGTATTCACGGCAGAGTGTGCGTGCGCCATGCAATCGTTCGGGTTCACGAAGAAAGCCCCAAAGGCTGTCAAGGTCGCGGTGCAACACGACGAAGCCAAGGAGGAAAATGTAGAATATTTAACAGGCGTGAACGACCAGGGACTGGAAGTGGCGAATGAAAAGAAAGCGGAAGAAAGTGTTAAAGTCATACCGAGCATATCAAACACTTTCGAGGTTGGAACTGGAAGAAAACGAAAGGTGAGTGATACGCGCAAAACGCAAGCGGCGACTGAGACACACCTCAGCAGCATACATACTGACGACGACGATTCCCACGCGCGCGCACAGGCACCGAGTTTCTTACCAACTAAAGAAGAAATCGAACAAGATGAGAGACGTTTTCACGTGGCCGAAACGATCGCAGCCGGCACGGGGGAAGTTGCACAACAGGGCGTGTCATACGGATTGACAAAGATGGGACCGCAAGGAGATGACACGCCGAAACGCACGACGCAAGAGGATCGATCGCGTGAGAGCTTTATAGGTAAGAGCTTGCAAGAAAAAGAGCTTCAGGCTTTCAAGGAAGACATCGAAGATCTACCCAATCAAGCATCAATGGACGAATACGAGTCCATGCCAATCGAAGACTTTGGCAAAGCCATGTTACGTGGCATGGGCTGGGAAGAGGGTAAAGCCGTCGGGCGAATGCACAGAGGTATGGTGGAGGCAGTAGAATTTCTTCCAAGGGCAGGTCGTCTCGGTCTTGGTGCGCAGCCAGCGGTGAAAGAGGAGCACCAGAAAAAGTACATCAAGCCGGGAGAGTCGCGGGAGAAAAAGCCTGACCTCGTTCGAGATCCTCAAGTGGCCGCGGGAGCGGGCTTGAAAAATGTAAAGACATTAGATGAAAAACTCGTTGAACGAGAAGAGCTGGGGCCGCGCGAAGGAAAGCGGATGTATATTGCTGATGGTAGACATAGCGGTTTGTCAGGACGCGTTCTCAAAATTACGGGCGACAAAGTCATAATAGAGCTTACAAATAGTGGGAAAGTAGTAACAGTTAGAACGACTGAAGTCGCAGAAATGGGCGTGGCTACCAAAGCGAAGGTTGGCGAAAAGCGTGATCGATCAGATAAGGGCAAGAGCTCGACAACACCGGCAACGAAACCGTGGTTACTATCCAACATCCGCGTACGCATTGTAAGCAAGAGCTTCAAAGGTGGTCAGTACTACCTCATGAAAGGCGTCATAGTGGATGTTTTGACACCGACGGACTGTCTGTTACAAATAGAAGGCTCCGCGATGGCAAATACTATTGAAATACCTCAGCGGGCGCTAGAGACGGTACTACCAAAGACGGGCGGGCGAGTCTGTGTTGTTGCAGGCGAATTACGTGGTCGGCGAGGAAAGCTTTTAGAAAAGATCAAATCGAATGGAACAGCGTCCATACAGCTCAATGATGATTTTTCTGCGCACATTCTACCATTTGATGCCATAGCCGAGTACGCAGGGGCGTTAGATGAGGACGATTAATTTGGACGGACGTGTGCACAGCCCCTGCGCCCTACGCCCTAGGCGCGCGCGCGTTTTAAATAATCATTTCCTAGAACGTTGACTTCACTTTCGCACCAGTCGACTTTGTCCGAGTAACTTTGCAAGTGAGTGAAATGTCATTCGAACCTTCTTACTTTTGCTCGTGTGGCGTCTAAAACTCTAGTGTGATGCGGACTAAAGCCGTGTTAAAGAACATCTTGCTGGTCACGTTAACGGTGTTCGCGACTTTTAGCCAAAGTGGCGCCGGTACAAGCGATCTGTATAGTGTGTTAGGCCTCGATCGTGGCTCTCTTGAGCGAGATATTAAGAAGGCGTATCGCTCGTTATCGCTACTGTATCATCCAGATAAGCAGCGAAGCGCAGATGAGGCGGGAAAGCAGAAGGCTAATAGTCGATTTGTTGAAATCCAGAAGGCGTATTCAACGCTTTCGGACCCAGAAAAGAAGCGTGTGTACGATTTACAATTACAGTTAGAAGAATCAGGAGCGGAAACCAAAGATGGGCGTCAAATTAGTCGAGGTCGAGGAACTTGGGACTCGGGATCGAACACATACGCGGCTGGGCAGCGAGGCGGTTTCCAACAAGCTGAACTGATTACTTCTGAAACAGTCGTCTTAAACGATAAGAATTTCGAAAGATTCGTGTTCAAGAGCAGTAAAACATGGGTGATACAAATATATGACGATACCAGCGATTCTTGTCAGCGAGCTGCGCCTGCATGGGAACAGGTAGCCCACTCACTAGACGGAATTGCAAAGTTTGGGCGCATCAATGCCTTTGAGAATCCGCATCTAGTCCGAAAATTGGGAAGTAGTGCTCTATTTTCAAAGGCTATTCGCCACTTCGAGCTTCCCGTAATTTTCGGTTTTCGATCAGGTTGCAGGCATTTTTCGTGCGCAAAGAGATATCGAGGCACAGTGAAGGAGAACTCGCTTACGTCTTTTGTCTCTGAATCAATGTTACGTCTACCAAAACTTGTCACGGTGGATACTCATCATATCAATACGGTCTTCGATGCCGATGACGAAAAAGTGCGATTTTACTATATCTCCAAAAGTGATCAGTCGTTAATGATACGTCACTTGACTCAGCAGTACAAGGCAGACATTGATGTGAGACAGGTTCGTTACAAAGTTGGCCATGGCGAATTTTGGAATTCAACATATGGTGTTAACACAATTCCATCAGTCCTCATACTGAAAGAAAACGTCGAGCCAATCGTCGAGCCAGTCAAATCGCGCGATCAGTTGCGAGCGGTTTTCGTCAAGCATAGATTCCAGCCCATTCCAAAATTGACGTCTTCAAATTCTCGTGCGGCTGGTTGTCAACCAGGTGGCCTGACGAGGGCGTGCGTGATTCTCATTCAAAGAGCAAACAGTAAAACTGTGAAGGATATGAAGCGCATTTTAGACAGCATAAAGCGTGATATCGCCTCGGCAATTGGTTTTGCAGGAGACGAACTGGCTTTTGGCTGGACAAGTGACTCAATATTAGACGGATCAAAGTTGGAAAACGCTTCGCGAAAGGCAAAGATCGTGGTCTTTTTGTTCACTGATAATAGCGAAGAATTTGTTTATTTCGACATTTATCAAGGCGATGATGAACCTCATGATGTTTTGAGTTGGATGACGAATACTTTAGCAAAGAAACACAGTGATATGCGGGGCTTGAGTAGAGTGTCATTTGAGGCTGTGACATTTCCTGAAGTTTACTCACCGGTGTGGAAGCCGTTGATTTCTGCCCTTCTGATTGATACTTTTGATTTTTTGGACGCGTTGTGGGTGTTTTCACTTGAAAATGGCATCATTCCACTCGCGGGAACTATTTGTGCGGTGATCATCGGAAATTCGCTTCGGAAAATGATCAACGTAAACACGTTGTTGCGTAGTACGTTGCATAAAATGCCAGCAGTCGCCCAACCTTCATCTAAGGCTTTGCTCGTCGACGTTCATGGCATTCCTTTGCAACGCCGATCTGTTTACATAGTCATGGCATTCACAACAGAAGCTCATGCGTCATTTAGAAAGCTGGCGAAGCATTTCATAACAGAAAAGTTGCTTTGTTTCGTTGAAGTTGACCCATCAACGGAGCCGCAATTTTACGACACTTTGGACGATAAATCGAGTGTGGTCGTCTGGCATCCATCCAAGGATAAGTATCAAATAGTCGGTGATTTGAATGATGATGACATTCGCATCATTGAAAGGCTAGACTCAATTCTTAATGGTTTAGGTGAATGGACGCGTGTAGGCATGCCATTTCATACACAAAATCGCATATCAGTCGATGATAGTAATTTGCAAGTCCTAAGAAGGCTTGCAACTCTTTAGTGCACCGAGGCCCCATACTAGTTAGTTTGTACATTATTCCAAGCTATTGCGCATACTAATGCATATTTCTACCGAATTTTAGTTTTCCGCTAATGCTTTCTGAATGGCCTCTTCGAGCTTCATTTTGTTCGCACCGGTGAACTGCGAAACCAGAACATCTCCCTTGAAAATGCGAAAGTCGGGCGTAGACCTCACCTCTAAGACGTCCTTGCACAAGTGAGCAGCGGCTGGTGTACTATCACCTAATACCTTTAGGAAAGAAATATCGGGATAACTTCTAGCTATAGCTTCATAAGAACTTTCAAATTTCTTGCATGGTCGACAATATGAAAAACCACTTTTGACAACGACGATTTTGTCAGATCGAACTGACTCCAATCGTTTGTCCCCTTCATCCACAGAAATACGAGCAATGAGATCCGCCTTCTTTGCTTTCGCACCGCTGAGAATTTCTTCGAATTCCAACGTCGAAGTAATTTGAGTCACGACGCTATGAGATAGTTCAGAATCCCACCACTTTCCAAGTTGTTCTCGTGAAATCTTGTCTGTGGCAGAACCTGCAACTTCCTTGACGACGCCGTGCACCTCAGCAATGGATAAGTTTGCTCCGAAGAAACAAGAGCCGCGTACCAAGTCATTCTCGCATATTAGCTTGTCTTTATCAACATCCAACTTTTTGAAAACCCAATCAAGTTCGGCGTCGGTAAGGGCACGAATTGTCGTACTTTCTGTGACCGTCTGACAGATTGCGTTGCGTAAGATATTCGTCGCGCCTTTACTTTGAAGCTCGATATGCGCGCCAACCGCGGCGCCTTTTACGAGTGCACGGTCAGGAAATTCACCGATGTAAAGAATGTCAGGATTCAAGCCTGCCTGTTGAATCCCAGGACGGAAAAGTGTAAGCAAAGTGTCTTCAGGTAAAGTCGACGCTCCTCCCGTGGGTAACAAAATCAAACGTTCAGGCGCCAACGTTTCACATATCTTTTTCAGATACTTATCAACCAAAGAAGCCCAGGCTAGTATGGCGTTAACTTTGTCACACGGTGCGTTCGAAGGATGCAAATCTTCGAGCCACCAACCGCTCCCGCTCAATCCGTACTTCTCCACGGACTCGAGCAGTAAACCATCCGCCGGCAGTTGTGGAACGACGCCGCTCCAGTTCCATTCTTTTTGCAACTTTTTCAGCTCACGTTCGTATGTCCAGGTCAAGTGCTTGAAATCAGCATTACGAACTTTTTGCCCTCTGTCGTATAGCACGGCACCGAACCCTTTGCCGAGCGTGCACACCAAAACTAAACCAGAATTTTCTCGTCCGGGACCGAAGTACATCTCCGCGTACGCAGCCGCCTCGGTGTGGATCATGGTCGCCACCTTTCCTCGCCATTCAGGTATCATATTGTCTAATAACTCTTCACCCTTTTGAGTGCCACCGAGCGCGCGTACGACCAAACGAGTGTAACTCATACCTACTGGTCCTTTCCATGAAAAGTGTTTCTGCACCTTGGTCAGAGCCGCAGCCAGGGCCTGCTCGGTGATATCCTCCAAGGGTACCACAACACCAGGTCGCTGGAATTCAGCGTTTGCAGTATCCACCAAAGCAGCCTTGATCGAATGCGAGCGAATTTCCAATCCTAATATCACTTCGCCTTCTGGATAATCTCGATCAGACAGCCTCCAACCTTGGCTCGCCGAAGGACTCAACGGCGTCGTCGATGGCCCTTGCGCCCGCGCGCGCACGTCTCGACTGACTTCAACCGTGTTCGAGGAGGCGTGACGCCCGTCTACGCGCGTCGCGCCGTGTACACTCATGTAGGCTTGTTTTTTCACGTGCGCACACGTCTTCACTTGCACTCTCGCGTGAGCCATCACGCGCGTCACGCCTCGCCAAACCTCCACGTGCGTTGTCGTTGGCGCCGATGTCGCGCGAGGTCGTCGCGCGGTGGTGACCACCGCCGAAGCGGTGTGCGAGAACGGCATGGGATGGCGATGACGCGCTTGGCGTCTCACTCGCGCACGTGGCTCGGTGTTCGCGTACGGGTGCGTGTGTGTGTGTACCTATCTATTCTATCCGCACCCACGTCGTCGTCGTCTCACGCGTCGTCCTCCGACCGTCCTCGTCGTGCAGCCTTTGTATCGGGGGGAAAACGACCGAAACCGCACTCGGAAATCGATCGATCAATCAAATCGATTTGAATCGATTTGAATCGATCGATTTGATCGATCTCACGGTGCGGACGACGACTGGACGACGACGACTGAACGACGACTGGACGACGTCGGCGTCGGCGTCGGCGGCACGAACCACACACCGAGAGGCGTGCGTGCGCGCGTGAGCGTGAGCGTGAGCGTGAGCGTGAGCGTGCGTCGGGCGTTGACGTGCGTGCGAAGGTGTGTGTGTGGGTAGTAAAACACGCACGCGTACGCGACTCATACACGGCGACGCAACGCGGCGGCGAGGACGACAGAGCGACGTAAGGGACGCGTGATCTTGCCAAACAATCGCCATGGGATTGCGAGATTTACTCGGCGTACGTCGAGCGGATAAAGGGAAAAATGACCCATCGTCGAGCACGGAAGCGGTATTAGACGAACCAGCCACGTTGTCCACGGCGAGTATGGAGAGGGAAACCCTCGAAGTCCCGAACTTTGGGGCGCCGGCGGAGAGCGTGATTTTACCCAAGAGCGGAGGCGGCGCCACGGGCGCGTACAACCCGTACAGTGGTTTAGGGGGTCCTTTCGATCCATCTATGAATAAAGCCATTTATTCTTTGGCTGATGCTCCAGAATTTTTATTTGACGAAGAACGGACGATCAGAACGAGAAGTTGGAGCGAGAACTTGACGTACTTGACGGGGGTCGGATACCTCGGCGGCAGCATCGCAGGAGGTGGTTGGGGTCTATATGGTAGTATGAAAGCTGCACCGGAAGCAGCAGCGGATTCTTCAAAGTTAAGATTGAATAGAATGCTGAACTCGGTGAGTTCAAGGGGTAGGACGATTGGAAACACATGGGGGTGTATTGGGTTGTATTACGCCGCACTCGAGAGCGCGTCGATGGCGTACACGGAAAATCGCTATGATACACTTTGCTCTATTTTCGCAGGAGGAGGCGCAGGGGCGTTGTACAAGAGCATGAGTGGGCCTCGTGCCATAGCCGTGTATGGGGCAGGTGGAGCTATGCTGTCGGGATTGAACGTCGCAGTCCAAAGCGTCATTGGTCGGTGATGGATGAATTATGATTCGATTTGTTCATCGCACCTGTAGATTTGTGTCTGATCTTTGTGTTAGCCATTTAGTAGAGTAATAAAATTCTCTTAAATTTCAACATCTTCGCGTCATCTTGATTAATTATAGCCATTCGTTCATCATATTTCTTTAAAAAGCGCGTCGCTTCGAGGCAAACATCCCCGATCCACGCGGTCGCTTCTGCGCTTCTGGTTGACGAGAGTACGGAGAGAGCGGACGGAAACCTCGCGGATCACGAGAGTCGTTCGTCGTTGGAGGTGTAAGAGCTGTATCAATGCTGCGATTGAAGCTCATACGACGATCCGGTGCTCGCGTATAAAACTGCTCTGAGCTTCGTCGATCGCGCAATCCATCAGAAGACGTCTGACGAAGTTTCTCCCAAGTCTTAGGATCGTTTGGTGCGCGTGTTTCAATCCGTCCAGAAGTTTTTGGCATAATAGGGTTTGAAAGTTCCTGGAAATGCGCGGAGACACCAAGAGCCGTAGGTTTGCGCCCCGCAGAATCCTCCAATCGACGCTTCTCTCGACTCTTTTCCTCGTATCGATGTTGCAACTCTTCAATATCCTTCTCGCGCTCCTTCAATTGCGAATACAGTTCATCTTGCTTTAATTTGGCTTTTTTGTAAGCGGTATGGACGTCCTGATCAATGCAGTAAGGATGAAGATTGGTTAATACGCAACACATGTATGTATATTTCTGTTCAACGTGAGAGCGACATGGCGACGCGCGCGTGCACAGTTACCTGAAGCTTACGCTTGTACATTTCACTGTTACGTTGCGCCGCGGTGAAAGACTTTTCAAGCTCGGTTCGATAGCGAAGTTCAAGTTGATCATCCCAAAACTTAATTCCGTGCGCTACGGCGGTGAGCATATCGTTTGGGCAGAGTCCAGCGAGCTTGCGTTGTAAAACAACCAAATCGGGTTGCAACTCAACAACTTGCACATCTCGCTCCGCAACCTTTGTTCCGCACACCATGCACTGACGCTGCTCGAGAGCGATATGAATGTCTTTCTCGCCTATGTATCACCAACATTGCCATTTCCCCAACACCGTCAGTCGTCATACGTTTACCTTTTTACTCTCTGATACAAACAGTCGCGACTGTCTCGCACGCGACGCGTTCGAGCACTTACAATACACGTGATCGCATGCGGCGATGTATACGTTACCCGTATCAAGTCCGCACCAGCATCCATTACATGCGAGCATGATTTCTTCCCTCTCACGCGCGTGCGTTTGACGTCTTCGTAATGACGTAAACACGTATTACATGTCACGACACGCGCTCGTCTGGGACGGTCCAAATGTTGCACAAAAACCATTGCTCACCAGTGGTGCGCATTCGCTGAAAGCGGCACTCGTGCTGGGCGTGGTGGGTGTGTCGAACACAGCGCGCCGACGAGAGACGGTGACGCGTCCGACTTTGCACTCAAAGTGAAACCCAAGTTCTCGCACTTTCACGCGCGAACGAGCATCGCACGCGCACGGGTATGGCACGCACCGAACGCGACGCACGACGTTAAGCGCGCGACGTGGATTGATTGTTTTGAATAAAGCAACTCGAAACGCGATTTGCTTGGGGCGTTTCGAGCGATTGGAGACTTTTGAGACTGTGACCACGCATACATAGTTGAAGGCTATGGCTGTTAAGAGTGATGTCAAGGTTTATTCAAGTAAAGACGTATCGTTAGAGTTCAGTTTGAATGTCAAGGCGTTGTACGGGCAACTACCTCGGTCACGCGCAGGATACGTTGAGAACGAGGTGTTAGTTGCCACGCGTTTACTTGCAAATGATGAGCCATTAACGAGTGAAGTAACTAGTACGATGGTTGTTCATGCTGACGGCTTGGCAGAATGGAAAGAGAAGCTCAGTTTCCCCATCAAGGTGAGAGATCTTCCGCGAGGAACGACACTTGAGCTCAAGGTGCTATCAGCGCGAAAGTTTCCGCACCCCATCCTTGGACACGCTAGCTTAGATTTATTTTCATGCGATGGCGCGCTTGTGCAGGGCTTGCAGATGGTGACATTATCCACTTTCGACACGCCATCTTTCGAGTTTGAATGTCCGGGTCCGAAGTTCACCGAGCAACAAGCCGAACTTCAGCACCTTGAACAACTTCTAGTCGAATATGAGCAAGGACATTTGCCTCCGGTGAACTGGTTGGATAATTTGGTTTTTGCGCGTATCAGAGATATTCGTAAAACGCAGCTCTCCATCACACAGTCAACGGATAACTTTGTGCAACTTTTGATCGAACTTCCCGTTTTCTCGCTGCCAGTGCTGTTCTTCACTGAGCATGCTAACGAGACGCGACAAAAGGAACAGCAAAGATGGCAGCGGTTGACTTGGCTCGTAGATGATGAAGTTAACTTCATTATGGATAATCCAGCTGAGCGTAAACATCAGAAATTGCAGCGTAGTGTGGGACGAGGTGTCATTGACATGGAACTCAAGCCAGACGGCGCCGAGAAGCGACGACTCTCCGCCATCATCCAGCTGCCACCCACTCGTGCGCTCGACATGGAGGCTCAAAATTTACTTTGGAAGTTTAGATTTGCGATTCGTTATGATTCTAAGGCTTTGACAAAGTTTTTGAAGTGTGTTGACTGGACCGACCCGGCTGAAACAAAGGCTTCTGTTCAACTCATGCATGAGTGGGCGCCAATCGGACCAGCCACGGCTTTGGAGCTTTTGACACCATCATTCACGAATAGTGATGTTCGTCGATATGCTGTCACGATTTTGGCTCAGGTAGATGATGAAGAGTTATTACTTTACTTGCTGCAACTAGTTCAGGTACGGATGCGACTACGAATGCGTGACCACGCACGCCTCAAGTTTCCACGAGAACATCATTTATTTAATTATCTGTCAACTGACCATTATTTAATTACAGGCGCTACGCTATGAAAAAGACGATCACAATGAATTAGCAAAATTTTTAGTGGAACGCGCCATAGGGAATCCAGTTGTTGGGAATTATTTGTACTGGTGAGTTAATTTTTCGCCTTCCGGCAGTTCACAGAATTAATTAATTAATTCAAAATACAATGGGCTCTAACATCGCGAATAACAGGTATCTACAAGTTGGATGGGAGGGTCTTGCAGCTGAACGAAGTATGAGTTGCTTGAGGCTGTTCGAGCGCGCAAGCAGATCGATGAATGCGCACGGCCATAGTTCATGGGAGACCTTGAAATTTCAACGCGACTTGATGGAAAAGATAACGGTGAGATCTCATTCATTCATTACATTTTCTAGCAACTAATCACGTGTTACAGATAATAACTCATGATCTCACGGCACTGCGCACAGTTGCTCGAAAAGTCGAACGATTAAGGGTACGTGTGAATTAATTGAGTTTCCGAATTATTTCATTCGGTTTGGATGGAAATTAACGTGCTCAATTTACTTAGGACATGCTTTCAAGTGATAATTCGCTAGGCGCTGTGCTTTCTTCTTTCCCACAGCCCATTCCGAACCCTCTCAATCCCACGGTAAGAGGAATCATCTACTTTATCACGCGTTTATGAATGTTCTGACGATTTAATTAAATACAGATTTTCACAAGTGGCATAGTCGCAAGGTAAATAATTCACTTCTCGACCGAATTTCGTCATCAGAATTAATCGGTGTATTCTTCCAGTGAAAGTACTGTATTCAAATCAGCTTTAAGTCCACTGAAACTTTCATTCAAGACTTTGTACGTGTTTATAGATTCTTCTTGCCAGATCTTTACTAATTATTTCGCTTCTTCTAAAACAGGAGTGGTGACTACGCGACGATGATTTTCAAGAAGGGCGATGACTTAAGACAAGACCAGCTCTGTGTTCAAATGATTTCTTTGATGGATAGACTCCTCAAGCGCGAGAATCTTGATCTGAAGTTAACCTCTTATCGTGTCCTCGCTACGGGAAACGACACAGGCTTGATTGAGTTTATCAAGTCAAAAGCCCTCGCAGACATCTTGAAAGAGCACGATAAGCTCACGTCGTACATTGCTTTACACAATCCCGACCCTCAGGCCCCGAATGGATGCACTGCTGAGGCAATGCAAAACTTTGTGAAGAGTTGTGCTGGGTACTCGGTGATGACATATTTGCTCGGCGTCGGTGACCGTCACTTGGATAACTTGATGCTTGCTCCAGATGGGAGATTGTTCCACATTGATTTCGGATTTATTATGGGTCGTGACCCAAAGATATCTCCACCATCGATGAAACTCTCTAAAGAAATGGTCGAAGCAATGGGAGACGACTTTAGTGAGTTCAAAACGTATTGCTGTGAGGCGTACAACATTTTGCGAAAAAGCGAAAGTGTTGTCTTACTTCTGAACCTCTTTAGTCTCATGGCGCATGCAAATATTCCAGACATTAATGTCAATCAGGATTATGAAAAGGCTTTACTGAGGTTTGAATCGAAGTTTGCTCTAGATCTCGACGATGAGGCTGCCATGCAACACTTCAACAGTGAGATTCATAACTCAATGAACGCTTTGTTAGATCCTATATTTGAACGAGTGCACCGCGCGGCGCAATATCTGCGATAAAGCCGAAATGAAAATTAGTACTAGTTTGTAAAATTATAGATATGACGTATCCCTTTATCAAAAGATAGTCGCTAAAACCCGCTACCGGTAATGTCTATTGTACCTATTGTATCAGTCAGTCTCACTCACCGCCGTCTCGCAAAAGAGCTCTCCGACGTTTCTCTCTACTAGATTTCAGAACATCCTCAAGCTCGTACAACTCAGCCAGATCGTCCCATGTTTTAGCTTTGATGAGTAATTGTCCTTCCGGCGAATTCAAAGCTTTCCTGTATCCCAAGATTTCACGCAGCTGAAACCGAGAAAAGTTCAATGGATTGTCATACTCTATTGCCCTCCGTAAAAATTGCTTCTTTGCATCATCACTTGACACCATTCCTTCGGGCCTGAAAATAGAAAGATTCCATTGTGCTCCTCTAGCACACATCGCACTCGCTGCACCGGTTTGCTCACGAATCCGAGCAAAATCCTCGTAACAGAGAACATCGCCATTCGCTATAACTGGACAGTCCACTGCGTCGACAACACTTTTTATCAGATTCCAGTGAGCTGGCTCGCGTGGACGCTGAGGAACATATCTCCCGTGAACAGCAAATGCTGATACACCGCAAGATTCTATTATCTTTGCCAATTCGGCCGTTTTCTGCTCTGTTTCGAGAAGTCTAATTTTACAAGTCACGTGAGTCTCCGTTGGTAAATTTCTTCGTAGCGTCGTCAAGATGTCCCGAACGAGCTCCGGCTGGTCTAATAATCTAGCACCCATACCACCTGCAGTGCTGAAATGTTTTGGACATCCCATATTTACGTCAATAGCTGCCACGTCTTTCGCAACGAGCTCGGCGCACTGCAGAGCCAGAGCCGCCGAGCTGGTACCCACTTGGAAAACGACTCGCTCTTTCTCCTCTGGTATCGTGCGAAACATCAGCATGCCTTTAGCATCGATGAAATCAATGGAATTGAGCTCTTTATTGACGACTCGCGTACAGTGGGCGAACCGCTTATCGACCAGCTCCTCCGAGTACACCAAGTGAGCGCCGTATTCGTGAGCAACCAAGCGAGTGGCGAGCGTACTAATCCGAACCATGGGTGCGCAGATGTTCTTGCCCGTGTAGAACTCCCTCGCGTTGTCAGGAACTGACATTATTGCGACTTCGCTGCGTTGGTAGCGCACGCGACGACGAATGAGGCGAAACACAATGCCAAGGGAGCCAAGGTGACAGACGGACGGCACTTCTGAGCACGTCGTGGTGCAAAGATGAGCGCTTGTTTGAGCGCCTTCGCGCCCACAACGTCAAAATATGAGTTCACGCATCGACCTCGTACCATGCGACGTCGCTACGTGTGCGCTGCTGCGTCGCTCCCGACGCTGCCGCTAAGCACCAAGGAACAGATAGCGCAAGCTGCAGAGGCTGTGAGTCTGGCGCTAGCAGATGGCAAGCCGCTGCAATCGATCGAAATGAACTTACCCCTCATTGGGGCGACTGATTTAGATGATTGGCCAGGTGGTGTGGCGCAACAATACCTCGCGTTGGCACCTATGGTTAATGAAGTGCTGAAGACGCTCAACTCGAGCGAAGAAAATGTTAAGCAACGCGGCATCGAGGAAGGAGATGCTGTGTACGCATTAACCTTGGCAAATGATGTCGTGGTAACGTTTCCAACTGCAGAGGTTCTCGGTGACTTAAGAGATATCGAAAAGCAAACTTATCGCTTGAAGATCATCGCTAATCCACAGTGGAACACGACGGGTGGCTCTAATATTATCAGTGACTTTGGCATTGGACCGTGGAAGAAGCGCGCTGAGGACTTTATTCAGAAGTTTGAAGTCACTTATTATTTACGCGAACAACGAATTCAAGGTGAGATTATCCGTACGCTCAAAGTTTACCCCCATCCCTGGCAAGTATTTGCGTTGGCGCCAAACGCACAAAACAAAATCGTCGCTGAGCCACTCGGAACATTTGACGAGAGACCCATGTATGATGAACTGAAGAAAATATTAGAATCTCGAGAAGGTTCTATTGCTGCGATGAATTGGGTTGAGCGCGCGAAGCGCGAAGCAACATTCAATGCGAAAAGTTTAGAAGCGCCACCACGACAAGAATGATTAGGAAACTTTTGTAGGAGTAAAAAAATAGTGAAAACCCCCAAAGTGCCGCAGTGCAGGACGCGTTCGTCAGCACAACATCACCACGCGAGTGTGTCTTACGCGTAGTTTACGCTTCTAAATTGTGTTCTTCCTCTTAAGCGCCGCTCAATTAGATTCACGTCGCATCATGAGCCGGGATCGCGGTGGGCAACCTTCGGTGCTTCAGGAACTATTTTTGGTTGCATGTAGTGCCGTGCTGTCCATGGTTGTGTTGAACTTTGGTCTTAAAAGATTGGATCCGAATAGACAAACCAATAAGGCAGCTATAGAGCGCAAGAAAGAGTTGGCCGAGCGGTTAGGACGACCAAAACTTGACACAAATGTTTACGAGGATGTGATTGCTGCAGACGTTGCAAACCCAGACCACATTGATGTCACATTCAACTCTATCGGTGGATTGCAGGATACAAAGCGATCGTTATACGAGTTAGTTATCTTACCATTAGTTCGCCCGGAGCTCTTCGCACGAGGCAAACTGTTGCAACCGGCAAAAGGGGTATTGTTGTACGGTCCACCAGGGACGGGTAAGACCCTGCTGGCGAAGGCGCTGGCGAAAGAATCGGGTGCGTGCTTCATCAACGTACGTTCCTCGACGTTGCAGAGTAAATGGTTCGGTGACGCCCAGAAACTTGTGTCTGCAGTGTTCACGTTGGCTTGGAAACTTCAGCCGTCAATTATTTTCATTGATGAAATAGATTCTTTCCTAGGTACTAGAAAGTCGAGCGAGCACGAGGCTACGTCTTCCATGAAGACTGAGTTCATGACCCTTTGGGACGGTTTTAATACCGACGATAACGCACGGGTGATGGTACTTGGAGCCACAAACAGGCCGTGGGATGTTGACGAAGCAATTTTAAGACGTCTTCCAAGAGCGTTTGAAATTGGGCTCCCGAACAGAGAGCAGCGCGCACAAGTGCTGGCTGTGACATTGAAGGGAGAAAATCTCGAAGACGGATTCAGTGCTCCCAAGGAGGATGCTCCTTTGTGGAAGATAGCGGGCGAAACAGAGGGATTTAGTGGGAGTGACTTGCGAGACTTGTGCAAGCAAGCGGCGTATGGGCCAGTTCGAGACTTCCTTGAAAACGAAAGAAAGCAGGCGGAAACTGGGCAAATTGGCATAGAGCAAATGAATATTCGTCCGCGTCCAATCACGTACAAAGATTTCAAAGATGTACTCCTTACTGCTCCTCCGTCTGCGGAAGCGGCGTCTCTTTATCAGCAGACGGACTTCCGAAGACGAACACAAAGAGATGCGCGAGCAAGCGAGCGAGCTGGTGCGGTCGACATGCAGCAAATACTTGCTCAGCTTATGGAGGCCATGCAAAGCAACAACCAAGGTGACTCAGAAAGTCTTGATTAGTTTTTAACAACGATGAAGTTGAAGAATTTCATTAATATCCCGTCGCTAACACTACACGTATGACTTGGTCAAAGCCAGTGCATACAGCTAATCCTTGCTTCTCACGATGCCAGTTCCATGCATTGATCGGTTGTGATGCTAGCGATCTAGATGCAAGTCGCTTGAGTATTCCTGGCTCTTTCCTCCGATCGGCTGGATACTCGTACTTGTACATTTCTACTGAACCGTCGCCGAGCAACACCGCAGATATCTCCCTGTTCTGAGGCGTGTGACGGACTCCCCAAATTGTCGTGCGCGCATTCATATTGTGGTGAGTGGATTTGATTTTACTCCCTGCTTCTTCAGTCCGTGCATCGAACGTAATGAGCTGGCTTTCCAAGCATGCCACTGCAAACTTATTCATGGCAATATCTTTCCTATCAAACTCGACACCACATATCCCATTAGCAAGATGCTCTTCATAGCGGATGGTACCCGTGCGCAAGTCGAACAATTTTATATCACCGTTTTCATATCCTGCTAATATGCAACGTTCTTTGTCGTTGTATGAATTACCAAACGCTACAGACCAACATTCACATGTAGACGAGTCATTTGGGTCAAACACTGCAACAGCATCGTTCACTCTCGTGTCCCACACTTTAACCGCTCCATCTCGACATCCTGTAACAATTTCTTGCGGCCCAGTCTGATTCAATCCACTTCCACAACCATCGATAGCATTGATAGCGGAGTCGTGTGCGTGAACGACTGACTGTGGCTTCGTCAAACGTTCCAAGTCCCATAATTCTAACTCTCCGGAAAGGTTTCCAGTGGCGAGAAGACGCCTAGGGAGGGTATGAGCACCAAAAGTTCCACACTTTAAACCACTTTCCAGTTCAACACTCTCCACTAACGTGATACCATTCTCACTCAGGTCATAAACGCTCAGTCGCCCGGTTGACTTTGCAGTTGCACCAAGAACGACGAAACGAGCGCTGTTTGGTATCCATTTAGTATCGTGTGGTGTGAAACCAATCGAGTTGATCTTTGAGTGTTCGAATATATCGCACATTTGTGCAAAGGTACGTGGCGACACTGCGTCATAAAAGTGAGGACGGTCGAGGTTTCACGTTTGACCTTTGCGAGAAAATTTATCGAGTGCAAACGATGAGTATCCACCAAAAAAAGTAATGTATTGCGTCTATAGTATTAGAAAATGAAGGGACTACAGCTTTTTGCGCTGCATAACACCGGCCAGGCCTAAGTTTTATTAACCGACTCGTAACTGAAGCTCCAGTTACGTTTTGCTCGCAGCAAAACGGTACGCGCCGACTACAAGGCAGGTGTGTGTTTTTCGTCTCACTTACTTACCACCGAGCGTGGGGAAGGCGGAAGAGTCTTCGATCTTGATGTTGGCACCACGACCACCGCCGCCACCGCGACCACCGCGACCGGAGTCACGGCCGCCACGGCCGCCGCGACCAGAGTCGCCCCGACCGCCGCGGGCGCCGCGGCCACCACGGCCACCGCGGCCACCGCGATCACCACGATCATCGCGGTCATCAGCGGGTTGAGATGCAGCAATACGGAAACCAACATCGATCTTTTGCTTTGGAGCGGCAGCCTTCGTACGTTCACGCTTAGCCTTGGGACCAGTCGGGTTGCCGAGGTCGATATCAGCTTGCTCGCGTTGCGCCAAGGAGAGACCTTCAAACGCAGAGGTGTCGATCACCTTCGCGGCGGCCGGCTTCCACTGAGCGGCGAGAGCCTTCTTAGCTTCAGCTTTAATCGCTTGAGCTTGTTCAAACGTAAGTTCGTTCGACGGCTCTTCGACTTCAGGTTCAGTTTCGCTTTCCACGTCACCAGAGGCGCCGGCTTCGGCGAGTTCGTCACCAGGCTTACCCCAGTTCGCCTTGCCGGCACCACCGCGGTGGCCTTCGTGACCTCGGCCAGACGCGTCACGTCGGTCGAAATCGCGTCGAGAGCGTTGACGACCTTCGCCGCCTTCGCCTCGGCCGCCGGTGCGACGAGTCGAACGCGAGTGACCTTTATGATCACCGCGACCGCCCTTCGCGTGGAAGCCCTTTTGGCCTTCGCTTCCGACGACTTCGCCTTCGAACTCGCGAGAAGCCTTGGATACGGGCTTGGCCTTGGATCCATCGTTCGCGCGCGCGGGCGCAGCGGCTACATGCGATCAAAAAACGCGTAAATCCACATCGTCAGTCTCTGGTTGTTCAATTGGGGTTTACCATTCGTCGGATGGCGATTCCGCCCCCGGCGTCGCCCCCCGAGCGGTGGGTTCGATCGCCCCTCGCGCGCTAACACTCACGAATGTTTTCCACCATTCATGTCGAGCGTTTTTTATATCATCTCCTCGTCGCCTCGCATTCGTTTCCCTTGACTTCTCGTCGCCCCATCGCAGCACCGACACGCGTCGCGTCGCTCGCACCTTTCGCCGCTGGCTTGGCGTCTCCCGTCGGCTTTTTCGCCGCCGCCGGGGCGGGCGCCGCGTCGTCGTCCAACGCGCCGAACGGGTTGGCGGAGAAGGACATATTGGCGCGGTGTCGTCCGACGCCGTACGTCTGGATTCACGCCGACGACGCGAAAGCAGCCGCACACTGTCGCGCGCGGTTTCGGGTCGTTGTCGGCAATGCGCGCGGCGGGCGGGGCGACGCTGACGCGGCCGAGACGTGTTCGCGAACGTCCGAACGAGCACGAACGAGCAGGGGCGTCCGGCGGGTCGTAGAGCGGGTCGTAGAGCGCGACCGCGAAAGACGATGTAGGCGATTTCATCGATGCGCACATCGCTAAATCGGGGCCATCGACCAATCGTGATCAAAAGGGCGACCCCCCTGTAGGTCTAGGGTTTACCTAAACCCTAGGCACGCGCGATTTTCGTGTTTTGCGTCGTCGTTTGCGCGGCGCGCGCGCGCCGGACGACGGCACAATCGTCGTTGCACCGCGGGAATTCATGGAGATCGTCCCTAACGTTAACGCCGAACACGCTAACACTGCTAGACCGGTGCGATTGGACGCACACGAGGTGGCGCGCTTGGCGAAGAAGCTTGCATTTCACACGGGCAAAGCGGCGTGGACGTTCGGGACATCCTTCTTGGTGCTCGTCGTGCCGCTCATCGTGCAGCTTCACCGTGAAGAGCAATTGATTGAGTTGGAGAAGGAACAACTCGGAGTGTTAAGCCAGCCAAGTGGAGGGTTGGTGGCGGAGTAAACGTCGCGCACGACGTGAAAGAGATCCGCGAGTTTCAGGGGCGCGCGCGCGCGACGACGCGTCGACGGTGTTTGCGCGAGGAAAGAGAGAGAGCGTATAGGGTTGTAGAGATATAACTGCGCAGAATAGTAGTTGATCGATAATAGATCGATAATAGGCCATCGAGTGTGCGAGAACGATGAGTGGAGTGCGACAGATTTTTGCCCTGTACAGGAAGATCTGTCGCGCACACAGAACTCTACCGGCGCCGATGAAGGGCTTGGGCGACGCATACGCCCGAGAAGAATTTAGAACGCATTTGAGAAGTGAAAAGGTCACCGATAAGCAGTGGCAGGAGTTTGTTTCGGGCTGGGGTAAGTACCTCCGTTCCATTCAGGGTGAAGGCGATGACCTCGAATCAGGCGATCTCGACGAAGAGATTTTGCAATCTCTATCGCCCGAGCAGCAACAACAGCTCGAGCGACTGAAAGGTGAGGCCCTCAAGTTGACGCTGAAGGAAACTGAGAAATTTAATCAATGACGTTGTGGAGCGTCAAACGGTTGAAGACCTAATTTAACAGACGGTTGCGATGCAGGAAACGACTAGTTTTCGCGTGGCGTTGCCTCGGCAAAACAAAACCTTTTCACTTTGGTAGCTTGTAACTAAACACACAGTCTTCATAAATCTACGTCATGCCCGCTGTAAATTCTGCGAATGATACATCTTTAGACGTGACTGATAACGAGCTTGTGATCGACACCCCGGAACGCCTCGCCACACTCGCTAAGCTCCGTGCCAAGTTTGAGCAACCCAAAATTCAAGTAGCACACAAAGTCCACGTCGAAAGTCTATCTCGACTACTGCTCGAATTAAAGAGTGAAGTCACAGGAATGAAAATGGCTATTCAAGAAATAAGATTACTCTTCAAGAGTGGCACAGCGAACGAAAATCCACAACAAGAAGTTGACGTTGAGTTTCGTCGTGAGCAGCGCGACGACATAGTGCATTCCTCGAGCACTCGAACGGCGTCACGGGGATCTATTATGTCCTCCGTGAGCGCAATTTTGAATGGAGAGGCGAATTAGAAACGCTACGAATATGACATGATGTCGTGTAAGTACTAATAAAGAGTCTTTCATTCACAACTTCCTACTTTACATAACTTTTAAAGTCTCTTAAACTGCGCATTGCTCGCCTAATATTAAACGTCAATAGACGCGAGCGAGGAACCTTCATCGGTAATGAGCTTTCTTCTGGGCTCCACATCTTTTGACATGAGCGTGGAGAACATGTGATTCGCTGCTACTCCATCGTCGACGGTTAAACGCTTTAATAAACGTCGCTTCGGATCTAAAGTTGTTGACCATAATTGCTCGGGCATCATCTCACCGAGACCTTTAAAACGTTGGATGTGGTACTTCTGGCCGCCTTCAGGTAAGCTTGCGAGATGCTTTGCGAGTTCGTCATCATCGTAGCAATAAGTCTCCTTTTTACCTACAACGACCTTGTAGAGTGGCGGAACAGCGGCGAAAACGTATCCCTTTTCAAACAGATCTCGCTGGTATCGGTACAAAAACGTAAGCAAGAGTGTTCGAATATGCGCACCGTCGACATCTGCATCCGTCAGTATGATAATTTTAGAGTACCTCAGAGCCGAAGTGTCGAGGTCGTCACCCATTCCCCCCAGTCCGAGTGCCGAAATCATGTTTGTGATTTCAGTGTTTTTGTACAACGCAGAAGCGTCAAGTTTGCGCTCGACGTTCATAATTTTACCTCTTAACGGCAAAACAGCCTGGAAACCTCGATCGCGACCTTGCTTACAGCTACCACCAGCAGAGTCACCTTCAACTAGAAAGATCTCCGTCTTGTCGGCGTCAGATGATGAGCAATCGGAAAGTTTCCCCGGTAAACGATTTGCTGTCAACACGGTTTTTCTTCGCACCATCTCTCTTGCGCGCTTTGCAGCCTCTGATGCCTTGTACGCTGATTGTGCCTTTGCGAAAATAGATTTTAAAATATCTGGGTTAAACTCCATGTGCCCCGCAACAGCATCACTAGCAATAGTCTCAACAATTCTGCGCACTTCAGAGTTTCCTAAACGCGTCTTTGTTTGACCTTCAAATTCCGGATTTGGAACCCAGACAGCAATAACACCCGACAATCCTTCACGTACGTGATCGCCACCCAGATTAGCGTCAGAATCTTTAAGTAACTTCGCTTTGCGACTCAGAGCGTTGATTGTCCTCGTTAGAGAATATTTCAATCCATCAAGGTGCGTACCACCATCCGTCGTTCGAATGCTATTCGCGTAACCCAAGAGCGTATCTGAATATGAATCAGCTGTCCAACACAGTGACCCTTCGACGCGAACACCTTCTAACTCTCCCTTGAATGTTATAGGCTCATGGAGACGATTGGCGTCTGAAGTAAGATCCATGACGTAATCCTTGAGGCCGTCGGTGAAAAGCATCTGTTCGTCAACCATTGCGTCCTTCTTCTTGTCGTACGAACTCAAATTCAACTCAGTTCCACTGTTTAAGAATGCAAGCTCCTTCATTCTGGTGCGGATGGTATCAACGCTAAATACAATCTTATCAAAGATCTGGTCATCAGGTTTGAAACGAATCGTCGTGCCTTTTCTTTTCCCGCCGCCCTCTTGCTTGGCTACTTGCATCGCCCCGACGGCGATGCCTCGTGAGAATGACTGATTGTATTCGTTACCATCGCGGTAAACCGTGACTTCAACGAGCTCTGATAAAGCATTCACCACGGAAATACCAACACCGTGAAGACCACCAGAGACGCGATAACCGCTGTTGTCACCTCCGAACTTGCCACCGGCGTGCAAAATCGTGAGCACAGTTTCCAACGAGCTCTTCCCGGTGACTGGGTGAACGTCCGTGGGAATCCCGCGCCCATCATCTGAAACGCTCACGAATCCATCTTGGTCAATTTTTACCACCACGTGGCTTGCATGTCCCGCTTGGACTTCATCCACGGCGTTATCTAATACTTCCCACACCAAGTGATGCAAACCTTTTGCGCTCGTGCTGCCTATGTACATCCCCGGACGCTTGCGCACTGGCTCTAAACCTTGCAACACTTGAATCGAGCCCGCATCATACGCCCGAGTATCTTTCTCAGAAACTTCCGAGGAAGAACTAATCGCTCGCGTTCGCACATCAAATAACATCCGTCCTCGAGCGGCGTCGTTCAACCGCCCCGAAGACGCCGCCTTTGTTGACGTCCCGCTTCGCGGCACCAAACCCACACCGTTCCCCGTCGTAGCGCGCTCACCACCATGCGCCGCACACATCATCCCCATCATTCCTCTCGTCGTCGTCATCATCATCATCCCTATTCCTCGTCGTTGTCGTCGTAACACTCCTCCAACAACCCCCGCGCTCGTCATGCACGCCGTTCCCAGCCGTTGCGCCTCCCCTCGTCGCTCCCCCGCTCGCGTCGCCACCCCCGACGCCTGACTCCACCGTCCGCGATGCAGGCGTTGACGAACTCCCACGCGCACTCGTTCACCCGCACACCACCCCTCACTCCTCGTCGTTTGCGTCGTCGTCGTCGCCGTCGTCACCGGCATGTGCGCGCGACTGTGACGCGCATTGAAATTGAAACGCGCGCGACACGCGCGGGCGAACGCGCCCCGATCCTCGGACGCGTCCGTCCCATCGCGCGTCCTCGTCGATCGGATCGGACGTGGGCATCGATCGATCAGACGCCTCGATCGACATCGATCGATGGACGCCTCGCCCTAGGTTCGATGGACATCCATGCATGATGATCTCTAGGTACGCACACTGTGTGCCCATACGCGTGGAATGATCCCCGAGCCCCCGTGGTCCCGGGACGACGACACGACGACCGCCTCGGTCTGTCGTGGGCTGGTGCCCGCGCGTGCCCGCCATGGCGCGCCAGGCGACGACGCGCGACGGGACGGCGAACATGAGCGCCGCGTCGAGGTCGACCGTGGGGGCCATGGCGCGACAGCGCGGGACGACGGCGCACGACCGAGGCGTGCTCCTGGGCGACGGCGCGAACGCGAACGCGAGCGCGAGCGCGAGCGCGAGCGCGAACGCGAACGGTGGGGAAGGCGCGAGCGGTGGTGGGGGCACGCGCGCGCACGGGAATGCGTCGACGTCGACCGTGCCGGTGTTGACGTGCGAACTCGTCGTGAAAGCCTTGGCGGTGTTTCTCACCGTCGTGGCCGTCATCGGGGGCGCGGTGTACGCCTCGACGCGGATTGAGATTGACTTGTATGAGGATATCATGCCTCACGTGAAGAATCCGGTGAAGTTTTTTATATTCAACGTGCTCATTGCGAGCTTTGGGGTGATTCCGGGCGCGGCGAGTGCGACATGTGTGACGGCAGGGATATTATACGGCACCTTGGGCGGCGTGGCGCTGTGCGTGACGTCTGCAGGTGCGGGAGCGATTGTGAGCTTTTTACTGTCCAGATACGCCGCGCGACCGTGGGTGGAAAAGTTATTAGTACGAGATGGTGGGCGATTCAAGGCGTTGGACGAGGCTGTCATAAAAGATGGCTCGCAAATAGTTTTATTAGTTCGCCTGTCGCCATTCTCACCGTTCACTGCAGCGAGCTATTTGTTGGGTTTGACGTCGGTGTCGTTTACGTCGTACGCTTTGGCGACGCTCGTCGGTGTGATGCCTTCGAGTTTTGTGTACGTGTATCTGGGAGACACTGGAAGACGAGCAAGTGGTAGGGACGGAGCGACGGCACTGGAGGTTACGTTTTACGTTCTCGGATTGTTGATGACGTTGTTTGTGAGTTACCGCATAGCCATTATAGCTCAAGAAGCGATGCGAGTGAAAGTTGGGCCGCAGTGGGATCCATCCGCGGCGGACGACGATGAGGACGACCGGGAGATGGATGTCTTTGGTACGCCAATCGATGAAGAAGTTGCCCTGATGCCCGTCGAACGCGAGGCTGCGGAGGGCGTCGATCGACGACTGTCAGTAGTATGATTATCGAATTCTTGTTATGACGATTTTTCTAGAACTCTAGCTAATAAATAAAAACTTTCTATGTTCGCGCGCGCGTTCTAATGCTTTTGGCACAGAGCAAAGTTGGAGTATTTTTCTGTTTTGGACTCCGCACCGTTTATCGGAATACAAGATGGTAGAACGTCTCGCCAATGCTGGTGACCGGTGTGCTTGAGCCACGCGCCACCACGCGACGTGAGTTGTTGCAAGCACCCTCTACCATCACACAGCGACATTTTGTCTACATCGTTTGGGAAACACAACTTCATGCGAGTAATGCCTGAACAAAGGGCCATTTTACCACGATTGAGTACGCTATGGCAACTTCGCAAGCACATGCGGTGCATTTGCGGTTTGTTGTGCTGCGAATCCAAATACACGTTTGGAAGTTTATTCAAATCGTGCAATCCCTGCCAACCTGGAATGCGCTGGAGTGCATCCCAGAAACACCAGTGCCAGCACTCAATCGGGTTTGAGTCCGGGTTGCATTCAGACCACATCGAGCACCGTTGTCCGTGGTAAGGTACCGCGTCGCTCTCAGCCCAATCTGATAGGAGAATGTGCCACACGGCGGGTTGGTCCCGCTTGAATCCAAACTTTACGAGCTTAGAATCTTTACCCACACCTTCTCCATAAGCAGCATTGATAACGCGCTCGAAAAATTTGCTGGACCAATCATTCGATCTTGCACACATCAACCCAGAGTTCAACCACACTTGACCAGTATCGCCAAAGAACAAATTTTTGGACTCTGGCCAATGCTTTGAGTACGTGCTCAACGAATCCCAGCTTGCAAACCAAGCATCGAGGTCGACATGGCACGTCATATCATACGCTCTTTTCTTCACTTGAACTCCGAGTGCAATGTGTTTGGCGAATTTACCCGAACGCCCCTTGAGCTTATCTTTCGAAACGAGTGATAAAATTGAACCGTAACCGTGGTGTGCGGCGTAAGCCTGATGATTTAACAACGGGCGATGATACGCCGACAACATCCCCAGCGTCGTTGCCGTACTCATCAGAACTACTTTCCCACCTGAAATCGGATCGGGGACTAACGTCCAAGCGCTATCCTCCATCGACTGCCCTGTTCGCGGCTTGTTGACGCCGTTGTAGTACGTGCACCGCATCTGTTCTATATCCAAGTCCATCATCCCGTTCTCCAAGTTATGTCGCAACTCATCACCATCATCATAGAGGACAAGGACTGGTTCATCTACTTCGACGTAAAAGAAACACTTTTTACCCTTGTCTGCGGCGACGAGTTCATCTAAAGTTACGTCTCGCGTCCACTCTGGTTTGTCTGGAATCTTTCCTTGCACAGTAAACTCCTTCTTTGTCACTGCTATCGACGAATCCGACGCATCTAGTTGTACCTTGTGCTCACTGAACCGTTTCTCGTACGTCTTCCCGAACGAAAAGCCACTTCTCGAAAACATGAGTCGCCCCCATGACTCCGAGGCATTGCGCAACGTTTGATCCCCCGGGTAGAACGTCTTGAGCTCGAACACCATGAAGAGCACGAATGCGATCGCTACGTTTCGTCTACGACGCCTACGTGCGCGTGCAGCGATTGCCAATGCATTCCTTGTTCGTCGCTCGCTCGGAGATGCCCCCATACTCATCTCCCGCCGAGACGACGGCGTGAGGACGACGACGAACGCGTTGCGTTGTGGAGACGAGTCGAGCACGACGCAAGAGCTCAAGGCCAGACTGCGCGACGCCGATCGCACTGAGAAGTTAATGCTGCTCGCGCGATCGTCGATACAACACGTAGGACGACGGTCGTGCAGCGCGGCGCGCAGTCGAGGGCATCGAACGCGCGAGATGGCGTCTGCGACGGCTGGAAAGCAGCCATACAGAGTCTTGGCTTTCGAGGACAGCTACGCAATTGATGAGATGCTGACGAATGGCGGAGTGAACACAGTGGGGGAGTTCAAGCAACAGTGGCGTTCCGACGATGCGGTGCGCATCATCGCCGAGTTTGCGCCAGACGTTCTCTTGCTTGATTATTTCATGCCGCCATACACTGGACTTCAAGTGTTGAAGATGTTAAACGTGGCCGTGCGCGAAGGCACATGCGTGCGCCCAAAGTACGTGATTGGAATGTCATCAGAGCACAGATGTAATGTACAGATGTTGGAGCAAGGTGCCGATGCTGGTCTCATCAAATTCGATTTGTGTGAGTGGAGCGGGTGGCGTGCATAAGTCGAGCGTTGCGTAGTTGACTTGGACTCTCTCGCACGTGAAGCAAATCGTCGCAGTGATATTGTACAGTGCTATTTCTATGTAATTTATATTTTATGCAGTTATTTTCTGTCTTGTTCGATGACTTCTCGTTCGAGCCTAGCAATGAGCTGAGGTTTGGTGAGTTTTGAAAAGCGTTTCAAACCTTTTTGACGCGCGATATCAAGCAGTTGCGGCTTTGTCATCGTTCGCAATCTGAATCGAACATCCCAATCCTCGAGCTCACCTGATAGAATCTGGGATTCTTGTGCCAAGGCTTCCTGCGTGCGAAGAGCTTCTTGTTCGATTTCGGCTTGCATTTGACCTTCTCGTACGCTCGCTCCAAATTGTTTCGCCGCGACGCTCACTTGGCCGAGAGCTCGTCCAACATTTACTGCGCTCCTTACCGGCGTACTTCCCGTGATTGATGTAGTTGTTGACGTTGACTCTGATGACTGCGATCGCGGGTTTAAGAGTCCGAGCACCATCCCTTTGCCTTTCTGAGAGCGCGCTGGTGCATGGTGGTCGACGGATGCCCAATCTGACAACGTTTTCCCCTCGCCTCGCGTTGTTCTCGTCACGGCTGTCTCATCCATATCGATCGGTTCTAACGCAATCGTACGCTCTATTTGAATATGTGCCGCGCACATGAGTGTCACTAACCACGTCGCACTATCACTAGGATTAAATCCGTGCGCGGCGTATGCGAGCAAATACGCCCCAGCAAACGCAAGCGCCTTTTGTTTGCCCATTCCTCGCTCATCTACATCATCCCAAGATCCGAGTGATATCGTTGGCAAAAGCCACGAAGACCAAGCAAAAAGCGGAATACAACCCACAACGCTCGCCACGGTCCATCTCAAGTTCAAATCTCCTTCATCCTCGTCCTCTTTCTCGGCGAATGACGCCGACGCCGACGCGCGCGCCTCCCCCCTCTCCCGTCGTCGTGCCGTCAGTACCGACCCTGATTGCGCAATCGCCAACACTAACACGCTGCCTAACACGCCATCCACGAATGTGTTCCCCACATCCATCGTTCCTCGCGCATCAACGCCCCGAACACGCCTCGGCACGCGCGCTCGAGCGCACCACCCACCGCGCGCCACCTTCGCGCGCATCGACGACGATGTCGTCGCGGTCCGCGACGTCGTTGTCACCATCGACGCCATGGGTGCCACGATACGCACCCCGAGACGTTAATCCTTGCGTTCGACGCCGCGCGCGTCGCGCACTGTGGGTCATCGACGTCACGACATCGACGGTTAACACGTTTTCAAATTCCAAAAGCTGTCGGTGAGGTCGAGGCTAGGGTATAGGAAAACGCGACGATAATCGTCCCTCGAGGGACGACGGCGGCACCGCACGCGCGCCAGACGACGCCTCTGACGCGATGTCTGGCGTGCACTTTGTCAAGCGCCACGCGAGGGGCGATGGCGACGACGCGACGGGGGACAGGGATGCAAAGAATGATGCGATTAAGTTTGCAACCAAGGCGCTGCGAGGCGAGAGCGCGCGCATGGATGGGAACTTGTTGCGGGACTTTCAAGCCGTGATGGATGGGAACGCGATTTATTTGAGACACTTTCATTGCGCGGCGAAGGATTACGGATTGCTCTGCGCGCTCGGGCGAGAGATGGAGGCGGAGGCGGCACGCGACGACGGCAGTGGGTCGTCCTCGGGGATGGTGAACTGGAGCAAACATTTGAAGAGCGAGAACCCAGAGTTTAGCGAGACGTTTCATAAGATTGTTGACGCCATGGCGACGTACTTTGATGTCGAAGTGTATGCGACGCGAATGAACTTTTACCGCGACGGCACGGATTGGAAGCCGTTCCACCATGATTCGCACGCCTACGGTGGGCGCGCGCAACGCGAGGACTTCACCATGGGTGCTTCGTTTGGTGGGTCACGCGAGCTGGTGTTTTTACACGAACCGAGTGGGCAGACTTTTACTTTTCCGCAAAATAATGGAGACGTTTTTGCATTTACATCCGAGGTGAATAAGCGTTTCAAACACGGCGTACCGAAAGCGGCGAAGAGCGGGCAAAGCGACCCGCGGTTTTCAATCATCGCTTGGGGACGTCGACGAAGCGTGAACAGTAGAAATGGTGGTGGTGAAGTGACGGGTACGCGAGATGGTGTGGTTGCTGAAGACACTAAAGAAACGCACAGCAAAGCATCAGAAACTACGGATACTTTGAACAAACCTCGCAATGAGCTTGTGATGGGCACTGGTGAAGTGTCGGCGCTCATTCGAACGTTTGTCGAAAAGCAAGCCACCGAAGACGCGCATGCGTCGTCCGTGAGCGAACGTATGACCAACAAGAGTAAACAAAACGCAAAATCAAGCACGAAAGTCTCGGTGCAAAATAACAACACCAATACGAGTGCATCATTAGCTTTAGACTTGATGCACATTCTTGGTGAGTCGGCGTATTTGAAATTGCGCACATCTGGACGAGAGTGGCAAGAGGGGCACATATCGATCGAATCATTCTACGATCAAGCCACGCGGCTTTGTGGGGGTGACGCAAATATTCTCTTACGACTCGCGGCATATTTGCCCGATTTAGAAAGACGAACGCAGCTGTTAAGGTATCACGAGCAAAGGCGGCAGTAGGAATTTTAGAGTTGTAGATTTTAGTTATGTCAACAATTACACCTGGTTAGCTTAAGAGAACATCAATCTAGAGGTTGCTTAAGCCAGTCGCCGCACGAAAAGCGTCATTGTATGCAGAATAGCCTTCGGAGGAGGAAGACGATTTCGTGGTTGCGGCTGCGCCGCTCTTGGGTTTCTCCGTCGCCTTCGTGTACAAGTATGCGCCGACCAAAGCCAAGGCCGAGCCAGCGGCATTCAAGGGAGAAACGGGGTTTTTGAAGTAAAGCACCGAGGCCACAATGACTGCAACACGCTTCAACGAGTTACCAACACTGAATGTAACCGGAGTTATGTTTGCGAGGGCTTGGTAACTGACTTGGTTGTACAAGTGATAGAAGATGCCGGACAAGAAGAGCATTTGCCAGAGCTTTTGTTCACCAACCTTGGCGACAGCAGCGGCGTAACCCGCAGACCATTGCGAACCTTCAACCAAGATCGCCGCTGGGGCGAGGTACAATAAACCGATGATGCCCAAGATACCATACAAGTTGATACCATCAATGTTCTTGAAGTCGTTCAACGACTTCTTCGACGTGATATTGCGCAAAACCATTGCAACATTACTAATCATCGCGCCTTGGAACCCAGTGATGTTAAAACTCACTTCCTTCATCGCTGCCATGGAGCAACCGATGACGATTGGGAGCAAAGAGGCCCACACCGCTGGGGAGAACGTCTGGCCGAGAAGCGGGCCAGAGAGAATCACAGAGAACACAGGCTCGGCCGCCTTGACAACGTGCGTAAACGACACAGCCATCTTACTGAAGCTCACACACGCAGAAACATGCCCGACGGTGTGGAAAAACGCCACCGGCGCCACCGCAATCAAAAACAACTTCGATACAACTGGTACCGGTTGCACCTTGGTCACCCAAACGGTTAACATCCACAAGCTCGTCGCCGCAAGCTGCAAGGTTGAAATCAACCACGGATACGGGAAAACATTCAACGTCGACTTATTATACACGTTGAAAACGATGTTGAAAAAGTACCACAAGAAGAAGTACACCGCCGTCTTCGTGCGAACGCTCATACCCTCCGAAGACTCTGACGCCTTGGCGACGATACGTCCGCGCGGGCGCTCCGCCTCTCCTCTCGCGCGTTTCTCCACAATCACACATCGGCGCTGGGCGATTGGAGAGCGCTCAGCAACGAGCGTATTCATCGTCGTCGTCGCGTGCACCGCGCTCACGCGCATCGCACACGTGCGGCTGACATTCCCCCGACGAGCGACTCGAGTGGGGTTGTCGTTTAAACGTCCACTCGTGAACGCCGCCACGCGGGCGGGCGTGAAGGCGAACATGACAAGCGACGTTGGGTTGTCACGCGGGTTATATAACGCGTTCGCACACCTCGGCAGGTGCGACGGGCCCGACGCCAACACGCGCGCGCGCGATGTGGCGCGGCAAGTGGTGTCATACTTGTCCTCGTCACCTCGCGCGGGACTACCTACCGCTAGAGTTGCGTTACATGTAAAGGGAGCTAGGCGCGCATTTAGGATGGCTAATCGGTCCTTGAATGCGCGAATGCATGTACGCGCTATGAAGACTTGGCTGACGTCCTCCAAGTCGCACACGTACGACCAGGGACGACGAATGTTTGATTGGAACAGTCGAGCGAGGCGCGGTCGAGCGCCCCTTTGGACGCGATGAGCAAGGTATTCTGCGCACATAGCATGTCGTGATCGACGAGCATGTTGCGCCGGTGCGTTCGAGGGATTCGAAACAATAACTGCGTGCACCATACGTTATAAGGTGTGGTGTGCTTGACCGAGCGAGCGATGGTTGTACACCAGACGCCGAACACATCGTGCCTTCTTCGCTGAGGCAGACAGCAAGGCGAAACCACTAAGGCCGATACCTCGCTGATACGTTCGTAAAGCTCGATGGCACGATGAGAAAGAATTCCACATAAGTGTATGCCGACGATGACGACGGTTTTCGTGCGGTCTTTGCTCGCTAAGTCGCGAATGAAAGCTTCAGTTGCCGCGTCGTGAACGTCGAGCGCGTGAAAAGTCACGCGTTCATCAAAAGCTTTCACGTGGTCGACGTTCATTTTCGTGTCATTATCTATCATGAAAACACGAGATTTTGGAAACTCTGAAGCCAAAACAATGCTGACGAAACCCCGTCCGCTGCACAGCTCCACAAATATCAAATTCTCGCCTCCGTCGCCGCCGCCGTCGGCGTCTTCGAGCGTGCCTCGCACCGCCCTCAGTGCGGCATAAGCTTCGGTGATTTCCTTCTTCAATCCTCGCTTACGACTCCAACCGTCGAACATTGGGTCGTGTGCTAATTTATGCGCTATGTCGCTATCTTTGAACATCTGGCCGTACGCGTTATTCGCGTCAAACGTGACAAAGTCCAAAGCCCGGCGTGGGGGTAAACGCGCGCGCGTCGTCGTCGTCGTCGTCGTCGTCGACGGCGACCGCGCGCAGTCGTCCGCATCCGACGTCGACGTGGACGTCATCGTCATCGTCTTCGCGCGCGCATCATCGGGTAACGTCATGTCGCATTCGCGCCACTCGACGACGAGTGAGGCGCGTGCGAGCTTCCGCACTCAACGACGCACGCGCGCGTCGCTCGCACACTCGTCGTCGAACATGAGCATCAACGAAGCGTTCTTCGCGGTGGAAAACTACTTCCACATCGGGGCGTACGAGAAAGCCATCGAACACGTCGCCGCCGCGCGCGCGTCGGCGTCGAACGGCGCGGAACAAGTTGCGCTCGCGGTGTTTGAGGCGCGATCGAACGTGGCGCTTGGAAAGGCAAAGGTACGTGCCGCGGATGCGGGCGAGAGGTCGCGCGGCGCGTGCGCAGGCGCACACGCACGCTTCATACGCGTATTTAGCCTGGCATTGACCCGCGAGACGCGACACTAACCGCGCGTGATTGAATCTTTTGTCGTTGCTTTGCAAACAGATCGTGATTGATTCCATAACCGAAGATTCGCCTTTGCCCGTGCGCGCGGTGAAGCTTCTCGCGCGATACACCGTGGGTGAGAATGCTGAAGGTATTGTTCAAGAAATTATGGCGATGACGGAGGATATGACTGGGGGTCAAGACGCGACGGTGCAGTTGATGGCGTCGACGATTCTCTCTCGCGAGGGCAACGTCGTGGACGCTATGAAGTGTTGTCACACTGGTCTGTCTTTGGAGTTGAATGCGATGATGGTGAACTTATTATGCATGATCGACCGTCCAGAACTTGCCGAGAAGCAAGCGAAGATGATGCAAGCCGTGGATGATGATTCAACCGTTGTGCAACTGGCGTGCGCGTGGGCCAACGTCGCGAGCGGAGGCAAGAAGATTCAAGACGCGTCTTACATTTATCAAGAGCTCGGTGACAAGTACATGTGGACACCGAAATTACATAATGGTTCGGCGGTGTGTTTTATGCTCATGGGTGCGTACGACGATGCTGAACGTGAATTATTAGAAGCCATCGGGAAGGATGCGAAAAACGCAGAGACGTTGGCCAACTTGGCCACATGCGCCGCGCACCTCGGGAAATCATCCTCTCGATTCATCAATGCCATCAAGGCTTTAGGTGTCCCATCCGAGGCATTAGCTAAAATTGAAGGATTCGAAGGCGATTTCGCTCGCGCTGCCGCCGCTGCGGCGAATGCGTAAGCGCGTCATCGTTTATATCGCGCCCGTCTTGTAACTCTAGGTGTCACAAAAAATCAAAACGCGACAACGCGCACCTCAAACCACGACGCGCGAGTGCGTGCGCGCGCTGTTGCGCTGTTGCGTTCAAGTGTGCGAACTGCGCGTACCACTCATCGTGACATGCACCAATCACGCGCGCACATCGTCCATAGCTGCGCATAAACGCAGTCATTCTGTCAACCATGGTGCACGGAATCAACACGCCATCCGAGACGACGACGAATGAACGCGGTTTTACGTACTCGTTGACCCACGATCGAGCACGCGCGAGAGCGGCGGGGACGACGAATGATGTTGGACTCGACGTAGATCTCATGCATGGGTTGTTAAGATCGACGTCGGGCGCGGGTGGGAAGGATGAGCCGAGTCGCGCGTTGGAGATTTTAAACGCGCGCGCGGCGGATGTCGACGACACGACGTTGGCGATGATGGTGCCTGGTGCACGACGGGCGAGCGTAAAGCCATCGAGGTTTGAAAAAACACCGATGATGCCGATGACGGCGGGGCCGCCGATGATGGCAACGACGTATGATGGTGGTGACGGCGTTCGCGCGCGGAGCGCGGCGCCGACGAGTCGCACGGACCACGCGATGGCGGTCAACAACGGAGGGTTGGCGTTCGATGATGACGATGACGATGAACTCGCACATATAGACGTAGATGAAATTGTGAAGCAGCGACAGCGACCGGTGGAGGCGGCGCCGGCGTCGGTGGCGATGGCGATGATGCCGACGGTGGCGAGCGCGCCCGCTCGGGTGGCGCCTAAACCGTCGCGCGTCACGATGGGGAACGGTCAAGCGCCGCCGTTGGATGGTTCTGGCGCCGATTGGTTATGCGAACACGGTGCATCGTTGCGCGAGTGTCCGCATCGCGCGGCACACGTCGACGCTTTGCGACCTATTTTGGACCATTTGGTGTTTCAATTGGAGGATGACGACGTCGTGTTAAAGAATAGCGATAGAAAATTGTTGCAGCGGCAACGGGTCGAAGCAGAGACGATCGTTCGAGTGTGTACGGGAGCAAATAGACCGAGCATTCCAGCGATGCCGTCGCAGATGAATTATAGCGGGCAAGAGTATCAGCCCATACCGAATATGGGGAACGCGATGGGTACAAGTATGAGCGCGGGCGCGCCTATGACGCGTCAGTTTAGCGGCGAACCGTACGCCGCGGGACCTCCCATGAACGATCGTTATTCGTTTGCTACGGGAGCACCAGCACAGAAATTGAATGAGTTCGCGTCGTGGGACCAAGATGACTTTCAGATCGACGAAGCGCAGCCTGTGATTCCTATGAATGGTATTGGGACCGTGAACGCAAGCGCAAATATTAAGCCAGTGGAATGTCAGATAAAATGTGGTGATGCCGCAGAGTGGGGTCGTAGCGACTACCAATGGAGTAATTTGTGTCAGACCACCCTGAGGAATACATTCAACGCGAGAGACTTCCGTGGATTACAATTGCAAACGATCAACGCTACAATGGCTGGAAAAGATTGCTTGGTATTGATGCCAACTGGAGGTGGAAAATCTCTGTGCTATCAACTGCCCGCAGTCATCAAGCCAGGAATTACCGTTGTGATTTCACCTTTGATCTCATTGATTCAGGATCAGCTTCATCACCTTGGCGAAATGCAAATCCCAGCAACTGTACTTTCTGCAGCTAAAGAGAGTGATGATGTGATTTATCAAGATCTCAATTCAGCAACGCCAGAGTTGAGGCTTCTCTATGTTACACCTGAAAAGGTTGTGCGTAGTGGTAAATTAAAAAGCACTCTTCAGAGATTATACGATCGAGGAATGCTGAGTAGATTTGTTCTAGACGAAGCACATTGCATTAGTTCATGGGGGCATGATTTTCGAAAAGACTATACCGAATTACGAGGGCTCAAATACTTGTTTCCAACGACGCCAATTATGTGCTTGACGGCTACGGCAACGAGGAGAGTTCAAGATGACATTGTACATCAGCTAAATTTGCCCAAGTGTCTGAGATTTTTTGACACATTCAATCGAACGAATTTAACTTACTTGGTTCAGCCAAAGCTCAAGGGTAAGCAAATGGTTCGAACGATTAAGGATTTGATTTTGAAGCATGGATTGGTAAAGAACGGTCGAGTGCAGAGTGGTATTGTGTATTGTTTCAGTCAGATAGATTGCGAGAATCTCGCACAACAATTAAGCAAGATGGATAGAGACATGGGAGACTACAAGAACTTCCCCAGAAAACTGTCTGCAAAGCCTTATCACGCCGGTTTGTCGAACAGCGAGCGCAAGAGAAATCAAGAAATGTGGGCTCGTGACGAGGTACAAATTATATGCGCAACAGTTGCATTTGGTATGGGTATTAATAAGCCGAATGTACGGTTCGTATTTCACCATAGTATGCCAAAATCTTTAGAGGCGTATCATCAAGAAAGTGGCCGGGCCGGCCGTGATGGCGAACATGGTTTGTGCATTCTTTTCTACAGCTGGGGAGACGCGTCAAAAGCGAGGAGCATGATAATTGATAGCAGTCGACGAGAGCGTGCGCACCCTGCAGTTCTCACGAACAATCTCGAATCACTCAATACGATGGTCTCCTATTGCGAGAATCTTGCCGACTGTCGACGTACGCAGTTGATGGGCCATTTTGACGAACGTTTTGATCGTGCGCAGTGTCGCGGGATGTGTGATTCTTGCCAAGCTATTGCAAGAGGCGTAAAATTTGAGCCCGTCGACGTCACGAACTATGCGTTAGGGTTATTAAACATCACAAAAGCCACTCCAGAAGGTATCGGTATGGGTCTGCTAGTGGATGTTTTCCGTGGATCGGCCGCAAAGGCGGTGACACAGAAGCAGTACAACAGACTTCCTGGTTACAGTTCGGGCAAGGCTCTAGATAAGTCTGAAGCCGAGCGCTTGGCTCGTGCCATGGTTCTGCGGGGATATTTAACTGAACGTTCAGTGCGCAGCGAGAATGGTGGGCCATTTGCAACGACTGTGACTACCGTGCATTTCAATAAGGATCGCGCACAGCGCATGCAAAATGGCCAGGAAGTTTTCACGATGCCATTTGAGAAGAAAGAGTCTTCGAATCGCAAAGCTCCAGTGCCGACTGTTGTACAAATGCCGGCAATCGGTACACAGCCTGGTACTCAACCAAATGTCGATGATTTCCTGGAAGACTTCCTCAACCCAGAGGCAGTGGCCGGGAAGCGAAAAGAGGAAGAGATGTGCCAACGCGTATTCGATGCTTTGTTCGAATGGCGTTCTCGTACTGTTGATGTTCTCAACATGAAAGATGGCCGAGGCTTAGGTGAAGGGCAGCTGGCTCCCATTGATGTCAACACAGTTTGCTCTACAGGTTTGATGGATAAGCTTAAAGTGGAAAGACCGTGTTCAAAGGAGGCCATTGATGCGTTTTCACAAAAACTCGAGAACGCACGCGAGCGTACAATGTTGAAGAACTATGGCATGGCAGGGATGATCGACGTGATCAAGCAAGCTGTCGACTGCGGAGAAAAAGACATACCAAATCCATATCTCGAAGAAAATAGAAAGCAAGAGGAAGCTGATGAAGAGGGATATCAACCAGATCTCTTTGATGACAGTCTTATGCATCGTCGAAAGTCTATGCGTCTTTCTCAAGAAGTTGCAGAGCCTTTCGATAATCCATCACCGGCGTGGACAAAGGCGCGGCGAGATTCTAGTTCTCATTAAATATAACATAAGTGTAGCCGATAGTGATTGATATATGACGCAATCAAATCAAATGAATCGCTCACTCGTCGCGACGTCGCGACTGGTTTCAAACCTCTCTCGAGCGTCAACTCCCCCTTCCTCATTCGTGGACTCGAGGGTGAATCAACCATGCCAAAGTCGTCCGATGCGGCGAAAAGTTTTATGAAAAAGTACGATAGGTTCACCATCGCGCTCTGTGGCACGGCTGCAGTTGCATACGCGGCGGCGAAGTACTTTGACCTCGAGGACGCGCCCGAAGATTTTTCAGTAATCGGTTGGTTCAAGGGCGACTACGACGCCGTCGCTGCCGAACGGCGTGACGCGGAAAGCAAAAGCAAGTAGAACACAGCTCTGCAGGCGTGTAAATGTATATGTATCATCTTAGCACATCACAGACCACGTAGCCGGTGGTCCTGAAGGACGAAACGTAGGCTTGAATGATTCTTTCGCGAGCAGCGCGAAAGTGAGAGGTCGGTCACTAGCTTGTAACAAAATGCAAAGAGTTTTATTAAAATATATTGACAATCTACCTAGCTTCTTACGCGAAAATTCGCAAGTTGTGATCGGCGCTTCCGACGACGAGCGAACGCGCGTCGGCGCCGAAAGCGACAGCCTTGGAGGCTTTCTTAAGGTCAAATTCCTTGAGCATTTCCCATTTGCCTTTGACTTGGTAAATGCGCGCGTTGGCTCCAGCGGTGGCTAAGTAAGAACCGCTGTGATCGAACGCAACGCCAGAGGCGCCAGCGTGGTCGATTTCGTGGACAATTTTCGACTTGCGAAGGTCCCAAACCTTGACTCCATCTTTCGCCGACGTGGCAAGATAGTAGCCATTTTCACTGAAGGACAACCCGGTAACTTCGCTCGTGTGACCATCTAATTGAAGAAGCTTGCGCGCATCCTTCGCATCCCAAATCTTCACGGCAGAATTTTTCGTGCCCATACCTAAAATCACGCCATCGGGGTGGAAGCTTCCACAAGTAATGGCTGAATCGGAGTCGTCGTTCACCAACGCCACGCATGAGTTTGTGGAAATGTCGTGCAAACCCCACGTCGTATCGGATGACGTCGACACAAAGTAACTGTTCGATGGGTGCACACTAATGCTCGTCACATCGCCCGTGTGATCGCTGAACGTCGCTGCTTCAGCACCCTCAGCGCTCCAGAGCTTGACGGTTTTATCCGCGCTGCACGACAATACGTGGTCGCCGACAAACTTGACGTCCAACACCTTCTTCGAGTGTCCACTCAATACTTGAGTTCTTTGGGCACTAGATTTATCGAAAATCGCAACGGTGTGATCGTTGCTTGCCGTGGCAATAGTGTTATCATCACCAGCCTTCACTGCCACGGCGTTGATGCCGCCCGACGTCGTCTTGTGCATCGCTTGCGTCACCGTGGCGTCATAGCCACCAATGTCTTCAGCGGATGCTAAAGTGCTTGAGATTTCGCGCTTCTTGCGTGCACTCGAAAGCGACTTGCACGTTTCATCCATCTTGGCAATCATCTCGGCTGGTATTCCCGCGCGCTTCTTCTTCGAGTCGGGTTCGCCTTGGTCAGCCGTCGCCCCGCGCTTTGCCGCCGCGCTTCCCTTGGCGTTTGCGAGCGCATCTCTGGCGTCATCTCTCTCCTTCATCAACCGCGCAATCACACGACACGCAGCATCATGTTGATACAACGCATGACTCAACTCTTGTCGCGTAGATTGCAATTCCTTACGCAAAGAATGTGTTTCCAACATCAACGCGTCCCACTCATTGTGAAACGCGCTCAACAACCCCGGCACCGACATCGTCGCCTCCGGTCGCGGGTTCACCCACTTTTGCGGCTTAATTTCAATCAAATCATCAACACTTAACGGTTCTTCCGTCACCGGACATCGTCCATTCTCCTATTCACCCACAATACATCGTCAGTCGAGTTGAATTGCGCGCATCCGCGTTAACCCCGCGCGCCTCGCCTCGCGCGCGCTCGAGCGTCCTCCCTAACCCTCTCGCCCTCGCTTTCGCGCGCGCGCGCCGCACACATCCCTCGCCCACGCTCATCATCCACCCCCGCTCCGCTCCGTAATCCATTCAAACCCACACGCACACGCACACACACACAGTGCGAGCCAGCGCGCGCTCGCACAATCGCATGCATCAATCAATCAATCAATCGCACGCATCAATCGCGCGCGATGCCACACACACACTCGTCGTCACGACGACGCACCTCGATCGCCTTGACGATCAACGTCTTGTCGTACACCACCCCACCCGGGGTCACCACCGCGTTCGTCGGCGTCGTGCCTGATATCGCACACAACATCGCAACGCCACCCACGACGACTGGCGACTGGCGACCGCGCAGCCGCGCGTCCCCGTCGGCGCGTCGTCGCCCATCGCGTGCGCGTCCCCGTCGATCGATCGATCGATACACGTGTATCGACATCGATGGCGATGGGTGTCATCGATGACACCCATCGATGG